>Ga0308167_1003332_pt1 | contig 12968 bp, 12 predicted proteins | sample PhyCR1_2_FD_202138 | JGI IMG/M metagenome (GOLD analysis project Ga0308167, IMG submission 202138) | Phyllosphere microbial communities from UC Gill Tract Community Farm, Albany, California, United States - DLSLRC.R1 | ecosystem: Host-associated > Plants > Phyllosphere > Unclassified | place... | reverse complement strand
AACAAGGAGTTAGATGAGAAATCGTCTGACTCCTTTTTCTTTGGGCGCGAATCAGGTGATGTAGTGGGTGACGTAAGTGAATGGCTGGGTGACGTAAGTAGTGTGGGTTTAAATGTCTGGCTGGCCAGTTGCCAGAAACCTGATTTCCTTTTTCGAAAAGCCTGACAGCCATCCACATTCAGTCATTAAGACAGCCTTATCTGCCCCCCAGGATTGCAGGACAAAAACAAGCAATGAGTTTCGACGATTCCATTCAGCAACTGCGTAATGAGCAACTCGCGCGCCGGTCCGATACAGAACGCTTCATCAGTGTTAAGACTCTTTTTGAACAGCTCAAACAGCGTTATCCAGATCAGAGCTACAACGCCCTGTGTCTTTTAGCGTTGAAAAAGTATCGACGTTCAGAGCATCAGCCTTCGCTGTATTGGTTCAGATATGAAAGCTGGTATGGCACTTCACCCGTTGCCCCATACCAGCTTTTGGATAAACATGGCACGCCAAACATAGGTGCTCCTGACTATTATCCTAATGCCGAGGCGGCACTGCGGGCTGTCAGTGACGACATCATGAATACTGATAAGCTGGCCGAGTGTGGTTTTCTACGCAGTGAAATTACTTCAGTTCTGGAAATTGACCTTAACACTATCTCGCCAAATGGATTGATAGAACCCGATACTGTCAAAGAGTTACAGGCAGAAAATGACGAGCTGAAAAAACAAATAGCCTATCTCAATCAAAGGTTAGCGGTTCCAGTAGAGGGTGGTGAATTATATGCGCAGAAGCGTGAAGAATTTTTTATAGCCGTGATAGCAAGCTTATATGACAAAGGCCGAATAATTTCTTCGAAAGGCGCGCTGCCTATTGCTACCGAATTATTGGAGCTCGTTGTGCAGAGAGCGAAGCTATTTTGGTCTTATGAGCAAAAATTACCCATAAGTGATGATAAGTGCCTAAAGATGTTGCGTGAAGCAATGGGCTGGCTAACTCGCACAGAAACCGACATTCATGACGTCAAAAAAAATCAAAGAGCAGCCCGAAATAAAAAATAAATAAATTTCAAAAAGTTATTAAGGGTATCCAGGGTATCTTTCCAGGGTAACCACGACACAAGCACTCTCGGTTTTTAAGATACGTTTCATATTGATTCGCTACCGAGAGATTTAACATGAAACACATCAATTCTTTATCAACGACTGTCAGCCACCTTTCGGGCCCTCAACGTCTGATCCGTATTTGTGAGATGCTTGACCTCCTGAATTGCAGCCGAACCACCCTTTATCGCTGGGTAATCAGCGGTGAATTTCCTGCGCCAAAAAAGCGTGCAGGCAGAACTATGGGCTGGACAGTCACGCAATATGAACAGTGGCTCGATAACTGCTGATAAACCTCTAAGCAGGGCTGGAATTTCCAGTCTTTCTTTTTATCTGCTGATGCAACCATATGAAACAACCAGCGCATCAAATCGTTATCAATCCGTGATTCTGATACAGCCGTAACCCTATGATAAACATCAAAACTGGCAGTCTGGATTCAGCCCATCAGGAACCGGTAATTAATAATATTGCGCGCAGTACGGTTTATCCGGATATCCGGGCTAAAGGCGAGTTTCTGTATGACGATGTTCTCTGGCCAGTCATGCCTGAAGAGTGTCAGCAGGATGTGAAGATCATGAATTCTTTGTTCAAGGCAGTTGATAGAACCTATGTCAGTTGCTCTCGCTTTCTGGCAATCCGTTATGATTTTCATCTGCCTCAGTACACCCCTGACAACCGCGTTATTACCCGCTTTCATCAGCTATTGATTCCTGCTTTAAGGAAGGAGTATCCCAAAAGCTTTGCCCGAGTGTTTTGGGTCAGAGAACAGAATCAGGCACCAGCACAGCATTATCATTACCTGTTGATGGTTGATGGTAACTGCGTGCGTCATCCTCTTAAAATCAATAAGCTGGTGGAAAGCTGCTGGAAAATAGCCACGGGCGGAACGGTCTGGTTTCCAAAGCATGGTTACTACTTAATTCGAAAGAACGACACTGAGGCCATGACCGCATTGTTACTGCGGGTGAGTTACTTTGCTAAGAGGCACTCTAAGGAAGGAATTGCTAAAGACATTGCGCGTTACGGCACTCGGCATTACCCGTATTTGAAAAAAGACAAACATGCTAAAACTGCGCAATTACGTATTCAAACTGCTGATTTTGATCGGGCACAAGCGCATTGCCCTCTTCCCGGAAAGCTGGATTCGCTTTTCACTCCCGCAGAGCCTTCTGCTGGAAAGCCTGCGACGCTGCCTCTGACAGATAGCCAACGATTGGATGAGGCTGCCTTACTGCCAATGAAGGCGCTCAGACGAGCGCTGCAACGTTTTAGCATGCTTAAAGGTCGCCTGCCTGAAGGTAATAGCGCCGTGGCTGGCACTAAACTGAGCCCTCACTGGCACCGTCATTTTGAGCGTTACTACCGCTATTACTGGCCTTGCAATATCAGCGTTTCACAGTATTGCCGCTGGTATTACCTAAATCCGTCTACTGCAAGCCGCTATTTGTGTAACTACCCGTCTAATCTGGTTAATCCATGGTTGTTAGCGCGCTGGCTGTAAATATTTTGAAAGTTGATAACGATGGAAAACAAAACAAGCAGAAACGCTAGAATTTCGCTGCCCCACTCAATTAATCGCAAGATGAAGACTTATGTAGGGGGCATTGACTGGCTAACCGGTTATGAAATTGTGCCGCTGACTGATGAACAGCGGCTGCAAAGAAAGCAGCATCTGCATGCTCTGCCTGCAACGCTGGATGAGTTGTTTGAGCGTTTCCTGCTGCCTGCTATAGAGTGCGACATGCATTACAAGGACTATAACTTCTGGAGCGATACGTGGCGTATCCAATGGGCTTACCACAAACAAAATTATCGTCGTGAAGCAATATTAAGTGGCATAACGCAGCAGCAATATGCACAAGCACGTAAGCTCCCTAAACGTGTGATGTATGACAATTTGCATAAATGCGGTGGCGCAGCAATCCGTGTGCTGTTTTGGGTTTATCATCGTCGGCAGTTCCACAAGCAGCAGCGGCTTACGGTTCAGGAATACATTTCTGAGCATCAGCTTCCCCAACGCACAGCGTATCGTCAGTTGTCGCGACAGCCACTGAGTGATATCTGGGCTCAGCATTTTGATAACTATTACGGTGATGCATGGCTGAGGCATTGTAACGTCAGAGAGTATGCGGATTTTTACGGTTTGAACGTCACCACTGCTCGACAGTATCTTTTTAACTTTCCCATTGGGCTTTTTGACCCAATGTTGATTAAACCCTGGATGTGATTTTTCAAGACATCGCTGAAGAATATGCTCATGAATTCTGATCACTGAATAATGATTAAAATCGTCAAACGGTAAACAACGCAATGATCAGAATTTGAAAATCCTAATAACGACTTTCGTAAATGAAATGTACATGCTTAGGCTGGCGCTGGAAAGGCATATACCTTGTGCTTTAACTTAGTGAAGGTCACTGGAAATCAGCGGCTGGTGGTGACCTCCTCCCAGTTGGTTAATACACCGCGATGTTAATAATGTCTTCATAAGCCACATGAGGACATCCCCATGAAGAAGCGTTTTTCCGACGAACAGATCATCAGTATCCTCCGCGAGGCTGAAGCCGGGATCTCTGCCCGTGAGCTCTACCGCAAGCACGCCATTTCCGACGATACCTTTTATACCTAGCGTAAAAAGTATGGCAGTATGGAGGTGCGCAAGGTTAAGCGCCTGATGTCGCTTGAGGAAGAGAACGTCAGACTCAAGAAGCTGCTTGCCGAAGCCATGCTGGATAAGGAGGCACTTTAGGCGACTCTTGGGCGAAAGTACTGACGACAGGCCAGAAGCGGGAGGCCGTTGAGTTTATGTTGATGCGACCGGTCTGTCGCAACGTCGTGCTTGCAGGCTTACAGGTTTGTCCCTGGCGACCTTCCGCTATGAGGCTCAGTGTCCCGCGGCTGATGCGCATTTATCAGGGCGTATCACTGAGCTGGCACTGGAGCGCAGGCGCTTTGGCTACCGCCGCATCTGGCAGTCACTGCGCCGTGAAGGCCTTCATGTTAATCACAAGCGCGTGTACGACCTTTATCATCTGAGCGGGTTGGGCGTGAAACGCAGGCGACGTCGTAAAGGGCTGGCAATAGAACGTCCGCCGCTGCTCCGCCCGGCGGCACCCAATCTGACCTGGCCGATGGATTTTTTAATGGACGCGCTAGCCACCGGTCGCAGGATCAAGTGCCTGACCTATGTGGACGACTTCACGAAGAAGGAGTGTCTGACAATTACCATCGCACTCGGGATTGCAGGTGTTCAGGTCACGCGTATTCTGGACAGCATTGCACTGTTTAGAGGTTATCCGGCGACGATAAGAACTGACCAAGGGGTCGGAGTTCACCTGCCGCGCACTGGATCAATGGGCTTTTGAGCATGGTGTTGAGTTGTGTTTAATCCAGCCGGGCAAGCCAACGCAGAACGGATTTATAGAGAGCTTTAACGGACGACTTCGCGATGAATGCTGAATGAGCACTGGTTCAGTGATATCGTTCACGCTAGGAAAATCATTCATGACTGGCGGCAGGATTATAACGATTGTCGTCTACATTCGGCACTGAATTATCAGACGCCATCAGAGTTTGCAGCACGGTGGCGAAATGGAAAAAGTGAAGATAAACAAACCGACATTACTAACTGACGGTTGTATCTAACACTGGGAGCATGTCATGTGTTCCTGAAAATTTTTAAGCCTCAATAGCTCCTGAAAATGGCTCATGAATGCCATCAGGAGCAGCAGGAAAGGGTCACGTGGAAAGTATTTTAAACAATTTTGTAAATTAGCTATGTTGGGAGTTCGAGCAAGAGTTCTGGCAAGTAGCATAGCTAAAATGTAACATGCGCAAATATTGAGCCATCAAGAGACTGAAATGGACATTTGGGATAAGTCTAAAATTCTACTTTTTATCATTTTTGTTATACCCGGTTTTCTGAGTATGAAGATGTACAGCATCCTTCATCCAAACTCTGATATTGATACAACGAAAGTTATAGTTGAAGTTGTTACTTATAGCTGCATAAATTATGCAATTTGGTTTTATCCAATCTACTTCATTGAGTCGAGCAGATATTTCTGCAGCCCTGTGACCTATTACCTTTTTTATCTGGCTGTTTTGTTCATAAGCCCCATCATCCTTACTTTTTTCTTGGTATGGATGCGAACATGGAGATGGCTAGCTCATTTTCTACCACATCCAACAGGCCGCGCATGGGATTACTTCTTTGGTCTTCAACAACCCGCGTGGGTAATTGTAACGCTCAAAAATGGAAAAAAAATTGGTGGAAAATTTAGTCAGGCATCTTTTGCATCAAGCACCCCCAACCCAGAACAATTGTATCTTGAAGAAAACTGGATTATAAATGAAGATGGCGGATTTGAAAGGCCAAGAAGTGAAACATTTGGCATTTTAGTACTGTCCAATGATATTGAAAGTATTGAATTTTTCAAGTACAAGGTTGAAGTTAACAGTACGACATTGGAGTAAAAATGACTGAAAAGAGTAACAATAAACAAGGTGGCTATAAGGATGTCGACAGAGGTTACCAACCAAAGCCAAATGGTGGCTATCAGCCACCTAAACAAACTGACCAACCATCTCCACCACCTAAAAAACCCTAAATTTGCAAAGGAGCCTTATATGAGCGATAAACAAAATTTTGTAAATAATGGTTATCAACCAAAAGAATACGGTTATCAACCTAAGGATTCAAAATCCACATCAGGATATCAGCCTCCGAAGCAGGCGGCTACACCTGCTCCGCCCCCCAAAAAACCTTAGTGATATGAGCCCTGATTTAAGGGGGCTCTCTATCATCATTTAAATTATCTAACCTCATTAAATCAGTTAACAATTTATTTGACCGGGAATAATTTAATAGCATGACCTGCTCCTCGTTAATCTACGCACAATGCTATTAGCAATTTCTATTCCGCGCTCATAACATATAATGACCTGCACATAGTCTATATTGTGCTAATATCGGACATTGCTAACAGCACTCTACGTCAATCTGTTTAAAGCAGAAAAAAAATGAAAAAAAATTTCCACCTTCCTCAAAAGACGTCCAAACTACTAACTTCAACTTATCAAGTGTGATTTTTTAATATAATTCAATTAAAAATTTATTTTAATTCCATGACGCTTAAACAAAGCATCAAAAAAACACTTTATTTTATATGAAGCATCTTCTCGATGAACTTCGATTCCTGCAAAACGATAAATATCATAACCTGCCAACTTTAAGCTACGATCTCCTGCCACCAAATCTTTATACTTACTCCTACTCGCCCAACCTTTTTCATCTGCGTAATGTTGGATACCATCGATTTCTATCACAACTCGACCACCATCAGGCATTAGCAACAGAAAGTCCATCCTATGATTGAGTAATGCTTCAGCACCCCTCTCAGATACGGTTTTAGGATCCCAGTGCAGCCAAACTTCGGGTAGCAATGCAGGTAAGTCATAAATTGCTGAACTATATTGTCGAAAGAATTCCTTGAAAAACTTTTTCTGAGGCGGAGAAGAGCTAGGCAAACTTTGCTGTAATCGTCGATAAAGCGAATTTTTTGCCTGTTCGCTATTCTCTTCACAAGTAAAATCTGCCCACCATTCCTCGAGTTCACGCCAACTTAATCCCTCGGTACTTAGTGGACGATCATAGATCAAAACCTCATTTGGATTTGAAAGTATTTCAATTTCGTTATTAAGAGAGTCACTCAAGCGAATATCGGGTTTGGTGAGAGAAGCGAAAATAATATTTTTAGGGCGCCCACGAAATGCTCGCAACGATATCAGGCTAAAAACCGGATAGCCCTCAGCATCAGAAATATGGGTAAGCTCAGCTCCACATGTTCTTAAAAGTATATTAATGGCCTCAACTTTTTCTAACTGCTTTTCTATACTAAGCTGCACGTCCGCAGAGACCAAACCTTCGAGCCACCTACGGAAACGTTGGGCTGATAGTTCGACAATCTGCAATTTTTCAAATAACCACACCACGTCACCGTCTTCAGGATTCCGTACAAAATGTCGGTGAATTTCTCCAAGAATTCCTGTCTCATGCATCGAAAACACTTCACTTAAATCCACCGGGAAAACAAACAGATCATTTAATAAACACTTAAAATTTTCCCAGTGGCTAAATAATTCAAATGGTTGCAGAACCTTTGCCAGCTCACGACGATGCCGCTTGGGTATATCGATCTTAGGCTCGTCCTCCCATAGGAGTTCTTGGATATTGTTGCGTATGATTGGATTGAAAACCTTTCGCGCCAATAGTTTTTTTGCAAAATCTGACATATCTGCGTCATCAAGTAAATCAAAGGCTCCCTGTAAGCGCTCACGCTTGCATCCTTCCTCTCTGGGTACAGGTAGCCCCAACTGACGACATAGATCAGGAATTTTTTCGTTAGTGCATTGATCTTTCAAGTTCCCTACCATAGGGCGAAGTAATTCTTTTAACGCTAAAATATCCATTAATTTCCTCTTGCTTTGCTACTCACTCGTTCTAAGTTGATTAAAAGACAGCTATGCCAATAATGTCATCATCACATTTATGTAAGATCGGCTACTAAAGTCGGCAGTTCCATGCCATCTTACATGGACAATTTAGTGCCCTGCCTATAGCCTTGTTTTCTCGTATAACCGTACTTATCGTCGTAAACTTCAATATATGTACTCTGCGGAGATCACATCAGTAAAATCAAAGGGAGCACGATACCCTAAAACTGTCGATTTCGCCGGTGCATCTCGAAGTGTTAAGCCACGGAGTGCTTAAGAAAGAGCAAAAATGGTTAAAATGACTGTTGGACAACCGTACTCAGCTTGGCTCAAAAAAGCTGAACATAACATAACTACTTCTGACGGCAATGAGGTAGAGGTATACGAGCTCGAAATCGATCTTGAAGCGGGGCATGTCCTATCCGCATGGGCTAAACATTTCCGTGAGCATTACTGTCTGGACAGCCAAATTGATCGCCTGCGTAGAGGCACTAAAAAAACGCGAGCCGAGTATTTGAGAGATTTGGTGTTTCCTGATGAGTCTGAAGATTTTGGCCCTGCAACGCGCTCCGGCGATTTTGCTGAAATTCTTATCGCAGACCTACTTGAAAGCCATTTTGGCTTTTGGGTGCCTCGTACCCGATATGACAACAAAATGGTTCGCAACGAGTCTCCAAAGGGAACAGATGTCTTAGCGTTTAAGTTTGATGGTATAGGTCCATCACGGCCATCTACAAAAGACACCTTAATCTCTTTTGAGTCGAAAGCACAACTCAGTGGTAGGAAAGCAAAGCCGAGATTGCAAGATGCCGTTATCGACTCAATAAAGGATGTTTATAGGATTTCAGAATCCCTTAATGCGATGAAGCGCCGTTTAATTGAGCGCCAAGATGAGGAAGGTGCAGATCGGGTGGAACGCTTTCAAGAAGGGTTAGATGTCCCTTATGTACGAATGACAGGAGCGGCGGCTGTTTTTTGTTCAAGTCTTTATGATTCGACTCATATATCTAAAACCACAGACTGCACTTCGCATGAAAATATTAAAAACCTATTTTTGGTTGTGATTCATGCTAAGTCGCTTATGAAATTTGTTCACGCTCTCTATGGTAGGGCAGAAAATGAAGCCTAAAAAACGTGCTCGGTATGCGGCGGCAGTTACGCTATCAAAAGGAAAAATGTTTGAGTATGGAGTTCCAGTAGGAGACCATATTGAGCTTCCTGATGATCTCGACTTGGAGATGCAGTTTCCATTAGCTGTTGGAACTGTCGGTGACTTTGCGTCTGAAGTGGTGGCTAAAACCATCGGCAATTCGGTTGAAGCACAATCTCAAACCCCACGAGATGAGGTTATTTTTTCGGCTCAAGTCCTTCAAGCTTTTGATGACTCCCTGCTTAACAAAGAGCTCTCATTTAATCTTCGTATACTTGCCGCTGCTGGGTTCTATCTCGGCGATGTGCCCGGAAATGCTGCGGTCCAATTATCTAAATTAAGCCAACTCGATTTTCCTGAGCACGATACTTTAGCTATTGCAGTTAAAGCAGCAATGGATCGGCCTTGGGAGCAGAACAACGAGACATTAGAATTTTCACGTGCAAAAGATATTTTGGATGTATTGCGCCACCACTTCAGGTATGGCCGGAGTGGCGGACAGAAAGCTTATGATGCTATTAAATCACTACGCGAATGGGCTTATAGCCATGCATCTGCACATGACCTACTTATGGCCGATTTGCTCGGAGCGATTAGTGCCACTCGCATCGCTAATTCTGCCTGGACATTACTTCCGCACTATAGCAGCCTCCCGCCTGAAAAGTGGGAGCCATACTTATCGCGCTCTATGTCAATTAAGGAAATGTGGCCATCTCAGCGCTTGCTTGGAGAGGCAGGAATGTATAGCGGAGCATCAGGAGTAGTTCAGATGCCAACGAGCGCCGGTAAATCGAGAGCAACCGAGCTTATTATCCGGTCGGCATTTCTTTCTGCTCGTACGAAATTGGTCTTAGTTATTGCACCCTTTCGCGCACTCTGCCGGGAGATAGCCAACGATCTTGAAAAAGCATTCAAGGATGATGGCTATGATGTCAATCAACCCAGTGACGCGTTGCAACCAGATGTCGAGTTCGATTTCTCTAATCTATCAGATTTTCTCGATTTGGAATCTGGAATATTTGACTTAGAGGTCGAATCGAATCCGCAGGTCATTGTACTTACCCCGGAGAAACTTCTTTATATACTTAGACAAGAGCCAGACATTGTTCAGAAAGCTGGACTTGTGGTTTATGACGAAGGGCATCAGTTTGACACGGGCAGCCGGGGGGTAACCTATGAGCTGTTGCTAACATCCATTAAGCGAATGCTGCACGAAAATGCCCAGAGCGTGCTGATTTCAGCAGTAATTCAGAATGCTACTTCTGTTGCTGCCTGGTTATTAAGTGACGGCTCAAAAGTTGTCTCCAGTAAATCCTTACAGGCTCGTAGACTCATTGCCTTTGCCAGCCTTCCTAAAGGTAAAGATGGTCAACTGCAGTTCAACGTTGCCTCTGATAGCGATCAAAGATTCTTTGTGCCACGAGTTATTGTTTCAGAAAAAATGTCACGATTTCCCAAGGAAAGAATAGACCGTTTTTTCCCCACCCAAGAGAGTGGCTCTATAGCGTTGTATCTAAGTTTACGTTTGCTGAAAAATGGTGGGGTTGCTATTTTTACAGGGAAAAAGTCTTCTGCTGCTAAAATTGTTCGTGAGGCCGCCGAAGATACTTTTCGTCGTGGAATTTCACTTGAACCACCTTCTGCAAATAGTGACCCTGATGAGATTCGTCGCTTTGTTTACCTCTTCGAACTTAATTTTGGTGCTAAAGCGTATTTGACTCAAGCAGCCGCCTTGGGCATTTTTGCTCATCACGGCAATACTCCTCAAGGTGTTCGTCTGGCTATTGAGTATGCTATGAGGCAACGTCTTATTCGATTGATCGTCTGCACCTCGACGCTCGCACAGGGCGTTAACCTTCCAATTCGATACTTGCTTATAACAAGTGCAATGCAGGGACGTGAATCGATTAAAGTACGTGACTTTCATAATCTCATGGGGCGCGCTGGACGTGCCGGAATGTATGGTGAGGGAACTGTTATTTTTACTGACCCCCGCCTCTATGACGAGCGGTTCGCTAAGACGCATCGTTGGAAAGATACGATCAATCTAATCAATCCTGATAGTGCTGAGCCAACGGGAAGTACATTACTTTCTCTTTTTGATCCTCTGCGAAATGACATTGGATCAAAGTTTATCACCTCGCCAAGCCCTGTCGAGATAGCTACTAACATCGTAAATGACTGGGAAGCTCTTTTAGAGTGGGTAGAGAGCGTCCCTATTGATCTTCCTAAGGAGAGCTTTTCGGTAGCTTCACTAGTCGAACAACTTAAATCTAAGAAAAAGATTATCGAAGCAGTTGAAAGCTTCTTAATGACATATCGTAGTGATATTCAGCCCGAAAATTTTGTGGAAAACTCTCGAGAATTGGTTACTGAAACACTTGCCTATTCGCTTGCCACGGAGGAGCAACAAGTGCTCCTGACAGATATCTTCGAATCTGTGGCGCGAAAGATCGAAATTAATGTTCCAGATAAAGCCATCCAACAGCGTTTTGGGCGGACATTATTAGGTATTGATCAAGCGTTGGCGATCGAATCATGGGTAATTACGAATTCAAAGGCACTAGAGGAAGCAACCTCCGCCGACCACCTGCTTGAAGTGCTATGGCCGCTTTTGGTCTTAATATCTAGTGAAAAACGGTTGAGTGACACTGTTCCTGATGGGGCTCTTAAGACTTTAGCAATAGGGTGGCTGGCTGGAGACCCGTTTTCGGCACTCCTTAAAAGACTCGATACATTGGGTGCGAGCTATCCCTATGGCGAGAACCAAAGAAAATTTGATCTTGATTTAGTTGTAGACCTGTGTGAACAAACATTCGGCTTTGAGTTTGCACTGTTGCTCGCGGCGGTAAAGGAATCATTTATCGCGTTCTCTTCAGAACAGTCGGGAGAGGTGTTTAGAGGATACGCTGATCTTCTTCAGAAGCGTTTGAAATATGGACTTCCGAATCAGAGTTGCATTGCCTTTTTTGAGGCGGGATTTGCTGAACGCGTGATTGCCCAGTGTCTTGCAGAGGAAACGACTCAAGGCACAGTTCAAGTCAGCTTTGATGCCAGACAGATTATTCGAGAAAACCCAGAGAGGTTCGAAATAATGCTGCAAGACTTTCCATCTTATTTCTCCGATGTATTAAAAACATTCACTGCAACTTGAATATATTAATTTCATTGAGACAAACCAAGCTAAAGGCATGCAGATTATTTTGATTTAGATACAATGATATATTAACCCTTATCAGTTATCCGGTGATTAAATCCTTTATCTGCTGCATAACAACTGGGACTTCCGCTCCTCGCTCAAATCTGACATAGCCTAAAATCTAGTCCAATTAGCGTCAGAAGTGGACATAGCTCACACATGACAAGCTAGAAGTATTGAAGGTTACCTCTAAAATGGATGGCAAACATAGGTCTCAAACCTGGTGCAAAGCCGATTGCAAAATCGACCGGAAAACCTGATCAGCGTAGGCGTGATAACAAAGATACTCAAGGCAACACTCTTGGACTAAAACCGAGTAAGCCCTCAGGCAAGTGAATAGGTGAGTATAGATTATTTATCTATGCCCATCTTTAAAATAAAATACATCTAAATTTTTTTTCACCACTCAATGATAACGTCTTTGATGCAGCACAATTCAGGGTTTGTGATGTAGAAATCATACAACGACATATCTGGAAAATTATGCATTAGCTATTTTTTTGCTAAAAGTTAATATTATGCTCAGCTGATTATTTATGCTCTCTGGAACAAACTCACCACATTGCTGGTGGCTTGTTCAATCCTATTAACTCGCCTCTCCCATAACTCAAGTGCCTTACGCTTCTCACTGAGATAGTCATAACGGTCATAGTGTTTCGAGCTGACATCCTGTAATGCATGGTTTTGAATACGGTCGCGCAACTCTTTAGATACACCGATTTCGCCCATCAGCGTTTTGCAGGTCCGCCTTAAATCTCTCGCAACAAACACCGGGTTGACAGGAAAATGTTCGCGATAATAGATGATGGCCTGAGCAAAACTATCAGTTCGTAGATGCTTGCCCGCATCCAGTCGCTGCGGGAAGATAAACAGACTATCGTTAACATTTTCTATCTTCAGCCTTTCCAGAATTTCCATAGCTGAATCCGTTAATGGCACCAAATGGTCGCGCTTGTTCTTTGAGACGTCAGCAACTATCAACAGTGTTTTCTCTTCCCAGTTCACGGCATCCCACCGACTGGAAGCCAGT
>Ga0308167_1003326_pt1 | contig 12986 bp, 13 predicted proteins | sample PhyCR1_2_FD_202138 | JGI IMG/M metagenome (GOLD analysis project Ga0308167, IMG submission 202138) | Phyllosphere microbial communities from UC Gill Tract Community Farm, Albany, California, United States - DLSLRC.R1 | ecosystem: Host-associated > Plants > Phyllosphere > Unclassified | place... | reverse complement strand
GCATCGTAGTCAAAGATACCCCCGAAGAACGTCGCTGCGCTCACTGAGGTCCTGAATACGGTTTTTGACCGGGTTGATTTCAAACATGGCTTTAGCGTCTTTTTTGCGTTCGATGGAGAGGAAAATTAACGAATAAGTTTACCCGAAACTGACGACAGTTTGTAGCGCTGATGCGGTTGCCGCACGGCGGGGATTAACGGTCTGGCGTGGCGTGGCTCGGCGGACGGAAAGCAGGAAGGGTGACATGACGCCGATCGGGCGGTCGCGCCCCTTCACCCGTAGAAGAGGCGCGACTGTCGGCTGACGTCAGTTAACCGGCCAGAGATGATCGATAATCAGCTGCACCGAGCGGTTACCGCGGTATTCGTTAATATCCAGCTTGTAAGCCAGTTCGACCTGACGCACGCTGGTGTCGGGCCAGAGTGTGGTATCAACATTAAAGGCGATGCCATCGATCAGCGGGCCGCCGCCCAGCGGTTCCACCATCACTTTCAGATGGCGCTCACCGACCAGTCGCTGCTGCAACAGCTTAAATTTGCCGTCGAAAGCGGGCTCAGGAAACGCCTGGCCCCAGGGACCCGCCTCACGCAGCATCTCGGCGGTCTGCAGGGAAAATTCCTGCGGCTGCAGCGCGCCATCGGACCAGATAATGCCCTGCAGGGATTCGCCATCCAGCCATTCACCGACCAGTTCGGCAAAGCGCTGGCGGAACTCGTCGTAGCGTGCGGTTTCCAGCGACAGCCCCGCCGCCATCGCATGGCCGCCAAACTTCAGCATCAGGCCCGGATTCAGGGTATCGAGCCGTTCCAGCGCATCGCGCAGATGCAGACCGGCAATCGAGCGGCCGGAACCTTTCAGGGTGCCGTCACCGGCGGGCGCAAAAGCGATGACCGGACGATGGAAGCGCTCTTTCAGGCGTGAGGCCAGAATACCGACCACGCCCTGATGCCACTCCGGATGATAGAACGCCAGCCCCAGCGGCAGGTCGCTCTGCTCACGCTCCAGCGCCTGACACAGCGCCAGCGCTTCGCTCTGCATCCCCTGCTCAATTTCTTTGCGCGTCTGATTCAGCGCATCCAGTTCGCTGGCTAACATCCGCGCCTGGCTGAGATCGTCGGTCATCAGTAACGCCACCCCGACCGACATGTCATCCAGTCGCCCGGCGGCATTAAGCCGCGGGCCAAGCGCAAAGCCAAGATCGCTGGCCGCCAGCTGGCGCGCATCGCGATTGGCGATCTCCAGCAGCGCACGAATGCCGGGACGGCATTTACCGGCGCGAATCCGGCTCAGTCCCTGCCACACCAGGATGCGGTTATTGACGTCGAGCGGCACCACATCAGCCACCGTGCCCAGCGCCACCAGATCCAGCAGCTCCGCCAGGTTAGGTTCGCTGCGGGTTGCGCCGAACCAGCCCAGGGTGCGCAGATGGGCGCGCAGCGCCAGCATCAGATAAAACGCGACCCCGACCCCTGCCAGCGCGCGAGAGGGAAAATTGCAGTCGGCCAGGTTGGGATTAACGATCGCTTCGGCGGCCGGTAAGGTTTCTCCCGGCAGGTGGTGATCGGTGATCAGCACCGGAATACCGTGCTGATGCGCACATTCAACCCCGGCATGGGACGAAATACCGTTATCCACCGTCAGGATCATCGCCGCACCGCGCGCGCGCGCCTGCTCAACCACTTCCGGGCTAAGCCCATACCCATCTTCGAAGCGGTTAGGCACCAGATACTGGACGTTGCTGCCGCCCATGCTGCGCAGCGCCATCACCGTCAGCGCGGTGCTGGTCGCGCCATCGGCATCAAAATCGCCGACCACCATAATGCGACGACCATCGAGCAGCGCCTGATGCAGTAAAGTCACTGCACTATCAATGCCACTCAGCGCCTGGAACGGCAGCAGGTTTTTCGCGCCGCGCTCCAGCTCCGCCGCGTCGCCTACCCCGCGTTGCAGATAAAGACGTTTCAGCAACGGCGGCAGAGTTGCCGGCAGCGCATCCTCAACCGTCACCTCACGACGACGCAGTTCCACTTCGTTTTTTACCACCGATTAACCACCACGCTTTTGATTATCCAGTACCTGCTTCAGCTCTTGCGGGCCCTGATAGCCAGGGATCATCATGCCGCTGTCGGTCAGGATGGCTGGCGTGCCCTGAATGCCAAACAGCACCCCGAGCTTGTAGTGCTGTTCAATATTGATTTTGCAGCTGTCTGGCGCGGCCATCTTCGGCGCATCCCCCTTCATCGCCTCATCAAAGGCTTTGTTACGATCGGCGCTGCACCAGATCGCTTTCATCGCGGTTTCAATCTGGCCATGCAGCCCTTCACGCGGGAATGCCAGATAGCGCACAGTGATGCCCAGCGCATTGTAGTCTGCCATCTGCTCATGCAGCTTGCGGCAGTAGCCACAGGTAATATCGGTAAACACCGTCACCACATGCTGCTCTTTTGGCGCTTTATAGACGATCATTTCCGGCACCAGCGCCTCGACTTTTTTATCGAGCAGCTGATTGGTCACGTTGACCGGTTGCGCGCCGCTGACGTCATACAGCGGACCCTGAATCATATGTTTGCCATCATCGGTCACGTAGAGCACGCCGCTCTCCGACAGCACGGTTTTGAAGCCCGGCAGCGGTGACGGGGAAATCTCGGTCTGGTTTAAGCCGAGCTTTTTCAATGATTGCTGAATGGCGCTGTCATCGGCCTGTGCCAGACCGGAAAAGGCGCTGGCTAACAGCGCCAGCATGGCAAAATGCTTGTTCATCTCTTTCCTTATGTCCGCAGATCAGGCCCGCGGATGATGTTGTTGATGCAACTGACGCAGGCGCTCGGTCGCGACATGCGTATAAATTTGAGTAGTGGAGAGATCGCTGTGTCCCAGCAACATCTGTACGACACGCAGATCGGCACCGTGGTTCAGCAGATGGGTGGCAAACGCATGACGCATCACATGCGGCGACAATTTTTCACTGTCGATACCGGCCAGCGTGGCGTAATGCTTGATGCGGTGCCAGAAGGTCTGCCGCGTCATCTGCTGCGCCCGATTGCTCGGGAACATCACATCCAGCGTCTGTCCGTTGAGTAACCACGGCCGCCCATGCTCCAGATAGTGCTCCAGCCAGTACACCGCTTCTTCACCTAACGGCACAAGTCGCTCTTTATCGCCTTTACCAATGACCCGCACCACGCCTTGCCGCAGGCTGATATCACTCAGCGTCAGGCCCACCAGCTCAGAGACGCGCAAACCGGTGGCATAAAGTAACTCCAGCATCGCTTTGTCGCGCAGTTCAAGCGGAATGTCGATGTTCGGGGCCTGCAACAGGCGCTCCACCTGCGCTTCGCTGAGATCCTTCGGCAGTCGCTGCGGCAATTTCGGTGCCGATAACAGCGCGCTGGGATCGTCAGACCGGAGCTTCTCGCGATAAAGATATTGAAACAGGCGGCGCATGGCGCTGAGCAGCCGGGCGGAACTGGTCGCCTTGTAGCCGCCCTCCAGCCGCTCGGCCAGAAACTGCTGCAGATCCAGCGGCATCACGCTGAGCAGCGTCAGATTATGATGCGCCAGCCAGCCGGTCAGCGTCTGGAGATCCTGGCGATAAGAGGAGAGCGTATTCTGCGCCAGATTGCGTTCAATCCAGAGCGCATCGAGAAACTGTTCAGTCAGTTCGCTGTCTTGCACGTTATCCCCGCCGTTCGCTGTAAAATCATGCTCATTATGCCTGATTCAGCGGCGCTTCTGGTACAATTGCGCCAAAGTCAGTATTTACAGAGTGTTATCTGCATGAAAATCGGTCTTTTTTACGGTTCCAGTACCTGTTACACCGAAATCGTAGCGGAGAAAATTCGCGATTTTATAGGCGAAGAGCTCGTCACCCTGCACAACGTGAAAGATGACGATCCGCGCCTGATGGAGCAGTACGATCTGCTAATCATGGGCATTCCGACCTGGGATTTCGGCGAGTTGCAGGAAGACTGGGAAGCGATCTGGTCGCAGCTGTCGACCCTGAATCTGCGCAACAAGATTGTGGCGCTGTACGGCATGGGCGATCAGATTGGTTACGGTGAATGGTTCCTTGATGCGCTGGGTATGCTGCATGAGCTGTTGCAGCCGATGGGCGTGCGCTTTGTCGGTTACTGGCCGCTGGAAGGGTATGAGTTTACCAGCCCGAAACCGCTCAGTGCCGACGGCCAGCAGTTTGTCGGTCTGGCGCTCGACGATGTAAACCAGTTTGAGGTCACCGACGAACGCGTCGAACAGTGGTGTGAGCAGATATTAACCGAGACCGCCGAACTGCTGTAATCGGTAAGCGGCATTATCCGGTTAGCGGCGTAACCCGGTAAAGCCACTCACTGTCATTCGCTCTGTACCTCGCTGAAACAGCGGGCGCGTAACGCCCGCCATTCACCCGGCGGCATGGTGTCCTGCATCAGCCATAGGCGCAAGGTCCTGCCCTGCTCGTTTTTCGCCACCAGCAGCACACCAAACGGCAGCCAGCGCAGCGACTGAGTGGGCCGCCAGCGTTCGCCCTGCCAGCACCAGATTTGCGCACTCTCCCGCTGAAGCGAACCGCGCCGCTGACTGAGCCGCCGATACGTATGCCCGCCTTCAGCCAGCATTAATCCCGCTATCGCCAGCTTAATTAGCCCTCCGCTGTCGGGCAGCAGCAGCACGCCAGCCAGCGCCACCACCAGCCACGCGCCCAGCAGGCCACGCGCCAGACGGGACGGCTGCAGGTTACATTGCCACCGGGCCGCGTTCACGGTTGCGCTGCTGGATCAGGTTAACCATCCGCTTTAGTTCAGGATCGCTGGGCTCACCGTGGTTCATCAGCCAGTTAAACAGGTCGGGATCGTCGCTCTTCAGCAACGCAATAAAAACCTGCTTATCGGTGTCGTTCAGGCTGTCATATTCATATTTAAAGAACGGCATAATAGCCACATCCAGTTCCAGCATGCCACGGCGGCAGGCCCACTGAATACGTGATTTATCATTGATATCCATGCGTCAGTTTCCACAGTTCACAACATGGCGGCTAGTGTAACCTGGATTGTGGCGGGCTGCAGGCGAAGCGCACCCTGCTGTGCGATCTGTCGCACATCAGGCCGTCTTTTTTCAGGGGTATCACGCGATTTGTGCGCCGTTTTGGGTAAACAGGTTGCATTGCCAGTCGGCTCTTTTAACATTGAGGATATTGTTTCGGATGAACCTTCTTAATCAGGATATCTCCATGCCAACCTTTACTTTACCACCGCGTCAGCCTGTCGCCTCGTCTCGTCTGCCGTTAACGCTGATTTCACTGGATGCCTGGGCGCTGGTTTCCGTCTTCGGTGCCGACAGCACGCCTTACCTGCAGGGTCAGCTGACGCTGGACGTCGCCGCGCTGGATGCCGCTCACCATCTGCCCGCCGCTCACTGTGATGCCAAAGGCAAGATGTGGAGCAACCTGCGCCTGTTCCATCGCGGCGAAGGTTACGCCTATCTGGTGCGTCGTGAACTGCGCGACACCCAGCTCAGCGAATTAAAAAAATATGCGGTGTTCTCGAAAGTGACGCTGGTGGCCGATGATGACGCGGTGTTGCTGGGCGTGGCCGGTTTCCAGGCGCGCGCCGCGCTGGCCAACCTGTTTGAACAGTTGCCTGACAGCGAAACCCCGGTGGTGCAACAGGGCGAGACCACGCTGTTGTGGTTTGCGCATCCGGCGGAGCGTTTCCTGATCGTGACCTCGCTGGCGCAGGCTGAAGCGCTGCAGCAGAAACTGGCGGATGATGCCGAGTTAAATGACAGCCAGCAGTGGCTGGCGCTGGAGATTGAAGCTGGCATTCCGGTGATTGACCCCGCCTCCAGCGTGCAGTTTATTCCTCAGGCTACCAACCTGCAGGCGCTGGACGCCATCAGCTTTAAAAAAGGCTGCTACACCGGCCAGGAGATGGTGGCGCGCGCCAAATACCGTGGCGCGAACAAACGCGCGCTCTACTGGCTGGCAGGACAGGCCAGCCATCTGCCAGCAGCCAATGCGGCGCTGGAACTCCAGATGGGTGAGCGCTGGCGACGTACCGGTAGCGTGCTGGCGGCGGTGCAGCTGGATGACGGTGTCAGCTGGGTGCAGGTGGTGATGAATAACGATCTGGAGCCGGATAGCGTGCTGCGGGTTGAGGGTGATGAAGGCGGTCATCTGACCATTCAGCCGCTGCCCTATTCGCTGCTGGAAGAGTAATGCCTCAGGCACGTCGCCAAAGGGGCTGCGTGCCTGCGCGGCGACTACTCCGCTTTCTGCGTCATGTTCAGCAGGGTGCGGATGTTCTGCGCCGTGGTGGCAATGATGTCGATAGCGCCGGTGCGTAATGCACCCAGAATCGCCATCGCTTTGGTGTTCTCCGAGGCGATGGCAATCACGCACGGGATCTTGCGCAGCTCATCAATGCTCAGACCAATCACCCGATCGTTCATCACGGTATCAACGTGCTGCCCCTGCGAATTAAAAAAGTCGTAGCCCGCGATATCGCCGATGACACCCTGATTCAGGCTGGCGTCGATAATTTCGTGCGGCGTAAACCAGCCTAACTTCACCATATAGCTGTTTTCATTCATGTCGCCGATGCCGACCAGCGCGAAGTCAGCTTTGCGCGCCCGATCCAGCGTCTCTTTAATGGTGCCGTTCTGCATAAACGCCGCTTTCAGTGACCGATCTTCGACATACGCCGGGGCGTAGAGCGTTTCGCTGATGCCACCAAACTTCTTCGCCAGCCGACGGCTGATGTGGTCAGCATTGATCGCATCGCCGGGACGGTGAGTACCGCCGATACCACTGATGAAGTGACAGTTACGCGTCGGGACCTGGCCCGGATGATCGGCCACCGCCGCCACGTTGCGCCCTTGCCCGACGGCCACCACCGAGTTTTCTTTAAGCGATTGTTCCAGCCAGGAGGAGACCAGCGCCGCCACCTGACGCCGCTGCTCATCATTGTCCTGCAGGTCGAGCGCAATCAGCGCACGCTGTAAGTGGGGAAAGCGGTCAAGCAACTGTTGCTCAAGCCGGGTACTGAATACCGGATGGTAACGCACGTTGATTTCAACAATGCCCTCTTCCCTGGCGCGCCTCAGCAGCCGTCCGACTTTGATGCGTGAAATGCCAAACTTACGCGCAATCTCTTCCTGGGTAATTTCGTCCTGATAATAGGCGACGGCGATTTCGGTCAGCAGTTCAGCGTCCTGAGAAGGCGTGTGTTTTTCCATGCGTTATCTGTCTCGCAGTGAGTTACCTGACTAAGCACAGGCGTTTCAGGAGGGAATTTATACCATTGATACGGCTCACCTCGCCAGGCATTGACGCGGCGAGCCGGTAGCGGTGTCACAGATTAGCGACGAATGGCGTCGATTTTCAGCATCCGGGCAATCACGATATCCAGCTCTTTCTGATCGAAAATCTGCTTCCAGTCAGGCTTCACAATCTTCTCGCGTCCATACTCCATGGCGATCATACAGGCATCCGAGAACGGGTTGGTGGCGCGGAACGCGACCGCCAGCGCAATCTGAATATGCCCGTAGAGCATCGCTTTTGCGGCCTCTTCCGGGACGCCACTGTGCTTCACCGTTTCATCCAGCGCCTCTTTCATAAAAGCACCGACCATGCAGGCGACGGTCTCGACCAGCGTTGGCTCAAGGTAGGCCAGCTGGGTCACCGTCACCCAGTGCACCTGCTCCACCGGGCCATACATTACGCTGATTACCTTGCTGAGTTCGGCGCGCTGCGCCTCGCTGCCCGCTTCATAAGCCGCGGCGACGTGCTGAATCGCTGCAATACCGCCAAAGGCGTCGGCGTGCTCCTCTTTGGTGTAACGCTCAAGGAACACCGATGGATGGCAGGGATGCGCCACCGCATACTCAATATCGTCACGCTGGAAGATCAGATTGGCATAGGCCGCCGCCGGATCGAGCGTTAACAGCACCGCACCGGCCTTCATCTGCGGTACTACCGCTTCAGAGACCTTACCCAGCACGATATCCGGCACCGCCAGGATCACCACGTCGCTTAACGGTACCACCGAGGCGGCATCCGATAATTCACGCCCCTGCTGAGTGACCTGCTGCTGCGCCGCAGGCGAATTTTCGCAGTAAAAGACCTGGTAATCACTTTTCTGGAAGTTGGCTGAAATGCGCATGCCCATCTTGCCGCCAGCGCCAATCACAGTAAGGGTTTTCAGTTGATTCATTATTATTACTCCCGATTTTGTTTACTACGTAAGAATTCCACGCTGCGCGCAGTCCACTCAGCTTCACGCTGGCAAGTGGTGGCGGCGTCCTCCTGCCACGGCAGCCAGTGTTCAATAATCTGGTTAATGCCGCGTTCGACCGGACGCACGCTGGCGATCATCTGGTCATAATCGAGCAAGCCTTCGCCCATTGGGCAACCGGCATAGGTAAAGCCGACCCAGCCATCACGCCGGGTAAAGGCGAAATCTTTGATGTGCAGATTGCCGACCCGCGCCGCAGTCTGCGCAATCACCTGTTCAGGTAACTCCAGCCCGGCGACGCAGTTGGCCGGATCGAGACAGACACCCAGCCACGGCGACGGAAAGCGGTTAATCACGGACATCAGGTCCGCCGTTTTGACCTGCTCGTAGGTTTCAAGACAGAGCCGGACCTGCTGATCCGCATAGTCCGGCAGCACATCGGCGATCAGCTGCGCTGCCTGTTCCAGTGAAGGTCGATGGCTGGCGCTGTAGAACATCGATCGCACCACATGCGCGTCGAGCTGCTGTGCCAGCTGCAGGTAGCGTTGCAGATGGGCGGTTTCCAGTCCCCGGGTACCGAGTTCCAGCGTAATGCCCAGCGCATCCGCCTGCTGCCGCAGCCGTTGCAGGTCGGCATCCGACCAGCGCTCAATCGCCGGATAATCACAAATCTGGAACAGCGACAGATCGAGCGCGGCGGTCTGCTCCAGCATCTGTTCCAGCGTCAGCGGCTGTGGAACCCGGTCTGACATGCGCCAGAAAAAAGCGTAGGTGCTGAGTCCGATCTGGCTCATGAGTGACACTCCTCTGCCAGCGCGCTGGCCTCGTCAATAATCTGCTCCAGCGCGGCAGGATCGTGGGCAAAGCGGCCGAGGAACAGACCATCCACCGTTCCGCCAAGCCGCTGAATCAATCCCGGACCGGCGCTGCCGCCGTAGATCACCTGCAGGGTAATGCCTGCTGGCGTCGGCAGATGACGCACACCTTCACACACCGCGCGGATATAGCTTTCGGGTGCCGGTTGCGGTGCGCCAATCGCCCACTGCGGTTCCCAGGCAAAAAATAGCGTGCCGGTCAGACCCTGCTGCTGTGCCAGCGACAGCGCCTCGCCCAGCTGCTGCTGGCACAGGGCGATCGCCTGCGACGGTTCACCCTGTTGCGCTTCCCCGATGCATAATACCGGCGTCAGGCCGTGGCTGAGCGACATCGCCACTTTGGCGGCAATCTGCGCGGAATCTTCATGGAAATGGCGGCGGCGTTCGGCGTGACCGATCTCCGCCAGCGAACAGCCCAGCTCCTGCAACATGCTGGCGCTGACTTCACCGGTCCAGGCACCGTTTTCGGCCTGGCAGACATCCTGGCCGCCAACGCGTACCGGGGTATCGGCAAAAATAGCGGCAGCCGCCGGAATCGCCGGATAGGCAGGCAGCACGAACAGCCCGATATCACCGCGCTGAATCGCCGGATGACGCCGCGCCAGTGCAGCAACATCGCGGCACCAGTCGAGGGTTTGCTGGTAGCCAAAGTACATTTTCAGGCTGACACCCAGCCACAGAACAGGTTGTGACATGCTCAGGCTCCCTGATCCGCGGTGGCGTGATCTCTCATCAAATCCGCCACGGTATTGACGATCATCGCCAGTGAAATCGCGCCTGCATCAGGCGTGCCGAGGCTTTTTTCAGCCAGCGGCCGGGCGCGCCCCATCTTCGGCAGCAGTTGCGCCGTGGCCTGCGCGGCTTCATCAGCCACGCGCGCCGCTTCGCGCCAGGCCTCTGTCAGTGAGCTACCGCGCGCAACGGCCGCATTCAGGCTGTCGCTGAACGGGACCAGCACATCAACCATGGTCTTATCGCCGACCCGTGCTTTGCCGAAATGCTGAATCCCTTCCTGCGCCTCTCGCACGCCACGGGCAATCCGCGCGGCGTCCGGCGTCTGGCTGTCGCCGATGGCGGTGCCGATGGCAGTCAGCGCCACCCCCCACAGGGCGCCGGAGGTGCCACCCGCTTTATCTGCCCAGGCATCAGCGGCGCGGCATAACAGCGTGCCGGCTCCCGCTCCTCGCGCCGCCACCTCACGCGCCTTTTCCACCGCGCCCAGCACACCACGTTCCATCCCGATGCCGTGATCGCCATCACCCGCGACCGCATCGATATCGCCCAGTTTTTCGGCGTTGCGTTGCAGCATGGTGGCTACCGCCTCCAGCAGTTGCAGCAGCTGTTGTGCGCTCTGCTGTGAGTCGGCGCTGGCGACAGGCAGGTTCTCTTCTGCCTGATCCTGCATCGCGTCCGGACCCAGCGGTTCGGCAACGATAACGCTGCCTTTGCGGTAGGCTGGCGCATTGGCCGGGGCGCGCCAGAACGTTTCCAGCTCATCATCCAGCCACATCAACGTCAGTGAAGCGCCAGCCATATTAAAACTGGTGACAAATTCGCCAACGTCCGGCTCAATGACCTGCAGCTGCGCCGCCTCAAGCAGCTGCGCCACCCGACGATAGACCACGAACAGCTCTTCATATTTCACCGTGCCGAGGCCGTTGAGGATCACCGCAACCCGCTCTCCCGCCGTCTGGCTGATGCCCGGCGGCAGCTCGCTGAGCAGCCGGTTAACAAAAATTTCGGCCAGCTCATCGGCGGTCGGTACGTCCGACTCGTTGATACCCGGCTCGCCATGAATGCCCAGTCCCAGCGCCATTCGCCCTTTTTCCACCTCGAACAGCGGATGCGAGGCGCCCGGTAAGGTACAGCCAGAAAACGCTACGCCAAACGAACGGGTGCGATTGTTGGCATGCTGCGCCAGCTGGAGCACCTGCTTCAGAGGATAACCCGCCTCGGCGGCGGCGCAGGCCACTTTGAACACCGTCAGATCACCGGCGACGCCGCGCCGCTTCTCAATCTCGTCGATGCTGGCGCTGGAAATATCGTCGGTGACCGCCAGAATCTCGCACGGGATACCGTCGCCGCGCAGACGCTCACAAGCCTGACCGAAATGCAGCACATCACCGGCGTAGTTGCCGAACATCAGTAACACGCCCCCCCCATTACTGGCGGCGCGCGCCACATTATAAATTTGCTGCGCTGACGGGGAGGCAAACAGGTTGCCCATCGCCGCGCCGTGCGCCAGACCCTGTCCAACCAACCCGGCGAACGCCGGATAGTGACCTGAGCCACCACCCACCACCACCGCCACGCTGCCCGGCTGGCTGCGGGTATTGCGTACCACCCCGCCCGGCACCTGACGTACTTTATCGGCATTAGCGGCCACGAAGCCTTCGATCAGTTCAGCCGCGAAAGCGGAAGGCTGGTTAAACAGGTAAGTCATGGTAATTGCTCCTGTGCGAGAGAGGTCGGTTCCAGCTGGCGGCTACGGTTCAGCAACAGCATCAGCACTGCTGACAACAACATGAAGCCGCCAACCACAAACATCGGTACGGTGTAGCTGCTGGTGGCATCGTGCAGCGCGCCGGTGATATAGCCCGCCGAGAAGCCCGCCACATTGCCCAGCGTGTTGATCAGGGCGATAGCGGCCGCGGCCGAAGCGCCGGTCAGAAACTGTGTCGGCAACGTCCAGAAATTGGGTAAGGCGGCAAAGATAGAGCTGGCGGTAATCGCAATCACCATGATGGTGGTGAAGGGCGAGTCCATGAACAGCGCCAGCGGCACACTGATCCCGCCGGTCACCGCCGGAATCGCAATATGCCAGGTTTTGCAGCCACGACGAGAGGCGTCACGGGACCAGAAGAACATCACCACCGCGGCAATCAGATAAGGCACGCCGGTGATCAATCCTTTCTGCATCACATTGAAAGTGGTGCCAAACTGCTGCTGGAAGCCACCGATGATGGTTGGCAGGAAGAAGGCCAGCGCATAGAGACCGTAGATAAAACCGAAGTAGATCAGACACAGCATCCAGACGCGGCGATTCCCGAGAATGCTGCGCACGCCCTGGTGTCCGGTCTGGGTTTTCGTCTTATGTTCTGCATCCAGCTCGCGGGTCAGCCAGTTTTTCTCATCCGCCGTCAGCCATTTCGCCTGACGCGGTGAATCCACCAGCCAGAACAGCGCCACAATGCCGATCAGAATGGCCGGGATGGAGACGCCGAGGAACATCACGCGCCAGCCCGCCAGGCCAAACAGGCCATGCTGTTCAATAAAGGATGCCGCCAGCGGTGCACCAAACACCACCGTCAGGGGCTGAGCCAGGTAAAACAGCGACAGGATTTTGCTGCGATGGCGCGCGGGTACCCACATGCTGAGATAGAGGATGGCGCCGGGAAAGAAGCCCGCTTCCGCAATGCCCAGCAGCAGACGCAGGGTATAGAGCCCGTTAATGCTGCTGACCCAGGTGAAGAGCAGCGACACGATGCCCCAGCTGATCATAATCCTCGCCAGCCATTTACGGGCACCAAAGCGATGCAGCGCCAGATTGCTTGGCACTTCAAGCAGGATATAGCCGATGAAAAAGATGCCGGAGGCGAGACCGAACTGCACGGCGGTCAGGCCGAGATCCTGCGTCATGCCATTGGGTCCGGCGAATGAAATCGCCGTACGGTCAAGGAAGTTGATAAAAAACATCAGGGCGACAAACGGCACCAGTCGCCAGGAGATTTTACGAATTGCGGATTGCTCCACTGCGGTCATTGTGGTCTGGGTCATGACGCACCTCCGGTCTGGGCGCGATAAAAAGTGGTGTCAGGTGTTGGCAACGCACGCGGTGCATTGTCGAAGCAGGTGCAAAAAACAGGGCCTGGGTAATCCATGT
>Ga0308167_1003325_pt1 | contig 12996 bp, 12 predicted proteins | sample PhyCR1_2_FD_202138 | JGI IMG/M metagenome (GOLD analysis project Ga0308167, IMG submission 202138) | Phyllosphere microbial communities from UC Gill Tract Community Farm, Albany, California, United States - DLSLRC.R1 | ecosystem: Host-associated > Plants > Phyllosphere > Unclassified | place... | reverse complement strand
CCGTGACGTCACCGGTGTGCTCCGGCTCGTCGAACGACACCCGCACGTGTGACTGCGCCGCGAGGTTGTAGACCTCGTCGGGCTTCAGCTCGCTGAGGAGACTGACGAGCCGCGCGCCGTCGCCGAGGTCTCCGTAGTGCAGGAACAGCTTGGCATCGGGGTTGTGCGGGTCCACGTACAGGTGGTCAATACGCGAGGTGTTGAACGTGGAGGCACGACGGATGAGTCCGTGCACCTCGTACCCCTTCCGGAGCAGCAGCTCGGCCAGGTACGAGCCGTCCTGTCCGGTGATGCCGGTAATGAGCGCCCGCTTCGTCAAACGATTCCCCAGTTCTCACTATGGAGCCCGTCGGTCATCCGGCGGCCCCTCCAGCTCCTGAGCATACGGACGTCCTCAAGGTGACACGACATCGGCACGACGCCGAGCACGAGACATCGACGTGCTCCAATGCGCGTGCTGGACAGTCCTCCGGAGTCGCCCACGCTCGGATACGCGAGCGCTACGATCCCACTCACTCCCCAGAAGGTTTCACGGGGTCCGACCGATGAGAGATGTGGCGACGTGGCCCAGATCGTGATCGTGCAGCCGTACGTTCCTGCCTATCGGTCGGCGCTCTTCTCCGAACTCGGACGCCGGCTCCGTTCCAACGGCCACGAACTGGTGATCGTGTCGGGAGAGCCGGACTTCGAGCAACGCGAGCGCCAGGACAGCGTCGAGCTCTCCGACGTTCGGCACCGCATCTTCAAGACCAAGTCGCTGAAGCTGGGTCCGGCGACGATACGCACGGCCCCCGCGCCGTCCGCATGGGCGTCGGCGGACGCGGTCGTCGTCGAACTCGCGGCCGGCGCCATCTACTCCTATCGAGCGCTACTCGGCTCTACTCCGACGGGGGTGTGGGGCCACGTGGGTTCCTACGTCAGTCAGGACTCGTTCGTCTCGAAGGCCTTGCGAACCTGGCAGGTGCGACGGGCAGATGCGGTCCTCGCGTACACGCCGAGCGGCGGAGACCTCGCAGTCGCGTTCGGCGCGGATCCAGCCAAGGTCTCGGTTCTCGGCAACACCTCTGACACAGGCGCGCTTCGACGGGCTGTTCTTGCTGCACGTGGCCAGTCCGAGAGGGATGCTCGTGCAGAGCTCGGTATCGGTGGTGGGGCGCACTTCGCCGTCATCGGTGGTCTCGACGCGAGCAAACGGGTGGACCTCCTTGCCTCGACACTCGACGTCTTGTGGGAGAGGAGGTCACCGGCGCGATTCGTGGTCGCCGGGCGAGGTCATCTGGAGCATCTCCTGGATCCGGCGATCGCGCGGAAGCAAGTACACTCCATTGGCTATGCCGGTGATCGCGAGAAGGCTCTCTTGGCCCGAATCTGCATGGGCATCTTCAATCCGGGCAGAGTCGGACTGATCGCTCCGGAGAGCTTCGCCCTCGGACTCCCCATCGTCACAGCCGATTCCGCGTTCCACGCTCCTGAGTTCGAGTACCTCCGCCCGGGCGTCGATTCGCTCGTCACGGAAGCTTCACCCGAAGCACTTGCCGCCGCACTCGACGAACTGGTCGGCCGCCCAGAAGAAGCCGGTCGGCTGGCTCGCGCCGCAGAGTCTCGGTTCGGCGAGTACAAGCTCGAAGACATGGTGGACCGGATGCAACAGTCCATCGAACAACTCCTCCGACGCTCTAGACCAGCCTCGTCGGAATGAGCCTCCGCGCGACGGTGCCTTTCGGCTACGGTCTCACGATCGACTTTTCGTGCCGACGGAGAAGATGATGTCGCTTCTAGACCGCGCGATCAGGGCTCGCCGTGGACCATTCCGGCGCGCGGCGCGGGAGCTCTTGTCCCTCTACGGAATCGAGATACCAGCGCACGTTCAGATCGGATCCGGCTTTCATGTCATGCACCGAGGATTCGGAGTCGTCCTGCATCCGCGCACCGTGATCGGGAACAACGTGACCATCTACCACGGTGTGACCATCGGACGCGGCGATGTCTGGGTACCAGAACCCGCGTCCTCGCTCGAAGGCTTCATCGTCGAAGACGATGTCATCATCTGCGCCGGAGCGAAGATCGTCTGTGCACGTGGGTTCCTCACCGTTGGCAAAGGTGCGGTCATCGGAGCGAACGCCGTCGTCACGAAGAGCGTCCCGGCCGGTGAGATCTGGGCAGGGTGCCCGGCACGGAAGATCGGCACCCGGTGATGACCTCAAGCTCCTCGAGTCAAGCGTCAGCTTCGACGGTGTGACCGCGCTTCCGCTTCGACGTGCTGGTTCGGCGAGCGTCCTGGAGCGCCTGCTTGAACGCGTCGATGGCCGAATCAGGGGAAAGGAGTCGTTCGTAGTAACGAACTCCTTCGAGCCCCATTTGCGATGACCGCTCGGCATCAGCACCGACCTCGATGACCGCGTCCAACAGCGCCCGTTCGTCCCCCGCTCGGACACACACCCCGGCCTTCGAAGCCGTGACCTCCTCTTCGGTCACGCCCCCTGCGTCCGTCGCAGCGACGACCGGTCGCCCAGCTGCGAAGTACGAAGTCAGCTTGCTCGGCACCGCCATCCCGGACACGCCGGGAAGCTCGTTGACCAGCAGAACGTCTGCTGCACCCAGTGCGAGCGCGTACTCGTCATCCGGTAGAGAGCCGACGAAATCGACCTGGGTCAAACCGTCGGCCATGGCGACGAGACGATCTCGCTGATTGCCTCCGCCGATGAAGACGAACCGGACCTGGACACCGCGCTGTTCTGCGAGCGCACCCGCACGCACCACGTTCTCGAGACCCTGCTTGACGCCCATGTTGCCGGTGTGCAGGGCGATGATCTCGGCATCGCCCCAGCCCAGCTTCGACCGCGCCGCGGAACGGCGGCTTCCGTCGACCGGGTTGATGTGAGTCCAGTTCCGGATGACTCGCACACGGTCGGTTTCGACTCCGAGCAGCGAGGTGACCGTGTTCCGGAAACGCTCATGGATGACTGTCACAATGCCGACGCTCCGGAACAACCACGATTCGACTGCCGTGACCGCCTTCGCGACCTCCGCCCGGCCTCCGGTTTCGCGGATGCCGAGGCTGTAGAGGTCCTGCACCCAAGCCAGGACCGGCGTACGCGGATGCAACAGCTTCAAACGGAGCATCGTCACCGCACTCGCGAACATGCTCGGAGACACGAGGACGACCAAGTCGGGCCGCCCCCAGGATGAAAGAGCTGAACGGGCGCCGAACGAGAGTTCGGACACGAGGCGGCGGAGCGCGGTGGGGTGGCGAGGGACGTAGTGCAGTTTCCGGCGGAGGCGGACACCATGGAGGGTCTCGTCACGCTTCCACTGGCCGTACCCCGCTCGTATCTGCCAGTCCGGGTAGTACGGATGTGCCGTGACGACCGTCACGTCGAATTCCCCGCTCGCCTGCAGCCCCTCGGCCAACGAGGTGACGTACGGCGCGTTGCCGCTCGGTTCCGGTGCGTAGTTCTGTGCGAAGATCACGACAGAGACTCGGGAAGACACCCGAGGACAGTAACAGCCGGGGACATCCTCGACCGAGTACGGGACGTTGAACTGTGAACCTCGACAAAGAGCCATCGGGGCGGCCCCGGATCATCAGCTTGCGAGCCGCACCCGGAGAGCGCACGTCCTGGGGGCGGCCGGCACCGTTCGTGTACCTCTGGGGCATCGCGGAACTGCTCTTCGTCACCAATCCCCTCCAGATCAGCTCGCGGCTCCGCGTCGCCGTGCTACGCCGCTTCGGGGCAGACATCGGCGACGGCGTGATCTTCCGTCCCCGCACTCGTGTGCGCTTTCCCTGGAAGCTCCGCATCGGCAACGACAGCTGGATCGGCGAAGGCGTCTGGATCCACAACCAGGACCACGTGACCATCGGCCACGACGTCGTCGTCTCGCAGGACACGTTCGTGACCACCGGGAGTCACGCGCACCGGCGGGACATGGGGCTGATCACTCGACCGGTGGTCATCGAGGACGGGGCCTGGGTAACGGCTCGCTGCGTGGTCCTTGGGGGTGCCCACATCGGTCGGTCAGCACTCGTGCAGCCGCTCTCGGTGGTCCGTGGTGCGATCCCCGAGAACTCGATCGCGGTCGGGAACCCGGCAGTCGTGACGGGCACCCGGCATGGCTGAGCACGTCATTCGACACGTGGTCACGCTCGTTTCCCCCGACGGCCGCTTCGGTGGCCCCACGAAGGTCGCGCTCGACATCGCAGCCGAACAACGGCGCCGTGGAATCGACTCATCGGTGTTCGCGGGAGCAGACGGCTACGAGACACTGCCGACGGACTGGCGGGGCGTGCCACTCCAGCTCGCACGCTCTCGCCGCCTCGTCCCGGGGATGGGTTTCGCGACCACGGTGGCGCCTGGCCTCCGACGGAAGGTCCTCCGCGGACTCACCGGCAAGGAGATCTTCCACGTCCACCTCGCGCGTGACCTCGTCACGCTGCCGATCGCCATGGCCCTCCGCCGACGATCGCTCCCCTACGTCATCCACACCCATGGGATGATCGATGCCTCATCGAAGCGGTCGGCGCACGTCGTCGATTCGTTGATGACCGCCCGCGTGGTCTCGGCCGCCCGGACGGCCTTGGTGCTCACCCCCGAGGAGAGCCGTGAGGTCGCTCGGTTGTCAGCCGGGACGACGCCGTCAGTGCTGTTCGAGAACGGCATCCCGGTGCATGACGATGCCGAACCACGACTCCGGCAGGGTGCGCTGTTCCTCGGCCGGCTTCACCCGCGAAAGGGAGCGACCGTGTTCGCCGCTGCGGCGGCGGAGCTGGCGAGCCGCTACCCGGACGACACCTTCCGGATTGCTGGCCCCGACGAAGGCGACCTCTCCAACGTCCGCAGCGCGCTGAGCGAATTCCCTGGAGGCGAGCGCGTCGCGCTCGTCGGATCAGTCCCTCCAGACGACGTCGTCGACCACATGAAGTCAGCTGAGGTGTTCGTTCAGCCGGCCGCCGACGAGCCCTTCGGCATGACCATCCTGGAGGCGATGTCCACTGGAACACCGCCGATCGTGCACCACACCTCTGCGCTCGCCCCGCTCATCTCGGCGGCGCGGGCGGGGTGGACCTTCGGATCCGTCGACGAGTTGCGAATCCGACTCGAGGAAGCGTTGAACTCACCACAGACGACAGCCGAGACCGGGGCCCGGGCGAGACAACTCGCGCAGGAGCGGTTCTCGATGTCCCAGGTGGTCGAAGGTCTGCAGGACGTCTACGATGCCGGAGCCTGACGCCATGGCGGGCAGCCGGGGACAGGTGCCGGTTCTGCACTGGTTCACGAACATCGCGGCTCCCTACCGCGTTCCGGTCTGGGAACACCTCGCGAGCCGGGCTGACCTCACGGTGTTCCTCCTCGAAAGCGACCGGCAGCGTGTGCGCGAAGGGCGTCGCCCCGCCGACTGGTCTGAGCGCGGGCTCCGGGGGCTTCGACACCGGACACTCCGCACGCTCAAGCTGCGCAGGGGCGAAACGAGCCTGTACACGCTCCTCGACCCTCGATTTGCCCTCACGCGAAAGCCGAACGCGGTCCTGCTCGGAGGGTGGGAGTCCCCCGCCTACTGGCAACTCCTGTTCGTCGCGAAACTCCGTCGGATCCGAACCGTCGGCTTCTACGAATCCACCCTCAACACGAACCGCCACCGCTCCGGAATGATCGCGCGCGCGCGGAGCCTGTTCATGCGTTCTCTCGACGCGGTCGTCGTCCCAGGTGCGGATGCAGAGGACGCTCTCAAGAGTTTCGGTGTCGCCGCCGAGCGCATCCACCGCGGTTTCAACGCCGTCGACGTCCAGCACATCGCAGATCGAGCGCGTTCCGTTCGGGCCAGCGACCAGCAGGCGTGCGGACACCGATTCATCTTCGTCGGACAGTTGGTCAGGCGGAAACAACCCGCTCTCCTGTTGCAAGCGTTCGCGAAGGTCCGTGGGCCGGAGGATGTCCTCGTCTTCGTCGGCGATGGCCCCGAGCGAGGCATGCTGGAAGAGCGTGTCCGGTCCATGGGCCTCAGTGAGCACGTCACGCTCACGGGAACGACGGAGAACGACGCGGCAATCGACGAGGTGATCGCGAGCGACACCCTGGTCCTCCCGTCTTCTGAAGAGGTGTGGGGACTCGTCGTCAACGAGGGACTGGCAGCCGGTCTCCACGCGGTGGTCACCTCGAGCAGCGGCGTCGCTGCCTCGACGAAGCACATGCAGGGCGTCTACACGTGCGCTCCCGACGTGGACTCCCTCGCGGAGGCGCTCGTCGCGTCGAAGTCAGACTGGCGCGGCCACATCAGTACCCCGGAGATCCTCCAGCACACGCCGGCCGCGTTCGCATCGGTCTTCCTCGGCGCACTCGACCAGGGTTGAAGCCAGACCCCGATCAGTCCCAGGCGATCCCTCGGCGGACGACGGAAGCAGGGTTTCCCGCGATGAGGCTGTTCGGTTCGTCAACGCTCCTCGTCACGACGGCGCCGCTCGCGACGACGCACCCGTCGGCGATCTCGACACCCTTGAAGATCATTGCCTTGCTCCCGACCCACACGTGATCCCCGAGGGCGATCGGAGCAGACCGGGGTCGTTGCCGATCTCCACTCCGGAAGACGTGCTGGTCGTCGTCCAGAATCTGGACGTCCCACCCGATCGCGCATCCACGCCCGATGGTGAGCCCGGAGCTCACGACGATCCTCACGTTCGGGGAGAAGTAGCTGTCCTCGCCGATGTCCACGAGTGCGCCCGGCGCCACTTCGATCCTCGATCCGACTCCGATCGCGACCCTGCCACGGATCAGCAGCCTGCCACGCACGCGGAGGATGCCGTCATCTCGACCTGTCGCGAAACCGTACGGGCGCGTTCCGAGCGTCAAACGAGATCGTTCATCGACGAGCTCAGGCGTCCCCTTCAGACGAAAGCGCCGCCCGATGAGGATTCGACGCCCGCGGACCAGCTGGAGGAGCGTGCGGAGCCACGAGATCCGGAAATCCCCGAACAGCAGAAGAACGAGTCGCCTCATGGCCTCAAGAGTAGGTCGTCGAACTCGCCGAACCGCTAGAGTTCGGACATGCGATCGGGGACACGCACAGGCGCGCTGGTCGTTCTCGCAGCGGCGGTCACGTGTGCACTCGCGGTTGGCGCATCCTCCGACCCACGCGTGGCGTTGGTCATCCCCGCTGCGCTCGCACTCGCCCTGGTCATCCGCTACTCCTGGGCACGCGCCGCATTCTTCGTGTTCGGCGCGTTCCTCGTCTTCCAGACTTCGAGCGGTCTCAGTGCACAGAAGTTGTTCTACTTCGCGGTGGTCGGCGTATCGGTGTTGGTCAGTCTGACGAAGTTGAGAGGGCTGTCGGAGTCGCCAGCGTTGCGGTCGCTGTTCCCCGCGTACATGGGCGGGATCGGGATCATCCTGTGGCAGGTCCTGATCGTCCTCCCCTACTCCGTCGCGGTTCAAGGGGCTTCGTTGTCGAACTGGCTCCGAGACGGGGCCACGTACATCTTGATCGGCTGCGCGGTGATCATCGCCCTCGACGCGATCGGCACCACGAGTGTTCGCACTTCTCGCATCCTGGTGGTCCTGGTGGGCGCACTCGCGGCGTACAGTTTCGCCGCGCGCTGGATCGCCGCACGCGGTCTGGTGTCGGCGCAACCCGTGGACGGCGACGCCGCTCTCCTGTCGTCGCTGACCGCGCTGACGTTGGCCGTGTCACTCAGCTTCGCGATGGCGCTGGCGGGTTCACGGATCAACTGGGCGTGGTTTGCGGCAGGCCTCGCCTTCGTGTTCGCGGTCCTGGTGACCGGTACTCGAACCGGCGTGGTCTTCGCCGCAGTCCTCATCGGCATCGTGGGCGCGCGGAGCAAGCGACGCGCACCTGTCCGGCGAATCGTGACGGCCGCCGTGGTCGGCCTCGCGGCGATCGCGGCGGCCGTGCCCCTGACTGCTCAGTTCTTCCAGAACGAGAACTTCTTGGCTCAGCGCTTCGCGAGCATCTGGCAGACGATCCAGAACGGCGTCGGTTCTGACCAGTCGGGAGCGATTCGTTCTCGTGCCTACGAGTACTGCCTCATGCTCTGGCAGCACAACCTCCTGATGGGCAGGGGTGAAGGCCAGACCTTCATCAATCCGACCACGGGTGTCGCCGGTACCGACTTCTCGGTCGACAGTCCTCTCGTCTACCTGGCGAAGTTCGGGATCATCGGCTGCGTCATCCTGCTCACGTGCCTCGTGCTGATCTTCGTGCCGCTGTTGCGGCGTGCGCCCATGTTCGAGTGGACGATCGCGAACACCGCCGTCCGCGGGTGCGTCGCGATCCTCGTCGCGCTCCTGCCCTTCGGCGCGTCCTTGGAGGACAAGGGTTTCGCGATCACGGTCGGGCTCGCCGTCCTGCTCGTCGGCGCCGCGCTCGCTGAGCAGACGCCGGAAGTCTCAGGTCTGCTTCCTCGAAGCAAGACGAGCAAGCCCCCGCTCCGCGAGAAGCGGAAGCGCGGGCAGGGCGGACGTGAGGCCACGACGGTATCGGCGGCCCGTCGAGCCTGATTGCCCGGCGAAGTGCGGCCGTTCCGGGAAGCGCTCGATCCGGATCTGTTGCAGGGCTGCTGCACGCGCGACCGCCCCAGCGAGGACGTGCTCGAGGTAGATCCCGGCCTCCTCGTCGACGGCTGCGGTGTCGGCGAGGAGGATCGTCCGCCAAACCTGCGCGTGGGCACCGACGAACCGCGTGTCCGCGAAGGAGCGATCGAGGGTCATCCGGACCCGGACGGCGTCGAGCGGAATCGGGCGCACGAGTCGTCGGGCGTTCCGGAGAACGAGTCGACCCGTGGACTTGTAGATGCCCTGGTCCGGGTCGGAATCCTGCTCGATGGCGGCTACCCCGCACGCGATCGCATCAGCCTCGAGACGGCCCTTGCCGCGACTCGCATCCGATTCGGATGGGTCGTACTGGATCGTTCGGATACGAGAGCGGAGACGGGGATCGACTGCTGACAGCAACTCCGTCGCGGTCGCACCGCTCGTCTCCACCACGGTGAGATCGAACGACGTGCCTTCGAGCTGTGTGGCCCAACTCGAGATCGCGTGCCGGTACTGTTCGAGCCTCGCGGCCGGATCGTGTTGCACCAGGTACATCGTCGTGTTCGGGCGCACCGTCGCGGTGAGGAGCACGGTCCCCGTCATGGGCGTCCCTCCTTCGAGGCAGTGCTCCTGAAGTGCAGGACTCCCGCGATCAGGGCGATGAGGATCAACAGTTGGGAAACCAGCGCGGCCTGACCCGCGCCGAGGGCACCACTCGCATGCCCCAGAACGAGAACGAGAACGAGTTGCGCGATCGCTGCGATCACCATGATGAGGGCAACGTACCGGTCGCGTCCGAAAGCCTGCAGGATCACGACGAGGGGCTGGCAGATGATCGACGGAATCACGACCAGCGCGAGCAGCCGGAGCACCCCGGCGGACCCTGCGTAGTCGTCGCCGAGAAGCACGTCGACGACGATCGGCGCCGCGAAGAAGACCGCGACGGCGAGTCCGATCGCGGCGATCGGCATCCAGAGGGCCCGTCGGAGTTCGCTCCAGGCGGTTCTGAGATCGGGGCTCCTCGCCGCGTAGGGTGCGAGCGCTGACGAGAAGGCCGCAGCCAGCAGGCTCATGGGCTGGGTCCATCGGCTGACCGCTCCGTAGACACCCGACGCCGCGCTTCCGCCGACGGCCGACAGCAGCGACAGGTCCAGGGACTGTGCACTGGTCGCCACCACGGTGATGCCGAAGTACCGAGCCCCGACCCAGGGGTTCACCAGTCGCAGGCGGACACCGGTGAGACGATCCGGTGCCAGCGCACTCGCTATGACGGAAGCGAGTACCGAACCCGCAGCGAGCGCGATCCAAAGCGCGACGGTCGACGGCACTTGGACCGCAAGCAGCCCGAAGAAGAACACCGCCGCGGACGCTCGGTCGGAAAGGATGACGATCGCAACCAGATCGCCACGTGCAATGCTGCGGAGCGGCACCTGGTACGCCTGGTTGGCCACGAGCGCGGCGGCGATGGGGCCAGCGAGCCAGAGATGGGAAGCCGGCGCTGCGATCCCCAGCACGACCGTCCAGATGACCGCCAGCGCGATGGTGATGGCAATCTTCGAGAACAGGCGCGTGGCGAAGACATCACGTCCGATGGCCTGACGCGCCAGTTCCCGGGTCCAGTGGTTGTTCGTGCCGAAGTCGATGAAGCCCGCCGCTGCCGTGCCCAGTGCGATCGCTGAGACAACAGACCCGAAGGCCTCGGGGCCGACACCCCGGGCAGCGAAGAGGTAGAGCACTGCGACGAGCACTTGGGACAACCCGGTCGCTCCGGCGAGCAGTACCGCCTGGTGCGCCATCGGCCGCTCACCTCTGGTCGGACCGCCGTTCACAGGAGCGCGTCGGTGAATGCCGATGTCGTTGCCGGCAGCACCGCCCGGGGTCGCGGCAGACGAGTCGCGCGGTGGAGCAGCGCGGCCATGGCACCCTCGTCGAGTTGTGCCCATTCGCCGAGCCCTCCGAGCGCCGACACGTCGCGTCTGAGGCTCTCCGCTCCTGCTGCCACCACCCGCGTGCCGGATGCCGCCGCCTTTCCCAGGAGTCCGCTCGGCCCTTCGTTCGAGTGGGCGAGGACCAGGCAGTCGGCAGCCCGGACGGCGGTGTCGAGTTCATCGTCCGTCAGAAGTCGATCCACGACGACCGCAGAGCCCGCGGAGACCATCGAACGGAGCCGGACTCGGAGCTCCTCGCTGATGTCATCGTCCATCTGGCCGGCCACGAGGAGCCCCCAAGGCGATGGCACGTCCCTGAGCGCATCGACGATGAGACTGAGGTTCTTCCGTGCAGAGATCGCCCCGAGTACCGCGAACCAGTACCGGTCGCGGTCCATCCCATGCTCGGCGCGGAACAGTTCGACCGACCGATCAGACGACGCGATGACCACGGGATCGACCGCGACGGGGAACCGCGCGGTGCCGGCCCACCCAGCAGACTTCAGAACACGAAGATCGACGTTCCGCAGACGAGCGACCCGGCGGAACGCGATGGTCCTCAGTCGTGTCTTCAGACCGTCCGCGAGTGGGGACCCCGTGGGCTGCGCCGACTCGCGCATGATGAGCAGGCTCAGCCGCCCTGAGCCCGCCCACCGACGTCGAACTGCCAGGCGCAGGGCGAAGCGATCCGCATCCGGGATGACAACGCGATGGGCTTCGACCTGATGCGAGAGACGCGAGACGTCGTCGTGGCTCATCAGTGGCCGCCGTAGCAACTCGACCCGATCGATGACGGAGGCCAAGTGCACCTGTTCGGCGTCAGGAGCCGGGTCCGGCCCGAGGAGGACAACGACACGAGACCCTGCAGCGAGAGCCGCCTCTGCAAGCACGCGGACGTAGAACAAACGATGCCCTGTGGGGTTCTGCTCGACGATCAGCACGGTGTCCGGGTTCCTTTGCCGCACCGAGGTCATGATGCTTCCTTACCTGGCGCGAGCACAGCTCGAACTGTCTTCCAGAGGATCACGACGTCGCCCGTCACCGACCAGTTCTCCACGTAGAACAGATCGAGGCGGATGGCATCCTCCCACGACAGGCTCGAACGTCCGCTCACCTGCCAGAGCCCACTCATACCCGGTTTGAGGAGCAGGCGCCGCCGTGCGGCGTTGTCGTAGAGCGCCACTTCGCCTTCTCGCTGAGGACGTGGGCCGACCAGGCTCATGCTGCCCGTCAGTACGTTGAACAGCTGCGGGAACTCGTCGAGCGAGTGCTTCCTGAGGAATCGGCCCACGGGAGTGACGCGCGGGTCGTTCTCCACCTTGAACAGGGGTTCCCCGCCGCGGCCCTGCTCCGCGAGCAACGCGGCGAGCTCAGCGTCCGCTCCGACCCGCATCGAACGGAACTTGAGCATGTGGAAGGGCTTCCCGTTGAGTCCGATCCGCTGCTGGCGGTAGAGGACGGGACCGACGCTGCTGATCCGAACGGCGACGGCGAGCGCGACGAGCAGCGGGGACAGCACCAAGATCATCAAGCTCGAGCCCACGATGTCGAACGCTCGTTTCGCGAAGTGGGTGGCCCCTTCGTACCGCGGCATCTCGACGTGCATGAGGGGCAGACCGGCGACCGGACGCATGTGGATGCGTGGGCCGTTGATGTCGGTGAGACTCGGGGCGACCACGAGGTGCTGACGACCACTCTCGAGCCCCCAGCTCAGTTCACGCACGGCACGAGCACCGAGCTCATCAGAGCTCGTGACGGCGACCGTGTCCGCTCCCGTCGTGGCGAGGGCGGAAAGGGCGTCGGGAATGCGTCCCACCACGGGGATGTCACCGCCGCGAAGAGTCGATCCGATGGGGGCGTTGGGCACGCAGGCGCCGATGACCTGGTATCCCTCCTCCGGATGCTTGCCGAGCTCACGGCTGATGTACTCGACACTCTCATCCGAACCGACGAGCAGCACGAGCGCAGAGAACCGGCCGTTCCTTCGTTGCGCACCGAGCCACTGGCGCCACATCCAGCGCGTCAGCAAGAGCAGGAGCACGCCGAGCGGGAACGCGATGAAGATGTACCCGCGAGCGAGATCGACCTTGAAGCCGTACGCCAGGATGGCGATGAAAGCGAAGAGACGGATCGCGGAGTCGACGATCCGCCGGTACTCACCCGACCCGGCACCGATGTAACGAGGATCCCGAGTGTCGTAGAGCGCGAGCACGACGAGCCACGCAGCGATGATGAAGATCGACACGGCGGTGTAGCCGATCGCCAGGTCCGGGATGCTCCCGTCGACCCGTCGGCTGTCGAGGCCGAACCACGCGATCTGGACGCCGAACGTCACCCAGATGAGTGCGAGTGTGTCGGTCACGACCAGCCGGCGCGCGTACGAGCTCTCCCAACTGTCGGCGACTTGGGTCGTCCGCCCTGTGACGGTCACCACGTCGCCCCACCGTCCGACGAGACCCGGACGGTCGTGCCGTCCCACAGCCACACGTCCTGGCCGGCACGGTCGATGGTGACGGTGTTGTCCG
>Ga0308167_1003321_pt1 | contig 13010 bp, 15 predicted proteins | sample PhyCR1_2_FD_202138 | JGI IMG/M metagenome (GOLD analysis project Ga0308167, IMG submission 202138) | Phyllosphere microbial communities from UC Gill Tract Community Farm, Albany, California, United States - DLSLRC.R1 | ecosystem: Host-associated > Plants > Phyllosphere > Unclassified | place... | reverse complement strand
ATCTAGCTGCAAACTACTATAAAATATCAATAAAGTAAATTTAGGAATTTTCCACAGTTATTGGTTTTTTAATACAACACAATAACTTACCGCCTGTACCAGAGAACAGCAGAGACATATCAGCGAGCGTATTTCCGACAGCAGAAAGCCCTAACTTGCATCAGGGCTTAATAACAAATAATTGACTTGAGGTGATCTTCAGCATGGCATATCAGCGTTATTTTAAGATCCCCACCCAACCATGTATCGCCATATACACGCCAACTAAGCCAATAAGAGCACTCGATAAATAAGGTGCCTTTTGTGCCAGCGAGTTAAATCCATGCCAACGCTTTTGTGCCTGTTTCACGCCCACTGCTGCGCCGACACCAACGGCAACTAATGTCAGTGCAAGGCCAATACTGAAACAGACGACCATCGTGGCGCCCAGCGTCAGTGCTTTCAGTTGAATACAGATAAGAAGTACGGTAATAGCCGCAGGACATGGAATTAGCCCGCCCGTCAGACCAAATAGCAGAATTTGCCCATTAGTCACCGAGCTATTTGCAAACCGCTTTTTGATATCATTGGCATGAGCCAAAGCGTGAGCATCTTGGTACTCTTTGCCTCCTTGCAGCAAACCATCAAATTGATGCTCGTGGTCGTGCTCGTGGTCGTGCTCGTGGTCGTGCTCGTGGTCGTGGTCGTGGTCGTGGTCGTGGTCGTGGTCGTGGTCGTGGTCGTGGTCGTGGTCGTGGTCGTGGTCATGATGATCGCCAGACTCTGTATTTGCCAACCAATTTTTTTCACCTTTCCACGTTCGCCAAAACATCCAAACGGCGGTGGCTAAAATGATAATGGCTGATATCAACTGAAGCCAAGGTTCAACGGACTGCGCGGTAAACTTCTGGCTCACATACATCCCACCAAATGCGATCAACCAAACAATAGTGGTATGAGAGAGCGTTGCCGCAAGCCCGAGCATAACAGCCTGCCGAACCGTACCTTTAATGGCAATAATAAATGCAGCCATCATCGTTTTTGAATGGCCAGGCTCTAATCCGTGTAACGCCCCCAAAAGGATCGCGCTAGGGATAAAAAACCACGCATTACCTTGCTGAAACAGTGACGTAAAATCGTTCATGATAATAATTCTTACTATTATGGGTGCAAAAAGCATACTCCCCCCCAGTATCAAATACTACCCCCCAGTATAAATGAAGTGCTATATTGAGCACTTAGGAATGTTATGAAGGTGTTGCTGTGTCACATACGATTAGAGATAAAAAAAAGCTAAAAGCCAGAACCAGCAAGCTTCAAGGGCAAGTTGCAGCGCTCAATAAAATGCTCGACGAACCCCATGAATGCTCAGCCGTATTACAGCAGATTGCTGCTATTCGCGGTGCGGTGAATGGATTGATGCGCGAGGTGATTAAAGGCCACCTGACTGAACATATTGTGCATCAGGACAACGAGGGACAGCGCCAAGAAGATCTCGACGTTGTGTTAAAAGTACTGGATTCCTATATCAAATAACGCCAGATCAAATAAACCGACATCAAATAAATTGAGCCTTCGTTCTAGGAAAGCTCTCTTGATGATCAGATATAACGCTCAAATCCCTGCGCGTGTTTGACGGGCATAAACTCAGTTATCTCATACTGCGCAACCCCTGCGCGATGAAAAGGATCCTCCTTGATCAGAGTTTCTAACTCAGTTCGAGTCATTCCCTTTGCCAGAATCACCCCGCCCGTTCTTGGCTCTTTCGGCCCTGACGCAATAAAATACCCTTTCGAATAACAGGCATCTAAAAACTGTCGATGTTCGCTCAGACACGCTTCCACGTCAGCAAGGGGTTTTACATACGATAAAGAAACAATAAACACGCTACCTCCAACTCAATGAATCACATGAACAATATTGCTTGCAGTCGCTAGCGTAGCGCACCGGTAGTATTGTGGGTTGATACATGTCATGAAAGCTGATGGTGTTATTTGGTGGTATCAAAGACCTGAACCGATAGCCGCTCTTTAGCCGTCAGATTGCACGGGAAAACTGATTTTCCGTGCAATCTGAATTGAATAAATAACCGAAAAGGAAAGAGAGACCGTCTGATGATAGACATGTCCGCTAATTGCTCGATGCAGACCAGACAGTAACTTGATCTGTCCGCTTTGTGCTGTGAGCTCCACGTGCCAGTCCGTTCTGTGCCAGGAACGGACTGGCACGTGGTTTTAGAAAGACTCCTATGATGTGGCCAGTTTTTGTGGACCAGTTCAAACCCAATGAAGAGAAGGTCAGCCGCTCTTAAGACGCTTGATGCTATTACCTTACCTGGAGTCTTTCATTGCATCCTGCTTCCCGGGATTGCATTGCTGTTTTGTCCCGGGAAGATAAAATTTTCCCGACCGGTCTGGATTGGTTCCGCCCGGACAGCCCGCCCGGCCCGGAGCAGAAACAGTATTACTACCGTCTGATCCGTTGCCTCCATCAGAATAATTCCCGCCATTCCCGCCATTCCCGCCATCAGCAGCATTTACAGCAAATGCGCATATGATAAAAAAAAGCGCAAAAACACGCCAGATCATAAAAACTCCATTGTTTAACAATCAAATGTTCAACCTAGCCCCCATTGTAGGGCCTGTCAAAGGATTAGGTCCGCTCCTCGCTAGATGCAGACCAGACAGTAACTTGATCTGTCCGCTTCGTGCTGTGAGTTCCACGTGCCAGTCCGTTCTGTGCCAGAAGCGGACGTTTAACCTTTGTCCCTTTAGGGAGGCTCCAGTTACTGGTACAGGCTTTTATGATAACGTTCCAGCATCACTATTTAATTTCGCTTGGGTACTTCAGACCCGATCAGCAACTAATTTAATGAGAACCTTATGACGGAACAGCAGGATTACCCTATAGGTACACCAGGTCAGCCTTGGACAGAATCAGAACTACAGCAGTGGCGGAAATGCCAGACTCGTTTTCGTAGCTATCAGAACGACGTGCTAAACACATTGGAAAATATCAAGTCTGTCTATGATGTTATCCAGTATGGAGAGCTAAGCTACGATGGGGATATCTATCCACTGATGGCTGTAAAATCTAAGTCCTGGGACGAAACCTTGCCGATTATTCTGATTACCGGAGGGGTACACGGTTATGAGACCAGCGGCGTGATGAGTGCACTGGAGTATCTATCAGGTGATGAGACAGGCTACGAAGGAAAAGCAAACTTACTGGTGGTTCCCTGCGTCAGTCCCTGGGCCTATGAACGCATATCCCGATGGAACTATAACGCCGTAGACCCAAATAGGCAGTTTTTTAGTGAGGGAAAAGCAGAAGAATCCAGTACATTGATGTCATTAATCTCCCCTTATTCGGGCCGGTTTGTCCTTCATGTTGATTTACACGAAACGACTAACACCGATGAAAGTGAGTTCAGTCCGGCACTGGCCGCACGAGATGGTTTGAAATATGACCCCGAAGAAATCCCGGATGGTTTTTACCTGGTCAGTGATTCGCAGAATTCAAGGCTGGATTTCCAACAGGCAATAATAAACGCAGTCTCGGAAGTAACACATATTGCGCCAGCAGATGTTGAAGGCAATATGCTTGGTTTTCCTGTGGTCAGCGAGGGTGTGATTGAATACGATAACAGTATCTATCATCTTTGCGCCACAATGACCGGCGCACCATTTACAACCACAACAGAAGTTTATCCAGACAGTCCTGCAACGTCTCCAGATGAATGCAACCAGGCGCAGATTGCCACCATCCGTAGTGCGATTAAATTCGCCCTGAACGGATAGCAGTTTTTTGCCATCAGATTGCACGGGAAAACTGATTTTCCGTGCAATCTGAATTGAATAAATAACCGAAAAGGAAAGAGAGACCGTCTGATGATAGACATGTCCGCTAATCGCTCACTGCGGACCTTCAGCTCAGTCAGCAATGTCCGCGCTGTGTGCCAGAAGCAGAAACTGTTTAACGGTCCTGCTAAGTCTTATGTCATACATCGTCGTTATTCCTTAAACCCTCAATGTATCAATAACTGCTCGCAGAGCGGGGGACACATTGCGATGAGGATAATAGATGAATGAACCTTCAAGACGTAAGCTGTAACGATGCAGAACCCTAATTAGATTACCTCGTTCTAAATCATCGGAAACTAACTCTTCCGGAACATAAGCTAGTCCCAGTCCTAGACTGGCAGCTTTTGCTTCCATATAGCTGTCAGCAAAAACCCACTGACCCTGCGGCCGATGGGTGATTTTTTTATCATCTTGATGTAGTTCCCATGCATACAGGCTACCGTCACCGAATTGATAAGCGATACAAGGATGAGCCACTAAATCTGCGGGGGTTTGTGGAAAACCGTAGCGACGAAAGTGCTCTGGTGTACCGACAACAGCCATCTCCATATCAGGAGTGATGCGAACAGCAATCATGCCACTGCCAACTTCCTGACCTAGACGCACACCTGCATCGAATCTCTCCGCAATAATATCGACAAACCGGCTTTCGCTGATGAGTTCCAATCGGATATCAGGGTAGCGCTGCTTAAACACTGCGAGCTTCGGCAGGAGTACTTTATCAATAGCGTGCTGACTGGCATTGATGCGTACCGTACCTGATGGGGACTGACGATAATGGGCAAGCGTGGCTAGCCCCATATCTAAAGCGTCAAATCCTGACTCAAGGGTTCCATACAGTTGTTCACCTGCCTGGGTGAGCGATAATTTGCGGGTGGTGCGTACCAGAAGTTGAACGCCCAGTCGTTCTTCAAGTTCGCGCACAGAACGGCTGATCCCTGACTGTGCCAGGCCAAGGCGTTGTGCCGCGGCGGTAAAACTCCCTTCCCGCACCACCTGCATGAACAGGTATAAATCGTTATAGCTTTCCCGTTTCGCCATAATTTCTCCCTCGCAGCCGCACCATTATTTAGAACAATTTGGTATTAATTCTAGCATTTTTTACCCACTAATCAGCACTTTTACTGCTAACTATAATGTGCTCATTGCAACAAAGCACAGCAGCGTTGTCCGTATGAAACCTGCATCTATCATGTTTTATGAGGAGATTTTGATGACTGCTTTCACCAAAAAACTGACAGGTGCCATGCTGCTATGCGCATCATTCAGTGGAGTCTCAAATATGAGTTATGCCGATACAACCAATCCGAACGCGCCTGCTACGCTGGTCGATAAATGGGATAAAACCTTTACTCAAAGCACGAAAGTTGCTCACCGTAAAGTGACCTTTCAAAACCGCTACGGGCTCACCCTCGTCGGGGATCTCTACATTCCCAAGGATCGTGGCGAGCGTAAGCTGGCTGCCATTGCCGTCAGCGGCCCCTTCGGGGCTGTGAAAGAGCAGTCAAGCGGCCTGTATGCGCAAACGCTGGCAGAGCAAGGGTTTGTTACCCTAGCGTTCGACCCTTCTTATACGGGCGAGAGCGGAGGCTACCCGCGCAATGTCGCGTCTCCAGATATCAACACCGAGGACTTCAGCGCGGCGGTAGATTTCCTAGGTCTGCAAAAAGAGGTGGATCACAACCGTATCGGGCTGCTGGGTATCTGCGGCTGGGGCGGCATGGCTTTAAACGACGCCGCGATGGATACCCGCGTCAAAGCAGTAGCGACCAGCGTGATGTACGACATGAGCCGTGCGATGGGACATGGCGTGGGAGATGGCAAAGATCGTTATACGACACAGGACCGTCGTGCCATATTGCAGTATCTGAATGCACAGCGCTGGAAGGATGCAAAAAATGGCGCTTTCGCGCCCGGCGGGCATGACATTTATGTTGATGAGAAAGGCAACGTCAGTGCGTCGAGTCGTATTCTGCCGGAAACGTTACCCGCCAATCCCAATCCGGTTCTTAAAGAGTTCTTCGATTACTATCGTATGCCGCGCGGTTTTCATGAGCGTTCGGTCAACTCAACCGGCGCATGGAATGCAACCATGCCACTGTCATTTATGAATATGCCGCTGCTGAGTTATGCAAATGAAGTCACTATCCCTACGCTTATTGTGACCGGCGAAAAAGCCCATTCACGCTATTTTGCTGAAGATGCCTTTAAGGCGATCGGCAGCAAAGAGAAAGAGCTGGTCATTGTCTCAGGGGCAAACCATGTTGACCTGTACGACAACGTTGCGGGTAAGATCCCATTTGCTAAATTTGAGCAGTTTTTCAAAACCAACTTAAAGTAATGGCCTGAAGCCGCCTGATATTTGCAGGCGGTTGTTTATCTCCCATACATCATCCCCGCCCACGTTTTTGTCGTTATTCCCTGAATAGCGTCTGTTTTAGCTGCGGCTAAGTCTCGCCGAAGCGATATAAAGAGATACTGATAATGTCCACAGTAAGTCATATAACATCACCCACTAAAACAGATGCACACTGGGGGGGCGTGTTTGCCATGACGCTCTGCGTTTTTGTGCTAATCGCTTCCGAGTTTATGCCTGTCAGCCTGCTTACGCTTATTGCTAACGATATGCACATCACTGAAGGACTGGTAGGCCAGGGGATCGCCATATCTGGCGCACTAGCGGTACTGACCAGCCTGACTATCTCTCGTATTGCCGGAAATCTGAATCGCAAATATCTTCTTCTGGGACTGACGGTCTTAATGGCCATATCAGGAATGGTCATCGCTATAGCACCTAACTATCCGGTTTATATGCTGGGGAGGATTATGATCGGTGTCGTTATCGGTGGGTTCTGGTCAATGTCGGCTGCAACTGCCATTCGACTCGTGGCGCAGCATCAGGTTCCCCGTGCGCTGGCAATTCTCAATGGCGGGAACGCGTTGGCGACTGTTGTGGCTGCGCCGCTTGGAAGCTATCTGGGGACGACTGTCGGTTGGCGCGGGGCTTTTTTTTGTCTCGTTCCCGTTGCCATAGCTGCGTTCATTTGGCAATGCATCAGCCTACCTTCAATGGAAAACGATAAAAGACAAAAGCAACAGGGATCTATGATTCGTCTGTTTAGAATCTCGAACGTACCTACGGGACTGGTGGCCTGCGGACTATTCTTTGTGGGTCAGTTTGCCTTATTTACCTACGTGCGTCCCTTTCTGGAGACTGTAACCAGCGTGGGCCCCTCTGGCCTATCCCTAATTTTGCTAGCAATAGGCGTAGCAGGTTTTGTCGGCACAATGATCGTATCGACACTCCTAAACGCTAGGTTCTATCAGACCTTAATTATGATCCCTCTGCTTATGGCAGCGATTGCCGGTGTGCTACTGCTGGTAGGCCACAGCATCTGGGCAGTTGCCGTTTTGCTAAGCCTGTGGGGACTGCTTGCGACAGCTGCACCAACGGGATGGTGGACATGGATAGCACGTACGCTGCCCGAAGATGCAGAGGCTGGGGGGGGGCTCATGGTTGCTGTCATCCAACTCTCGATTGCACTTGGTTCAACAGCAGGAGGTCTGGTATTCGACAGTTTGGGATGGCGAAGTACTTTCGGATTGAGTGGGATAATACTACTTGGCGCGGTAGCGATGACGTTTCTCACATCACATAAAAATAGCAATGCGCGCTAGCGTAATCACGTTCGTCCAAGCGTCTGATTCTCACTCTTAGCGGCCCCTACTACTCACCAGTTTGGCTGCTTAGCACCGAGCATTTTTTGATAGTTGTCCGTGAGGACGCACTCCAGCAGAATGAGACTGTTTTAAGCATGACTATTATTTATGCAGCTACAAACTATTGAATATAGCTTCGATAGGGGCTACCGACTCACAACAGAAAGGATGCTGGAAATCGACCTATTCGTACTCATCTACTGAATAAGTTCCGTACCGACCGATGGATTGCAGAAAGCCACTCAGAAACCCAAAAAACGTCTTAATAAAAAATATATGGATGCCGAGGCTTATACTCGATTTACCACCGCAATTTAGAGATAATGTTTTTAATAAATTTAATGTTTTTAATATATTCATTCAGAAGCATGGTTTCAATCGGCTTAGATCCATTTATTCTCGCGATCTTATTTAGGTTAACAAAAAATCATCTCATTTGGGTTTTGTTTATAGTTTATTCGCTAAATTATTAAGAAAGCATACTATTGAGAAACTAAAATGCCTATTTACCAAATTGCTTTGTTATGCACCATGCTGCTATCAACATCGAAATCGCATGATCTAAATTTATCTTATGAATCATTTAATTACATAATATCCACCATAAGCCACGAACTAAAGGTATCAGTAAAGGACATTATCGATATAAATGATGATTATGCAGATCCCCCAATTACTTCAGATATAATAATCAGCGAAGAAGAAGCGTTCTTAGGCGCAGAATATGATGACTCAAATGATATTCAAAATTATTTCTACAAATCGACCTAGATGATAATCTTTATAATTATTAATCACACCAAACGTTTGCGTAATAATTTTCACATGGCATAAATAGCCAATTCTCATGACATTTTAGCCTCTATAGATAATAGTGACACCAGCAATAATCAAATATTTGAATAATGACTAACGTTATCTATGCTTATTTTTTAATAAATACATTTGGCTCTATATAGCAATACAAAATTAACACCCGACTATTTATAACCAAACCAATATATTAGATAATCCAGAACTCTGAGTGATGGTATAAAAAAGAATGCGTGTTTGATGATATCTCGAGTGTCATTCGTGGGTATCTCCAACTGTGTGGATGCTAAATTACTGTAGTACCGTATCAATTCCAGTAGTTCTAAGTGATTTGGATAGTCGTCTGCCAACATCTCTTCTACTGGCATGATGACCATCAACTTACGCTGCCTTAACTCATTCGATAAATCGACAACGCCGCCGGTTTTGAGCCACTGTTTCGCCGTGCGATTCAGCATTATCGCAGGCACTTAGTGAATGTCTGCTGTGATGTAATAATCATCAATATTAATTAAACAGAGCGTTGGCAGCTATAATCGCCCCCATAACCATAGTCTTATTAAGGAATTGTTAAGTTTTAGTTTGTAAACTTTATACTCTTAGTTTCAAAGGACATAACAATGACAAAATTCTCTAAGCTACAAATACGACTCCACTGGCTCACACTAGCCCTCATTGCTGTGACTTATGCCGCTATGGACCTGCGTGGCTGGTTCCCCAAGGATTCAAGTGCATATCTTGCTATGAGAGCAACTCATTACAACGCTGGTGTGTTTGTATGGATACTTATGTTCTTTCGTTTAGGGCTAAAACATAAATACAAAGATCCGAATATTGTTCCGCCACCACCACGTTGGCAAATGTACACCGCTAAGCTCATGCATATTGCGCTCTATGCAACCTTCCTTGCTTTACCCGTGCTCGGCATTGCTTTAATGGCCTATGGTGGCAAATCATGGAGCTTGCTAGGTTTTACCATTTCGCCTTTTGTGACACCTGATGACGGAGTAAAAACAACAATAAAAGACCTCCATGAAACACTCGCCAATGCTGGCTATTTCTTAATAGCATTTCATGCCGCTGCGGCGTTATTTCACCACTACATACAAAAAGACAACACGCTCTTGAGGATGATGCCGAATAAAAAAGCTTAGTAACAAACAGCAAGAGCTAACATCAGTGGCACAGCTCCTTAATCCGCTGCTGTGCCCAGCCTGCTGTTTCTGCATCTGTATTACTCACGCCCGAAGGATTCTGTTATCTCTGTATCACGGCCATCTCTCTGGCGACAAACGTATCATCATTAACGCGACTGACACACATACCGACGGGCGCCCTATTCAGCATCTCAAATAATCGGCGTTGAGTTACAACCGTTGCTTGATCACCACACCTGAATTCCTTCCCCTGAGGCCCTGGCATTTCTAGCTTACCGCGGGGAGAAGTAGAGCCGTTTATGGCCCAGTTTAAAGCGCTAATAATGCATACCAACCCAATACCTAACGTAATAAATATCGCTTTTACACCATTGGAAAACTTCACGCGGAGTTCCTTCCCAAAATAAAAGCGAAGATAACAGCATGAAGAGCATGGTTAAAATTGGTTGTATAGATCAATTATCGATTATTGATCGCTCAAAACGATCGGTATTGTAAAGGCATTACGTTGGTATCTAATTCTTTACTTCTGTAAATGAATTTTAGATTAGATGAAGGCAAAGAAAGCAGTGGCAGTGAAACATTCAGAATTAGACTTTAGCTTCCATGATTTGAAGGCAAAAGGGATATCAGATCTAGAGGGAACACGAAGTGATAAGCAGGCGATTTCTGGTCATAAAAATGCGACGCAAACTGCACGCTACTATGATAGAAAATAGCCGTCGTTCCGGTCGTTGGTGGGCAGAAGTAACGGCATTTAATTGCGAAACAATGGTGAAAGGCGGATTTTAGATACAAAAAAACCGCCTCTCGGCGGCCACGACACTGCTTTATTGCTTTGATTATTCTACTGAATTTCCTTGGTACCCGGGACGAGACTTGAACTCGTACAGCCTTACAGCCGAGGGATTTTAAATCCCTTGTGTCTACCGATTCCACCACCCGGGCTAAGGAAATTTGGAGGCGCGTTCCGGAGTCGAACCGGACTAGACGGATTTGCAATCCGCTACATAACCGCTTTGCTAACGCGCCAAAATCTTTAGCTTTCTAACTAAACCCGCACTTTCGTGCCAGCTTTTAAATTTGGAGCGGGAAACGAGACTCGAACTCGCGACCCCGACCTTGGCAAGGTCGTGCTCTACCAACTGAGCTATTCCCGCTTAGCATTTTAGCTAGTAAATCTCACTAACTTAGCTGCTTGTATCTTCTGGCTTTTCGTCGTTGCCGTCTGATGCGATGCATTCTACTTATCTCACGAACCGCGTCAACATCATTTTTATCTCACAACGACTGTTTGCTGATTTTTAACGCATTTCGATCACGGTTCGAGCAAATCATTCCGTGCAGCGTTCAAATATTGGAACATTGACCAGAATGTCAGTACTGCCGCAATGTACAACGCGATGACGCCCGCAATGATCACATAGGTATCAGGACGCCATAACAGCCCCACTAAGGCCAGCATTTGTGCAGAGGTTTTTACCTTGCCGATCCAAGAGACTGCAACGCTGCTGCGTTTGCCAATTTCAGCCATCCACTCACGCAGCGCCGAAATAATGATTTCACGCGCGATCATCGTTGCAGCAGGCAACGTGATCCACCAAACGTGATAATGCTCGCACACCAGCACCAGCGCCGTTGCAACCATCACTTTATCAGCAACTGGATCAAGGAATGCACCAAAGCGCGTTGTCTGCTTCCACCGGCGGGCGAGGAAACCGTCAAACCAGTCCGTTACCGCGGCAAACACAAAAATCAATGCGCAAGCGAATGAAGCCCAGGTAAACGGAAGGTAAAACGCCACAACAAAAAATGGGATCAGGACAACGCGAAACAGAGTGAGTAAGGTCGGTATATTTAATCGCATAGCGTGAGGTAACTATCTTCCATATGTGGATATTATTTGTATGTTGCTACAATGCCCCTAGTGTTTCAATGCATTGTGGATCTTTTCTGCCAAAGCCTGTGAAATACCTGGCACTTTTGCAATTTCTTCCACGCTTGCATTCATCAAAGGCTGTAGACCACCCATGTACTTCAAAAGCGTTTGACGACGTTTTGGCCCAACACCTTCTATAGTTTCGAGAGAGCTGGTATTGCGCACTTTTGCACGTTTCTTACGATGGCCTGTAATCGCATGATTGTGAGAATCATCGCGAATATGCTGTATCAGGTGCAGTGCCGGAGAATCGGGCGGCAATGAGAAACCCTCGCCCTCCGGTTGTAAAAACAGCGTTTCTAGACCTGCTTTACGATCGCTGCCCTTCGCGATACCCAGCAATAAAGGGCGATTTTTATCCCAAGGCACATCAAGTTCGGCAAAAACATCTTTCGCCTGCCCCAATTGACCTTTACCGCCATCGATAAAAATAACGTCTGGAATTTTATCTTCTTCAAGTGCCTTGCCATAGCGTCTGCGCAACACCTGATTCATCGCCGCATAGTCATCACCCGGCGTAATACCGGTAATATTGTAGCGTCGATACTCAGAACGCACCGGCCCGTGCTGATCGAAAACCACACAAGAGGCGACGGTTTCCTCACCCATGGTATGGCTGATATCAAAACACTCCATACGGCGAATGTCAGAAAGATGCAGCACTTTCTCGAGCTCCGTTAACCGCTGATGAATAGTCGACTGTTGAGAAAGTTTGGTGATCAATGCCGTCTGCGCATTTGTTTTCGCTAATTTTAGGTAGCGAGCGCGATCGCCACGTGGTCGTGTTTGAATATTCACCTTGCGACCAGCGAGCTCAGAAATAGAGTCAGACAAAATATCTTTTTCAGGCAGCGTGAAATCAAGCAAAATCTCACCCGGCAGCGTCCTTATTTGGCTTCCTTGCAAATAAAACTGCCCCACAAAGGTTTGCACGACTTCGCTAAGTTCAGTTCCACTAGGCACTTTAGGGAAATAACTACGGCTGCCTAATATTTTACCCTGTCGGATAAAGAGTACGTGTACACACGCCATACCTGAGTCAAACGCAACGCCAATAACATCAAGATCATCACTGTTGCCAGAAACGAACTGTTTCTCAGTAACACGCCTTACTGCCTGAATTTGATCTCGAATCCGCGCAGCCTCTTCAAACTTGAGCGTTTTACTAGCCTCTTCCATTCGAACGACGAGTGAATCGAGCACTTGGCTATCTTTACCTGATAAGAATAAGCGAACGTAATTTACCTGCTGCTCATATTCCTCATCGCTCACCAAACCTTTAACACATGGGCCAAGGCAACGACCAATTTGGTATTGCAGGCAAGGACGCGAGCGATTGCGATAAACGCTATTTTCGCACTGTCGAATAGGAAAAAGCTTCTGCAAAAGTGCGAGTGTTTCACGCACTGCATAGGAGTTCGGGAACGGGCCGAAATACTCCCCTTTCGCATGCTTTGCCCCACGGTGAATGGATAACCGAGGATGATTGTCAGCGCTGAGGAAAATAAGGGGATAGGATTTATCATCGCGCAACAATAC
>Ga0308167_1003315_pt1 | contig 13036 bp, 5 predicted proteins | sample PhyCR1_2_FD_202138 | JGI IMG/M metagenome (GOLD analysis project Ga0308167, IMG submission 202138) | Phyllosphere microbial communities from UC Gill Tract Community Farm, Albany, California, United States - DLSLRC.R1 | ecosystem: Host-associated > Plants > Phyllosphere > Unclassified | place... | reverse complement strand
AGAAGACCACGGTCACGGGCATCGAGATGTTCCGCAAGCTGCTCGACAAGGCCGAGGCTGGTGACAACACCGGTCTGCTCATCCGTGGCCTCAAGCGCGAGGACGTGGAGCGCGGCCAGGTCGTCGTGAAGCCGGGTTCGGTCACGCCGCACACCGAGTTCAAGGCGAACGCCTACATCCTGACCAAGGAAGAGGGCGGGCGTCACAACCCGTTCTACGCGAACTACCGTCCGCAGTTCTACTTCCGCACCACGGACGTCACCGGCGTCATCACGCTGCCCGAGGGCACCGAGATGGTCATGCCCGGCGACACCGTGTCGATGGCCGTCGAGCTGATCCAGCCGATCGCCATGGAGCCGGGTCTCCGTTTCGCCATCCGTGAGGGTGGTCGTACGGTCGGCGCCGGTACGGTCGAGGAGATCGTCAAGTAACTCCGGTTACCACGCGTCAGCGGGGTCGGACCTTCGGGTCCGGCCCCGCTTTCCGTTTCCCGGGAGTTCGCTCGCGTTCGGCGGACAGATCGCGGGGATCGGAGCACGATGTGGGCCAAGCGGCCGGATCGACCGGCCATCGAGCGGCCGGGTCACCTCCGGCCGGCAGGGAGGCAGCATGGCCGGCTTCGACGACATCCAGAAGAACGTCTCCGCCAAGGCGGAGGAGGTCACCGACCGGGCGAAGGCGTTCGTGGACGAGAACAAGGACAAGATCGAGGAGGCGCTGCAGAGCGACAAGGCGGAGGACGTCTCCGACAAGATCATCCACGGCCTCGCCGACGGCATCAAGAAGGTCACGGGCGGCAAGTTCGACGAGCAGATCGACAAGACCGCGCAGGACCTGGACGACAAGATCGGCAACAACGGCGAGTAGGTCCGACGCCGACGCCGGACTGGAGGCGCTGCGCACGACGTGCGCAGCGCCTCCCGTGCCGTCTCGGGCCCGGCCCGATCGACAGGCCGGCCCGATCGTCAGGCCGGTTCGACCGTCGTGGCGACGACCCAGCGGTGCTTGCCGATCGCACGCTGGCGCGCGAACCCGAACCGCTCGAAGGTCGAGAGCGCGCCGTGGAAGAGGAAGCCGGCCGGGACCGCTCCGGCGGGTTCCGGGTAGCCCTCGACGATCCCGCCACCGGCAGCGGCGATGAGGGCGAGCGCACCGCCGAGCGCCTCGGTGGCGACTCCGCGGCGGCGGTACCCGGCGCGGACGTAGTTGCAGCCGATGCGCCAGGCCGGATCCGGACCGACCTGCGACCGGTCGTACTCGCGACGGTTCTTGATGCGGACGACCTCGGAGACCGGCCCGTACTGACACCAGCCGACGCACCGCTCCCCGTCGAGGACGAGCGCGGCGTGGGTGGTGCCAGCGAGGACGCGGGCGTGCTTGCGCTCCCGGTTGCACGCGGCGTCCCGTGTCGGCCCCTCGTCGTGGAAGCCGATGCAGAAGCAGCCGCTCGGGAAGCCGTCGCTCGTGCGGCAGAGCTCGTCGAAGGCGTCCCACGTGGACGCGTCGAGAGGACGTACGGTGTACGACGCCATGGCGGCAGCGTAGACGTGCCGTCGGCCTTCCGGAAGCCGACGCAGTTGTCCCCACAAGGTGGGACGCGATGTACCCCACTCGGGGTGTTGTTGCGGTTTCCCGCGACTCGATACCGTGGAGTCGCGAGGCCGACCCGGCCTCTCGTGGTGACCCGAACACCCACGCACGCGCGCCCAGGGATCCCTGCCCGGACGGTGCCGCATCGCTGCGCTGTGCTCGGCGTCGCCCGACGACGACCCGAGAGCACACCCGATGCGTCCTGCCCTGTTCCCCGCCCGTCCGCGCGCCCTGGCGATGCTCGTCGTGACGGCGCTCCTCGCCGGACTCCTCGCGGTCCTGGCGGTCGCGCAGCCCGCGGCGGCGGACTCGGTCGTGACGGTCACCGCGAAGGCTCCGGCCACGGCGCTGAGCGGGGACCCGGTGAACGTCACGCTCACCGCGACGAACAGCACGCCGGCGTCGGGCGGGACACCGCTCTACAACCTCGGGTACTCCTACCTGCTGCCGGCCGGAGTGACCTACGTCGCCGGTTCAGCGAAGGCATCGGGCGTCGCGCTGCCGGACCCGACCACGAGCACCCCGACGGCAGGCGGGCTGCTCCTGGTCTTCTCGAACGTGTCCGACCTCGTCGCGGGTGACGAGAAGTCGATCACCTTCCAGGTCCAGCCCTCGACGACGACCTACCCGGTGGGTTCGTCGTTCGCCGGGACGGTCCAGGTCGCCGGCAGCGGGAACGCGCGGAACGTGCCGACGTTCGACCCGACGACCGGTGCCCCGGCGACCAACGCGACGAACGCCGCCACGGCGAAGTCGACCACGACCGCGATCGCCGCGATCAAGGTCACGAAGGCCGAGGCCAGCCCGGAGAACGAGCTGGTCCGCGGCGTCCACGACCACCCGACGGTCTACACGCTGACGGTGCAGAACACCTCGACCGCGCCGAGCAACGGCGTGACCGTCACGGACTACCTGCCGGCGGGCCTCGAGTTCCTGCAGTGCGGCGCGGTCGACAACACGACCTCCGGGCCGGAGTACGCGGGGGCGCCCGACCTCACGGCAGCGACCGCGGCGAAGGCGTCCGGGACCCTGACGCCGGCGAACTGCCTCACGCCCCAGAGCGTCACGACCGTGAACAACGTCCCGGGCAAGGGGACGGCCGTCTTCACGAAGGTGGTCTGGAACCTCGGTCAGCTGACGAACGCGCCCGTGACGATCCAGTACCTCGCCGCCGTGCCGCTGCGCGAGAACACCATGACCTTCGCCACCGGCAGCCAGACGCCTGCCGCTCCGACCACGGCGGCGCTGGCCAGCACGGCGAACCTCGACAACAACACCGGCGCGTCGACCAGGCAGAACACCTCGGACACGACGTCGAACGGCCGCGGCCAGACGAACACGGTCACCGCTGCCGGCACGTACACCGGCAAGGTCGACGGAACGGCGACGTCGGCGCAGAGCTCGACGGCGTCGATGACCGTCGAGGCGATGGACCTCGCGGTGGCGAAGTCCGTGACCACGCCCGTCGACGGGAACGTCTTCGCCGCGGGCCAGCAGGCCACGTACTCGCTCCTGATCCGCACGAGCGAGTACGAGTCGTCCGCCGGCATCACGCTGACCGACACGATCCCGGACGGACTCTGCCCGGCGTTCCCCGCCGGGACGAAGACCACCGGGACCATCCCCGCGGACTGCGACCCGAACACCGTCAGCGCGCTGAACCAGCCGATGACGAACGGGACGGTCGACCAGGTCGCCTACGACGCCGCGGCGGGCACGTTCACGATGACCTTCCACGTCGCGGACCTGGCCACCGACGGCTCGGTCACGGTCTCGTACAAGGCGCTCATGCGGGACAAGTACTCGGTCACCGGCTCGGGCGGCCCGACCGCCGCCGGCGACGACTTCACGAACAAGGTCCGGATCGCGGGGACCTCGACCGGTGTCCACGGCGACACCGGCTCGACGGCGGTCGTCGACGACTCCGCGGCGACGATCGTGTCGAACTCCCCGAGCATCGCGAAGTCCGTGCTGCCGCGCGCGTCGAGCGACGGCGTGCGGAACTCCGCCGACTGCACCGCGACGACGCGCACCGGGTACCAGACGACGACCCCCACCGCCCCGTTCCAGCTCGGCGACGTCGTCTGCTTCCGACTGCAGGTGGACTTCCCGGCCGGTGTCCAGAGCCGCAACGCGACGATCACCGACATGCTCCCGGTCGGTACCACCGCGGCCGGTGGGACGTGGACGGAGGGCACCGACTGGACCTACGGGTCGGAGAGCTCCGTCCCCGCATCGGACGTCACGCTCAAGTCCTCGAGCGCGACCACGGCGTCGTTCGCGGTCGGTCACACGATGTCCGGCGCGAGTGGCACCTACGTCGACGGTGACGGCCAGGCGGTGCGCCTCGTCCTCTACGTCGCGGCGACCATCAGCACGCAGGGCTCGAGCAGCACGAAGGTCGACCTCGTCGACAACCTCATGAAGTTCGCGCAGCAGAACACGAAGGGCTCCGTGACGAGCCTGCGGTCCTCGGTCGGCTACACGGTCGCCGGCACCCCGACCGCGACGCTCGCGAAGGACATCGTCAAGGCGGACGGCACCACGGTGTCCAGCCCCACCACCACCACCGAGGGCCAGGTGCTCAGCTACCGGCTGAACGTCGGCAACACCCCGGCCACGGGGACGACGTCGGCCATCGGGAGCGTCACCGTCTGGGACGCCCTGCCGTCGAAGGTGACCTGTGCGATGGTCACGAACATCTCCGACCAAGGCGCCTGCGGTGCGGCGCCCACCGGGGCGGCGACCAAGTTCACGGGTGTGCAGTACCTCACCTGGACGATCCCGTCGATCGCCGCGAGCACGACGAAGAGCCTGACGTACGACGTCCAGACCCCGTCACCGGGCTACGTCGGGACCACGTTCCCCAACTACTCCTCCGTCGTCTCCTTCACGACCGCGACGGACTCCGGTGCCACGACCACGTGGATCCCGAAGCGCGGGACCAACGCCACCGCGTCCTCCACCCCGGCGGCCGGTCAGGGCACCGCACCGCAGGCCGACGCGAACCGTTCGGTCGCGATCCCCGCTGTCACGGTCGCGAAGTCCGGGGCAGCGGTCGCGGACTCGACGCTGACGAACCTGTCCGGTGACGCGGCCGCCCCCGGTCAGACGCTCGGGTACAAGTACTCGGCGACGATCGCGGACCGCACGAGCGCCGCGAACGCGACCCTCACCGACCCGCTGCCGACGGGCGTCGGCCGGACGGCTGCCACCTCGTGGACCCTCACCTTCCCGGATGCGACGACCATCACGGTGCCGGCGAGTGCGCAGGGCACCGACGTCACCGGGACGTACGGCGGGCAGACGTTCACGCTCACCGGGACCGGCAACGCCAACGGTGCCGGCGCCGTCCTCTTCCCGGCGACGTTCGACAACACGACCGGTGCGCCGGTGAAGTTCGAGGTCGTCGTCACCGGGCTCCGCGCGACCGCGGGCGTCGGGACGTACCCGGCGTCGGACGGCACGGGCTTCACGACCGCGGCACCGAAGAACACGGCCACCTTCACCTCGAAGCCCTCCGGCGTCACGGCGTACACCGCGACCGCGTCGAAGACGGTGACCGTGCAGGCCCCGGCCGTCGCGATCGACAAGTCCGACGACCTCGGTGGCCGCACGGTCGCCGGTGGCGACACCGTCACGTGGACCCTGAGGACGACGAACACGGCCACGAGCGCGGACGCACGGTCCACCCTCGTCGGCGACTGCTTCCCGGACGCGTTGACGCTCACGTCGAGCTCGGCGGCCGAGACCACCCCGACCTCCGCGCAGCGCGCAGCGTTCGGCAGCTGCCCGACCGGCACCACGCTGCACGTGTGGAACGCGACGAGCGACGGCGTCCTCGCCGCCGGAGCGTCCGCCACCATCACGGTCGTCGCGACGGTCAAGCAGGACGCTCCCGCCGGCCAGACCTACCGGAACACCGCGCGCGTGCTGGCGTCGAGCCTGACGACCGACTACGCGACGGCGAACAGCTCGTACGTGCAGCTCGCGAGCGACACGGACGACGTCACCGTCACCGGTCCCTCCGTCACCAAGCGGCTGACGGCACCGACGTGGAACCCCGGGACGGGGGCGTCGACCGGCACCGCCAGCACGGACCCGTCGGACACCGCTGCGCTGCAGGTCCGCCCCGGTGACGGCGCGACCTACACGATCACGACCACCATCCCGGCGAACGTCGCGCTCTACGACGCCCGGATCACGGACGTCCTGCCCGCGGGCACCGCCGCGACCGGCACGCCGACCGCGACGAGCTCCGACGACGCCGTGACCGCGACCCCCTCGGTCGACGGTGCCTCCGTCGTGGTCCGGCTGTCGGACATCCCGACCGGCATCGACCACCCGGTGACGATCACGACGGCGATCCCGGTCACGGTCGGCACCGACCAGGTCGCGGGCACGGGGCTCGCGAACACCGCCACGCTCGCGTGGAACCGGACGAGCAAGGGCGCGGCGCCGACCGACGCGTCGGTCACGTCGAACGCTGCGAACGGCAGTGTCGTCGCGCCGTCGCTCGCGATCGCGAAGACCGCGACGGTGGGCTCGCAGACGTCCACGACGATGAACGTCGAGCCGGGCCAGACGATCACCTACCGGGTGACCGTGACGAACTCGGGCTCGCCGGCCTACGGCACCCCGGTCACCGACTGCGTGCCGAACGGCATCACGGTCGACCCCGCGTCGCTCACCGCCGACGGCGCGGAGATCGCCGCCGACGCGGACTGCGGCGGCGGGCGGATCACCTGGCCGACGGCGGTCATCGGTGCCGGCGCGACGGTCACCCACACCTACACGGCGAAGCTCGCCGAGGACGCCACCCTCTCCGGCAGCCCGCTGGTGAACACGGCGTCGACCGGCGTCTACCACTCGCTCGCCGCGGGCGGAGCGGACTACGCCGCAGCGCGGGCGACCGCGAGCGTCACGCCGTCGTTCCCCCGCGTGGCCGTGACGAAGTCGAACGACACGATCGGCGGACTGTCCTACGTGGGCGTCGCCTCGGACTTCAGCGTGACGTTCTCGAACACCGGGAGCGCTGCCGCGTCGGTGCGCGTGCAGGACGTCCTGCCGGCGAACTGGTCGTACGTGTCCGGCAGCGCGACGGTCGCACGTGACGGTGGTGCCGCGTCCGCCGTGGCCGACCCGACGCGCAGCGGCGGCGGGACGACCCTCACGTGGGCGGACCTCGGCGCGCTCGGTGCCGACCGGTCCCTCGTGCTGCACTACCGCGCCGTCCCCGGCACCGGTGCGACGACGGACCCCGGCGCCGGTACCTCGATCGCCCACACGAACCACGTGACGGCGACGGTGACGAGCGCATCGGGCGGTACCGGTTCGGCGAAGGGCTCCTTCGTCTCGTACCCGAACGGCGGTGACGACGCCACCGCGACCGCACGGATCGCGGCGGCCGACCTCGCCCTGACGAAGACCGCCACGACGTCGAAGGTCGTCGCCGGTGCCACCACCGCGAAGGCCTGGACCATCCGGGTGACCAACACGGGCCCCGACGCCGCGCACGGCACGACCGTCGTGGACGCCCCGACGGGCCTGGCCACCGGTGCGACGCTGGCCTTCACGGGCAGCGGCTGGACCTGCACGCCGGACGACGGCACGTGGTCCTGCGTCAACGGCGCCACCGTCGCGGCGGGCGACTCGTTCCCCGAGCTCGACGTCGCGCTGACGCTGCCGGCCAACGCGCCGCTCACCGCCGTCCGGAACACCGCCACGATCCACCAGGGCACGGGCCAGACCTTCGACCCGGAGAGCGGGAACGACAGCGACACCGCGAGCGTGACCCCGGTCGCGATCGCCGACCTCGCGATCACGAAGACCGGTCCCTCCGGGACGGTGCAGGCCGGCCGGACGATCTCGTGGAACCTCTCCGTCGAGAACCGCAGCGACCCGACGACCCAGAGCGTCTCGGACGCACGTGGCACGGTGACCGTCACGGACACGCTGCCCGACACGGTGACCCTCGTGGGTGCGACCTCGGACGACCCCGCGTGGACCTGCGCCACGGACGACGACACCGTGACCTGCACGCGCGACGGCCTCGCGAACGGCACCACCGCCGGCGCGATCACCGTCACCGCGACCGTGCACCCGGACGTCACCGCCTCGCAGTCGATCGTGAACACCGCGGGCGTCGCGGTCGACCCGACGCGCACGACGGACCCGACCTCGTCGAACGACGACGCGGAGGCGACCACCGGCGTGGACGACACGACCTCGCTGACGATCGCCAAGGCGTTCGGCTCGACGGCGCAGACCGCGCCGGACGCGACCGAGCGCGCGGCCCTGGTCGCGGGCGAGTCCGCGGACTGGACCATCCGGGTCACCAACACCGGCACGGCCGATGCACGCACGGTCCGGGTCTCGGACACGCTCGAGTCCGGCACGCGGCTCCGCGCCGACGGGCCGGTCGACGAGGCGACCGACACGATCACCCAGACGGACGGCGCCTGGACCTGCACCGCACCCGCCGCCGACGGGAACGACGTGACCTGTGTGCTCGACGGCACCCTGGCCGCCGGGAAGAGCACGACGTTCACCATCACGGTGACGACCCCGTCGTCGATGTCCGGCACCCTGCTGAACACGGCCGTGGTGACCGCCGACAACGCGGCGCCCGCCGAGGCGCAGGGCCGCAGCGACGCCACCCAGACCGCCGGCCTGTCGGTGACGAAGACCGCGGACGTCGAGACGGTCGACGCCGGGAAGGACGTCACCTACACGATCACGGTCGCGAACCCGACCGGCCCGTCCGACCTGCCCGCCGGTGACGGCACCTCGCCGAGCGTCCGCGTCCAGGACACCCTCCCGGCCGGCGTGGAGTTCCGCGGGCTGACCGCGGCGACCCAGCAGCACTGGACGCTCGAGTCGAACGAGGACGGCGTGCTCACCCTGTCGAGCGCCGACGGGATCGCGGCGGGCGCGACCGACCCGAACACGATCGTCCTGACCGTGCACGTGCCGGCGTCCTTCCGCGGATCGTCGATCGTCAACACCGCGACCGCGGCGCCCGTCACGGCCACCGGCCCGACCGCGCACGACGAGGCGACCGTCGACGTCACCACGCACGCCGACCTGTCGATCACGAAGCAGCGCACGAGCGCCCCGAGCGCCGACGCCGGCACGACCGTCACCTACGACGTCACCGTGACGAACGACGGCCCCTCGGACGCGCAGGACGTCACGTGGACCGACACACCGCCCGCGGGGATGACGGTCACGAAGGTCACGACGGACGACACGGCCTGGGAACAGGGCGCGGATCCGAGCACCTGGTCGACCGACGTGGTCGCGAACGGTGCGACCACGGTGTTCCACGTGACCGCCTCGATCGCGTCCGGCACTCCGGCCGGCACGCTCCGCAACACCGCGGTCGTGTCGAGTGCGACGCCCGACACGGACCCGACGAACGACACCGCCGGTGACGACGTCACGGTGACGACGCACGCTGCGCTCCGCCTGACCAAGACCCCGGTCGAGAAGCCCGGGTCGACGACGGCCGCGAAGCGCGTCACCGCCGGCGCCGAGCAGACCTGGTTGCTCCAGGTCAGCAACGAGGGTCCGTCGGACGAGCAGCCCACCACGGTCGTCACCGACCAGCTGCCCGAGGGGCTGACGTTCACCGGCGCCTCGAGCGACGGAGCGGTGTGGACCTGCGACGGCACGACCGACCCGACCCTGGTGACGTGCTCGCTCCCGACGACGATCGTCGCCGGGACGGACGCCCCCGGCCTGTGGATCACCACGAAGCTCGCGTCCGGCCACACCGCCGGCACGATCGAGAACCGCGCGGTGATCACCGGCCAGGGCACCACCCCGCCGGTCGGGACGAACGACGAGCCGGTGACGAGCCCCCTCGACGTCGACGAGGTGGCGAACGTGGCCATCACGATCGGGCACGACGGCACCGCGGTGATCGGCAAGGACCTGCCGGAGACGATCCGGGTCCGGAACGTCGGCCTCTCCGACGCCGCGGCGGTCACCGCGACCTACACGCTGCCGAAGGGCCTGACGTACGTCGGGGCCGAGGCCGACCCCGCGTGGACCGTCACGTCCGTCACGAAGAACGCCGACGGCTCGACCACGGTGTCGTTCGCCCTCGCGGGCACGCTGCCGGCGGGCTCGCTCCCCCCGGCGATCACGGTGCACCAGACGCCGACGGCCGCCGCCTACCCGGGCGTGCAGCCGAGCGCGACCGTGGCGACGAGCACGACCGAGACGACGCTCGCCGACAACGACGACTCGGACGAGCTGGCCGTCGACCCCGCGTCGAGCCTGGCGGTCACGAAGACGCACACCGGGCAGCTGGTCCGCGGGGAGACCGTCGGGTACACCATCACGGTGCGCAACGACGGCCCCACCGAGGACCCGGGCCCCGTGGTCGTCACGGACCGTCTGCCGGCCGGCCTCACCCTGGTGAGCGTGAACGACGCGAAGGCGGCGACCTGCACCACCGGGCAGACCGTCACCTGCACCCTGACGGGTCCGCTCGCCGTCGACGGGAAGGTCGCGTTCCAGGTCACGGCGAAGGTCGCGACGGACGCACCGGACCGCATCACGAACGTCGCCATGGTCGAGTCGCCGACGACGCAGGTGGTGCCGGTCGCGGGATCCGCCAGCCCGACGGACCCGATGCGCGCCAGCGACCCGGCCCCGGTGCGCGACGCACCGGAGTCGGCGAGCGAGCTCGCCTTCACGGGTGCGGCCGGACTCGGCATCGGTGCGCTGATCGCGCTCCTCGCGATGGCGGCCGGTGGCGTCCTGCTGGTGACGCGCCGACGTCGCCGAGCGTGACCACCTGACGGACGGGAGGCGCGGTGCCGGCTGGCACCGTCCCTCCCGTCTCGGCCGTCACCCCGCTGGCGCGGTGCGCCGGAACCGGCGGGTGGGGCCCACCTCCCGTCCGTCGCCGGGCCGGGTCACAGGCGGTGGCGAGTTGCATCGAGAGCGTGACCCGTCTCCGCCGCTCCGCGACCAACGGTCGCGGCTACCACCGCGTCCGCAGCGGGCGTGGCTTCTCCTACCGCGACCCGGACGGCACCACCGTCACCGACGCCGCGGTCCGGCAGCGTCTCGAGGACCTCGTCATCCCGCCCGCGTGGGACGACGTGTGGATCTCGCCGTACGACAACGGGCACGTGCTCGCGACCGGCGTCGACGGCGCCGGTCGGCGGCAGTACATGTACCACCCGTCCTGGCGCGAACGGATGGACCGCATCAAGTACGACCGTGCCCTGGCGCTCGCCGAATCGCTGCCGGTCGCACGACGCGGGGTCACGATGGACCTCCGGCGGCCGGAGCCCGACCGGCAGCGTGCCCTCGCGGCGGCCTTCCGGATGCTCGACCAGGGGTCCCTGCGGGTCGGGTCGGAGCGGTACGCCACCGAGCACGGCAGCCGCGGCCTGTCCACCCTGCTGTGCGCGCACGCCCACGTCTCCGGCGACGACATCGAGCTCGACTTCCCGGGCAAGAGCGGCCAGGAGTGGTCGTCCTCGATCCACGACCCCGACCTCGCGACCGTCATCGCGGGCATGAAGCGGCGCGGACCGAACGCCCGGCTGCTCTCGTTCCGTGCACGCCGCGGCGCCGAGTGGGAGCCCCTCTCCGCCGAGGACATCAACGAGTACGTGAAGGAACGTGCCGGTGACGAGTTCACCGCGAAGGACTTCCGCACCCTGCACGGCACCGTCGCCGCCGCGGTCGACCTCGCGGCGACCGGACCGCAGTCGTCCGTGGCGAAACGGAAGAAGGCGGTGTCGCACGCGGTGAAGGTCGCGAGCGAGGAACTCGGCAACACCCCGACGGTGTGCCGGCAGAGCTACATCGACCCGCGCCTGCTCGACGCCTACGACCACGGCGAGACCATCGACCCCGACCGCACGCACGCGGCCGAGTCGGAGGTCCGCGCACTGCTCTACCGACAGTGACCGGGAAGGGGCCGGGATGACGTACCGTTGGACCTCGTGCCCGAACACCCCCACCCGGGCACGGAAGGACCCCACCAGTCGTGACTGACGAGTGCATCCACGGATTCCCCACCGAACTCTGCGACATCTGCGCGCCACGGCAGCGCGAGGCCGCAGAACTCCCCACCACCCCGACCCCGCGCCGCACCCGGATCACCACCTCGCTCCGGACCGTGCCCGGCCAGGCGGCGACCCCGGCGTCCTCGCTGCGGTCCCCGGTGCCCGACCTGCCCGAGGCGCGTGACTTCGCCTCGCTCCGCGCGCACCACGTGACGCACGTGGACAACCTCGACGACATCGTGGGGTCCGGTGCGATCCTCGCGTCGGACGCCGTGACGCCGGTCGTCGACGTCGCCTCCGCCGCTGCCCGGGCCGCCCGCGCCGAGGCACACGCCCCCGACGGCTCCCCGGTCGCTGCGCACGTGCCGTTCACGCTGTCGCCCGACGCGACCCGCTGGGACGAGCTGCGCACCGGCGCCGAGGGCGAGCGGTGGTCCGACGCGGCCCGCCGGACCCGGGCGACGGAGTACATCATGCTCGTCGTGCCGGTGTCGGCCTTCGGGGCGTCGGTCATCGTCGCCGACCAGGACGCCGACGCCGAGGACGTCCGGTTCGCGGTCGGGCCCGAGGCCGCGACGAACCTCATCCGTCGCACGGACTTCACCGACCCGGAGATGCTCGGCCTCGAGCTGCTCGCCGGCCCGAGCGTGCCGTTCTCCGCCGTCGCGGTCATCGGTGTCCCCAACGACCGCGTCCGCCAGACGGTCAAGGCCGTGCTCAAGGACCACGGCGGACACGCTCCCCGGGTCGCGGTCTTCCCCCCGTGGTTCGTCCCCCCGGTCGTCGCGGAGTAGCCCCGACCGACCCCTGCGACGTGCCCTCCGGACCGGCTCCGGAGGGCACGTCGTGCGTCGGGGGCGACCCGCGCCTCCTGGCCCTCGATCCGCGTGGATCCGGGGAAGCGGGCCGATCCCGACACGCCCGTGATTCGCGACACGCCCGGGTTGCACGGATGCCGTGCCTATGCGAGACTTGTCCGGTTCCGAAATTCCGCGCGCGTTCGCGTGCGCAGGATCACTGCTCTGGCAGTGCACAACCCCCCTGTCCAGCAGGGCTGGGTTGGGCCGCAGGCAGCAGAACACGATCGACTCCCCACCAAGCGTGACGGGCACTGCTGTGCCCAGAGCGTGCGGGAGACGACATGCCCACGCTGAACGGCCCAGGTCGCTCCGCGCGGTTGACACGAGAACAGCGGTCATCCCCAGCGGATGCGGCCGGTTGGTTCACAGAAAACAGCCAAGCCCTGCAGGAATGCACGGTGGCGGCGGCGTCAGGCGGCCCGAGGGTGCGCGGCGCAGAGAGGACAAAGAGACACATGGCGGGACAGAAGATCCGCATCCGGCTCAAGTCGTACGACCACGAGGTCATCGACACGTCGGCCCGGAAGATCGTCGACACGGTGACCCGTG
>Ga0308167_1003314_pt1 | contig 13037 bp, 14 predicted proteins | sample PhyCR1_2_FD_202138 | JGI IMG/M metagenome (GOLD analysis project Ga0308167, IMG submission 202138) | Phyllosphere microbial communities from UC Gill Tract Community Farm, Albany, California, United States - DLSLRC.R1 | ecosystem: Host-associated > Plants > Phyllosphere > Unclassified | place... | reverse complement strand
CGCCTCCCTGAGCAACAGGCGCCAATCGTCTCCAGTGCCGAAGCGCGGCTCGAGCTGTCGATGGTCGCTGATGTCATACCCGGCATCGCGAAATGGCGAAGCGAAAATCGGTAACAGCCACAGTGTGCCGACACCCAGTGCCTGCAGGTAGTCGAGTCGGTCGATGACTCCGCGCAAGTCACCGCAGCCGTCGCCGTTGCTGTCGAGGAACAGCGATGGATCAATCTGATAGATCAGGGTTTTGCGATACCAGTCGGCGCTCATGATCAGCCCTCGGCCGGGCGCAGGATCAACGCTTGTTCCGCTGCCAGCGTTCCGTTGAAAGGCTGGTTTGCGGCAACGGTGTCACTGGCGACGTCGACCCGCCAATGACCGGTCATTGGAAAGCTGTGTTCGCGCTGGTCGAAATTGATGCAGACAATCCGTTCGTCTCCCGCGCAGTGACGCCGATACGCCAGCACTTGCGGGTGTGACGGCAATTCCTGCCAGTCGCCAAGACGCAACGCTTCACTCTTGCGGCGGCAATCGAGCAATTGGCGATACAACGTGAGCGTTGATTCGGCTGAGGCTTGTTGCACCTGCACCGCCAGTTCAGCAGCGTCGGGCGGAAAGGGCAGCCACGGCGCAGACCCGCTCCAGCCGTGTGGTGGATCGGCAGCCCAGGGAATCGGCCCGCGACTGCCATCGCGGCCACCGGGGTCCACGCGGGTCTGCGCATCGACCACGGTATCTTCCAGAGCCAGCTCATCACCTTGAAAAATGAACGGCGTGCCGCGCAGAGTCAGCAGCATCACAGCGGCCGCCCGCGCCCTGCGCAGAGAACCACCGTAACGACTGCGGATGCGTCGGTTGTCGTGGTTGGATAAAGCCCAGGTCGGCCACGCTGACTGAGCGCCGAGGAGGCTTTCCACGTCGCGAATGCACAGGCGAAATACCACCGGATCCCAGGGCGCATCCAGTGGCGGAAAATTGAAGGACATATGCAGTTCATCGCAGGCGCCGTAGTAGGCGGCTACCTGAGCGGTGGAACGGATGTTCACCTCGCCGATCAGTACGCGGTCGCCAGGGTAGCCATCGACCAGACGGCGCAACCCACGCAGCACTTCATGGCTGTAGGGCTGGTCATTGATCTGCACCATGGTTTCGCCGGCCAGGCAGCGCGGATCATCGGCGAATGTCGGATCCTTGCCGACGCAATGCACCACATCGATCCGGAAGCCATCGACGCCGCGATCGAGCCAGAACCGCAGCACCTCGTGCATGGCCTGCACGACTTCGGGGTTATGCCAGTTCAGGTCCGGCTGTTGCGGCAAGAAGAAGTGCAAATAGTATTCCTGGCTGCCCTCGTCCCAGCTCCAGGCACTGCCGCCATCGATGGAGGCGCGCCAGTTGTTCGGTTGATCTCGCCAGATGTACCAGTCGCGCTTGCGACTGTCGCGGCTGGCTCGGGATTCGATGAACCAAGGGTGCTGATCGGAAGTGTGATTGGGCACGAAATCCATGAGCACCTTGATGCCACGGTTGTGCGCTTGTGAGATCAGATTGTCGAGATCGGCGAGATGGCCGAACAGCGGATCGATGTCGGTGTAATCGCAAATGTCATAGCCGGCATCGACCATCGGCGAGCGGTACACCGGCGACAGCCACAGCGCGTCGACGCCCAGAGCCTTGAGGTAATCGAGCCGAGCGATGAGGCCGGGCAGATCACCAATGCCGTCACCATTGGTGTCGGCGAAGGAGCGCGGGTAGACCTGATAGATGACTGCGTGTTTCCACCAGGGCGATGTCGACATGGTTTCTCCTTGAACCGTGCTTGCGGAATCGATCTAGGGCTTGGGCGGCGTCAGTGCGCCGGCGGAGGGCTTGAGCTTTTCCTGCAGATCCCGAGCGGTTCTGGCCTGTTTTTCGATGCCCGGCAAGGCGGACTGGGCGAAAGCCTTGAGCTGCGGATTTTGCGATGACATCGCTTCTTTCTTGAACAGCATCAGCTTTTGCTCGAGGGTTTCGGCCTGGCTGTCGATGTAGATGCGGTCGAAGGCGTTGTCCCTTGATTCAAGGCGTAGCTGCTTGGCTTTGGATGCCATCGAAGGTTCGGTGGGAACTGCCATATGCTGGCTTTGCCCCAGTTGTCGGATTTGCTTATCGAAACGCTCATGCTCGGCGATCATTTGCCGGGCAAACGCTTTGACCTCGGGCAGGGTGGCCTTTTCCAGTGCTATGCGCGAACTGTTGTGCTGGAACAGGCTTTGCTGTGCCGCCTCTTCGATGAAGGCATCAATAGTGTCCGCATGGCTGGGCTGGACGATTACAGCCAGCAGTGCAAGGCAGATCGCGGCGAGTGATTTCATGGCGCGTAAACTCCGCAGCATCAATGGAGGGTGGCGGCCCGGGCCCGACTCATGGTTGCTGATAGTGGCCGGGGATATTGTCGCCTTCGTCGGGCTTGGTGCGTTTCTGCACCTGGACGTCGCTCAGTGAAGCAGCCTTCAATTCGGGGAAAGCGGTCTTGACCAGGGTTTCAGCGAGACCGGGGTCGAGAGTGTCGCCATCGTGGATCAGCGTGCGGCTTTGCGGCTGGTTGTCGACGATGAAACTGATGAGGTAGCGGTGCTCATGGGACATGGCTGGAATCCTTGAGTGCATGGCAGCAAACATTGCAGTACATGCACCTTTGATGAACACCGCTGACGAGCATTCAAATAAACGTTTTGAAGGGCGACAGACGGTGCCGCTTCGCCGATGAAAAGGGTCTCGCTCAAATTTCCTTGATTGGCGTCTCGCCCTGCACGGCTTTGATCAGGTTGATCACGTGCAGGCAATCGGCCTTGTTCACATACGACTCGCCGCTGGCCACCGTCTCGTGGTTGCGCGCGCGCAGACGCCAGCGCCATTGCCCTTTGCCAGTGCTCGGGGTGCCGCGGGTTTGTCGGTAGATTTCGAAATACATGGGTTCGCTCCCTGCGATTGATAGGCGCGCCAACCTCTGTGGCGCATCGACGCAAGCCTAGCGCAGCGGTTTTTTTTGGCTATCGCGGATTTGTATCCAATCGTTCGCGGATGTTTCTGCGAAAGCCGCCGCATAAACGTTTATGGACGGCATCCCCAAGGCCTTTCTACACTGCCGCTATTACGGGAGCAGGGGCAATGGATGAATCGCAATGAACTACGCAAGGCCGACATCAACCTGATGGTGGTGTTCGAGACCCTGATGCTCGAACGCAACGTGACCCGCGCGGCGGAGAAGCTGTTCCTCGGCCAGCCGACCATCAGCTCGGCGCTCAACCGTTTGCGCACGATGCTTAACGACCCGCTGTTCATCCGCGTCGGCCATCGCATGGAACCGACGGCCCGCGCCGAAGATATCTACCGCCATCTGAAACCGGCACTGGATTCACTGTCGGCGGCTTTGAGTCTGACCCGCGATTTCGACCCCGCCACCAGCACCATGACCTTTCGCATCGGCCTTTCCGATGACGTCGAATTCGGCCTGCTGCCGCCGCTGTTGCGCGCGCTGCGCCAAGAGGCACCGAACGTTGTGTTCGTCGTACAGCATGTCGATTACTGGCGCATTCCCGACCTTCTTGCGGCTGGCGACATCACCGTCGGCATCAGCCAGACCCGTGGCCTGCCCGCCAACGCCAAACGCAAACTGCTGCGCCATATTCAGCCGAGCATCCTGCGCGCCGATGCCTCTGATACACCGCTGACCCTCGACGAATATTGCGCTCGCCCGCATGTGCTGGTGTCGCACACGGCCAATGTCAGTGGCTATGCCGATGAGTGGCTGGCGGAGTTGGGGCGCACGCGGCAGGTGGTGTTGTCGGTGCCCCAGTACAGCGCACTACCGGCACTGCTGGCAGGCACCGACCTGATCGCCAGTCTGCCGGATTACACCGCCGCGGCGATGGCGGCGTCCGGGTCGCTGTTCAAGGAGCCGTTCCCATTCAAAACGCCGACGCTGGACCTTTCGATGGTCTGGCTCAGCCACGTCGACAGCGACCCGGCCGAACGCTGGCTGCGCTCGCGGCTGGAGGCGTTCATGAGTGAAAGGCCGCTGATTCCGTCCTGACAAGCACCACACAACCCTGTGGGAGCGAGCCTGCTCGCGCAGCGGTTCGGCAGGCGCAGATGTGCAACCTGAAAGGACGCTTTCGCGAGCAAGCTCGCTCCCACAAATGACGCTGTGTGATTGTGGTATACGTACGCCCCCCGCATCCGCCGACTGGAGATCCGCAATGCCACACCTGCACGTGGAATACACCGCCAACCTGACGCAGTTGAATGCTGACATCGCCCTGATCCGGCTCAACAACACGCTGGTCGGTTCCGGACAGTTTGGTGCCGAGTTCGATATCAAGAGCCGCGCGATCAAGGTGGAGAACTTCAAGGTCGGCACGGCCCTCGGCGAGCGCGCCTTCGTCCATGTGAAACTGGCATTGCTCAGCGGGCGCTCGGCGGAGATCAAAAAGCAGCTCTCGCAAAGCCTGCTGGCGGTGTTGCAGGAACTGTGCGAATGGCCGGCCGGGCTCCAAGTTCAACTGTGCGTCGAACTGCTCGACATCGATCGCGAGTCCTACAGCAAGGCCGCGATCGGCATCTGAGGCTCAGACGCTTTCCAGCTCGCTGCACACCTGAATCACCTGCTCGCGCAGCCAGAGGTTGGCGCTGTCCTGATCGGCGTTCTGGCTCCACTGCATGTCGAGAGTGAAACCCGGCAAGCCATTCGGCGCCTCGCAGTGATTGAACACTGCATTGTTGGTCAGCAAACGCTGGATACGCCGGGGCAGGGTTAGGATGAAATCGGTGCCGGTAATCATTTTCAACGCGGCGCTGTAGCTGTTCGAGCGCGCGACGATCTGGCGTTTCTGCGCCTGCCGCGCCAGCCAGCCGTCGACCATGTTGGTGCTCGAGGTCCACGGCGTCGGGAATACATGTCGACGCTCGGTGAATGCTTGCAGGCTCAGGCGCGGCTCCAGTGGTGTGGCGCGTTTGTCGAAGACACAGACCAGGTCATCTTCCAGCAGCATCCGTGATTTCAGATCTGCATGCTGGCGGTGAAAGTGCGGGCCGAAACTGATCACCAGATCGAGGCTGCCGTCGCGCAGCTCATCGGCCGGCACGTCGGTTTCAAACTTGTGCATGTTGACCATCACCGGCAAGTCGTCGAAATCGAAGCGCTTCAACAGGCGCGGCAGGATCAATTGCTCGAAATATTCCGGCGCGCAGATGTTGAAGGTCACCGCTTGCCGGCTCGGGTCGAAGGCCGGGGCCCCGGCGTGGCAGAGGTTGATGCTTTCGAGGATCTTCTGCACATGGCCATACATGCTGCAGGCCTTGTAGGTCGGGCGCATGCCGGTGCGGGTATTGATGAACAACTCGTCTTCGAAACTGGTGCGCAGTTTCTTCAGGCAATAACTGACGGTGGACTGACTGACAAACAGCGTTTCCGAGACATCGGTGACGCTGCTCTGCTCATACACGGCGACAAATACCATCAAATCCTGCATGTCGAGCTTGCGAAGCAAATTACTGTTCAGCATGAGTTCCGTCTCGCTGTGCCCTTGCGCAGAATTCGCGCAAACGTGTGCGTACGATCCTAACGGAACGATGGTGCCAGGAGAAACCCTTGTAGGGCATTTCACGGATACATGTGGGACAGAAACTTTTAGCAACACGACGTTGCCAATCCCGTGCGGGAAAGATGGCCAGAGGCCTCTAGCCCGGGCCAGGCAAGTGGCGCGCGTAGTGGCGTGGGTCGAAGCGCATCACCATCAGCAGCATGATTACCATCACCGCCGTCAGCGCCCACCACGCGCCTTCGAAATTGCCCAGCCGATCGCGGATCAGCCCTGCCAACAGCGGCGAAAGTCCGGCGATCAGATAGCCGATCCCCTGCACGAACGCGGTCAGGCCACCGGCGCGCTGCGGCTCGTCGCAGTGATCCAGCGCGACGATCAGGCTCATTGGAAACAGGCCGCCAATCCCCAGCCCCAACAAACACGGCCACAGCAGGACCAGATGCGCCGGGGCGAGTATCAGCCCGCAGAAACCGCCGATGATCAGCATCAGCAAAACCGCCAGTATTGCGCGTCGATCATGACTGCGATTGGCGATCGCCGGCACTGCCAAGCCGGAAATGACCTCCATCGCCGTAAGAAAACCCAACAGCAACCCGGCGTTTTGTTCGCTCCAGCCTTTTTCCACGTAGTACGGGGCGAGCCAGGCGAGGATGCAGGTGTAGGACGCCGTACCGAGGCCAAAGAAAATCGCCAGCAACCAGGCGCGGCGGCGCGTTATGAAAGACTCCCGCTGGGTCACCCTTGATACGGTTTGCGCCGGCTGCAAGCACCAGACCAGCAACGCGATCAATGCCAGCGCGGCCCAGATGGCCAGCCCCACACGCCAACTGCCGGCCTGCGCCAGCACCAGTGGCGCGAACGAGGCGGCAATCGCGGCGCCGCCCATGGTCGACGTGACGTAGACGCCCATGCATAACGCCACGTTGTCAGGGAAGCGCGACTTGATCAGCACCGGCATCAACGCCTGGATCAACGCGATGCCAATACCGACCACTATTGCGCTGACGATCAGTTCAATGGCCGAATCGATAAACAGCCGCGACAGGGTCGCCAGCCCGATGATCAGCAATGACAGCAAAATAGTGCGCTGTTCGCCCAGGCGCTCGCTGATGCTCAGGCCGAAGAACATCGCCAGTCCCATGGCCATGACCGGCAGCATCGTTAACAGAGAGGCAAGGGTAAAGCTCAACGGGATATCGCCACGGATCGCCGAAAGCAGCGGCCCGATGGCTGCCATTGAGGGGCGCAGGTTGAGTGCGACGAGGACGATTGCCAGCATCAGCCAGACAGCAGGGCGGGTTTGATTCATCAGCGGATCTTCGATTGCAGAGGCTGGTGATTAAGCGTGGCGACGCGCGCATCGGCAAATCAGAAAATCCCGGGCCAGACCTAAAAACTCGATAACACCGCACTCCTGCAAGGAAATTGTGAACGGCGAGAAACTGAATAAAACCTGAACCATTCTCAAATACGCGCAAACTTTCATCTCGGTACTCGAAAGCAACTAATCATTAGCATCTTTTTCACGAAAAATTGATCCATGCCTGCCTAAAGTTTGTCATGCCTCGGTGAATGAATTTTTCACAATTGACGAGGCTCTTCTTTCAGGAACTGTCACTCATCATGTTGAAGTTAAATGCCGTGCGCCCGGAATGGGTGACGTTGTTCGCCAGCGCCTTTTTGTTGCTCGGTTTCAATCTGGTGCTTTGGCAACATCTGTTCGAGATCACCGCCGCCGATGGCAAGGGCATCGCCATGCGCGTGGCGTTCGGCGTGATGATCTTTGCCGCGTTCAATATCGTGCTGACGTTATTCGCTTTCCGGCCACTGCTTAAACCACTATTGACCCTGTTGTTTTTAGTCAGCGCCGGCGTGGCTTATTTCATGAGCCAATATGGCGTGATGATCGATGCCGGCATGTTGCGTAACTTTGCCGAAACCAATGCGACGGAAGTGCGTGATCTGCTCTCGTTGAAGTTATTCGCTTATATTCTCTTGCTGGGTGTTTTGCCGTGTTTGTTGTTGTGGAAAGTACCGGTCAATTATCGGCGCTGGCATCGTGAGTTGTTCAGCAAAGTTATCGTCAGTGTCGCCTCTGCGGCAGTGATCGGTGTTGTCGCATTGGCCAACTACCAAGGCTTGTCGTCGCTGTTTCGCAATCATCACGAAATTCGCCTGATGCTGGTGCCAAGCAATTACATCGGCGCATCCATTGGTTACCTGCAGGAGCAAGTGGTTTCGGCGCAGCAGCCGTTTATCAAGATTGGCGAAGATGCCCAGCGCAATCCCGACTTGCAATTCCAGCCACGCAAATCGTTGACCGTGCTGGTGGTTGGGGAAAGTGCGCGGGCGCAGAACTTCGGCATTCTCGGTTACGACCGAGACACCACGCCGCAGCTGAACAAGGAGGCCGGGCTGATCGCCTTTACCGATGTGCATTCCTGCGGCACGGAAACTGCGGTTTCGGTGCCATGCATGTTCTCCAACATGGGCCGCAAGGATTACAACGCCAGCAAAGCCAAGAACGAAGAAGGTTTGCTCGATGTGCTCAAGCGGGCCGGCATTGATGTGATCTGGCGCGATAACCAGTCCGGCTGCAAGGGCACTTGCGACCGCGTCACGGTGCAGGATGTCAGCAAGTTGCAGGATCCGGCGCTCTGCGCCAACAGCGAATGCCGTGATGAAATACTTCTGCAGGGCCTGCAAGGTTTCATCGATCATCTGGACAAGGACACCGTGCTGGTTCTGCACCAGATGGGCAGTCACGGCCCGGATTACTTCAAGCGTTATCCCAAGGAGTACGAACACTTCACTCCGGTCTGTGAAAGTAACGCACTGAACAATTGCAGCCGCGAAAGTATCGTCAACGGTTACGACAACACACTGGTGTACACCGACCATGTGCTGGCGAGCCTGATCGATGTGTTGCGCATTAATCAGGACAAAGTCGACACCGCCATGCTTTATCTGTCCGATCACGGCGAATCGCTGGGCGAGTACAACCTGTTTCTGCACGGCACGCCGTACATGTTGGCGCCTGAGCAACAAAAGCATGTAGCGATGCTGGCGTGGTTCTCCGACAGTTATCAGAAGGCTTACTCGGTCGACACACACTGTTTGCAAATGAGCCGGGACAAACCACTGAGTCAGGACAACCTGTTCCACTCGATGCTCGGTCTGCTGGAGGTGCGCAGCAGCGTTTATCAACCTGCCTTGGACATGTTTGCCGGCTGTCGTGGTGCGGTGATCGACGGCGTGTTGGCCAAGGAGTGAAGCGTTTGCGGCCCGTCGCGTCGATGCGACAGGCCTTTCTGTTTCTGCTGTCAGACTATTCTTGCTGACAGGCAAGACATTTCCTTACAGCTCTTGCCCTGCAAAGGCGCGTAAATCGTCGGTGGCGATATATACTGCGCGCCATTCTTCAAGGGAGAGCCGTGTGGCTATCGATATTCACTGGATTCGCGACAACGAAAGCCTCGCGCAGTTTTGCGCCGAGTGGCAGCAGCTGCCGTTCGTTGCCCTCGACACCGAATTCATGCGGGTCGACACCTTCTACCCGATTGCCGGCCTGTTACAGATCGGCGACGGCAAGCGCGCCTACCTGATCGATCCGCTGACCATCAACGCCTGGCAACCGCTGGCCGCGCTGCTGGAGAACCCGGCGGTGCTGAAAGTCCTGCACGCCTGCAGCGAAGACCTCGAAGTGCTGCTGCGCCTGACCGGCAGCCTGCCGGCGCCATTGTTTGACACGCAACTGGCCGCCGCTTATCTGAATCTCGGTTTCTCGATGGGCTACTCGCGTCTGGTGCAGGAGGTGCTCGGCATCGACCTGCCCAAGGGCGAAACCCGCTCCGACTGGTTGCAGCGTCCGCTGTCCGAAACCCAGATCAGCTATGCCGCCGAAGATGCCGTGCATCTGGCCGAGGTGTTCGTCGAGTTACGCCCCAAGCTGTCCGACGACAAGTTCGCCTGGGTGCTGGAAGATGGCGCCGAACTCGTCGCCAACCTGCGCCGCGAGACCGATCCGTACGAGGTCTATCGCGAGGCGAAACTGGCGTGGAAGCTGTCCCGCGCGCAACTCGCCGTGCTGCGTGAACTGTGCGCCTGGCGCGAAAAAGAAGCCCGTGCCCGCGACTTGCCGCGCAACCGCATTGTCCGTGAACACTCGCTGTGGCCCCTGGCCCGCACGCAGCCGGATAACCTCGCGGCGCTGGGCAAGATCGAAGACATGCACCCGCGTACCGTACGTCAGGACGGGCAGTTTCTGCTTGATCTGATCAAGCGCTCTGGCAGTGTGAGCCCTGATCAATGGCCGCCGGCAGTGCCGGAGCCGTTGCCGATCGAAGCCGCTGCGCTGATCAAACAACTGCGCGCACTGGGTCAGGCTGAGGCCGAACGCCTGGGTATTGCCCCGGAACTGATGCTGCGCAAGAAAACCCTCGAAGCCCTGGTCAAAAGCGGCTTCCCCGAGGGGCCTTACCAATTGCCCGATTCGCTGCGTGGCTGGCGCCGCGAATTGCTCGGCCAGAAGTTGCTCGACAGCCTGGCCACCGCCGGAGAACAGCCTTGAAACGTATTTGCTCCATCTACCAAAGCTCCAAGCGCAGCGGCATGTATCTCTACGTGCTCAAGAGCGATGCGCTCGAGCGCGTGCCGGATGCGCTGATGACGGCTTTCGGCAAAGCGAAGCATTCGTTCGATCTGGTGCTGTCGCCCGAGCGCAAACTGGCCAGCGAAGATATTACCGTGGTCCTGGAAAACCTCGACAAGCAGGGCTATCACCTGCAGATGCCACCGGCCGAGGACGAGTACATCGAGCACCTGCCCGAAGAGTTGCTGCGACGCAACGACCCGGTCTGATCCGCGAGGCCCTGTCCTGGGCCTCGGTTAACCCTGGAACTGTTTTTACCGCGATGGCCGGCCCCAACCCGGCGGCCGTCTGCACGGTTTGCGAAAGGTTTGAAGATGCGCGTTCTGATTGCCGAACACGACCACGCGATATACGCCCGCCTGCTGCGTCAGGCACTGCCCGAGCTTGAAGTCCTGACCAGCGGCGACTCCGCCGAACTGGCGCGTCAGGCCGCCGATTGCCCGGTGTGGCTGGGCCAGCCGGATCTGCTGGCGACCCTGCTGCGCCAAGGGCATCAACCGCAATGGCTGCAATCGACCTGGGCCGGCATCACGCCGCTGCTCGCCGACGGCCTGCGCCGCGATTATCGCCTGACCCGCGCCGTGGGGATTTTCGGTCAGGTCATGGCCGAATACGTGCTGACCTACATCCTTGGCCACGAACGCGAAGTGCTCGCGCGGCTGGTCAGTCAGGTCGAGCGCAAGTGGGACAACCGCAGCGGCCAGAGTCTGGTCGGGCGCAAGGTGCTGATCGTCGGCACCGGTGACATTGGCCAAAGTGTCGCGCAATTTCTGCTGCCGTTCGGCGTCGAGCTGTACGGCATCGCCAGTACCGCGCGGGAACAGGCGCCATTCGTCGAAGTCGGCGCGCTGGCCGATCTGCCACGGTTGGTGGGCGAGGTGGACTACGTGGTCAATCTGCTACCGAACACCGAACACACCCACGATATCTACGACGCGGCGCTGTTCAAGCAATTCAAACCGACCGGGTTGTTCATCAACGCTGGACGCGGTGTCGCGGTGGTCGATGCCGATCTGGTCGAGGCTTTGAAAGAAGGGCATCTGGCCGGCGCGGTGATCGACGTCTGCCGCCAGGAACCACTGCCGCAACGCCACCCCTTCTGGACCGCGTGGGGCCTGCTGCTGACCGGACACAGCTCGGCACCGACCTCGCCAGCGCTGATGGTGGATTTGTTTGTGCAGAACCTGAAAGCGTATGAGGCGGGTGAAGCGTTGCGTGGCGAGGTGGATTTCACCCGCGGTTACTGACTCTCCACCGACTTCACTGTGGGAGCGAGCCCGCTCGCGAAGAGGGCGTGTCAGTCGACAACAGCGTGTCTGACACAGCGCTTTCGCGAGCAGGCTCGCTCCCACATTGGTTTCAAAGTGCAGCCACCAGTTTGCTCAGCGGGCGGCGCTGGCGCTGACAAGCGGATTTACCGGCAGTCGCCAGCGCTTGGCCCTTGCGTCCGCTGGCACTAGACTGGCGGCCTTTTCACCACCTTGATGTTGATGCTTGAGCCATGGCCGCCATAGTCGAACCGTTCTGGAAACGCAAAACCCTCGATCAACTCGATCACGAGGAATGGGAATCGCTGTGTGACGGCTGCGGTCTGTGCTGCCTGCAAAAGCTTGAGGACGAAGAAGACAACAGCGTCTATTACACGCGCATCGCCTGCAAACTGCTGGATCTGAAAACCTGCCAGTGCAGCGATTATCCGAACCGGATCAAGTTTGTCCCGGACTGCATTCAGCTAACGCCGGGTCAGGCGGAAGAATTCAAATGGCTGCCGCCGACCTGTGGTTATCGTCTGGTCAGCGAGGGCAAGGATCTGCCGTTATGGCATCACCTAGTGTGTGGCGACCGCGATGCGGTGCACCATGAGCGGATTTCCCAATCCGGGCGCATGCTCGCTGAAGGCAGCGTGCCGGAGGATGACTGGGAAGATCATCTGATTTTTCGCGCGGGCTGAAATTTTCTCCCTTCAGGTATATCGCAATCGCTGGCAAGCCAGCTCCCACAGGTTTTTCTGTGGGAGCTGGCTTGCCAGCGAAGAGGCCATCAGCGGCGCTGAGGATCCCGGATCAAACCCCGGCTTTCGGCGAGGTCAGCGAATCGTTGCCGGTCACAGTGGCTGTTTCAGTAGCCACTTCGGCATTGGTCTTCAGCTTGCTCAGTTCTTCCCCGGCGCGTTCGATTTTCGCCCGCACGTTGCTCATATCCTGACGGCCTTTTTCCAGCAGGCTTTTCGCCGAGCAGTGCCCGGTAATGCCACGGGCCACGGCCATGCCGCCGAGCGCCACTTGAATCAGGCCGAACACGCCGCCCCGGCGCAGGCCCTTGCCGACCATCAACACGCCGCCGGTCAACGAGCCGACGCGCTCCCATCCATGCACATTTTTGTGCGCAGGCGACTGGAACGGGGTGGATTCGATGCGTTCTACGCGTTTGAGCTCGCTCATGATCTATCTCCAGGCAGGGTGCGATTGATAGATAAGCTGACTGCCACGGCGGTCAGCTTGTTCCATCGAATGTGCGACGCTTCAGCGGAATTTCGGCCCGGAGCGGGTATTCAGCCCTTTGGCCATGCGGTCGTAGAGCACGACATTGACGGTGGCGGCGAGGTTCATGCAGCCGGTGGTCGGGATGTACACGACGTCTTCGCACCAGTCGCGAATCTCTTTATCCAGCGAGCCGTCTTCCGGGCCGAAGATGTACAGCGCGCGGTCGGGGTGGGTGTATTCCGGCAGCGGCCGGGCGCCTTCGACCAGCTCCACCGCCACGGGCACGCAGTTGAGCGGGAGAATTTTTTTCAGGTCGTCGATGCC
>Ga0308167_1003312_pt1 | contig 13044 bp, 8 predicted proteins | sample PhyCR1_2_FD_202138 | JGI IMG/M metagenome (GOLD analysis project Ga0308167, IMG submission 202138) | Phyllosphere microbial communities from UC Gill Tract Community Farm, Albany, California, United States - DLSLRC.R1 | ecosystem: Host-associated > Plants > Phyllosphere > Unclassified | place... | reverse complement strand
GATGACGATCTGCTCCGGGGCGTCCCGGAGCCCCGCGAGCGTCTTCGCTCGCTTGAGGCCGATCTTGCGGTAGCTCGAGCTCTCCTCGATCGGCCCCAGGGAGGGCTGTCCGTAGTGCGACCCGGTGAGGTAGTAGTAGCCGTCGTCGGGGTTCAGGAACACGTACGGATCGGCGCGCGCGTCGCTGACCATCTCCTCGGGATCCTGCTGGAGCGTCCCCGAGACCTGGTAGCTGCCCGGCTTGGTGGTGTCCACGCCGGTGAGGTCGTCCTGCCAGTCGACGTTGAGGCTCTTCCTCGACCCGTCGTTGTAGGTCAGGGCCGCCTGCTTCGGCAGAGCGGCAGCGACACCCTCGGCGCCGGCACCCTGGGCGACGGAGGCGTCGATCGTCTCGACGCCCGTGTTCCGGAGGTCGACGTAGTTCTTGTAGAAGGCGTCGAACTCCGTCGTGGACAGCAGGGAGTCGCTCGCCTGGCTCTGTGTGGCCCACGACGGGAGCCCTGCTCCCTGCACGCCGAGTACTCGGACGTCCGCTTCGGACGTGACTCCGAGCGGGGTGCTCGTGGTCAGATCTGCGAGGATCGTCACGCGACCTCTGCCGGTGAGCAGGTCCGTCCAGAAGACCTTGTACTTCTGGGAGGCAGGGTCGAACACGATGCGAGGGTCGGTCACGACAGATCCAGGGGCGATCTTCACGGACCGCTGCTGCGCGAACGTGCGCCCCTCAGGCGAGTTCCACACGTAGACGGAATCGGTCGCGTTGTTCTGGGACGACACGGCACCGAGAGCCCCGTCGGCGAGACGGAAGAGGCTCGGTGATCCCACCTGGGCGTTCGGCCTGGAAGCCTGGTCGCCGTCGTTGCCCACGTACAAGATCGCCTGTGAGCGGTTCAACGGCTCCCAGCTGCTGCTGCCGGTCGGCAGAGCCGCGGCGTACACCGCGTCGGCACGACGGTCGTCGTTGTAAGCCAAGGGATCGTCCTTCGTCCCCCCGGTGGTCGTCACCGTCTTGACGTAGGTGGCGATGCGCCCACCAGGAGCCGCGATGCGGCTGTCCCAGCGGAAGGTCTGGGCGGTGCCCTCGACGGCGGCCGTGAGCGTCACGGCCACCGCTGCCGAGCCGAGACCGGCGGTGTCGATGGTCCCGTTCGGCCGCACCCTGCCGGCGCCGGCGCCGGTGGCAGTCCACGTGACCGGCTTGCCGAGGACCTGCGACGGCAGATCCCCGAGCACCGTGGACGGGACTGCCAGGGCGGCACCCACGTCGGACGGCAAGGCGGCGGCCTCTGCACCGAGTTCCGCACCGGACAGCGCCCGGTCGTAGATGCGCAGGTTGTCGATCAGGCCGGAGAAGTACTCGCCTGAGCCCCAGTTGGCCTTGCCCACCTGCAGGACTCCGCCGGATGATCCGAGGATCTGGCTCAGAGGGATCCCGGAACCGTTGACGGCGACGGGCTTCTTGTCGACGAAGAGCCGCGTCGTCGTGTCGGTGACGACCAGGTCGACGTGCTTCCACTCCGCGTTCGGCGTGGTCGCCTCCAGGTTGCCGGCGGAGTTGCGTGCGGCGGCGTTGTCGTAGCGCTCGACGGTGATGCCGGTCGTCCGATCGAGCACTCCGAGATAGTGTTCCTGGGCGTACTCCTGGCGAGTGGCGGACCGAGCGGCGAAGACGGTCCAGCCGGCGTTCGCCGACGAGTCCGGCTTGCTGTCGTAGGAGATCGTGACGCTCTGCCGGCCCGCGAGGAGCGCTTTTCCGTCAGTGTCGGTCAGGTTCAGCCACGACGTGTCAGAGAGTCGCGCTGCCGTCCCCTGCCCCGACTTGCCGGGGGCCAGGTTCGCGACGCCCTCGACCGCGGCACGGGTCGTACGGTCGACGAACGCACCGTCGACCGGAGCCGAATCGAAGCTGAGGTCAGCGAGGAGGCTCTGCTCCGGGGAAGCGACTGCCTCCCCCGCCGATGCCGATGCCGCCGGGACCGAGCAGGAGAGCAGCAGCGCCACAGTCGCGACGGCAGCCGTGACGGGAAGGCGCGAGGACCACGACAGTGAGCCTGTCGGGCGGGGGGACGTCGACATTGACGGTTCCTCTCAGGATTCGCCTCTGAATCCGATGCGGATGGAACGGAAGTGACAGCGCGAATGCGCCACACGAGCCGACCTGGGGGTTGAGGCCAGGTGGACAAGCTGAACCTAATGCAGATTGTTCACGGTAACAAGGACCGGGTCGGAACAGGCGGGGCCTGTCCCGAAGGATGCGAGCCATGAGGGTCTGGTCACGACGAACGGCTGCGCTGCACTCCGATCTGGAGCGCGACGCAGCCGTTCGGGGGGTGAGACTGCGCTGCACCCCGATCCTGATCCCGTGTGCAGCGCAGCCGTTCGTGGAGAGTGCGCGCAGATGATGCCCGACTCAGGGTGCCGACTCAGGTCTGCCGACGTCTCGCCATCACAGCGCGCTGCAGGAGCACGAAGACCAGGAGGATCCCACCGGTGATGATGGTGGTCGCCTCGGGCGGGATGCCTCCGTCTCGCGTGATGAGCACGTTCATCAGTCCGAGCACGAGTGCCCCCACGACGGACCCGAGCACGAAGCCGACGCCTCCCGTGAGGAGGGTGCCGCCGATCACCGTCGCGGCGATCGAGTCGAGCTCCCAGCCGATGCCCGTGATGTTCTGCGCGCTCCCGAGTCTGGCCGTGTAGATGACCGAGGCGAGCCCGGCGAGCGAACCGCTGATGATGTAGACCGCGAGCTTGGTGCGGCGGACGGGGAGCCCCATGAGGGCGGCCGACTGCTCGGATCCGCCTATCGCGTACACGGTGCGGCCGAGGCGTGTGCGGTGCAGCACGAAGAACGCGACGGCCACCACGACCAGCGCGATGAGCACGCCCGGCGTCGTGACGATGTCGTTCACCTTCGGGCCGTCGACCACCTTCATGTTCGTGGCGAGCGACCGGATGGGCGACTCGTCGCCGAGGCGCTCGGGCACCGTGCTGAGGATGGAGGCGAGGCCGCGGCCGAGGAACATCATCGCGAGCGTCGCGATGAACGGCTGCACGTCGAAGAACTGGATCAGCACGCCGGACACGACGCCGGATGCCGTGCCGATGAGGATCATGAGCAGCATCACTGCCCACGGGTTCCAGCCGGCGTTGGCGAGCAGCACGCCTGCGACGCTGCTGACGGCGACGATCGCGCCGACGGAGAGGTCGATCCCGCCCGTCAGGATCACGAACGTCAGCCCCACGGCCAGGACGATCACATGTGCGTTGTTGATGAGGAGGTTCGACAAGGTCGCGGCCTGCACGATGCGGCCGTAGGCGATCTCACCGTAGGCCAGCATCGCGATCAGGATCACCAGGGCGGCGACGGTCGGCAGGGAGTCGAGCCGGAGTCGCATGCGGCGCCGCGGCTCCAGGGGCCCGCTGCCGGGACCAGGTGCCGGCGTCGGGGTGAGGGGCGGGCGGATCGTGGTGGCGCTCATGCGGACACGGCCTCCTTCTCGGTGGGCACGGGGGTGGGCACCGGACGTCGGCGCCTCGTGAACAGGGCGCGGACGCGCCGGGACTGCAGGAGCACGATCGCGACGATGACGATCGCCTTGAATGCGGGCGTGGCCGAGGACGAGACGCCCAGGAACACGACGGTCTTGTCGAGCGTGGCGATCAACAACGCTCCGACGGCAGCTCCGAGCAGGTGGAACTTTCCGCCTGCCAGGGACGTGCCCCCGATCACGACAGCCAAGATGGCGTCGAGCTCGAGCTGGTAGCCGGTGCGGGAGACGTCGACCGTCATGACGCTCGACGTGGCGAAGATGCCAGCCACGCCGGCGAGCAGGCCGCTGCCGATGTAGGCGGTGAACAGGAGCGCCCGTCGGTCGAGTCCCGCGAGGCGGGCGGCCTTCGGGTCCATCCCGATCGCCTCGATCATGAGGCCCAGGGCGCTGCGCCGCACGAGCGCAGCGACGCCGAGCGTGATCAGGACCGCGAGGAGGAACACGACCGGCAGCCCCACGAGGTAGCCGTTGGCGACCCAGCGGAACGGCTCGTTGGAAGCGGCGGTGTTCTGGCCGCCCGTGATGACCTTCGCCAGGCCGCGGCCGGCGAGCATGATCACCAGCGTGCTGATGAACGGCTGCAGCCCCACGACCGAGACGAGCATGCCGTTGACCGCGCCGAGGATGCCGGCGATCAGGAGAGCCAGGCCCATCGCCGCGAGCGCGACGCCGAGGGAGTCGGAGCCGGCTGCCTTCAGGAACTCCATCGAGACTGCACCCGCCACGACCATGATCGAGCCGACGCTGAGGTCGATGCCGCCGGTGGCGACCACGAGGCACATGCCGACCGCGATCATGAGCACAGGGGCGGCTGCGCGGAGGATGTCGATGAGGTTGCCCACGAGGTTGCCGGTGTCCGGGTTGACGGACAGAGCGAGGTAGCCGGGGTCCTTGGCCACGTTGATCGCCAGCAGCAGGACGATCGCGACCGTGCCCCAGACCCAGGGCCGGTGCAGCACGTCGCCGAGGCCGTGCAGGCCCAGGCGCCTGGTCACGGTGGTGGTCGGGTCACTCATCGGGTTGCCTCCTCGGGCGTGGTGCGGGTGACGGTCGCGAGGGGCGTCTCGGAGACGCCCTCCTCGGCGATGGCGGCGACGATGGACTCAGCAGTCACGTCTGGTCCCGCCTCGAGCTCGGCGATCTTGCGGTGGTCCTTGAGGACGACGATCCGGTCGCTGAGCCTGACGACCTCCTCGAGTTCGGAGGAGATGAACACGACGGCGACACCCGTGTCGGCGAGCGCCGCGACCTGCTCCTGGATCTCGGCCTTGGCGCCCACGTCGATGCCGCGGGTGGGCTCGTCGAGGATCAGCAGCTCAGGCTCGGTCGCGAGCCACCTGCCGAGCAGCACCTTCTGCTGGTTGCCGCCGGACAGGTTCCGGATGGGCCGATCAGGATCGGCCGGTCTGACGTTGAGCTCGGTGAGGTACTTCTTGACGACCCGGTCCTTCTCCTTCGCGGAGAGCGGCCGGGCCCAGCCGCGCTTCGCCTGGACGGCGAGCACCAGGTTCTCACGGACGCTGAGGTCACGGATGATGCCCTCGTCACGGCGGTTCTCGCTCGAGAACGCGATGCGGTGCTTGAGAGCCTTCGCGGGAGAGGAGATGGCGACGGGGACGCCGTCCATGGTCACGGTTCCCGTGTCGGGTCGGTCGACGCCGTAGAGGAGGCGAGCGAGCTCGGTGCGGCCGGAGCCGAGGAGCCCTGCGAGGCCGACGACCTCGCCGCGACGGAGTGCCACGTCGGTGGCGTCGAGCGAGCCCTTCCGGCCGATACCTGTCGCTCGGTAGACGGGCTCGCCCTCGGCGACCTGTCGGCTGGCCCGCTCACGGTCGAGGGAGCGGAGGCTCTGCAGGTCCTTCCCGATCATCTCGGCGATGAGCCCGGCCCGGTCGATGTCGCGGGTGAGGTGCTCCCCGACGAGCTTGCCGTTCCGGAGCACGGTGAGCCTGTCGCTGATGGCGAAGACCTGGTCGAGGAAGTGGGAGACGAAGAGGATGGCGACTCCTTCGTCACGGAGCCGCCGCATCACTCGGAAAAGCCCCTCGACCTCGTCGGCGTCGAGGCTGGAGGTCGGTTCGTCGAGGATCAGCACCTTGGCGTCGACGACCGTGGCACGACTGATCGCGACGAGCTGCTGGAGCGCGAGGCTGAGGGAGGAGAGCGGGGTGCGGGGGTCGAGGTGACCCAGACCCACACGGGCGAGGACGTCGGAGGCGGCAGCGTGCGTCCCCTTCCAGTCGATCCCGAACCGGCCGCGCCGCTCGTGGCCGAGCATGACGTTCTCGCCGATGGTGAGGTTGGCGCAGAGGTTGACCTCTTGATAGACCGTGGAGATCCCGGCGGCCTGCGCATCGGCGGTGCCGGAGAGCCGGCGCTCGGCGCCGTCGACGACGACGCGGCCGGAGTCGATGCCGTAGACGCCCGTGAGCGCCTTGATCAGCGTCGACTTGCCGGCGCCGTTCTCGCCCATGAGCGTGTGGACCTCGCCGGGGAAGAGACGGAGGTCGACCCCGTCGAGCGCTTTGACCCCGGGGAAGGCGATGGTGATGGCTTGCATCTCCACGATCGGACTGGATGCCTGCATGGCGTGTGCTCCTTGTCTGCCGACTCCCCCGCCCGCTGCCGTGGCAGCGGACGGGGGTGGCGGGGGCGGGGGGGGGGGGGGGTGGGCCCCGCCCCCCCCCCCCGCCGGGTGTGGCCGTGCGGACGGGTCAGAACTTCCGGTCGGGCAGTGCCGTGGCGGCCGCCTCGGGCGAGTCGAACGTGGCCGACTGGACCACGATCGAGGACTCGACGGTGTCGCCGTCGAGCAGCTTCTGTACTGCCTCGAGGGCCGTGTCGCCGAACAGCGGGTTGTACTCGGCGACGAAGCTGAGCTTGCCGTCGGCCAGCGCCTCGAGCGCGCTCTTCGTTCCGTCGATCGTGGCGATCTTGACGTCCACGCCGGGCGTGAGTCCCGCCTCCTCGACAGCCTGGACGGCTCCGAGGCCCATCTCGTCGTTCTGCGCGAAGACGAGCTGCACGTCGTTGCCGTTCGACTTCAGCACGGTCTCGAAGACGCTCTTGGCCTCCTCGGTCGACCAGTTGGCGGTCTGCGCGCCGATCTTCGTGAACGAGCTCTCGGCGCCGATCACCTCGTCCCAGCCCTCGTTGCGCTCGTTCACGACCGAGACGCCGGCAGGGCCCTCGAGCGTGAAGTACTTGCCGCCCTCGGGGAGAGCGGTCTTGGCCCACTCGGCGACCGACTCGCTGACGGCGATGTTGTCGGGGGCGATCCGAGTCGCGTAGAGCGAGGTGTCGTCGGGCTCGATGCCGCGGTCGATGAGGACCACGGGGATCTCGGCCTCCTTCGCCCTCTCGAGCGAGTCCTCCCAGCCGGAGCCCTCGGTGGCCGAGAGCAGGATCACGTCGACGCCCTCGTCCACGAACGACGTGAAGGCGTCGATCTGCGACTTCTGGTCGTTGTTGGTGGCAGGGGCGTACTTGAGGTCGAACCCGGCCTCCTTCGTGAAGGTGTCCTGGATGTTCGACTCGTTGGCCTGACGCCAGGCGCCCTCGGGGCCGACCGCGACGAAGCCGATCGTGGCCAGATCGTCACCGCCGTCGGTCGAACCGGTGCCGGAGCTGCAGGCCGCCAGGCTGAGGGCGATGGCCCCTACGGCGGCGATTGTGGCGATGCGCCTCTTCGTGGACATGGATCTCCTCCTTGAGATGACCGGACGTCTGCGTCCGGTCGTGGCCATGGGGGCCGGTCGTGCTGCGTGGGCTCGGGTGCTTCCGCTTGTCGGGAATGTTACCGGTAACAGTCTTCCGATGACAAGAGCTGCCGGGAACATTCGTCAGCGGGTGGACAGCGGCGCGTCAGGCCCGCCGTCGCTACGGCACCGGAAGCGGGCGCGGGGGGTCCGGCCATGCCGGAGGGAAGTCGTCGTCATCGTCCTCGTCGTCCGGTGCGGCGATGAGCTCGACGAGCGTGTCGACCGTGACTCCGGGCCCGTTGCTCAGCTCGCCGATCTTCTCCCGGTCCTTGAGGACGACGATCCGGTCGCTCACGCGCACGAGCTCGTCGAACGCGCTCGAGATGAACACGACGGCCACGCCCTCGAGCGCGAGCTGCGCGATGTGCGCCTGGATGTCGACCTTGGCGCCGATGTCGACCCCGCGGGTCGGCTCGTCGAGGATCAGCACGCGCGGCCGGATCGCCAGCCAGCGAGCGAGCAGCACCTTCTGCTGGTTGCCCCCCGAGAGCTCGCCGGCGGGCGTCGCCGGATCGGCCGGCGTGATGTCGAAGTGCTCGATGTGCCGCTCGACGAGGTCCTCGCGCTCGGCCTTGGAGAGCGGATGTGCCCACCCACGCAGAGCCTGCAACGCGAGGACGATGTTCTCTCGCACGCTGAGCTCGTTGATGAGCCCTTCCGCCCCTCGATCCTCGGCGGACAGCGCCACCCGGTTCCGCAGTGCGTCCGCGGGGCGGTCGATCACGACGGCCCGACCGCCGAGCGTGACCACGCCGCCGTCAGCTCGGTCGGCACCGGCCAGGAGGCGCGCGAGCTCGGTCCGGCCGGAGCCGCGGAGCCCCGCGATGCCCACGACCTCGCCCGCGTGCAGCTCGAAGTCGACCGGCCGCAACATCCCGCGGCGCCCTACACCGGTGGCCCGGTACAGCGGCGGGCCGACCGGATCCACACGATGGGCGCGACGCTCTGAGCCGATGCGCTGCAGGTGCGCGATGTCCTTCCCGATCATCCGCGCGACGAGCTCGGCCCGGCCGATCTCGTGCGGCAGGTAGTCGCCCTTCTTCACGCCGCCGCGAAGGATGGTCATCCGGTCGCTGAGTGCCAGCACCTGCTCGAGGAAGTGCGAGACGAAGAGGATAGCGACGCCCTGGTCGCGGAGGCGGCGGATCACCTCGAAGAGCTGCGCCACGTCGACCGCATCGAGGCTCGACGTGGGCTCGTCCAGCACCAGCACCCGTGGCCGGTCGACCATGGCGCGGGCGATGGAGACGAGCTGACGGCTGGCGGGGGTGAGGTCAGCCAGCAGGGCTCGCGGGTCGAGCTCGGCGAGTCCGAGCTCGGCGAGCATCGTGGCGGCGCGTTCATGCGTCGCGCGCCAGGAGATGCCGACGCGACCGTGCACCTCGTGGCCGAGCATCACGTTCTCGCCGACGCTCAGGTTCTCGACCAGGTGCGACTCCTGGAACGCGGCCTGGATGCCGAGGGCCCTCGCGTCTGCCGGACCGCCGAGACGGACGGGCTCGCCGTCCACGAGGACCTCCCCTGCCTCGATCGGGTACACGCCGAGCAGCGCCTTGATGAGCGTGGACTTCCCCGCTCCGTTCTCGCCCAGCAGAGCATGCACCTCGCCCGAGTGGAGGTCGAGGTCGACCCTGTCGAGCGCGACGCCGTTCGAGAAAGCGACGGTGATCCCCCGCATCTGCACCGTGGGGCAGGCAGGTCCGTCCCGCCGCTCGCCGCGACCGGACCAGGTCGGGCCCGCGGCCTGTGGGCCGATCGGGCGCATCGTCGTCGATGCCCGTACGTGACGCACGTGGTGCTCCTCGGGTCGGAGGCCTCGACGGCCTCGTGCCGGGCGGTGCCCGACGTGCACGACTGTAGCTGTCGGGATGCACGCGGGCGAACGGCGACGAGCTGGATTACCTCAGATGGCCATCTCAGTCGAGCTGGCGCGCAGCCGCACTGGAGTCGCGCACGACGAGCTCGGCAGGGATCCGGCTGTTCTGCGGGATATCGCGGCCCTCGATCGCTGCTATGAGAACGTCCACGACGAGCGATCCGAGCGCGGGGAAGTCCTGCCGCACGGTCGTGAGCGGCGGGAGGAAGTGGCGCGAGACGGGCAGGTCGTCGAAGCCGACGACGCTCAGGTCCTCCGGAACGCGGATGCCGCGGTCGTGGAGGCCGTGGATCACCCCGAGCGCCATCTCGTCGTTCGCCACGAACACCGCGGTGTACTCAGGCACGCTGGCGAGCCCGCGGGCGAAGTCGTAGCCGAAGTCACTCGACCAGTCGCCGATCACGATGGGCCGCTCGTGCATGCCCCAGGCCCGGGTACGCGTGTGGAAGGCACGCTCGCGCGCGCGCGCGTCGAACCAGTCGAGGGGCCCTGAGAGGTGGAGGACGTCGCGGTGACCGAGCGACGCGAGGTGATCGACGGCCAGCTTCGTGCCCGCGGCCTGGTCGACCGAGACCGTGAGGAAGGCCGGGTCCTTCTCGGCCTTGACGACCAGGGTCGGCAGCCCCGTCGTGATGGTCCGGAGCACGGCCACGGACGACGAGCGCGGAGCGACCACGCAGAGTGCGTCGATTCCCTGGCCCGTCAGGTGGCGGACGGCCTCCTCGGGCGTCGCCGAGTCGTCGCGGAGCGCGAACGACGCCACGGAGTACCCGCTGTCACGCGCTGATCGCTCGATGGCCCGCAGGATGCTCGACGGTCCGAACTCGACGGCGCTCTCGATCAGCACACCGATCCGAAGAGCCCGCTGCGTGACGAGCTCGCGCGCAGCGCTGTTGGGCCGGAAGTCGAGCTCGGCGACGACCTCGAGCACGCGTTGGCGGGTGGACTCCTTCACCTGAGGATGTCCGTTGAGCACACGGGACACGGTCATGTGCGATACACCGGCACGCTCGGCCACCTCGCGAAGACCGAGACGCTCACCGCCGCCTCTGACGCTCACCCAGACTCCATCCTGCACGCTTCGCAACGCAGCTTGGCGTCATCTGCGCCGGCGTTGACGTCGTTCAGTGGCGCTGATCCAGTGTACTGGGGGCCTTGCTGACTGCGAGGAACGATGTGTCCCGACAACTCGCCCGATCCGGTGCGCTGTCACGGGGCGTAGTGAACAGACTTGATCGGACACAAGGCACCGGTGACGGGGTGGACGGTGCCAAGGTCGCCGCATGGCGCTCATCTGTCTGGTCCTCTCCGGGGCCGCCCTCTTGGTCAACGGCCTCACCCTGCTCGGGCGTGTGCCCGGCCAGGACAGCGGCGTGTTCAACGTCTTGATCGGCGGTCTGCAGCTCGTCCTCTGCGTGGCCGTGGCCGTGTCGGCTGACGGTTCCCTGCCTGTCCTCCTCGGGATCTCGGGCACCTTCTTGTTCGGCATCACCTATCTCTACGTCGGCGTGGACTCCCTCCTCGGCCTCGGCGCCGTGGGCCTGGGCTGGTTCTGCGGTCTGGTGGCGACTCTCGCCGTCGTCTTCGCGGCCGTCCACGTCGCGGACGACCCTTTCCTCGCAGTTCTCTGGACAGGATGGGCGGCGCTCTGGGCGCTGTTCTTCATCCTGCTCGCCCTCGGCCGATCGGTCATCGGCACCTACACCGGGTGGGCCCTCGTCCTCGCGAGCCAGGTGACCACCACGGTCCCCGCGCTCCTCGGCCTCACCGGGCACTGGCCGACCGGGTCGATCGCCACGGGAACCGCGCTCCTGTCGCTCGTCGGGGTGTTCGGCGGCGCCGCCCTGTTGGCCCGCCGAGCCGCCGCACGTCCCCAGCCGGAACACACGCCTGCCCCTGCCGCTGCCTGACCCACCAGAACGGAACCGAGACCCATGACCACGACGACCACCACGTCCATCACCACCGCGGCACCCACCGACGACGCTCTGTCAGCGCGTTTCCGCCCACTCTTCGACCGCATCGCTGCCGGCGCCGCGGAACGCGACCGTGAGCACCGCCTCCCCGTGGCCGAGATCCGCGAGCTCGCCGACGCGGGCTTCGGAGCCCTCCGTGTCCCCGTCGAGTTCGGGGGCTCCGGCGCCACCCTCCCGCAGCTGTTCGAGCTGCTCACCGAGCTCGCGGCGGCGGACAGCAACATCCCCCAGGCCCTGCGCGGCCACTTCGCCCTCGTCGAGGACCGCCTCGTCGCCCGGTCCGGGCCGCGCGACGTCTGGCTCGAACGGTTCGGCCGCGGCGAGATCGCCGGGAACTCCTGGACCGAAGTGGGCACGGTGCAGGTCGGCGACGTCACGACGAAGGTCAGCCCGGACCCGGACGGCGGATTTCGCATCACGGGGCAGAAGTACTACTCCACCGGCAGCATCTTCGCCGACTGGATCGACACGTACGCCGAACGCACCGACACCGGCGACCGGGTCATCGCGATCGTCGACGGCCACCAGGACGGCGTCACCCACACCGACGACTGGGACGGGTTCGGTCAGCGGACGACTGGCTCGGGCACCAGCACCTTCCGGGACGCTCGTGTCGGCGCCGACGACGTAGTGCTCTTCGACGAGCGCTTCAAGTACCAGACGGCCTTCTACCAGGCCGTGCTGCTGAGCGTCCTCGCCGGCTCCGTCGTGGCGGCCGAGCGCGAGATCGCGTTCGAGGTCAGGAACCGAACCCGGGTGTTCTCGCACGGCAACGCCGACACGTTCGCTGCTGACCCGCAGATCCTGCAGGTCGTCGGGGAGGTCTCAGCCGCCGGGTTCGCCGCCCGAGCGATCGTCGACCGCGCCGCGCAGTCCCTCCAGGGCGCCTACGAGGGCGCCTTCCTGGACGAGGCCGAAGACGAGCGGCGGAACGACCGCGCCGAACTCGCCACGGCTCAGGCGCAGGTCGCACTGACGTCGCTCGCGACTCAGGCGACCTCGCACCTCTTCGACGCGCTGGCGGCATCCGGCGTGAGCACCACGAAGAACCTGGACCGGCACTGGCGCAACGCCCGCACGGCCGGCAGCCACAACCCGTGGGTGTTCAAGGCACGCATCGTCGGCGACCACGCGGTGAACGACGTGCAGCCGCCACGGGTCTGGGCCATCGGCGCGACCCGCCGCTGACTCTCCGCCGACGGCGACGACGCCCTCGAGAAACGAAGAAAGCCTGGCTCTCGGCCAGGCTTTCTCGTGTGTTCTGTGCGCCTGGAGGGACTCGAACCCCCAACCTTCTGATCCGTAGTCGAGTTGTCGTGAAGTATGCAACAAGGCCGACTTCACGACTCATACCGGTGACGACCTCAGCGAGGTCCATCGGCAAGTGCTATCGAGAACCATCGAGATGCACCTGGGTGGAGCTATTAAAGACGACCAAAAAGGTGAGCGCGCCGACCGGGCGAAACACTTACGGGTCTTTGGCTAACCACCCAGGAGGTGAGTCCGCCGGGGCGAGCCGGGCAGCGAAGTTCGACCGCGGCGCCATGACGCGTAAGAGAGGTTTGTCCATCGTCTGGTCCATGAGATCCTTCCTGGACAAGCCGTCTGCGACGGCGCACTCGGTGTGCCACACGTGGGCGACGTCGTCGTTAGGTTTGTCGAGGAGCACGGTGATGTGCCCGCAGAACTCCCATGGCCTCTAGATGCCTGTGGCTCAACCGACGCATCCAGCCCGACGCGGACCCGGCACATGCTCGGAGCGCTAGGGAGCGCCACGCACCTGGATGCCCGAACGACCAATTCGGGCTGGAACAGAACGTGCTTAGGTCCCTCTGCAAGGAGCAGATCCACAGCTGTGGCGCCGATCAGAGCGCTGG
>Ga0308167_1003310_pt1 | contig 13052 bp, 10 predicted proteins | sample PhyCR1_2_FD_202138 | JGI IMG/M metagenome (GOLD analysis project Ga0308167, IMG submission 202138) | Phyllosphere microbial communities from UC Gill Tract Community Farm, Albany, California, United States - DLSLRC.R1 | ecosystem: Host-associated > Plants > Phyllosphere > Unclassified | place... | reverse complement strand
GCTGGAAGTTGCAAAGCCTGCAGGGCCGCAATGTCGTTCTGGAAAGCAACGGACAGACGCGTACGTTGCAACTGGTGAAGGCTGCGGTGGACAAAGGGCCTAACATCCCTGCCGGCATGAGGGTGCCACCTGTGCTGCGGGTCCCCGCTCAGGCGCAGGAGCCTGAGGGTGCCTCCGATACATCAGCCAAGCCCGAGGAGCCGCAAGCCGTCTTTGGCGGAACCAGTGTGCCCGCAAAGAAATGAGAAAGACTGGTCAAGAAACCATGAAATTGCATAACCGTCCCATCCGTACCGCAATGGCGTTGGCAGTCTGTCAAATGCTGCTGGCGTGCGCCCAGCCCGCCAAGAATAATTTCGTCAGCCACTTCGGAGCGGACGCCTCGCAGAGCTATGTTTTCAACGAGGAAGCTCCTCCCAAGGACAGCTCTGACAAAGAGGACAAGGCGGAGCCACGTATCCTGACAGGTACCGGAAAACTGCTGGGAGAGGCCAGGCCGGTGCCGGCGGTGAAAGAAGCCTCGGTCAAGCTGAGCTTCGAAGATGCCCCCCTTTCGCAGGTCGTGCGCACGGTGCTGGGCGACATCCTTGGTTTGGACTACGTACTGCATCCGCCCATCGGTGGCACAGTGACTCTTAGCACGCAGAAGAACATCCCGGGTGACCAGGCCCTCTATCTGTTGGAGACTGCCTTGCAGGCCAATGGCTTGGCCATGGTCCGTGATGCCAGGGGCACCTATCACGTGGGACGGGCCGACGTGCTCAAAAGCCTGGGAGCATCGGTGCGGCAGGCTTCCCAGTCCACTGCGCTGGCTCCTGGCTTTGGAGCCATCGTTATCTCCTTGAACTATATCGGTGCCAACGAAATGGCCGCCATCCTGCGGCCCATGGTGCCGGCCGATGCCATATTGCGCGTGGATGCGGTGCGCAACGTTCTGGTGATGTCCGGTTCGCGTGCCCAGGCCGAAGGCTGGCTGGAAATGGTGCGCACCTTCGACGTGAACTTGCTGGAAGGCATGTCGGTTGGGGTATTCCCGCTCAAGTATGTGTCCATTCAGGAGGTCAGCACAGCGCTGCAATTGATGAGTGGTGGTGGGGGTGGTGCGGCAACTCAACCAGGCGCTTCTGTGCCAGGGGGGGCACCAGCGGGCAGGCCCGCCGCTGCTGGCGCCGCTCCTGCTGCTGCGGCTCTGGGCGAGGGCAATCCGCTGTTTGGCGCGTTGCGCATCATGCCGATCGAGCGGCTCAACAGCATCCTGGTCATCACACCGCGTGCTGCGTATCTGGATGAGGCCCGCCGCTGGATTGCCAAGCTTGATCAGCCCGGTTCGGGCGGTGCGCTACCGCAACTGAACATCTATCGCGTGCAAAACGGGAACGCCAAGCATCTTGCAAGCGTGTTGTCCGGCATCTTTGGTGGAACAGGTGGTGGCACCACGGCCAATAGTGGCGTCGCTCCTGGCCTGGGTACCTCCACCATGGGGACCGGCGGGTTCGGGAGCAGCAACACTTTCGGCAGCACCAGTGGCTTCGGCAATACCAGCGGTTTTGGTAACAGCGGCTTTGGCAGCAGCGGCAGTTTCGGCAACAGCGGTAGTTTCGGCAACAGCGGTTTTGGCAACAGCGGTTCCGGAACTCGCTTTGGCAGCACCGCCTTCGGGCAGTCCGGGACGATGGGCCAGACTGGTGGTGTGCAAAGTGCATCTCCTGTAGCGGCCAGTATCGGCAGCATCCGCGTCATGGCCGACGAGCTCAACAACTCCGTGCTGGTCTGGGGCACGTCTGCGGAGTTCGAGCGCATCGAGGCTGCTTTGAAGAAGCTTGATCTGCCCCCGACCCAGGTGCTGATTGAGGCCAGTATCGTGGAGGTTACGCTCAATGACTCACTTCAATATGGTCTGCAGTGGGCATTCAGTGGCGATGTTGGTAACAAAGGCTATAACGGTAACGGCCAGCTCCTGACTGGCGGGACAGGAGCTGTTGGTGGATTGGCTATGGCTGACAGTGGAGGGCTCGCTGCGACCTTGGGGCAGGGCTTCTCCTACACGCTCAAAAACTCCGTCGGCAGTATCAAGGCTGTGCTCTCTGCGCTGGCCAGCAAGACCCAAGTCAAGGTGGTGGCCAGTCCCACGCTGATGGTGCTCGATAACCACACGGCAGCGATTGCCGTTGGTACGCAGCAACCCTACAAATCGGGAACTACAGTAGTCGGTACCTCGGGGACGCCTATTGACAACTATGCTTTCAAGGATACGGGTGTGAACCTGCAGGTTGTACCGTCTGTCAATGCTGGCAATCTGGTCACGATGACCGTTAACCAGTCGGTGACCGACATCGGGGGGGAGGATACGATCACTAAGCAGCGTTCCTTCTTGCAACGTCAGATATCGAGCCGTGTCGCCGTACGGTCAGGTGAATCCATAGTCATGGGGGGGCTGATCCAGGAAAGCTCCAGTGCTGGTCGTGGTGGTGTTCCATTTCTGTATGACCTGCCGGTGGTCGGCAATCTTTTTGGCACCACTAACAACTCTGGCGTGCGGACAGAACTGATCGTCATCATCACGCCACGCGTTGTGCGTTCGGACATCGATGTGCGTGAGGTTAGCGACGATCTGCGGGAGAAGATGCGCTCCCTGACACCCATGCTGAAGACGCCGGCATCAGTGCCTGCTCCTTTTGATGAAGGCGGCGGCAAGGCCTCCGTGGAAGTCGGTCCCCTCATGCCCGAGCGGCGTTAGAGGCACGCATGGGCCGGAACATTCGGCCTTAAAGTTGTTCCAACGGTTTTTTTTGGAGTTCAAATACATATGAGCAAGTCGACAAAGCATGCTGTGCCTTCGCGCCCGCACTGGCTGACGTGGGGCCTCGGCCTGGCCTGTGCTGCCGTCTTGGCAGGCTGCGCCTCCATGGGCAGCACGACGCCTGAAGAAGCAGTGACCCAGCGGTCCAACGCCTTCTGGAAGGCGCGTATGGCAGGGGAGGTCGCCAAGACCTACGCGCTTACCTCGCCTGGCTACCGGGCTGTCAATGACCAGGAAAAGTACCGGCTGGCCCATGGCGTCATCCCAGTGCTGAAAGGCGGGGACATTGCCTGGGTGAAGTGCGATGAGGCACGCTGCGAAGTGCGCAAGAACTTCACCACATCAAGTCCCGTGATGCCTCGTACAAGTGTCCCCATTTCCATCAGTGAAATCTGGATCAAGGAAGAGGGCCAGTGGTGGCTGTTCGTGGAGTGATGTGAAGTCAGGCACGTGCCGGTTGCCTTGGGGCAGCCGGCCAGCGGTCCGGTCCTGCGCATGATGCGTGTGCGGAACAGGCCGAACGGGATAGGCGGATGGCCCAATGTTTGTGATAATGCGCCGTCCCTGATCCCGGTGCTCGCTAGGGAAGTGTTGTTTTTTTTCAAAACAAGACTTGAGCGCCTCCGAAAAGCGGTATGGGAGCTTAACCGGCTGTGCTACGATTCCCTGGCGATCAATCGTGGTGGTTGCAACTACCTTATCTTTTTACTGGAGATAGTTCTTATGAAGAAAAATGTTCTGGCCCTGAGCATTGCTGCCATGGTTGGTGGCCTGGGCTTCGCCGGTGCTGCATCGGCAGCTCTGTCGGTGAACGAAAGCGGCACGGGCCACATCCTGATGGTGCCTTACTACACCGCTCAGAATGGCAACATGACCGTGTTCCACCTGACCAACACCGACACCCTGCACGGTAAGGCTGTCAAGGTGCGCTTCCGCGGTGCTTCCAACTCCGACGACGTGCTGGACTTCCAAGTCTTCATGTCGCCCGGCGACGTCTGGACTGCTGCCGTGACGGCTGACGCCAACGGCCTGTCCCAGCTGGTGACTGCAGACAACACCTGCACGCTGCCCCGCATCTCCGCTGGTACGCCTGTCAAGTTCGTGACGGACCGTCTGGCCAAGACCGACTGGACTGCTACCGACAAGGCTGCTCAGACCCGTGAAGGCTACGTTGAAATTCTCAACATGGCCGACATCCCTGACAACAACGGCGACAAGGGCCTGTTCAAGGCAATCAAGCACGTCAATGGCGTGGCTCCTTGCACTTCCGGCATCCTGAACGCGACCCTGTCGCTGACTGGTGTTGGTCCCAGCGCTACCAACCTGAGCCTGCCTGGCAACGCTGCTGCCACTCCTGACCTGACGGTGCCCACGGGTGGCCTGACCGGTTCTTGGTACGTGATGAACGTTGCTCAGACCACTACCTTCTCGGGCGCTACGCCTGCGATCGTGGCCTCCGGTGCTACGCGCAACGTGTTCTCGCACCAGAAGACTGGTACGGCTCTGCTGGAAACCGCTGATCCGCTGATGGTGGGTGGCGCTATCCCCACGCAGCACTATGACGTGCCTGACCTGTCGACGCCTTACGAAGTTGCTGCAACGACTGCCGCTGCCCAAGCTGAAGAGCTGACCTCGGCTATCGCTCGCAACAGCGTGATCAACCAGTACGCAACGGATGCTTCCATCTCGGCCAAGACCGACTGGGTGTTCTCCATGCCTACCCGTCGCTACACCATCGCAGCTAACTACGCTGCCGGTGCAGTGAACCAGGTTGTTGGTAACGTGTCTGGCACGTCGCTGGCTGGTGGTACGGTTGCTGTGCCGGGTGCTACCCCTGCCTACCGTTACATCAACAACAACATCGCTGTTGCTAACAACATCTTCCGCACGGCTGGCAACACCACCGTGAACAACGCAGGTCAAATCTGCGTGGAAGCTCAAAGCCAGACCTTCTACGATCGCGAAGAGCGTTTCCAAGAAGACGGCGCTATCTTCTCGCCCGGCACGATCAGCAAGACCCAGCTGTGCGGTGAAGTCAGCGTCCTGGCCTTCTCGACCGACAACTCGGCTCTGGCCGCATCGGTTGCTCGTCAGAACGTCGCTGCTCCGTACACCAACGGTTGGGGCGTCGTGAACTTCAATGCTCCTACCCCTCTGCTGGGCGCTGCATTCCTGAAGCTGACCAACCCCCAAGCTGCTCCTGGCACTTCGGGCACGTACGGCATCACCTGGCCCCACGCTTACCGTTAATCGGGCACTTTCACACGCAAGTGTGATCTAGCAAAGGCGGGAGGAAACTCCCGCCTTTTTTGCGTTTATCTATACCCAAGGACTTATGACTGTTTCCATCCAACGTTTGAGTGCTGTTTCTCTTGTGCTGGCTGCGGCTCTCGCTACCCAGGGCGTGCAAGCCCAGGAAAAGGCCAAGGCCTTGGCCTCTCCTGCTGCGCCACAGGCTGCAATTGGTGCGTCGCCAGTGCTGTTGGAGGGCAAGGGAATCTCCATCACGCGCCAGGACATGCTGGCTGATTCGCTGCGCATGCCGCCGGAAATGCGGCCGCTGGTGCTTTCTCGCCCGCAGAACGTCAAGCAGATCGCCTCCAACCTGTATGTGTTACGGATCATGGCCAAGATGGCTCAGGAGCAAGGCCTGGATCGAGATCCCAAGGTGGCTGCCATCGTGCAGGTAGCACGCGACAAGGCGCTGGCTGATGCATGGCTTGCAGCATTTGATGAGAAGAACACTCCCACGGTGGAAGCTGCCGAGAAGCAGGCTCGCACCATCTATTTGGCACATCCGGAGCGCTTCAAGGTGGGCGAGGAAGTGCGCGCCAGCCATATTCTGGTGGCTGGCAAGGATGCGGATGCCAAGGCCCAGGCCGAGCGCTTGCTCTCTGACTTGAAGAATGGTGCGGATTTCGCAGCATTGGCCCAGGAGCGCTCTGCTGACAAGGGTAGTGGCGCGCGTGGCGGAGATCTGGGCTTTTTCGGTAAGGATCGCATGGCGCCTGAGTTCGAAGCGGCGGCATTCGCGCTGCAAAAACCGGGTGAGCTCAGTGGCGTAGTGCAGACCCAGTTCGGCTACCACATCATCCGTCTTGAAGAGCGCAAACCCGCCAGAACCAAGACATTCGATGAAGCCCGCGATGAGCTTGTTCAGGGCATCCGTGCATCTGCTGCGCAGGATGTGCGTGCCCAGGTGGCAGAACAGATCCGCAAGGATGCTCAGTTCAACGATTCGGCTGTCGACGCCTTCGTTTCCGAGAATTCTTCCAAGCGTTGATGCGTTGAGGGGGAGGGTGACAACTCTTCCTTGGAGTAGGGTCGGTTCGCTGGTTGTGCAAGCGTTTGCAAGCTTTGAGGCGATTGGCTGGCGCGCTGGATCTTGTTGCGCGAAAATGCCGGGTTTGGCATGAACTGAAGTGCCGCCGCCGTCTCTGGCGCGCGGCACTTGTCGCATAACAACGCATGTACTCTTTACTCGGCGAATGCTGCGCGCTGTGGCAGGCCCGCAGCCTGCTGTGGGTGATGACCCGGCGCGAAGTGGCTGCCCGCCACGCAGGCACGGCCGCGGGCGTGCTCTGGCCCTATCTGCAGCCGCTGCTCACCGTGGCGGCCTACTACCTCGTGTTCGACGTGGTGTTCTCGATGCGCCTTGGCGACAACGCACCCACACATGCCGTGGGCGCGTTTCTTGTTGTGGGCGCCTTGCCGTGGATGGCGTTTTGCGACGCTACGGCACGTGGCATGAACAGTCTGGTCGAGGCGGGTGGCATTCTGCAAAAGAATCCGTTGCCGCCAGTGCTGTTTCCCATGCGGGCGGTACTCGCCAGCAGTGTGATCTTCGGGCCCTTGCTGTTGCTGGTGGCCTTGGCTTATCTGCCCCAGCACGGCTTGACCTGGTCGCTCGTGGCACTCATCCCCCTGTTGCTGGGCCAACTGCTGCTGTGCGCCCTTCTGGCTTATGCGCTGGCTATTCTGACGGCGGCACTGCGCGATGTGGGGCAGCTTGTGACCTTCTTTCTGTCCGTCGGTATCTATCTCTCGCCCATTCTTTTTCCTCTGGCCTTGTTCCCTGAGCGCTGGCGCTGGGTGCTATGGGCCAATCCCATGACGGCGTTGGTTCTTGGCTACCAGAATGTGCTGCTGCAGGGGCTGTGGCCTCAAATGGCGGTCTGGGCGGCTTTGGGCCTCTGGATTCTGGTTTTGGCTGTGCTGCTTAATGGCTTGGTGCGACGCAGCCGTGATCAACTGGTGGACTGGCTATGAACGCCAAGCATGTCGAATTGCCTGATGACCTGGTATTGCGTGTGCGCAATCTGGGCAAGGAGTACAAACTTTATCCCTCGCCGCGAGCGCGCTTCAAGGCCTTGCTGACCGGTGTTGCCACGCACCGAAGCCATTGGGCATTGCGGGATGTGTCATTCGAATTGCGCCGCGGCCAGTGCATTGGTGTGATTGGCGACAACGGCGCAGGCAAGAGCTCGCTGCTCAAGCTGCTGGCTGGCACCTTGCAGCCCAGTTGCGGGCAAATAGAGCGTGTGGGTCGGGTCACGGCCATTCTGGAGTTGGGAGCGGGATTTCACCCTGATTTCAGCGGACGCGACAATCTGTATTTCGGTGGCAGCCTGATTGGTATCTCCCCTGAGCGCATGCGTGAACTGGAGCCCGAAATCGCCGCTTTTGCGGAGTTGGGTGAAGCACTGGAGCGGCCGGTCAAGACCTACTCTTCGGGGATGGCGGTGCGCCTGGCGTTTGCACTGGTGACGGCCGTGCAGCCCGATGTGCTGATCATTGACGAGGCGCTCGCCGTAGGCGACCAGCATTTCCAGAAGAAGTGCATTGAGCGCATCATGGCCTTCCGCAACAGCGGCTGCACAATCCTGTTTTGTTCCCATAGCCCTTATCACATCCGCCATCTTTGCGATGCAGCCCTGTGGCTGCGCGGCGGGCATGTGGCGCAGTTCGGTGCGACCGAGCCAGTGCTGGCCGCCTACGATGCACATACCCGCGAGCGGCAGGAGCGCGAGCAAAGGGCTTTGTGCGGCGAGATGCTGCCTGCTGAAGGGGAGTCCGCTGTGCCAGCGCCTGCTGCGGATGAAGAGCCTCCCGCGCCGGTCGCTGCCGTGGACAGCGGCACAGCCTGCATCCTGTCCGTGGATGTGAAGGATCTGGCTGAACCTGTGGGGGATCAGCCAGGGTTGCTGCAGAGCCAGGATCTGGTTGTGACCATTACCGCGAGAGGACGTGGCAACGAGCGGCCGCACATCGGCTTCATGATCGAGCAGTCCAAGGGCGTGGGCATTACTTCGCTGGCAACGCATGAGGATGGTGCGGCCCCGCGGCAATTGCCAGACGGAAGCTGGCAGACCGTGCTGACCTTTCCCGAGTTGCCTCTGCACAGCGGAGACTATGTGATCAGCGCCTTCCTGTTCGATGAAACCGGGCTGGCCGTCTATGACGAATGGTTCCAGTTCCTGCACCTGCGCTTTATTTTCCCCAAGCCCCTGCCTGGACTGGTGCGCCTGCCTCACCACTGGAGCTGAGCGGCTCCGCCACGCCCGCGCAAGCGGCTCGGCTGTCTCCCTATTCCATACCCCATGACATCTGACAATTCTTCTACTCCCATCAGCGATGGGCAGCTTTTGCTGAATGAAGCCCTGCAATTGCTGGCAAGCGGCGACCGGGCTGGTGCGGCACAGGTCCTAGCCCGTGCCCGCGAAATGGACGACAGCCTGTTGGAGGCGCATTCCCTGATCGAGGCCAATGGTCTGGTGGGCTCGTTTTCCAACATGACGGGACTCGATTGCCGGATTTCTGCGCAGGACGATATCTTCGGCTTCTTCCGTGGCCACCCTTCCAGCGTCAATCCCCTGCGCGACTACTTCGCCGACGGTTGGCGCACGCTGTCGGAGCTGATGCTGCTGCTGGAGGCTGTGGACAAGCCTTTGCTGCGCACGGCCAGCGTCCTGGAGTTCGCGAGTGGTCACGGCCGCTTTACGCGGCACCTGGTCAAGGCGCTGGGGGCGGAACGGGTCACGGTCTCGGACATCGTGGTCGATGCTGTGGATTTTTCGCAGCAGACCTTCGGCGTGAAGGGCTTTGCGTCGGCCAGCGTGCCGGAGCAAGTACGCTGGCCGCAGCAGTACGAACTGGTGTTCGTGCTCTCGCTGTTCAGCCATCTGCCGCGCTCGACCTGGACGCGCTGGCTGCAGGTGTTGCGCGATGCGGTGGCTCCTGGCGGGTTGCTGGTTTTTAGCACGCACGGCATGAAGGCCGCAGATTTCGACAGTGTGAAGCTGGATGAAGAGGGATTTTTCTTTGCCCCGTCCAGTGAGTCGAATGCCATCGATGCCAATGAGTATGGAACGGCGTTCACTTCCGAGCGATTCGTCCTGGACCGCATTGCCGAAACCTGGGGGGGCGATGCACTGCGTCACCGATCACTTGTGCATTTCTGGAACCACCAGGATGCCTATGTGCTTCAGCGGCTGTGAGCGTGTTGACAGGGTTGTAGAGAGAACAGAGAGGACGATTGCATGAGTTGGATGCTGCGTTTGCAGGAACGGCTGTTGGGCCTGGCGCCATGGGACGCCGGCAAGATCACCGATGAGTGGTTTCGTGCGCATTTCAACTATGCAGCGGATCTGGCCCATGACTGGCTGGGACAGTCGTTGGATCTGTCCAAGGCCAGGTTGCTGAATTTCGGCTGCGGTGATGGCATCACCGATCTGGCTTTGGTGCTGCGCCATGGCGCAACCTCCATCCATGGCATCGATATTCGCCAGGAGTACGCCAAGCTGCCCCGCATTGCGCGAGAGCAGTTAGGCATGTCGCGCCTTCCGGCTGCGCTGAGCTTCGAGACCATCGAACCGAATTCGCCATTGGCCGGCCGGCATGCGAACTATGACGGATTGCTCAGCTGGTCTACCTTCGAGCATGTGCAGCGCGACAAGGTGCTGCCGATCCTGTCCGACCTGCATGCCTGCCTGCGCCCGGGAGGCGTGTTCTTCCTGCAGATCGAGCCCTTGTTTCATTCTCCCTGGGGCTCGCACCTGCGCCGCTACGACGATGTGCCCTGGCACCACTTGCTGGCGTCGGAGGATGAGCTGTGGAGCATCATCGAAAAGCATGAAGGTCCGCTGGACGCCGCCGAGGTGGACTTCGGCTTTGCCGATTTCGGTGTCGATGGCTACAAGCGCTTTGTCTTCAAGGAGTACCAGGCGCTGAACCGGTTGACGGCAGACGAGCTGGTCGATATCGCTCGTCAGGCCGGCTTTGAGGTGTTGCGCGAGGAGCGGCGCCAGGTGGACATGGCCATTCCCGAGGCGCTGGCGGGGCGCTACCCCGAGGAGTGGCTGCGCAACAACGAGATTTTGCTGCTGTTGGGCAAGACCTGACGAAGCCATGCAGGAGCCGGCCCCCACGATCTCTTCACCCGTGCGGCCTGCATATTCCAATGGCTTTGATGCACTGCGTATGGCCGCTGCATCTGCAGTCATTTACAGCCATCATTTCCATATCACGGGCACCAGACCGCCATCGTGGCTGCATGCGGACATGGTGGGCGGCGTGGCAGTGATGACTTTCTTCACGATCAGCGGCTTTCTTGTCACGCTGAGTTGGCTGCGTGATCCCCGTGCGGCGGCCTTCATGGCCAAGCGTCTGTTGCGGTTGTGGCCGGGCATGCTGGTGGCTGTTGTGGCTGGCGTGCTGCTGTTCGGCCCGGCCTTTACTTCATTGCCGCTGAAGGAGTTCTGGCTTCATCCGCAGACCCTGGATCACTGGCGCAATCTGCTGCTGATCAAGGACTACGCCTTCATGCCGGGCGTGTTTTCCTCCAATCCGCTGCCAGGGTTGATGAACGGCCCTTTGTGGACCATCCCCATGGAGCTGATGTGCTACGTGGTGCTTGCTGCACTGGGCATATTGGGCGTGCTGCGGTCCAGGCTTCTTGCCAGTCTGGCCGCAGCCGGATATCTGGTCTTTTTCCTGACACAGCGCAATGCCGATTTGGCTGGAACCATGTTTCATTGGTTCGAGTATCCGGCCTATTTCGCCTATGGCTCACTGATCGCGCTATTGCAGCCTGCCTTTGCTGCCCATGGTCGAAACTTGCTGTTGATCCTGGCGCCTGTGGCTGCGGTGCTTTTCTTTGGCTTGAAGCTGGAGCACTCTGCCGGCCTGCTGCTGCTGCCGCCGCTGCTCATCTATTTGGGTTCCATGCGTTCTAGGGTGTTTTCCGGGTTGCATCGACTCGGAGATCCTTCTTATGGTGTCTACGTGCTGGGTTGTCCCATCCAGCAGGCAGTTCAGGCACTGTGGCCTCAGCTGCCATTCCACTCCAGTCTGGCGCTTGCATGGCTGCTTGCGCTGGCTGCTGGCTATGCCTCCTGGCACTTGGTCGAGTCGCCGATGCTGCGGCTCAAACACTTGGTGCACCGCACCTAGAAGGGAGTGCCATGCGCAGCGTTGAAGAGAGGGGGAACCGCTTTGACATGCTGCGCTTGACGGCGGCGCTTGCAGTGTTTGTTGCGCACGGAGAGTTTCTTTACCGCCTGCGTCTTGCCGAACCCTTTGCCGGCCACAGCCTGGGGTCGCTTGCGGTCTATGTATTCTTCTTCATGAGCGGGTATCTGGTATGCCAGAGCTGGATGCGCGAGCCGGTCTGGCATGCCTTCTGGCTGAGGCGGCTGATGCGGATTTTTCCGGGCCTGATCATGGCCGTGGTTTTCTCGGTTTTCGTCATCGGCTGGGCGATGACCTCGCTTGATTCGCTGCAGTACTGGCAGTCACCGCAAACCTGGAGTCATCTGATCAACAACATGACAGGGCAGGCCACGGTTCAGATACTGCCGGGCGTATTCGAATCCAATCCCTTTGCCTATACGGTCAACGGGTCCCTGTGGACTTTGCGGTATGAGCTGGCGATGTACCTTGTGCTGGCCACCTTGGCATGGCTTGCAAGAGGCAAGCGCTGGATCCATCCCCTCATGGCTGGCGTACTGGCGATCCTGTGGCAGATGGCCAGAGTCAAGGGGTGGGATCAGGGCCTGGATGCCATCCACACCCCGCTGGTCGACATGTTCCGCTGGCGGGACTTCTGCGGATTTGGTGTTCCCTTCTTTCTGGGAAGCACGATGGCTGCCTATGGCATACGCCATCGCGCATGGATGGCTGCAGTCGCGCTGGTGCTGGCTGTATGCGCATTACTCACCGCCAGCACCTGGATGCGCCAGGTGGCAGTCTGGGGATTGGTGGCCTGCGCAAGTTTTTATCTTGCCCATGCAGGCCATGTGGCCGCAAGCCACCGTTGGCGCACCGATCTTTCTTATGGCGTCTACATCTACGCCTTCCCCGTCCAGCAGGCCATGACGGCCATTTGCCTGCGTGAGGGCTGGTCATTGGGCATCTGCATGCTGCTGTCGCTTGCCTTGACATTGGGCCTGGCCTTGATGTCATGGTATGGCGTGGAGCGGCCCTGCATCCGGATGGCGCAGCGATGGCTGGCGTTGCCTGGGCGGCGCCTAGGCCTGCAGCCAATTCTTGACCCGGCGCTGCCAGTGCGCGGGAATGCGCCTGGCCACGCCGCGCAGGATGGGTAGCGAGCGCAGGTGGGCCAGCAGGATCAAGGCCCCCGATCTTGCAGCATGGTCCTGGCGTTGCAGGCGATGTGTGGCCAGGAAGGCCGCATCCAGTGGCTGGAGCAGGGCCTGATCGCGCGGCTGCAGCCCCTGGAGATAACCGTCGCCATAGAAAGTGGCTCCCGGCTGGGCGGCCGCACTTCCTGTCGCGGTGGGTTGCTGCGGTGGCTGCCCTTCAATGAAGTGGCGTTCGCGTATTTGCGCGAAGAAGTCCAGCCATTGGGCGGCGCTGGCGTCCCAGGGCATGACCCAGGACCAGTCGCGGCCCGCCAGCCTTTCGGGAAAGGCCCCTATGTCGGGCGCGACGATCGGCAGCCCGGCGGCCAGGCAGGCGCTCAGGGTGTAGCTGTAGGTCTCCGGCCATTGGGCGGGGAACCAGGCCAGGTCGGGCTGCAACCACTGCAGCAGAGCAGGCAGTTCTTCTTCCTTGTAGCCGCCGTGCACGGTCAGGCGTGCGCGCGGCTGGGTCTGCAGGCTGCGGTAGCCATAGCCGAGCAGATGGAATTCCACAGGAACTCCACGCTTGGCGGCTTCGATCGCCACGGCTTCCAGTACGTCGGCGCCCTTGATGGCGCTCATGGCTCCCAGTACGACGATCTTGAGCGGGG
>Ga0308167_1003304_pt1 | contig 13070 bp, 11 predicted proteins | sample PhyCR1_2_FD_202138 | JGI IMG/M metagenome (GOLD analysis project Ga0308167, IMG submission 202138) | Phyllosphere microbial communities from UC Gill Tract Community Farm, Albany, California, United States - DLSLRC.R1 | ecosystem: Host-associated > Plants > Phyllosphere > Unclassified | place... | reverse complement strand
TGCTGCAGGACATCGCGATCCTCACCGGCGGCCAGGTCATCTCGGAAGAGGTCGGCCTCAAGCTCGAGAACGCGACGCTCGACCTGCTCGGCAAGGCCCGCAAGGTCATCATCACCAAGGACGAGACCACCATCGTCGAGGGTGCCGGCGACGAGGAGCAGATCGCGGGCCGCGTCCGTCAGATCCGTTCCGAGATCGAGGCGACCGACTCCGACTACGACCGCGAGAAGCTCCAGGAGCGCCTCGCGAAGCTCGCCGGTGGCGTGGCCGTCATCAAGGCGGGTGCCGCGACCGAGGTCGAGCTCAAGGAGCGCAAGCACCGCATCGAGGACGCCGTCCGCAACGCCAAGGCCGCTGTGGAAGAGGGCATCGTCGCCGGTGGTGGCGTCGCGCTCATCCAGGCGTCCGTCGCGCTCGAGGGTCTCTCGCTCGAGGGTGACGAGGCGACCGGTGCGAACATCGTCCGCGTCGCGATCGACGCGCCGCTCAAGCAGATCGCGCTGAACGCCGGTCTCGAGCCGGGCGTCGTCGCCGCCAAGGTCCGTGAGCTCGAGTCGGGTCACGGCCTCAACGCCGCGACCGGCGAGTACGTCGACCTCGTCGCCGCGGGCATCATCGACCCGGCCAAGGTCACGCGCTCGGCGCTGCAGAACGCCGCGTCGATCGCGGGTCTGTTCCTCACGACCGAGGCCGTCGTCGCCGACAAGCCCGAGAAGGCCCCGGCCGTCCCGGCCGGCGACCCGACGGGTGGCATGGACTTCTAGTCCGTCCTGCCGGCAAGGGCCCTCGCACGCTGCGCGTGCGGGGGCCCTTCCGCGTCTGCGGGTGCCGCGGTGGTGCGGGTGCTGCGTGTGGTGCGGGTGCTGCGTGCGCGTCTGAGCGCGAGAGGGCGAAATGCGTCACTCTCACTGTTCAGGAGCGGCTCGTTTTGCCCACCCGGTGACCTATGCGCGGCATGTTGTGCACGTTGACTCAGCCGCGTTGTCCGCACAGGAGGCGCGTGGCCGCGTGTTCTCCACGGGTTCCGTTCCCGTGCAATCGGGTCGCGTCATCGTCGCCACGATGTCGGCATGCCGAGAGCGCAGTCACTGCCGGAGCCGTTCACCGTCACGCCCTTCCGCGTCCGCGACGCCATCGCTGCTGATGTGCCAGCAGCCCGCCTGCGCCGCCGCGACCTCGAGTCACCCGTCCACGGTGTCCGAGCCAGAGCAGGATCGAAGCCGACCCTGCTCGAGTCGATCGCGGTCGTGCTCCGTCCAGACCAGCACTTCAGTCACACCACTGCTGCACGCATCTGGGGAGCACCGCTCGACAGCCGTCTCGGCGACGATCCCGTGCACGTGACGTCGAGCTCGGCGGTCGTGATGCGCCGGACCCGGGTGATCGGCCATCGAGCGGCGTCGCCGGACGTCCGCGAGCACGCAGGATTCCGTGTGAGCGCACCGGCTGACGCGTGGTTCGAGTGCGCGGGACTGGTGTCGGTGGTGGAACTCGTCGTGATCGGCGACCACATGGTCGGGCGGAGCGGACTCGCGACCATCGACGACCTGTCGGCCTCGATCCGTGTCGGTGCACGCGGAGTGCGAGCGGCCCGGGAAGCCCTTGCACGGATCCGCGTCGGATCTGAGTCGCGCATGGAATCCGTCCTCCGCCTCGCCGTGCTCGACGCAGGTTTCCCCGAGCCCGAACTGAACGTGGACGTGTTCGACGGCGCTGGAGTGTTCCTCGGACGGGTCGACATGGCGTGGCCCGAGCTGAAGGTCGCGCTCGAGTACGACGGTGATCACCACCGGGAGCGCGATGCGTTCCAACGGGATCAGCGTCGGCGGAACGGTTTCGAGGTGAACGGCTGGCTTGTCATCCACGCGACGGCGCGGGATGCGGGTCGACCTGCTGTGATGTTCGAACGGCTCCGGCAGGCGTTCGTTCAGCGAGAGTACGAAACACGCCGTGACCGGGTCGGTGAGTGAGCAAGAGTTGCCGAAGGTCCGGTCCGAGCGTGACAGATGTTGCGCTCTCGAGGGATCCTGCGCGGCACCCGCGCGTCAGGACGCGGCGGGGGCGGCGTAGTCGCGGGGGAGCAGCGGGAGCCAGACACGGAAGGTGGCGCCGCCGCCCTCGGTGTCGAACACCTCCACCGAGCCGTGGTGCGCCTGGACGATGCCCGACACGATCGCGAGCCCCAGCCCCGATCCGCCGGTGTCCCGAGCGCGGGAGGTGTCGGCACGCCAGAACCGCTGGAAGATCTTGTCGCGGAGCTGCGGCGGGATGCCCTCGCCGTGGTCGATGACGTCGAGGTGCGCCATCCCGCGCTCGTCGTCCACCCCGATGCCGATCTCGATCGGGTCGTCGTGCTCGGTGAAGCGCATGGCGTTGCCCATGAGGTTCGTCACGACCTGACGGATCTTGTTCTCCTCGGCGAGCACGATCGGCGGGCGCTTGGGCAACACGACCGTGGGCAGCGGAGTGGTCTCGTCGGTGGGCACGCCCGCGTCGAGGTTCATCGCCCGGTTCCGTCGGGCACGGAGCCGCGCGATGGTCTGCCGCGAGAACGCGATCGGACCCGTGGTGTTCGCCGACTGGGCCGGGACCTCGCCGGTGTCGCCGGAGGGGGTCGCAGCCGAGGGGCGCACCGCCTGCGCGACGCTCTCCCCGGTCACCGAGTCCTCGACGAGCACCTGGATCTCGCGGTCGGGGTTCGACGCCATGGTGTCGAGAGCGGAGTCGCGGGCGATGGCGACGAGGTCGACCGGACCGAGCTCGAGCGGCTTCGACTCGTCGATACGGGCGAGCTGCAGCAGGTCCTGCACCAGGAGCCCCATGCGCTGGGCCTCCTTCTCGATGCGCTCCATCGCCTGCGCGACGTCCTCTTCCTTGCGGAGGGCGCCCATGCGGTAGAGCTCGGCGTAGCCGCGGAGCGACACGAGCGGGGTCCGCAGCTCGTGCGACGCGTCACCGACGAACCGACGCATCTGGTCGATCGTGCGCTGCCGGTCCTCGAACGCACTGTCGATGCGCTCGAGCATCACGTTGAGCGAACGGTTGAGCCGCCCGACCTCGGTGTTCGGGGTGTCCGCCTCGAGCCGTTGGTTGAAGTCACCGGCGGCGAACCGCGCAGCAGTGTCCTCGACGTCACGCAGCGGGTCGAAGGTCGCCGTCACGAGGAGCCGTGTGAGCATGGCGCCGAGCAGGATCACCGAGATGCCGAAGCCGAGGAAGATGACGGTGAACCGGGCGATGGTCTGGTCGGTGTCGGCGCTTGAGACCGCGACGAGCACGTACCCGTTCTCGGTGACGCCCTCGGTCTGGTTCTGCAGGGACGCCGGGATGACCTGTGCACGCCACTCGTGTGCGTGCTCGGCGTCGTAGAGCGTGATCCGCTGCGAGCTCTGCGCCGCGTCCGCCAGCACCGATGCACTGATGGCGGGACGGCTGAGCGCCTTCGTCTGGCAGATCTGGTCGCCCTCGTCGTCGTACGCCGCGACGTAGACGCTCTCCGACAGCACCACCGAGACGTTGCAGTACTGCTGCCCGTCGCTGATGTTCTGGCCCTCGAGCTGCTCGGTCGTCTGCTTCACGCTGTCGTCCAGCTGGGCCATGAGGTACGTCGACAGCACCGTCATCGTGCCGAGCCCGGCGACGAGGAGTCCGAGCGCGACGAGGAGCACCGTGATCCCGGTGATCTTCGTGCGCAGGGAGATCCCGTCCCACCAGCGGCTCATTCGCGTGTGCATGCTTCCCCAACGATAGACGGCGGCCACCGGGAGGAACCCGGTGGCCGCCGAGTGCCGGCTGTGTGCCGGCGCAGGACCTTCCCTCAGGAGGCCTTGGTCGCCTTGAGCATGTACCCGAAGCCACGCTTGGTCTGGATGATGGGCTCGGACGAGTACTGGTCGAGCTTGCGGCGGAGGTAGGAGATGTAGGACTCGACGATGCCCGCGTCGCCGTTGAAGTCGTACTCCCACACGTGGTCCAGGATCTGCGCCTTGGACAACACCCGATTCGGGTTGAGCATGAGGTAGCGGAGGAGCTTGAACTCGGTCGGGGACAGCTCGATCTGCGCGTCGCCGATCGTGACCTCGTGCGTGTCCTGGTCCATCGTGAGTTCGCCGGCGCGGATGATGGCGTCCTCTTCGTCGTTCATCGTGCGACGGAGGATGGCCTTGATGCGGGCGACGATCTCGTCGAGCGAGAACGGCTTCGTGACGTAGTCGTCACCGCCGACGGTGAGACCCGTGATCTTGTCCTCGGTGTCGTCCTTCGCCGTAAGGAAGAGGATCGGGGAGGTGTAGCCCGACGAGCGGAGGCGCTTGGTCACGCCGAACCCGTTCATGTCCGGGAGCATGACGTCGAGGATGATGAGGTCCGGCTCTTCCTCGAGCACGGCGGAGATCGCCTGCGCGCCGTTGCCCACCGCGCGCACGGCGAAACCGGCGAAGCGCAGCGAGGTCGTCAGGAGGTCGCGGATGTTCGGCTCGTCGTCGACGATCAGGATCTTGGGGCCATCGCTCATGTGCCCATCTTCTGATCGTTCCTTGTGGGATTCCTGGGAGCCGTTCGTGTGTCGTCTACGCGGCGGCCGCGACCTGGTCCGCGTCGAGGATCGTGTACGAGTACCCCTGCTCGGCGAGGAACCGCTGGCGGTTCTGCGCGAAGTCCTGGTCGACGGTGTCCCGCGTCACGAGGGTGTAGAACGACGCTGGGAGTCCGTCCTTGTTCGGCCGCAGGAGCCGGCCGAGCCGCTGGGCTTCTTCCTGGCGGGACCCGAACGATCCCGACACCTGGATCGCGACGGTCGCGTCCGGCAGGTCGACGGAGAAGTTCGCGACCTTCGAGACGACGAGCACGTCGATCTCGCCGGTGCGGAACGCCTGGAACAGTCGCTCGCGCTCGTCGATGGGTGTCGCCCCGGTGATCTCCGCCGCGTCCAGTGAGGACGCGAGGTCGTCGAGCTGGTCGATGTACTGGCCGATGACGAGGATCTGCTCACCGCGGTGCTTCTCGATGAGTTCGCGGACGACCGGGGTCTTCGCCGGGGACGTCGCGGCGAGCCGGTAGCGCTCGTCGTCGCTCGAGGCCGCGTACTCGAGTCGGTCCTGGTGCGGCAGGTCGATGCGGACCTCGTAGCAGGATGCCGGGGAGATGTAGCCCTGGGACTCGATCTCCTTCCACGGTGCGTCGTACCGCTTCGGCCCGATGAGCGAGAAGACGTCGCCTTCTCGTCCGTCCTCGCGCACGAGCGTCGCGGTGAGGCCCAGGCGTCGCCGTGCCTGCAGGTCGGCGGTGAGCTTGAAGACGGGTGCCGGCAGCAGGTGGACCTCGTCGTAGACGACGAGTCCCCAGTCGAGTGCGTCGAGCAGCGACAGGTGGGTGTACTCGCCCTTCCGGCGGGCCGTGAGGATCTGGTACGTCGCGATCGTGACCGGCCGGATCTCCTTGACACTGCCGGAGTACTCGCCGATCTCGTCCTCGGTCAGGGTGGTCCGGCGCAGCAGCTCCGCTCGCCACTGACGGGCGGAGACGGTGTTGGTCACCAGGATGAGCGTCGTCGCCTTGACGGTCGCCATCGCGCCCGCGCCGACCAGCGTCTTGCCCGCACCACAGGGCAGCACGACGACGCCGGAGCCCTGGGAGAAGAAGGTGTCGACGGCCTGCTCCTGGTACGGCCGGAGGTGCCAGTCGCCCGTCGCCAGGTCGATGTCGTGCGGTTGCCCCGGCGTGTAACCGGCGAGGTCCTCGGCTGGCCAGCCGAGCTTCACGAGTTCCTGCTTGACCTGCCCGCGGGCCCACGGCTGCAGTTCGATCTCCTGCGGGGAGCGCTGGTCGCCGAGGAGTGGCTTGATGCGCTTCGAGCGGATGACCTCTGCCAGGATCGACGGTTCCTCGCTCGTCAGCAGCAGGACGGGCTGGCGCTCGAGCTCTTCCGTCGGGGAGTTCGCGATGGCCGGGGCGTCCGGGCGTTCCTCGCGCCGGATCACGAGCCGCCCGTAGCGGGAGACCGTGTCGCGGATGTCGACCGTGACGCTCTGCGGCACCGGGAACTTCGCGAACCGTTCGAGGGTGTCGATCATCCCCTCGGCGTCGTGCCCGGCGGCGCGGGCGTTCCACAGGCCCAGGCGGGTGATGCGGTACGTGTGCACGTGCTCGGGTGCGCGCTCGAGCTCGGCGAACACCGAGAGGTCGTGCCGCGCGTCCTCGGCGTCGGGGTGCGCCACCTCGAGCAGCACGGTGCGGTCGCTCTGCACGATCAGCGGTCCGTTCATGACGGATCAGCCTAGGCGCTCCGCCTGCGGACCGGCCGGGGTGTGGATCAGGCTCCGCTCTCCACAGCGACGACGAGGGAGAGCGGGAGCGTCCGCTCGACGTCGACGCTCGTGTCCTTGCCCCGGACCCGTCCCGCTGCGACGGAGGTCGGCACGATGGAGAACGGCCGCTCGGAGCCGTCCGGCATCCGGACCGTCAACCGGATGGGCGTCCGTCCCCGCACCGCCAGGTCGATCTGCCGCCCGAGCCACTCCTGCTCCGGCTCGCCCGCCGCGCGTTCCGTCGTCAGCCGGAGCCGCTCCACGAGTGCGCGCGCTGCCTGCTCCGGCGTGCGTCCGGCAGCGGAGCGTCGGACTGGAGGCGCGTCCACGCTCGCGGGACGGGCGCCGGCTGCGAGCACGGCCGGGTACCGCTGGCCCTCGAGCGCCGTGTGCACGACGTGCGGCGGGAACCGGGTGACGAGGGTGGTCAGCTCCGGTCGTTCCCACGCCAGCTGCCGGAGCTCGGCGTCGACGCCGATGAGGTCGAGCTGCTCGGGCGTCCCGCGCACCACCGCACCGGTCCCGTCGTCGCCGGTGTCCACGACGACGCTGCCGTCGCGTGACGCCACCTGGTCGACGAGGTAGGCGAGGGGTTGCGGGACGCCCGTGGCGGAGAGGCGTTCCAGCAGCCCGGTGACGTCGTCGCGCGAGAGCCCCTCGCGCAGCGCGCGGCGCAACGAGTCCTCGGAGATCCGGTACCGGGCGGCGAGTCCTGGCGCCTCGAGCACGGCGACGGACCGCAGTGCGGCGTCGTCGGCCGGTGCGAGCGGGCCGGGCGCGATGACCGTGAGGTCGTGCTGCAGGTACACGGCGTCCACCGTGCGCGGCAGGTCGTCCGCGGCCGGGCCGGCGTCACCGTCGAGCAGGGCCCGCCCGGTCGGTGTGACGATGCCCTGGACGGTGACCCCGAGTGCCTCGGCGGTCCCGGCGACCTCGATCAACGCCGGGTCGAGCCACCGTGCACCGGCGGGGTAGGCCCAGCGTCCGGTCGCGACCAGGTCGCGCAGGTCGTCCCCCGCGAGCGCGAGGACCGCTGCCACTGCCGGGTCGAGACCGTCCCGCCACGCCTGCACGAGTGCGCTCCACCGGTCGGGCCACGGTGCCACGAGCCAGTGCGCGCCGCTCGCCGTCAGCGACCAGGTGCCCTCGCCGGGGTCGCTGTAGCCGACCCGTCGGAGCAGCTCGAGCCGCTCGGGTACGGCCTCGGGCTCGGCACCCGCACGCTCGCCCAGGGCCTTGGCGAGGGGTGTCCCGATGCCGCCCTTCACGAGTTCGCGCACGGCGCCCTCGTCCACCGCGCGGAGGAGTTCCGCGAGTGTCGTCATGGTCGCGAAGGCCCGTTCGGCGCCGGTCTCGCGGGCTCGGGAGACGGCCTCCGGGTCGAGGTCGGGGGCGCCGGACGAGGGCTGCGCCTCGGTCGACTGCAGGTCCTGGACCTCGGGGTGTGCGTCGAGCCGGGCCGCCACCGCGTCGTCGATCCGTCCCTCGTCGTCCGCCAGGCCGAGCGCGATCGCGGGAGCGAGTGCTCGCGCATCCCGAGCGTCGTCGGTGCCCAGTGCGAGCAGGGTCGCGCGGGGCAGGTGCTCGAGGGCAGCGTCGACCGCGTCGTCGGTGCGGAGCGCCTCGGCGAGGTCGAAGAAGTCCGCGACGTGTTGCGGACCCGTCTCGCCGAGCGCCGCCGCGGGCAGGCGTCGCGCGACGACGAGCCGCTCGAGCTCGTCGTCGGGCATCGCCCGGAGTCGGGCGGCGAGATCCGCGGTCGTCGTCATCGTCGGCCGTTCCCCCTGGTCCGGGCCCGGGAGCTCAGCGGGCCGCCCGGTTCTCGCGCGCTCGGCGCGTCCACGTGATGCCGAGCAGGACGAACACGAGCACCATGCCGATCGGGAACCCGAAGAGCGGGATGGCCATGATGACGGGCCACGGCATCGACCCCTGCGCACTCGGCACCGTCAGCCACATGACGATCATCGCGACGAAGCACAGGAGGCCGAGGATGAAGATCCCGCCGACCATGAACGCGAGCGTGCGTTCGGTACGATTGAACGTCACCGGGGGCTCAGCGTCGTTGCGCGTGTTCCCGGTGGATCGGGTCGGCTTGGCCATCGACCCAGGATATCCGACGCACCACGGCCGTTCCACGACCTCGAGGAGTCCACGCATGCCCACCGGCAAGGTCAAGTTCTACGACGACCAGAAGGGGTTCGGGTTCATCACCGGAGACGACGGTGACCAGGTGTTCCTGCACGCGTCCTCGCTGCCGGACGGCGTCACCACGGTGAAGGCCGGCTCGCGGCTCGAGTACGGCGTGGTCCAGGGCAAGAAGGGCTCGCAGGCCCTCTCCGTGCGGCTCCTCGACCCGCAGCCGTCCCTGGCGAAGATGTCGCGCCGTTCGGCCGACGACATGGCCGTGATCGTCGAGGACCTGGTGAAGGAGCTCGACCGCATCAGCGGCGACCTGCGCCACGGTCGCTACCCGAAGAACGGCACCCGCATCGCCGCGATCCTGCGGCACGTCGCCGACCAGTTGGACGCCTGATGCCCGCGCACGAGTACGAGGACCTGGCCCGCGCCGCGCTGCTCGAGGTCACGCCGGAGAACACGGTCGGCGGCTTCGTCGGCACCTCGGAGGAGGGCGACGGCGTCATCTCCCTGCTGTTCGCGAACCGGATGCCGGGCTACCCGGGCTGGCGGTGGACCGTCTCGGTGGCGAAGGTCGGCGACGACGACCCGACCGTGCTCGAGGTCGAGCTCATGCCCGGCGACGGATCGCTGCTCGCCCCGGACTGGGTGCCGTGGTCCGAGCGGCTCGCCGAGTACCGGGCGGCGCAGGAGGACGAGGACGGCGACGAGTCCGACGACGAGGACGAGGACGACGACGAGGACGCCGACTACGACGACCCGGACGACGACGAGTCGGACGACGACGAGGACGACGACCTCGACGAGGACGACCTGAGCGAGTCGGACGACGACGACCTCGACGGCGTGGACGTCGACGAACTGGACGAGGACGACAGCGACGACGACACCGACGACACCGACGGCGACGACGATGACGACGTCAGTGACGGTGCGTCCGATGCCGAGCTCGCCGAACCCGTCCGGTCGCGCGGTGCCCGCCGTCGTGCGCGACGCGTCCGTCCGAGCGACCCGGACGACGACCTCGAGGTGGACCGGCTGGACCCGACCGAGGTCGACCCCGACCACCACCGCTGAGCGGACCCCGCAACGACAACGGCACCACGGTTCCCCGTGGTGCCGTTCTCGCATCGCGCGACCCGCGCCAGCAGCGTCAGCCGCGCAGGGCCGCCACGGTGTAGTCGACCGCCTGCACGAGCTTCGTGACGTCGTCCGGGTCGATCGCGGTGAAGGTCGCGATGCGCAGCTGGTTCCGCCCGAGCTTCCGGTAGGGCTCGGTGTCGACGATGCCGTTGGCACGGAGTGTCGCCGCGACGGCCTTCGCGTCGATCGAGTCGTCGAGGTCGATCGTCGCGACGACCTGCGAGCGTGCCGCCGGGTCGGTCACGAACGGCGTCGCGTAGTCCACCGACTCCGCCCAGTCGTACAGCGTCGACGACGACGTCTTCGTGCGGGCGTCGGCCCACGCCAGGCCGCCGGACTGGTTGATCCACTGCACCTGGTCGTCGAGCAGGAGCAGGGTCGCGAGCGCCGGGGTGTTGAGGGTCTGGTTCAGCCGTGAGTTGTCGACTGCGTTCTTCAGGGACAGGAACTCCGGGATGTACCGGTCCGAGGCAGCGATGCGCTCGACGCGCTCGATCGCGGCCGGGGAGAACAGCGCGAGCCAGAGCCCGCCGTCCGAGGCGAAGTTCTTCTGCGGTGCGAAGTAGTAGACGTCGGTGGCCTGCACGTCGAACGCCGCACCGCCCGCCGCGCTCGTGGCGTCGACGACCGTCAGTGCACCGTCGTCCCCGGCAGCGCGGACGACCGGTGCCATGACGCCCGTCGAGGTCTCGTTGTGGGGGTAGGCGTAGACGTCGACGCCCTCGACCGGTTCGAGTGCTGCGAGCGAGCCGCCGGGGGCCTCGACGACGTGGGGTGCCTCGAGCCACGGTGCCGCGACGGCCTTCGCGAACTTCGAGCCGAACTCGCCGAAGGACAGGTTCTCGGCGCGGCGCTCCACGAGGCCGAAGGCCGCGGCGTCCCAGAACGCGGTCGATCCACCGTTCCCGAGGACGACCTCGTACCCCTCGGGCAGCTGGAACAGGTCGGCGAGACCGTCGCGGACGCTGCCCACCAGGTCCTTCACGGGCTTCTGCCGGTGGGAGGTGCCGAGGATCGTCGCCCCACGCGTCACGAGGGACTCGAGCTGCGCGCCACGGATCTTGGACGGGCCGCAACCGAATCGGCCGTCGGTCGGGAGGAGGTCGGCGGGGATGACGATGTCTGCCATGCGCCGATCCTACCGAGCGGTGTCCCGAGCCGATGGTCCCTGGACCGGCCGGACGGGGCGGAGTCGAGCCGCGCCTCCCGGCCGCTCCGGTGGCGGGACTTTCTTGCACCTTGCAAGTGTTGGTCGTTCGTTGTCGCCTCGAACAAGTAGGGTGGGGCGCGCTCGGACCTACCAGGAGAGGCGGACCGTGACCGATCTCGTCGACACCACGGAGATGTACCTCCGCACCATCCTCGACCTCGAGGAAGAGGCGATCGTGCCGCTGCGCGCCCGCATCTCGGAGCGCCTCGGTCACTCCGGTCCCACGGTCTCGCAGACCATCGCCCGCATGGAGCGCGACGGGCTCGTCGTCGTCTCCGGCGACCGCCACCTCGAGCTCACGACCGAGGGGCGGTCCCGCGCGACCCACGTGATGCGGAAGCACCGCCTCGCCGAGCGTCTGCTCTCCGACGTCATCGGTCTCGACTGGGCCTTCGTCCACGACGAGGCCTGCCGCTGGGAGCACGTGATGAGCGAGCAGGTCGAGGTACGTCTGCTCGAGATGCTCGGCAACCCGACGGAGTCGCCGTACGGCAACCCGATCCCGGGTCTCGCCGAGATCGGCGGACCGGCGGCGGGCGGCTTCCTCGACGGCGTGCAGAACATCGTCGCCGCGACGGAGGGCACCGACGCGGTCGCGACCGGCGTGATCCGGCGCCTCGGCGAGCCCGTGCAGTTCGAGCCGGAGCTGCTCCACCAGCTGCGGTCGGCGGGTGTCATGCCCGGCCGTCTCGCGAGCGTCCAGCGCGCCGGTGCCTACGTCGCGGTCCGCGTCGACGGCGAGGACGCCGGGATCGAGCTGCCGACCGAGGTCGCGCAGCACGTGTACATCGAGCGCGGTCAGGACTGACCCGAACTCGTCTTTACCGATTCGTTACAAAACGCCCGTTTCGTCTCGACAAGGTAACGACGGGCACGTACACTCGTCGAGTCCCCGGGCAGCCACCGAGCTCGGGAGACCCGTGGCAGGACGTCTCGAACCCGTCTCCTGCCTCGATCGGAAACGATGACGAACGGATGGGGTTGCACGAACCGGTCACCCGCCGGCCCGTGATGACGAGACGCCGGAGACACCCCTTGACGCAGACCGGTTCCGCCGCGGACACCCCGAAGCCCGCGAACCCGACGAACACCGCGAACGCCACCGAGCCCCTCGCCACCGGAGCGCCGGCCACCCGTCGCGCCGCCCGTGCCGCCACCACCGGCGCCGTGCGGAAGGTGACCCCCGTGCGGGACGCCCCGCTCCCCGGTGGCCGTCGTGCCGCGCAGGCCGCCGCTGCCCGCGAGGCCGCCGCCGCGAAGACGAGCTCCTCGGCTCGCAAGCGCCGGTTCCTCGCCCCCGTGGTCCTGACCGTCGCCGCGGGCATGTTCGGCACCGTCGCGGTGGCCCCCGCCTTCGCGGCGACCCAGCCCACCGCGACCACGGCCGCCGACGCGCAGCGCCAGGCCCGCGCCACCCAGAGCCAGGAACTGTCGGTCTCCGACGCCGTGGCACTCGCCGACACGAGCCGTGACAGCTACGGGGCGACCTCCACCGCGTCGCTCGAGGCCGAGAAGGCACAGAAGGCCGCAGCCGAGGCCGCCAAGGCCGCCGCGGCGCAGCAGGCGTCGACCGAGGCCGCCCGTGCGGCGACCGCGGAGCAGTACTCGTCGTACTCCGGCCCGAGTGCCGCTGACTACGTCGCGACCTCGACCGCCGCCGACACCCCGTTCTCGCTGCCCGCCGTGGTCGCGACCGCGAAGCAGTACATCGGGACCCCGTACGTCTTCGGCGGCGCCGACCCGTCCGGCTTCGACTGCTCGGGCTACATCATGTTCGTGTACGCCCAGTACGGCATCAACCTCGCGCACTCCGTGCCGCTGCAGGACCAGGCCGGTACCACGATCCCGGAGTCCCAAGCGCAGCCCGGCGACGTCGTCATCTTCAACGACGGGTCGCACGACGGCTTCTACATGGGCAACGGGATGATCATGGACGCCCCGAAGCCCGGCGGCTCCGTCTCGATCCGTCAGATCTGGACCAGCGACTACCACATCGTCCGCTTCGGCGTCTGACCCGCCGGACCATCCGCGGAACCGACGCGGACGCGTCGATCCCGTGAACTCCACCGGAACCGGCCCGCACACCCTCGTGTCGGGCCGGTTTCTGACGTACTCTGGCGCTGCACCGGACCGATCCGGCGCGAGCCAGGGAGACCCCATGTCAGCGTTCCGCACGACCCGCACCATGGGTCGGCGCGCGCACGTCGACATATGGTCGACCACCGCCTGCGTGCACGAGCACGCCCCTGCATGACGAGAGCACTGCCCATCCG
>Ga0308167_1003301_pt1 | contig 13078 bp, 12 predicted proteins | sample PhyCR1_2_FD_202138 | JGI IMG/M metagenome (GOLD analysis project Ga0308167, IMG submission 202138) | Phyllosphere microbial communities from UC Gill Tract Community Farm, Albany, California, United States - DLSLRC.R1 | ecosystem: Host-associated > Plants > Phyllosphere > Unclassified | place... | reverse complement strand
AATATTAAACGATTCTCAAGCAGCCTGCGCAACGCACGCCGTCAACGAGAAGCTGAAATGACACTCCGGCCTATAGAAGGCAGGGATGATGCTGCTATAGCAGAAATCATTCGCAACAGCTTCAGGGAGAACAAGATAGATCATCTTGAAGGAGTCAGTCTCAATGATCCGGGGCTTGAGCATTTGAGCGAGGCTTACAATCAGCCTGGCGCTGGATACTGGATTGCTGAAGCCAATGGCAAAATTGTCGGAGGTGCAGGAATTGCTGCGTTGAATGGTGAAAAAGGCGTCTGTGAAATGCAGAAGCTTTATTTTCTAAGTGACGTAAAAGGCATGGGAATGGGTAGGCGTATGATCGCTTTCATTATAGCTCAGGCCAAAGCTATGGGTTATCAATCCTGTTATCTCGAAACTCTTGGCGAACTAAAGGATGCCGTTCGGCTATATGAAGCTTTCGGATTTCGCCATCTTACTAAAAGGATGGGCAATACTGGTCATAACAGCTGCGGTATTTGTATGCTAAAAAAGTTGTAATACCAAAACATTCTGGCGTGAATCTAGCCATACATGCTATACGCACATAACCTGCATAAAAGTAAAATGCGGATGCCAGTGAAAGATCACTGACATCCGGCAAATACTCATTTTATAAGGTAAAAACTGTCCTGCAGCGACTGTCATCTGCTGACCAGGCATCTGCCACTTCACAAAAGTAGCGTTCCATAAAGGGTACAGACAAATCACTTTTCGAAGCCGCCAGGAAAAGCTCACTTATTGAGGAGAGTAACTCTTTATCCGAAACACTACCAAGCCCGCTTCCCATTAAAGTTAGTCCTGAAGAACGCAGCAGTTTACTGTGAAGGGAGATTTCCTGACCACTTAGTGAACCAATCTGAACAAACCTCACTGTTCTGGCACCGCCGGCAATGGCCGCCGTCATGATATCTAATGCGCTCTGCCCCCAGAGGTAATCAAGCACAACATCAATGCCTTCAGACATCAGCGCGGGTAATTCAGAGGTCAGGGAATCCAGTGTCAAAACAACGTCTGCGCCCTCATTACGTAATTTCTCAAGTACCTCTTTATTTCGGCCTGTTGCAATAATTTTGCCTGCACCAAGGTATCGTGCAATTCGGATTGCCAGACCACCCGATGTGCCAGTTGCGCCATTTATTAAAACAGTTTCTCCTTCTTTCAAATAAGCACGTCGCGTTAACGCTGCCCATGAGGACATCCCAGGGTTAGCTATTGCTGCCGCGAGAACAGGATCAAGTGTTGCTGGTAATCGCACAACATTGTCCAGCGAAACCAGGGTTTTCTCCGCCATGCTTCCCCAGGGGGCATTAAATGAAAGGAAGTAAACGAGTTCGCCAGTGGGAAGGTAACCTGTTCCATCAATGCCAGGAATAAATGGCTCAGCTATCTCCGAGCTGTAATGCTTTCCTGCCGCGCGGGATTTTGCCAACTGACTTATCGCGGTAGCTTTGACCTTTATGACCACCTGGTTTTCGTTCGGTTTTGGGTCCGCATACTCCCCATATACAGGCTTTTCGCCCGCCTTATTAATAATTGCCGCTTTCATATATTTTACCTGCGCTCATAGTGTTTATGTGTATAATGCACACATTATATCCAGAGATTTAGAGTGTCAATGAAAAGCGTGCAAAATACACATAACCGCAATAATTTCTCAGACTTGCATGATTCGCTACTCACAATTGTCGGTGTGTTGAACCGACCACAACGTGATGAGTTAATGATAGAAGCATCCCAAATCAATCTTGATCGCGCTCTATTTCCTCTTTTAGTGCACATAGGGCGGTTTGGCCCGATCGGAGTAGTGGAACTAGCGGACAGGGTTGGCCGTGATTACACAACGGTCAGTCGTCAGGTTAAAAAGCTTGAGGAAGCAGGGCTGGCACGTCGCCATAAAAATTCTATTGATAAAAGGATCAATGAAGCAGTCATAACAGTGGCTGGCAGAGAGATGAACGACAAAATCGATGCGGCGCGGGAAAAAATATATCAAAAAATATTTCTGCAGTGGGAGGAGAGTGAGCGTCTGGAGCTTGAACGACTGCTAAAAAAATTTACAAGTGAATTTACTGAGCTTGAGGCTATTGAAATATAAAAATATAACTATCTCAATAAATTCAAATCTAAATATGAATAATGCATGGCGCGAAGTTGACGTTACGCACCCTGCAAGGAGCAGCCTCATAGACAACGTCCTTGATGACATCATTACCACGAAGGCTGACCATTATGAGATGGCTCCTAACGACTGAAAGTAACGCCGATTGTGCCCGGAGCTGGCCAACTTAAGCCGTCGTCAGGATATCTGAACATGCTGTCTGCAGATTCAGCCGGGATATGGAGTCATTTCAGGCAAGCTTGCACGGGGCAGCTTTTGGTGGCTTCCGGGTTACTGCAGGAAACATTCTTAACCCGGCCATGTGATGCTCACGAAATATAGATTACTGGCTACATTTATCTTGCGTTGTCAGTCCCCCTGAAACAGGCCCTAATGTGAAATTCCTCAATCGTCCGTTATGGTAAAGATTTTCTCTTCAAGACGTCTGGCACTATGGGGATCATGGGCGAACTGAGTGATGGTAGATTTACGCTTACAGAGCTCGCGAATTCTGCGGGTTGAGTCGTGATGTAATCTGGCATCAACTGCGACGCCATCAATGCGGCCCTCCAGCATATAGCGTTCCTGGTATGAAGCATCTCCAGCAATCAATACATAGTGAGGGCCGGCATCAACCACCACTGACTGGTGCCCAAGAGTATGTCCAGGGGTCGGAACAATTCTTACTGCACCGTCTTTAGTCAGCGTCATGCTTCTGTCAAAGCTTTCAAACGGGCCATCGTCATGAGTAATGAGGGTCGGTTTAAGCCATTTTGGATAATGCATGTTAAGGAACCCCTGTACTGGCCCGTTCCATGCGAGTGCGTCGTGCGCCTCTTTTTTGCTCATAATTATCTCACTGTGAGGAAAGTACCTGATTCCTCCAGCGTGATCGCCGTGCATATGCGTCATTATCACCCACCTTACATCCCGAATGTTAAATCCAAGCGACTGAATTCTTGTGTTAACCTCTTCTTCAGGCTTGACCCATCTCCTCTCGCATTTCTGCATAAACGGGTGCCACCAGGGCTGATACCCGGGATCATTTGCGTGTGTGTTTTCGCCGGTATCCACCAGGATAAGCCCCTCCGGGTGTTCAATAAGCCAGCAGCCAATCGGGAGGCGAGGGCTCCATTTTTTATCTGTCAAAATATCAACTACTCTGGCAGGCCGAGCCTGGTAACGAGCCAGTTGATGCCGACTTTTAATCTGGACATCTCCGGTTTGCAGACAGTGTATTTTCATGCCATCCTCTTAAAGCAACAAGTGTTGCTTTAAACTTTAGGCTTTTATTATGAAGAGAGCAATACCTGAAGAAAAAGTCTCACCTGACACAGTAAAAGAGAGAACAGGTGGTCGCAGTGCGAAAGTCAGGGAGGCGGTATTGGATGCTGCCCGACAGATACTTATGGAAAAAGGGGTAAATGCCCTAACGCACCGAAACGTGGCACTTATTGCAGGAGTAAATCCCTCGACGGTCTATCGCCGGTGGCCTGACAGAGGAAAACTGGTTGCCTGTGTATTCAGAAGTGCAGCGGAAAACATGGTCACCATTCCGGACAGTGGCAGTCTCCAACTGGATTTGTACGAATTCCTGAAGGAAATAATCATTATGCTTTCTTCTTCCCAGGGCAGAAAACTTATACTGGGCACAATCAGCGCTATCTCGTCAGGCGACGACACGGTTGAGTCTGCAATTCGTGATGTGTGGGAGCAAAGGTTTCAGCAGGCAGAGATTATGTTCGAACGTGCAGTGGTGCGGGGAGAAGCAGACTATAAGGGGCAGCGCAGAGCCGTGCTCGAAATGCTTATTGCACCAGTCTGGTTCAGAATTTTGATTACCCACGAGCCTGTTGATAAGGAATATCTGACCATAAATATCAATCGGATCCTAAAGCAGATGACATAAAAATTTTTTATTAAGGCCCGATCACTGAGGAATTCTTGATTATCATTTTATTGACGATGAAATCAGAGAGCTCTATCTGATAACAGGGCCGCCGATTCCGGTTGTTATGTTAACAGGTCTTTGCAGCACCATTCTTAATTTCGGCAGGTGGGATGTAGACATGGGGGTGGTCAGTTACCGATGAGCCTTAGAGATTCTCACCTGCCCCCTGCCATGAGCTAATTTACTGAAAAAATGGACTTCTATCAGCAAGTGTTTTCTGGTCTGTTTTTATACATAAAAGGGCTGCTTTTTACCTGGCCCTAAGTCCATTAAGTATGAGATCAAGATGTGCGTCTATTAAGGACGAGTTATTTAAATGTCGTTGTCCTGTAACATTTATATGTAAAATCATTAGGTTTAAAATAGCACTCATGATGACTTCAGGAGTACCAGAAGCAGGGCCATCGCGAAATTCACCAGCTTCAACTCCCTCTCGCAATAATTTATTTATTACAGCAGCGAGAGGTTCAACGAATTCGTCATAATGACGTTCAACAATCTCCGGAAGACGTATCCCCTCTGTTAAAGATAAGCGCAGCATTTGCTGGATTTTGGTGTCCTTAGATATCTTCTCAAAGGCAAAGAGAAGCAGTTGACGCAGGCGTTCACCACAGGTGCCTTTGAAGGATTCTGCCATGTTCAGAACGTCATGGTAAGGTTTAGAGTGATAGTGGGCCATCGCTTCAAAGAGCGCCTCTTTGGTGGGAAAGTAAAGATAGATTGTGCCCTTACTGATGCCCAGACGCCTGGCTATATCATCAAGCCGGGTAGCGGCATAACCCTTAATAGCGAACTCCTCAAAAGCGGCCTCCATAATCTCCTGGGGGCGCTGTGCTTTTTGCTGTGCCCGCGTCAGCTTATTTTGCATGTTGAAAACTCCTTACGTTGGCCGTGTCTGGGTCTTTATTTTATCCTGTCAGGATCATGTCACAGTAGTGTATCAGCGCAAACCCTTAGCGCCTGTCCCGGAAATGAAACCATCCAAAAAATCGTCGCTTGTTCAGATAAACAACAAATTTAAAAATGCCCACCAATTGACTGACTGGTTAGTCAGTGGTAGATATAGCGTCTATTTTCTGCAATTTCAAGGTCAGGGATCCCATGCAACGGGTTTCGATAATTGTATTCAGTTTTGGCTGTATAGGACTGGCAGGGTGTGACGGACAAAAGCAAGCTTCTGCACCACCACAGCCTGTGCGTGCCATTCAGGTGCAACAGGTTCGATATCAAAACGTGGCGCATATATCAGGCGAGGTCGCAGCCAGGTTCCAGGCCGATCTGGCGTTTCGGACAGAAGGACGGGTGATAGCGCGAATGGTTGATGTAGGCAGCCAGGTGCATAAAGGCGAAGTGCTTGCCCGGCTTGACGACGAAGAAAAAAAAGCAGACGTGGCGGTTGCGCAGGCGACGTTTAGCAGCGCACGCGCCACGCTCAGGTTAAAACAAAGCACCTTCAGTCGCGATCAGAAGTTGCTTACAACCCATGCGATTTCACAGGCCGAATGGGATCAGGCGCGCGAGGACCTCAGCAGTGCACAGGCGGGGTTGAACAGTGCGCAGTCCTCACTCAATACCGCAAACGATGCACTGACTTACACCGAACTAAAAGCGGATGCCGATGGGGTGATCGTTTCGCGTCAGCTGGAGGTAGGCCAGGTCGTTGCCTCGGCCCAGACTGTTTTTACCCTTGCTCATGATGGCTCACGCGATGCCATTTTTGATGTACCGGAAGCCCTGTTAGTCAGCGAGCAGCCAGGAGATGACATTGATGTTTCTCTCCTTTCAACGGTTTCTTCTCCTTTGACAGCCAGGGTTAGGGAAGTAGCACCATTGCTGGATGAAACGCGTGGTACCGTCAGACTAAAAGCTACGCTACCAGCGGCAGTTCAGTGGCCACTTGGGGCACCGGTTATAGGCCATTTCAGCAGAAAATATGAGAAGGGTTTTTTACTCCCACCCGAAGCGCTGACATCAATTCAGGGCAAACCTGCCGTATGGGTTCTCGATAAACAAAAAAACGTCGTTACTCCACAGGCTGTTACGGTTTCACGCTATCGCTCTCATGACGTCATTGTGACGACAGGGCTGACGCCTGGAGCCTGGGTCGTCACTGAGGGTGGAAAGTTTCTGATAAAAGGTCAGCGCGTTTCTCCGGAGCAAAAGTAGATGAACAGACATCCATGGTTTTTTTTGTGTCCACTGGCCCTGCTGCTGGCAACTGTTACAGGTTGCGATGATAAAACAACCGCTGCTTCAGCCCCGCGCTACGTCCTTTCCGCAGCAGCTCTCGCTGAGTCGGCCGGAGGTATGAGTCTGGCTGGCACAGTTCAACCCCGCATCACGTCACCGCTTTCCTTCCAGACGCCGGGCCGGGTCGTGTCACGTCATGTGGTAGTGGGCGATGAAGTTAAGGCCGGGGAAGTGCTTGCCGAACTGGATCCTCTCTCTCTTGAGTTTTCAAAGCAGAGCGCGATGGCGAGCCTCCAGGATGCGCAGGCTAAACTACACAACGCACTAATTAATGCCAGACGTCAGCGCAGCCTTGCCGCAGTACGAGTCACGAGCGCTGAACAACTGGAGGAAGCCGAACAAAATCTGACAGCTGCTCAGGCAGCGGTGGAGGAGGCCCAGGCCAGGCTTCGTAAAACCGATGAACAGCTGAGTTATGCCCGGTTGAAATCGAATTATAACGGCGTGATCACCGCGGTTTCCGTTGAAACCGGACAAACCATCGCCGCAGGTCAAACCGTATTTCAGGTAGCCGGTCTGGCAGAGCGGGACGCAGTGGTTGATGTGCCTGAAGCGGAGTTAAAGAATATGGATCTCGGGCATAAATTCGAAATCGCTTTGCAAATAGATCCCACCATCAAATGGACTGGCGCACTGAGAGAAATTGCACCGGCGGCGGATGCGGCTACACGCCTGCGGCGGGTCAAAATTGCCATAAATGATGCCCCGCCAGCATTCCGTTTAGGCACCGTGGTGACAGTTTACCCCCTGTTTAAAAGCAATTCTGGCGCTTCAGTGATTATTCCTGCTACCGCCGTTCTTGAGCATCAGCAGGCGCACTTTGTCTGGGTAATTAACCCAACATCCCTGATCATCAATCAGAGAGAGGTCCAGCTAATACCGTTTAACCAGGCAGGCTCGGTTCGTGTAATTCGCGGGCTGAGTGAGGGAGAGCTGGTTGTTACGGCCGGTGTGAACAGCTTACAACCGGGGCAAAAAATCCGCATTGAGAGGACGTCATCGCTGTGAAAAAATTCAACCTTTCAGACTGGGCGCTCGAGCACCGCTCTCTTGTCTGGTACTTCATCATTATTTCTGCAGTAATCGGCTTCTTCTCTTATCAGGAACTGGGAAGAGAAGAAGACCCTGCCTTTACAATAAAGACGATGGTCATACAGGCACAGTGGCCAGGGGCGACTGCAGAAGAAATGACAAACCAGGTAACAGACCGTATTGAGAAGAAGCTGCAGGAAATTGATACGTTAGATCATACCCGCAGTCAGACAACAGCGGGGCAGACCATAATTTTTGTGGATTTAAAGGAAGATACGCCATCTAAGGACGTTCGTGCCGTCTGGCAGCGGGTTAGAAATATGATGGCAGACATTCAGGGGGATTTTCCGACAGGCATACAGGGGCCTTTTTTAAACGATCGTTTCGATGATGTGTTTGGAAACATTTACGCCTTTACTAGCGACGGTATCAGTCAGCGTCAGCTGCGAGATTATGTTAACGAGGCACAAAAGAAAGTACTGACCATTCACAACGTCGGCAAAGTTGAAATCCTGGGCGCACAGGATGAAGTCATCTATCTGGAGTTTAATCCGCGGAAAAGTGCTGAGCTGGGTGTGAGCCGCAGTGAGGTTATCACCGCCCTGCAGGCGCAGAACGCCGTTACCGCATCCGGCTTTATCGAAGCCGGTTCGGACCGGATCGCGCTGAGGGTTGACGGAGGGTTTGCGTCAGAGAAAAGCTTGCGTCAAATCAACCTGCGTATTAATAACCGGTTCTTTCCTCTCACCGATGTTGTCAGTATTACTCGGGGTTATGTTGATCCGCCGACATCGCTGTTCCGTTATAACGGTAAACCGGCAATTGCGCTGGCGGTAGGCATAAAATCAGGCAGCAATCTGCTTGTATTTGGTCGCGCGCTGGACCAGGTGGTGAGCAATATATCGCACGACCTGCCTGCCGGCGTGACGGTATCAAAAGTCTCCGATCAGCCTGCCATTGTTGATGAAGCTGTCTCTGGCTTTACCCGTGCATTATTTGAGGCCGTCGTCATTGTGCTGGCGATCAGTTTTATCAGTCTGGGCGTCAGGGCTGGACTGGTAGTCGCCATTTCCATTCCGCTGGTACTCGCTATAACCTTTCTGGTGATGTATTACGCGGGTATTTCCTTGCAAAGGATTTCGCTGGGCGCACTGATCATTGCATTAGGGCTTTTAGTCGACGATGCGATGATAGCCACGGAAATGATGGTAGCGCGCCTGGAAATGGGCGACAGCCTCAGAAAAGCAGCCACGTACGTTTATACCTCCACTGCATTTCCTATGTTGACGGGTACGCTTGTCACCGTAGCGAGTTTTATTCCGGTGGGGTTTAACGCCAGCAATGCAGGTGAGTTCCTCTTTACGCTGTTTGTTGTTATTGCCGTATCACTGATTGTTTCATGGGTGGTGGCGGTACTGATTGCACCACTCCTTGGTGTGGCACTTCTGCCAAAAACAATTGAAAAGAAAGCGGAACATAAGAGTCGCACCGATAAAGCCTTTTCACGCATGCTGCACTGGTGTCTCCGCCACCGGTGGCTGACGATTGGCGTCACCTGTGCCGCATTTGTCTTCTCCGTTCTCGGCATGTCACTTGTTCAGCACCAGTTCTTTCCCAGTTCAGACCGTCCTGAACTCATTATTGACTGGAATCTGCCGCAGAACAGTTCTATCGACGAAACCAGTCGGCAAATGACGCAGTTTGAGCAGGAGGAGTTGCAAAATAATCCTGATGTGGATCACTGGTCAAGCTATGTGGGCACAGGTGCTCCACGGTTTATCTTATCGTTTGACGTACAGCCCTCATCGTTATCATTTGGACAGACGGTCATTGTGGCAAAAGACATTAAAACTCGGGACCGTTTACAGATAAAATTCCGGACCTACCTGGCCCATACCTTCCCCGGAACCGACGCCTACGTCAAATTGCTGGATATCGGCCCACCGGTTGGTAAGCCAGTACAGTACAGGGTGGCCGGACCGGATATTCAGCGGGTCAGAAGTGAAGCACACAAGCTGGCCGCTATTCTGGGGCAGGATCCTGCGCTGAACAATCTCGCCTTCGACTGGAATGAGCCAGCCCGTGTAGTTAAGGTCAACGTTCTGCAGGACAAGGCACGACAGATGGGCGTCTCATCGCAGGCTATCGCTCAGGCGATGAACGGCCTAGCTGGCGGAGAGGCGATCACCCAGGTGCGCGATGATATTTATCTGATAAACGTATTGTGGCGTGGTCAGGCAAAAGATCGCGGCTCAGTTGATGCATTGATGGACCTCCAGCTCGATGGCGCTGACGGTCAGCAGATACCGTTATCCTCTGTCGCCACCTTTAGCTATGAGCTGGAACAACCGACTATCTGGCGGCGTGACCGCGCAGCTACCATCACGCTGAAAGCGGGCGTGACCGGTGATATTCAACCTGCCACCATTGTGCAGCGCCTTGAGCCAAAAGTGGAGGCGTTTCGTCAGAGCCTGCCGCAGGGATATTCTGTTGAGACCGGCGGAGCGGTTGAGGAGAGCGCGAAGGCGCAGGCACCAATCGAAAAAGTGGTGCCCGTCATGCTGTTTGTCATTGCAACAATTTTGATGATCCAGTTGCAAAGTTTCCATCGTCTGTTTCTGGTCTTTTCAGTCGCACCACTGGCGTTAATCGGTGTGGTAGCCGCACTGCTGCTCAGTAACGCCCCTCTGGGGTTCGTGGCCATCCTGGGAGTATTAGCGCTGGTCGGCATATTGATCCGCAACTCGGTTATCCTGGTGGTGCATATTGATACGTTGCGGGCCGAGGGCGTAACTCCCTGGCATGCCGTCGTACTGGCAACCGAGCATCGTATGCGTCCTATTATGTTAACGGCCGCCGCTGCGACGCTTGCGCTTATTCCTATTGCGCGGGAAATATTCTGGGGACCGATGGCGTATGCCATGATGGGCGGCATCATTATCGGGACCGTCCTGACGCTGTTATTTCTTCCCGCGCTATACGTCACGTGGTTCAAAATCCCGCAAGAGGAGAAAGCAAAATGACACGTACGCTAAAGAATGCCGGCCCGAACAATACTCCCCTCATTTATACTGATTCAGGCAGCAAAGGCTCAGGTTGTTATTTTATTGTTTCCCGAATTCTGCGCTTATCACGCCGCACTCTGACGCCGGTGGTCGCAGCGGTGTTTGCCACCCTGTTCACAGGTTGCACTTTAGCGCCAGAATATCATCGTCCTGTTGCACCCGTGCCAGCAGCATGGCCAGTGAAGACAAGAACAGATGTTTCCGAGACGTCCGTTACGGCAATAACCTGGCAAACGCTATTTGCAGATCCCAAATTAAGGCAGGTCGTAAAGTTAGCTCTGGACAACAACCGTGATTTGCGAATTGCGATTCTGAATATAGAGAAGGCTCAGGCACAATACCAGATACAGCGAGCGGCGCTGGTGCCTCAGGTTGGGCTGACGGGAGCAGAACAGGCCCAGCGCACGCCAGCCTCGGTGTCTTACACGGGTATTGGGGGCGTGACCCGGGGTTACAGTCTTAACGTTGGTATCAGCGCCTATGAACTCGATCTATTCGGGCGTATCCGTAGCCTGAAGGAGGAAGCTCAGCAGGCTTATCTGTCGACCGCCTGGTCACGGCAGACCACACAGATAAGCCTGATCGCCGAAGTGGCGGGGAGCTATTTATCACTGGCAGCCGATCAGGACTTACAGCGCCTTGCAAGGGAGACATTAAGTAGTCGCCAGGCAGCATACGACCTGCAACAGAGCCTGACAACTGTCGGTAAATCCTCTCAGCTGCCGCTTCATCAGGCTGAAAGTGAGCTGGAGAGTGCCCGCTTCCAGGCGCTTCTTGCAAATAAGCAGGTAATGTCAGACAAAAATTCGCTGGCTTTAGTAGTGGGCACGCCTTTACCCGCCAGTCTGTTGCCTTCAACCAACTCTTTAGACCACGTGATCAGCAATAAGCCTTTATCTGCGGGCCTTCCATCTGATTTGTTACAACAACGTCCTGATATCGTTTCAGCGGAACACAGTTTACTGGCTGCTAATGCTGACATAGGTGCAGCACGTGCAGCATTCTTCCCCAGTATTAGCCTGACAACCTCAGCCGGGCGTGCGAGTAATGCTTTAGGAGAACTCTTTGACTCCGGTGGGCGCAGCTGGAGCTTTGCACCGCAGGTTAATCTTCCCATTTTCAACGGAGGGAGGCTGATGGCGCAGTTAGAAACATCCAAAGTTGAACGTGACATTGCGGTGGCAGAGTATGAGAAAACCATTCAAACCGCGTTTCGGGAGGTCTCAGATGCGCTGGCAGAACGCAGCGTGGTCGATGATGAAACTCTTGCGCAGCAAAAGAATGTGCAGGCTGCGCAGGCGGCATATGACTTTGTTCAGATTCAGTATGCTAACGGTGCGACAGACTATCTGAACGTGCTTGATACGCAGCGAACGTTATTAAGCGCGCAACAGTCTCTGATTCAGAGCAGACTTTCGCAACAAAACAGTTTTATCACCCTTTATAAGGCATTGGGAGGAGGTTGGGAACAGGTTGCTACAGATGGAAACACTGAACCCACACAAGCCCGTCTCCGGCAGGGTTAACTGATAATTTGATTGCATTGTTTCGTGCACTCGCTACATCTTCCCGGCATTCAAAATTTATTGAATGAAGAGTGAGAAGTTATAGATGAATCGCATGAATTACTTCATCTTTTTCCTCGTGAGTGCCTGTGCATCGTATTTTGACCACTACCTGATACAAACAGAGCCGACCTTGAACAATGGATGGGCAGCCACTCACATGCCACTGCCATTGCCTGCATCGAACATGTACGGCTATCACGCTTTCAAAGTGGAAAAGTTTAAAAATATGAAGAGTCTGTATATCACTCTGAGCCAAAGGGAGAAGCCGGTTTGTGGGAATCCCGGACAAACGTTATCCCAACTGGCTTGAAGGTTATTTCTAACCTAGATGCTGAACTTGCATTGCAGTGTCACCGTTAGGGACACGACTTTGCCGTCACTCAGACATTGCGCTGGATCTTCTCCCTAAAGGGCGGAAAGGTTCTTTCACCAAAGAGGATGGATAAATGGTGACTGATGAGGCAGGGATGCGGATTAAGTAATCTGGCTAATACAAATTAGCGGACGCCGGGCGTCCGCTTTTCGCTCATAGCGGACATTGTTTTTGACAGTGCCTGCTTCATCCGCTCGAGCGCACTACTGCTCTATAACTGCGGTCGTAATTAATTCTCTAAAGGGTGATCTGACGAAAGCAGAACTACTTTCCCTGGTTTTACTGGCCATTACGATGCTTACCGGTTGCGATGCTGGCGCGAAGAGTCTTAATTGGTATAAAGCGCATGACGCGGAGCGCAAAGCTAAATATGAGGAATGCACGAAAGCCTTTGATCCACGCGATACCGAAGACTGCCGCAATGCCATTGATGCCACTGTCCATGGCGGCTCTTTTACAAAGAGTCCCAATAAAAGTTGGTAAATTCAGGCGAGCCGCCGCCTGACAGTTTTTTCATGCCCTTCTGCGGGCACAGGTATAACGTCCCTTCAGTCAGCCACTCAAAGGCAGATGCCGGTCACAATTGACATTGCACTACCAAAAGGCAATAGTTAATTTTTAGAATCAAGTGGATCTACTATATTCGCACATAAGGAATGGAGTTCTCATGTCATATAGCTGCTATTTACTTCTCAATCGGCGTGA
>Ga0308167_1003296_pt1 | contig 13093 bp, 10 predicted proteins | sample PhyCR1_2_FD_202138 | JGI IMG/M metagenome (GOLD analysis project Ga0308167, IMG submission 202138) | Phyllosphere microbial communities from UC Gill Tract Community Farm, Albany, California, United States - DLSLRC.R1 | ecosystem: Host-associated > Plants > Phyllosphere > Unclassified | place... | reverse complement strand
GCTCGGCACGGCACGTCGGCCGCCCAGCGGCCCGGCGGTACAGTCGTGCCCGATGAACCGCCCTGTCACCGCCGTCTTCGCCGCGCTCGAGGCCCTGCTCGTCGTCGGCATCGGCGTCGGGCTGCCCGTCGTCGTCCTCAGCCTCCTCTGGGCGTTCCAGTACGGCCTCCAGATCGACTGGATCGTCTTCTGGCGCGCCGCCGTCGACATCTGGCTCGTCGGGCACGGCGTCGACCTCGACCTGCAGCTGGGAGCGGCGACCGCCGCCGCCTCCGGCGTCCCGGGGTCCGAGGCCCCCTTCGCCGTGACGATCGCCGCGCTCGGCTTCTCGGTGCTGACCGTCCTGCTCGGGGTGCGCGCCGGTCGCGCCGTCGCCGAGACGGCGCACCGTGTCGTCGGGGTCCTCAGCACCGTCGGGGTCTTCGCCCTGCTGAGCCTGCTGGTCACCGCCACGGCCCAGCACCCCCTGGCCTCGCCCGTCCTGTGGCAGGGGATCGTCCTGCCGACGCTCGTCTACGCCGTACCGGTCGTGGCGATGGCCGAGGTCACGCGCCGACGTCGCGGCGAGCCGGCCGACCCCGTCACGGGCGCTCTCGTCTCGCTCGTCGCCCGTGTGCCGCGCACCGCTCGCGTCGTCGCCGCCGCGGGGCTCCGCATCGGGACGGCGAGCGCGGCCGGCGTGCTCGCCGTCTCCGGCGTCGTCGTCGGCGTGCTGATGCTCACGAACTACGGCGAGCTGATCACCCTCTACGAAGGCGCGCACGCCGGGTTGCTGGGCGGCATCGCCCTGACCCTCGGCCAGCTCGCCCTGCTGCCCGACCTGGTCGTCTGGGCCGCCTCCTGGTTCGTCGGCCCCGGCTTCGCGCTCGGCACCGGCTCGGCCGTCTCGCCGCTCGGCACCTCGGTGGGGCCGATGCCCGCCGTGCCGTTCCTCGGGGCGTTGCCGACCGCCTCCTCGTCGTTCGCCTTCGTCGGGCTGCTCGTGCCGGTCGTCGCCGCGTTCGTCGTGACGACCCTGCTGCGCCCGCGGATCGAGCGGCTGCTCGCCGAGTCCGGATCGGCCGACGTGCTGCGTCGCGTGCTCGTCGGGGTCGCCGGCGGAGTCGTCGCCGGGGTGCTGCTCGGCCTGCTCGCCTGGTCGGCCTCCGGAGCCGCGGGGCCCGGCCGGCTGGCCCACGTCGGGCCCGACCCCCTGCTCGTCGGCGCCTTCGGGGCCCTCGAGGTCGCCGTGCCCTCCGTGCTGGCGATGGTCGTGTCGCTGCGGAGCTTCCTGGGGCACGACGACGACACGTCGGCTGCTCCCGCAGGAGGAGCGCGTCCGGCCGACGACGTCGAGACCGGCCCGCAGCCGGTGCTGTCGGGCACGTCGCCGTGGTCGCGGTCGTCGACGGGTGCTGCGGCCACGTCGTCCGGCCTCGCGTCGGCGCACGCGTCCGGCCCGTCGTCCGAGCGCGCGGCCGACGACCGGGCCGGTGCCGGTGCCGGTGCCGGCATCGCCGCGCGCCTCGGATCCGACCACGACGAGACGACCGACCACGACGAGACGACCGACCTCGGCGCGGAGCCTCTCGTCAGCCCGTTCGGCGCCGAGGCCGACGACGACGCGGGGGACGAGACCGGCCACGCGGCCGGCCGGCGACGGCGGCTGGCGGAGCGGATCCGTCGGCTCCGTCCGCATCGCCGCGCCGACGGCGCGGACAGCGGCGACCACACGGACAGCGGTGACCACACGGACAGCGGTGACCACACGGACAGCGGTGACCACGCGGCCGGCGGGGATGGTGCAGTCGACGCGCACGGCGGAGCCGACGCGCACGGCGGAGCCGCTGCTCGGTCGGACACCCGGACGCCTCCCATCACCGAGGCCGACACGGACGAGACGGCCGTCGTGGAGACGGGACTGCGCGCACCCGGCGACCGCGTGCACGATCCCCGCGAGGTGCACGCCGACGCGGCGCGCGCCGCACGTGCCGCACGCGACCGGGACCGCGACCAGGCCCGCGACCGCGACGAGCACGACGACGAGCGCGACGGCCCCGCCCCGTGGTGGCGCAGGCTCGGATCGACCGCCGACCGGCCGGCCCCGGGGCCCGACGACGACGAGACCGAGCCGGTCCGCGGTCTCGACCGCTGACCCGCACCTCCTCGGACCGGGAGGACGAGGAAGACCCGGACGGCCCGGAGGAACCGGAGGACCCAGAGGCCTCCGATGCCCCGGGGGCCCCCGCCTCGGCCACTAGGCTTGCCGGGTGCTGAAGCTCGTGGTGCTCATCTCCGGTGGCGGCTCGAACCTGCGTGCCCTGCTCGAGGCCGCGCACCACGACAGCTACCCCGCCCGCGTCGTCGCCGTCGGCGCCGACCGCGAGGCCGACGGCCTCGAGCACGCCGAGCACTTCGGGGTGCCGACCTTCACCGTGCCGTTCTCGAGCTTCGACGACCGGGCGTCGTGGGGCGACGAGCTGCTCGCGCAGATCCGCCAGTGGCAGCCCGACCTCGTCGTGCTGAGCGGCTTCATGCGGCTGCTGCCCGTCGGGGTCGTCGACGCGCTGAGCCCGCACCTGATCAACACGCACCCCGCTTTCCTGCCCGAGTTCCCGGGTGCGCACGGCGTGCGGGACGCGCTCGCCGCCGGCGTCGACCAGACCGGGGCGAGCGTCATCGTCGTCGACGCCGGCGTCGACAGCGGCCCGATCCTGGCGCAGCGCCGCATCCCCGTGCTGCCCGGCGACGACGAGTCGTCGCTGCACGACCGCATCAAGATCGTCGAGCGCGAGCTGCTGGTGCAGACCGTGCGCGAGATCGCCGACGGAACGACCGACCTCGAGGAGACGAGACCCGCATGAGCGGCCACCAGATCGACCCCACCCTCTACCGCGAGCGGGACGCCGTCCCCGTGCGCCGCGCGCTCATCAGCGTGAGCGACAAGACCGGACTCCTCGACCTGGCCGAGGCGCTCGCCGCGGCGGGCGTCGAGATCGTGTCGACGGGCTCGACCGCGTCGACCATCCGCGACGCGGGCCACGACGTCACCGACGTGAGCGCCGTCACCGGGTTCCCCGAGTCGCTCGACGGCCGGGTCAAGACGCTGCACCCCGGCATCCACGCGGGAGTGCTCGCCGACCTGCGCCTCGAGTCGCACGAGCAGCAGCTCGCCGAGCTCGACATCGCGCCGTTCCAGCTCGTCGTCGTCAACCTCTACCCGTTCGTCGAGACGGTCGCGTCGGGTGCCGAGGCGCCGGCCGTGATCGAGAACATCGACATCGGCGGGCCTGCCCTCGTGCGCGCCGCCGCCAAGAACCACGCGAACGTGGCCATCGCCGTGTCGCCCGCCAGCTACGGCCAGATCGTGAAGTCGCTGACGCTCGGCGGCACGACCCTGGCCCAGCGGCAGCGCCTCGCCGGCGAGGCCTTCGCGCACACCGCCGCCTACGACACGGCCGTCGCCGCCTGGTTCGCCGAGAACGTCGGGGTGCAGGCCGAGCACGAGGCCGGTGCCGACGCGGCGACCGCAGCCGAGGAGGCGCGGGCCGGGTCGGCAGCGTTCGACGCCCCCCAGCACGTCGTCCTCGAGGGCACGCGACAGGCCACGCTCCGCTACGGCGAGAACTCGCACCAGCAGGCCGCGCTGTACGCGTCGCCCGAGGGCGCCGGCATCGCCCAGGCCGAGCAGCTGCACGGCAAGGAGATGTCGTACAACAACTACGTCGACGCCGACGCCGCCCTGCGCGCCGCCTACGACTTCGCCGAGCCAGCCGTGGCGATCATCAAGCACGCCAACCCGTGCGGCATCGCCGTCGCCTCGGCCGACGCCGTCGACGCGATCGCCGACGCGCACCGTCGTGCACACGCCTGCGACCCCGTGTCGGCCTACGGCGGCGTCATCGCCGCGAACCGCCCGGTCACCCTCGCCATGGCCGAGACGGTGAAGGACATCTTCACCGAGGTCGTCATCGCCCCTGCCTTCGAGCCCGACGCGCTGGCGCTGCTGCAGACGAAGAAGAACATCCGGCTGCTCGTGCTGCCGGCCGACTTCGCCCGCCCGACCGTCGAGGCGCGGCAGATCTCGGGCGGCCTGCTCGTGCAGCAGGTCGACTCGTTCGACGCCTTCTCGTCGCAGGGCTGGACGCTGGCCGCCGGCGACGAGGTCGACGCCGCCACGCGCGCCGACCTCGAGTTCGCCTGGCGGGCCTGCCGCTCGGTCAAGTCGAACGCGATCCTGCTCGCCGACGCCGGCGCCTCCGTGGGCGTGGGCATGGGCCAGGTCAACCGGGTCGACTCGTGCCAGCTGGCCGTGACGCGGGCGGGGGAGCGAGCCCGCGGCTCGGTCGCTGCCTCCGACGCGTTCTTCCCGTTCGCCGACGGCCTGCAGGTGCTGCTCGACGCGGGCGTGCGTGCCGTCGTCCAGCCCGGCGGGTCGATCCGCGACGACGAGGTCGTCGCGGCGGCCGCCGCCGCGGGCGTCACGATGTACTTCACCGGCGAGCGGCACTTCTTCCACTGAATCGTCGAGTCCTCGTCGACGGACGCCCCGGCCCGTGCGGCCGGGGCGTCCGCCGTTCGCCGTCCGTGGTGGCACGCACGCGCCGCTCCCTCCGCTCCATCCGCCCGCCCGCGGCCACGGCCGTCCGGACACCTGTCGCGCATCTTCTCCTCCCTCGCCCTTGCGGGGGAGGTGTCAGCACACATATCCTGAAAAGCTGCTCACAGCCGGTCGCTCGCGACCGACACGACGGACGAACGACGACCTGCACAGGAGGACACGATGAACTCGACGCTGACCACGGTGGCCTCGGCCCCCGCCGGTGCCCTCGTGCCTGCCGCCCGCACCTCCGTCGCCGCTCGCCGGGCAGCCCGGACCCTCGTCGGCTAGGCCGAGCGGGACGCAGGCCGGGCTCGCCGCCGGCACCGCACCTCCTCCACCCGAGCGCCTCGTGCGCTCCACATCAGGGTCGCCGCCGTGCCCTCCCCAGGGCACCGGGCCGCGACTCCCTCCCCAGCCGGTCGCCGCCGTGACGGCACCGACGCTCCAGATCACGACACTTGGATCGACCATGTCCCCGAAGTCCCCTCCGCCCCCGTCCGCGCCGCAGCGTCGCCCGTCGACGTTCCGTGCGCTGATGCGGCTCCGCCCCTACGCGAAGCCGGCCATCCCGCGCATCGTGCTCGGCGCCGTCGCCGCGCTCGCCGCCGCCGTCGTCGCCCTGCTCATCCCCGCCGTCCTCCAGCTGCTGGTCGACGGTCCTCTGTCGAGCGGCGACCGCGCCCAGGTGTGGCCGGCCTTCGCCGTCGTGCTCGGGCTCGGCATCGTCGAGGCCGTCATGATCGGCCTCCGTCGACGGCTCGTCCTCACGCCCAGCACCCACGTCGAGGCGTCGATGCGCAACTCGCTCTACGCGAAGCTGCAAGACCTGCCGGTGGCGTTCCACGACCGGTGGCAGAGCGGCCAGCTGCTCAGCCGGTCGGTCAGCGACCTCTCGCTGATCCGGCGCTGGCTCGCGTTCGGCGTCGTCCTGCTCGTCGTCAACGTGCTGACGATCGTCGTCGGCTTCGCCGTGCTCTTCTTCTACAGCTGGGCGCTCGCGCTCCTGTTCATGGTCGCGTCGATGCCGGTGTTCTTCGTCAGCTTCGCGTTCGAGAAGCGGTACTCGATCGTCGCGCGGCGCAGCCAGGACCAGGTCGGCGACCTCGCGACCAGCGTCGAGCAGAGCGTGCACGGCATCCGGGTGCTCAAGGCCTTCGGCCGCGGCAAGCACTCGCTCGACGAGTTCGCCAAGCAGGCCGACGACCTCCGCGGCACCGAGATCGAGAAGGCCCAGGCGATCAGCCGGCTGTGGCTGTGGCTGCTGCTCGTGCCCGACGTCGCCTTCGCCCTCTGCCTGCTCGGCGGCATCTGGCTGGCCGCCGACGGTCAGCTGACCGTCGGGCAGCTGTTCGCGTTCTTCGCGACGGCGACCGTGCTGCGCTGGCCCGTCGAGTCGATCGGGTTCCTGCTGTCGATGACCTTCGACACCCGCACCGCGGCCGACCGGTTCTTCGAGGTGCTCGACAGCGAGAACGCGATCACCGACCCTGCCGAGCCGGTCACGATCGAGGCGCCGGAGGGGCGGCTCGAGTTCGCCGACGCCCACTTCCGCTACCAGGACAGCCCGGCCCAGTACCCGGACCTCGTCAACGGTGTCGACCTCGTCGTCGAGCCGGGCGAGACCATGGCCCTCGTGGGGCTCACCGGCTCGGGCAAGACGACGCTCCTCGCGCTCGTCTCGCGGCTGTACGACGTCACGGGCGGCGGCGTCCGGATCGACGGCGTCGACGTGCGCGACCTCTCACGGCGAGAGCTGCGCCGGCTCGTCGGCATGGCGTTCGAGGACGCGACGCTGTTCAGCGCCTCCGTCCGCGACAACGTGCTGCTCGGCCGACCCGACCTCGCCGACGACCCCGCCGAGGCCGACCGCGTGATGCGCGAGGCCCTCGAGATCGCCCAGGCCGACTTCGTCGAGCGCCTGCCCGACGGCGTCGACACCCGTGTCGGCGAAGAGGGGCTGAGCCTCTCGGGCGGGCAGCGCCAGCGGCTCGCCCTGGCCCGCGCCGTCGCGGCGCGTCCCGCGATCCTCGTGCTGGACGACCCGCTGTCGGCGCTCGACGTCGACACCGAGGCCCGGGTCGAGGCCGGCCTCCGCCGGGTGCTCGCGTCGACGACCTCGTTGATCGTCGCGCACCGTCCGTCGACGGTCACCCTCGCCGACCGCGTCGCCCTGCTCGAGAACGGCAGGGTCACCGCGGTCGGCACCCACTCCGACCTGCTCGCCACGAACGAGCACTACCGCTGGGTGATCTCGTCCCTCGACGACGACACCACGCCCGCCCGAGAGGAGGTGCTGGCATGACCGAGCAGACGACGCACGACCAGGCCACGCGCCGCACCGATGACGCGCCCGACGGCGCGGTCCGCGACGATCGTCTGGTCGACGGCACCGGGGGCGGCCCCGCCCACGAGGCCCTCGACGGCCGCACCCCGGCCGAGAAACGGGCCGAGCAGGGCTCGACGACCCAGGGTGTCCGCGGCGAGGAGCGCGACGACTTCACCAAGGCCGAGAGCAAGCGGCTCCGTCGACGGTCGCTGCGCCTCCTCGGCTCGCTGATCCGTCCGCTGCGCTGGCGGCTGGCGCTGATGGCGGTCGTCGTCATCGTCAGCACCGCCTCCCAGGTGGCCGGCCCCGCCCTGATCGCGTTCGGGATCGACACCGCCCTGCCGGCCCTGATGGACCGGCAGGACTGGGCACCGGCGATCCTCGTGGTCGTCGTCTACCTCGTGACGGGCGTGCTCGGCGCGGTGCTGATGGCGCAGTACACGGTGCTGTCGGCGCGGATCAGCCAGGCGATCCTGTTCGACCTGCGCAAGCGGCTGTTCCTGCACACGCAGCGGCTCAGCCTCGAGTTCCACGAGACCTACACGTCGGGGCGCATCATCTCGCGCCAGACGAGCGACCTCGACTCGATCCGCGAGCTGCTCGACTCGGGCATCAACCAGCTCGTCTCGGGCCTGCTCTACATGGGGTTCACCGCGATCGCGCTCGTCAGCCTCGACGCGCCGAGCGGGCTCGTGCTCGCCGTCGCGCTCATCCCGCTGATCGCGCTGACGCGGTGGTTCCAGGTGCGCTCCCAGAAGCTGTTCCGTGCCACGCGCGTCGCCAGCGCCCGGGTGATCGTGCACTTCGTCGAGACGATGACGGGCATGCGGGCGGTGCAGGCGTTCCGCAAGGAGGCGCGCAACGAGAAGGAGTACGCCGGCTACGTCGAGGAGTACCGCCAGGCCAACTCGAAGGTGTTCACGCTCTTCGGCACGTTCGACCCGGGCCTGGTGCTGATCGGCAACGCCACCCTCGCGGCCGTCGTGCTCTTCGGCGGGTTCCGCGTGATCGACGGCTCGCTCGAGATCGGCGCCCTGCTCGCGGCGGCGCTGTACGCGAAGCGCTTCTTCGACCCCGCAGAAGAGATGGCCATGTTCTACAACGGCTACCAGTCGGCCTCGGCGGCGCTCGAGAAGATCTCGGGCGTCCTCGAGGAGGAGCCGAGCGTGCCCGACCCCGAGTCGCCCGTCGACCTGCGGCACGCGAAGGGCGCCGTCGTCTTCGACGACGTCGAGTTCGCGTACTCGGCCGACACGGTCGTGCTGCCCGAGTTCGACCTCGACGTGCCTGCGGGGCAGACCATCGCTCTCGTCGGCTCGACCGGCGCCGGCAAGTCGACGCTGGCCAAGCTCATGTCCCGGTTCTACGACCCGACCCGTGGCCGCGTCACGCTCGACGGCGTCGACCTGCGCGACCTGCACCCGAAGGACCTGCGGCGAGCCATCGTCATGGTCACGCAGGAGGCGTACCTGTTCTCCGGCTCGGTGGCGGACAACATCTCGCTCGGCAAGCCCGACGCGACCCGCGACGAGATCGAGCGCGCCGCCCGCGCGGTCGGAGCCCACGAGTTCATCGTGGCGCTGCCCGACGGGTACGACACCGACGTGAACAAGCGAGGCGGACGGGTCTCGGCCGGGCAGCGCCAGCTGCTGTCGTTCGCGCGGGCGTTCATCGCCGACCCGGCGGTGCTCATCCTCGACGAGGCGACCGCGTCGCTCGACATCCCGTCGGAGCGCATGGTGCAGGAGGCCCTGCAGACCCTGCTCGCCGACCGCACCGCCGTGATCATCGCGCACCGGCTGTCGACGGTGGCGATCGCCGACCGGGTGCTCGTCATGGAGCACGGTCGCGTCGTCGAGGACGGCACGCCCGCCGACCTCATCGCCGGCACCGGACGGTTCGCGCAGCTGCACGCGGCCTGGCGCGACTCGCTCGTGTAGGCGTCGCCCTCCTCCTCCCCCTCCTCATTCAGGAAGATCTGTCCTGCGTCGCGCAGCGGGGGGAGTCGTTCTCCTGAACGATGCACGGTTCAGGAGGCGGCCCGCCTGTTCTCCTGAGTCGTGCGCGGCGGGCGTCAGGCGCGTCAGGTCGTGCGCGGCGGGCGTCAGCCGCGCCAGGCCCAGACCGTGCCGTCGTCCGCGACGACGGTCCAGTCGCCGCAGCTCCAGCCCGCGGTGGGCGTCGGGTCGGGCAGCCACGCCGGAGACAGCGGCGGAGCAGCGGTCACCGGCTCGACGGCAGTGCAGCCCGCGGCGTCGGCGGGGGAGGCGGGGCTGTGGAACGTGAGGACCGCCTCCTCGGGGGCCTCACGACTCGTGATCGCCCGGATGTCGACCGCGTCGGTCGGCACCCAGGCATCCAGCACGAACGAGCGCGTGCCCGCCTTCGGTGCGTCGCCGTAGCGGTCGAACTCCCACGTCCTCTCGTCGGAGCCGAGGCCCAGGGCCGAGCAGGAGGAGGCGGTGACGCAGACGACGGCGGCGACGGCGACGGCGGCGGCGAGACGGGGGAGCGAGCGCATGTCCCGATCGAAGCGCCTGGCAGCCGCGAGCGCGTCAGCCGAACGGGTCGACCGGCTCGTCCGACAGGCTGACGTCGGGCCACCAGGCGGCGCGCTCGAGGTCGACCCGGACCGTGCCGGTGCGCGACCACCGCAGTGGCGTCCCCTCAGCGCGCCAGTGCTCGAGCGCGCGCTGGCCGTGGCCCTCGGGCGCGTGCCCGGACGCCTTGACGATCCGCCACCACGGCAGGTCGGAGCCCGCGTGCGCCATCACCTTGCCGACGCCGCGCGACGAGCGTGAGCCGACGGCCGCCGCCACCGAGCCGTACGACATGACCCGACCCTCCGGCACGGACTCGACGACCGAGACGACGCGCGAGACGAAGTCGCCGCCGGACGGGGCGTCGTCGGGCTCAGCTGCCCCCGCGGTCACTCGCCGTTCGGCGTCGGGCTGATCGTCAGCGCCGCGAGGTGCTCGCCGTACGGCGTCTCGCCGACGACCTCGAAGCCGATGTGGGCGAAGAAGCGCTCCGGGCCGTCGTCGCCCGGCTCGTAGATGACGGTGAGCGTGTCGAAGCCGCGGCTGCGCGCCTCGCCTGCGAGGGCGTGGATCGCGAAGCGCCCGACGCCCCGGCCCTGGTGCTCGGCCGAGACGTTGACCCGCCAGATGCAGCTGCGCAGGGACTCGTCGTCGGCGTCCGCGTCGAAGTTGCCCATGATGAAGCCGACGACCTCGTCGCCGTCGAGCACGACGCGGGGCCAGGCCGTGGTCGGGTTCACGTACGCCTCGGCGATCGAGTGCGAGACCGGGGCCACGTACTGCTCTTGGCCCGGCTTCAGCGTCAGGTTGTTGGCCGCCACGACGGTGGCGGCGGACAGGGTCTCGAGGCGCAGGTCCGTCATGGCCTCAGGGTAACGGGGCAGCCCCGCCCGGCACCACTGCCGCGGGGAGGATGTGGACGACCGCCTCAGTGAGCGACGGCGACGGGGGCAGGGTCGGCCTGCGCACCCGCCATGGCCGCCCCGACGGCTGCGGCGGGCAGGCCCGCGGGCAGCAGCACGAGCCGCGAGGCGAGGTCGAGCGACGCGATGAACGAGGAGGCGGCGGCCTGGTGGGCGAGCGCCTCGCGCACCGGCCCCATCAGCTCGTCGCCGAGCGCGCTCATCCCGCCGCCGACGACGATCGTCTGCACGTCGACCGTCAGGGCGAGCAGCCGGACGGCCTGCGCGACGCCGTCGACCAGGGTGCGTCGGGCCTGCACGGCCACGTGGTCGCCGTCGGCCGCCGCGTCGAGGAGGGCGCGGGCCGGGTGCAGGGCGGTGGTCGGCCAGAGCCGGGCCGCAGCCGACCCCGAGGCCACGGTCTCGAGGCAGCCGCGCTGTCCGCAGGCGCACCAGGCGCCGGCCGGGTCGACGGGGACGTGGCCGATCTCGCCCGCGGCGCCGAGGGCGCCGCGGCGGACCTGGCCGTCGAGGACCAGCCCCGCGGCGAGGCCGGTGCCGAGGTTCAGGTAGGCGATCGAGCCCTGCAGGGACATCGCGTGCCACGCGCCGAGCGCTGCGGCGTTGACGTCGTTCTCGACCCGGACGGGCACGCCGAGGCGACGGGCCAGCTCGTCGCCGAGCGCCGTGTCGACGAGGCCGAGGTTGACGGCGTGGCCGACCCTGCCCGTGGTGGCGTCGACGACGCCGGGCACTCCGACGCCGACCGACGTCAGACGGCCGAGCGGCACGCCGGTGAGCGCCGCGAGGCGCCGCGCAGCCTCGACCGCGTTGCCCAGCACCTCGTAGGCCCCGAAGCCCGAGGCGAGCCGGACGCGGTGCACCGGTCGGGGCGACCCTGCGCCGTCGTCGGCGACGGCCACGGCGTCGATCTTCGTCCCGCCGATGTCGAGGCCGAGCCTCACGGGCACGCCCTCGACGCCGTGGCGTGATCGCCGCGAGGAGCCTCGCCGACGACCAGGACGGGCATCACGACGATGCCGGGGAAGGCGGGGACGGGCCTGTTCATGGGTGTTAGTAAAGCTTACTAACCGAACCGCAGCAAGCGGGAGATGCCCGAGATGTCGGGCTCATTTCGGGTATTGACCAGCCGTGTTTCCTGCTCGTAAACTCACCGCACCAGCCTTGACAACGTGTTTGTAAGGCATTTTTACTAAACGGCAACGCTGCCGGGCCCGTCTCGCACCACGAGACGGCGCACGCCTCTCGAGGCCCCGGTCGGCGACGCCCGAGACGAGAGGAGGCGACCGTGCCCCGAGCAGCCGCCCCCCGAGCAGCCGCCCCCCGTGCCGCCGCCCCCCGTGCCGACACGCACACCGCCGCTCCCGTCGCCGCCGGTGCAGAGCGCGCCTCCTCCTCCTCCACGCTCCGCGTCACCGCCAAGTCGCTGCCGCAGCACACCCGGGCCCGCAACCGCTCGCTCGTGCTGCAGACCCTCTGGCGCCGGGGCTCGATGAGCCGCGCCGACCTCGCCCGCGAGAGCGGGCTCACCCGGCCGACCGTCTCGGGCATCGTGCAGGAGCTGGCCGACGAGGGGGTCGTGGCCGAGCTCGGGCTGCGCGGCGACTCCCGGGTCGGCAAGCCGGCGACGCTCGTCGGCATCCGGCCCGACTCCTTCCACATCCTCGCCCTCGACCTCTCGTCGGCGGACCGCTTCGCCGGCGCCGTCGTCGACGTCCGCGGCGAGGTCGTCGGCCGGGCCAGCGTCGACATCGACGGGGCGACGGGCGAGGCGGCCGTGGCGCTGGCCGAGCGCCTCGTCGACGAGCTGTCCTCGCTGACGACCACGCGCCTCCTCGGCGTCGGTGTGGGCACGCCCGGCATCGTCGACCACCAGGGCGTCGTGCGCACGGCGGTGCACCTGGGCTGGTGGGACCTGCCCCTCGCGGCCCGGCTGAGCGCCCGGACGGGCGTGCCGGTGCACGTCGGCAACGACGCGAACCTGGCCGCCCTCGGGGTGCACACCTTCGGCGACCCGGAGCGCGACCCGTCCCGCAGCCTGATGGTCATCACCATCGAGCACGGCGTCGGCGTGGGCCTCATCGTCGGGGGAGCGCTCGTCGAGGGCGACCGCTTCTCGGCCGGCGAGATCGGGCACGTCACGGTCGACGAGACCGGCGACGTCTGCGCCTGCGGTCGACGCGGCTGCCTCGAGGTCTCGCTCGCGGCGCCGGGGCTGTCGGCCCGCCTCCTCGCCGTCGACCCCGGCTCGCGCGGCGCCGTGCTGCACGCCGCGGGGCGCGACCTCGGCTTCGTGCTCGCCCCCGTCGTGAGCGCCCTGGGGCTCGACGAGGTCGTGCTCTCCGGGCCCCGTGAGCTGCTCGACGGCGTGCTGCTGCGCGCGGCGGTCGAGACCGTCAGGGCCCGCACGCTCGCGGCCGTCGGCCAGGGGCTCGTCCTCCGCTACGCGGGCGACGACCGGGACCTGGCCGTGCTCGGCGCCGCCTCCCTCGTGCTCTCGGCCGAGCTGGGCGTCTCGTGACGGCGCCCGGCCGCTCGGGTGGCCCCTCCCCAGGCAGCCCCTCCACCCGATCCGCCCCAGACCGCACCACCCGCACCAGCACCACACGCACCTGCCCCACCACCATCACTCCCAGCAGCACCCTGCGGCACCGCCGCCCCGTCCACGAGGAGACACAATGCGAATGACACGTCACACAGCGGTCGCGGCCCTCGGCCTCAC
>Ga0308167_1003290_pt1 | contig 13110 bp, 11 predicted proteins | sample PhyCR1_2_FD_202138 | JGI IMG/M metagenome (GOLD analysis project Ga0308167, IMG submission 202138) | Phyllosphere microbial communities from UC Gill Tract Community Farm, Albany, California, United States - DLSLRC.R1 | ecosystem: Host-associated > Plants > Phyllosphere > Unclassified | place... | reverse complement strand
TTTACTTGACGCAGGTCGAGCATGAGCTGTACGAACAGGTCATGACAGAGGTCATCACCCGGCTTGAAGGATGCCGCGGCGACTATCCGGCAGATGTCGTACAAAGTGTACTCGAATTTTACAAACGGTTACGCTTTAAACACACGCGTTGGTCGTCACCGGTCGGCGGAAAAGCCGACGTCGATCAGCAAAAAGAAGAACTTTGTCTGCGGGCAATTGAAGTCCAGCGCCAGGAAATCGCTTCGATGTCAAAAGAAGGCGATTTGTCGGGCGAGGAAGAAAAAGAATTGCGCCGCTTCATTCATTATATTGAGAGTGTCGTTCTTTATGAGTACGTCGAGTAAACGAAAAAACAGCCCTTGTCCAGTGGACAGGGGTTGCTTTGTGATTAACCGAGTGACAAGTATTTGACTTCGAGATAATCCTCGATACCGTAGACGCCGCCTTCACGGCCGAGTCCACTTTCTTTATAACCGCCGAAGGGTGCTTGCGCAGCGGATGGTGCACCGTCATTGAGACCGACGATTCCGTACTCGAGTTTTTTACCGAGCAGGAGAGCTTCGTCGATTTTTTCCGAGAACGCATAGGCCGCAAGACCGTATGGTGTGTTGTTCGCGCGTTCGATGACTTCGTCAAGCGTATCGAAGACCGAAATCGGTGCGAGTGGACCAAATGTTTCTTCCTGCATGCAGATCATGTCTTCCGTGACATTGCCGAGGACGGTCGGTTCGACGAAATAGCCGATAGAGTCGTCAATTGTGCCGCCTGTTAAAATCGTTGCACCTTTGGCGACGGCATCGTCGATATGTGCTTTAACTTTGGCGACAGCCTTCGCATTGATCAACGGTCCAATCGTCGAATCCGCATCGAGTCCGTTACCGACTTTCAGACGATTGACTTCGGCGACGAATTTTTCAGTGAAAGCATCAAGGACCGATGCCTGGACATAAAAGCGGTTTGTTGCGACACAGGCTTGTCCGCCGTTGCGGAATTTCGAACGGATGGCGCCTTGAACGGCTTTATCGAGATCGGCATTTTCCGTGACGATGAACGGCGCGTGACCACCGAGTTCAAGCGACAGTTTTTTCATTGTATCTGCTGCTTGACGCATGATCAATTTACCGACGGCTGTTGAGCCCGTGAACGTGATTTTCCGGACGCGGGAATCGGCTTGCCAGACACCGCTGATCGTTGCCGCGTCACCCGTCAGAACGTTGATCGCACCAGCCGGAATACCAGCTTCGATTGCCAGTTCGACAAGACGGAGTGCCGTATACGGTGTTTCTTCTGACGGTTTGAGAACAACAGTACAGCCGGCAGCGAGCGCCGGAGCGAGTTTCCGTGTGATCATCGCTGCTGGGAAGTTCCACGGTGTGATTGCCGCAACGACACCCACCGGTTCTTTTTCAACGAAGAGCCGTTTTCCGGGAACGGAGGCCGGAATCGTTTCGCCGTAAATCCGGCGTGCTTCTTCTGCATACCAGCGGACGTATTGATTGCCGTAATCGATTTCTCCGCGTGCTTCGACGAACGGTTTCCCTTGTTCGCGTGTCATGATGTCGGCGAGTTCGTCACGGTGTTCCTGAATCAACCGGTACCAGGCATCAATTTTATCGGCACGGTCGTCCGCTGTCCGCTGTGACCAGTCAACGAAAGCCGTACTTGCCGCATCGACGGCGCGCGCTGCATCGTCTGCTGTGCTGCTCGGGACGTGTCCGAGCAATTCTTTTGTTGCCGGGTTAAAGACCGGAATCGTTTCTTCTGTGTCATACCATACTCCATTGATTACGTTTTGTTCTATCATGTGCTGCACCTCCGTGTGTTTTCATTACGTCCCTTATTAAACACCCATCCGACCGGTTTGTGTACTTCCGCTTTGGATGGGGGACATAACGAACTGGAATACCCTTGTAAAATCCGTTAAGCGATTGAACAATCGGGAATATAAAGAGTAAGCAGAAGCGGACGTTTTATTTCCGAGAAAGGGCGGGATTCTTATGAATAGAAAATGGGTGGTCGTTAGTCTTACAGGCATCGTATTGATCAGTGGATGCGGTCAACCGTCAATTGGGTCAGAAACGAAAACGAAGCAGGTCGTACGTCAAGCGGCAGACGCAAGCTACATACGTCAAGAATTAAAGCGCGCCGATTTCATTGCCGCCCAGTATGATTACGCCAGGGCGATCCGGATTGTCGACCGCCTAAAGACGACGGAAGCGAAACAAAAGCGGAAGGAATACGCGGCGAAACAGGCGAATCTCGGTACGGTGAAAGCCGGTACGTCCGTCCCGCACCTGTTTTTCCACTCCTTGATCGCCGAGCCGAAACGTGCCTTTGACGGGGACCGGAAACAGCAGGGCTACGATGATTATATGGTGACGCAAGGGGAGTTCGAACGGATTTTGATCGCCTTGTATCAGCGGAACTATGTCCTTGTCCGGCCGACCGATCTTGCGGTGTGGAAAGACGGACGGATGACGGAAAAGGGGCTTTCTTTTCCAAAGGGCAAAAAGCCGCTTGTCCTGTCGCAGGATGACGTCAACTACTATGAATACATGACGGGAGACGGTTTTGCGACGACGTTGAAAGTGAAAAACGGGCGGATCACCAATTCGATGACCGGAAAACCGGATGGTGCGTATGATCTCGTGCCGATCGTGGACGCGTTCGTCAACCGCCATCCGGACTTCTCTTACCACGGTGCAAAAGGATTGCTTGGTATCACGGGCTATAACGGCGTCCTCGGGTACCGGTCGTCATATGCGCAGTACGGTTCATCGACTAAAGTCGAGCAGGCGCGTCAACAGGCGAAAGCGACGGCGACGGCCTTGAAGAAGGACGGGTGGCAGTTTGCCAGCCACACGTATGGTCACATCGCGATCGGGAAAGTCAGTCTGGCAACGATTCAGGCGGATACGGCGCGCTATAAACGTGATGTCGCCCCATTGATTGGTACGACACGGCAGTTGATTTATCCGTTTGGCAGTGATATTCAGAATTGGCATGGGTATACGGGAGATAAATACCGCTACTTGACGCAGCAGGGGTTCCATTATTTTTATAATGTCGATGCGTCGCAGCATGCCTGGAAACAGTTAGGGAAAGACTATTACCGTCAGGCGCGGATCAATGTCGACGGGATTCGGCTCCGCCAGGCGATTGCCGGGAAGACCAAAGTCTTGGATCCGTTCTTTGACTCGAAAACCGTCTTTGATCCGATGCGGCCGGTCGTTAAAAAATAATTCCGTTCCTAAAAAACGAATTGACCCATTTAATGATTCACGACTTTCTAAGTGACATTAAATGGGTATTATTTGTATAGAGGAGAAAGTGGACGTCAGGATGTGACGGTTGCCTAAACCTCAATACAGTTTGCGTGGAGAGGGATAAAAGACATGTCCATCAGAAATACATTATGGGTTGGTTTCATCGTTGCCGGCAGTACATTCGCTTTCAGTGAAGCAGCGTCTGCCCAGGCGGACAGCTTCAAAATTGCTTCGACGAGCTACAGTCAACCGTTGACGCAAGTCGAAAGTATAATCGGCGGGAAAAAAGTCGAGACGGTTCGTTACAAGCTCGGCAGTGTTGACCGTCTGCATGACGGCTTGCTATACAGTTCCTACGGTGACGAGGTGATTAATCTGAAAAACAGCAAGACGACACTTAAAAAAGTCGCCGACTCGCCACTGCTGATTACGAAGTATAAAAATGCCTACTATGTCTTAACTATATCTGCACTCAATGAATTTTCACTGACAAAATATTCGTCTGATTTCAAAAAAATCGGCCAGACGAAACGAGTTGATGGTCATGGGCGGGACATGATCGTAACCGGAGATAAAGTGTATGTCCTCGCCAATAACATGGAGACAGAAACGAATTCGGTTGAAATACATACGTTTGATACTAAACACTTTACGTCTCTCCATCTTGAGAAAATCAAGCCGATGATTTTTGCTTTTCATTTCCGGCATGCCGGTAACGAGTTGAAAATTTACGGCAATAAAACTGAAGCAGGGGAAGAACTCTCGATTGCGTCGTATGACTTAAAAAAACAACAGGGCAAAATCGTTTTGACGTCCAAGCAACCCGTCATGTGGGTCAACGAAACAAAAGCCTTGTCACCGACAAAAGATATAGTCTTCAATATGTATTCCATGCTCGAAGTCGATCAAAAAACGAAACAGGTCCGGGTTCTGTACAGCAGTAAACAGGCACTGATTGACTATGCGTACGACAGCAAAACGAAAATGTATCACGTGCTCGAAGGAAATTATGAAACAAGTAACTACCGGGTCAAGACGCTGAACAGCCACTTTAAACCGGTTGCCGATTATAAGTTTCAGTCAACCGGCCGTTTGATGCCGTTTCAGGTGTTGTGACAAATTCAGGAAGGGGTGTAACTTATGCAAAAAGCTTATAAGCTGCTGATGGCAGCAACAGTTGTCAGTATGACTGTTGGATTTAATCACGCTGTAGCGGCGCAAAAAGATACGTATCAAGTCGTTTCAACAAGTTACGAACAGCCGCTCACGACATTCGAGACTTATATCGGCAATAAAAAGATCGAAACGGTGCGCTATGCGCTGAAAGGCGCTGATCGTCTGCATGACGGACTGTTGTACAGCTCGTATCATAACCGTGTCATCAACTTGAAAAATAGTAAGACGACCATCAAGCAGATTGAGCCGGCACCGATGCGAATCAAGAAGTATAAAAATGCCTATTACATGATGAGTTTATCGGCAATCAATCAATTTTCGCTGACGAAATATACATTGGATTTCAAGAAAATCGGTGCGACGAAACGTTATAGCGGCTTCGGAAAAGATTTGATCGTGACCGGTGACAAATTATATGTGCTGGCAGAGCATATGAAAGGAACCGATGACTCGATCAAACTCCATACCTTTGATACAACATCATTGAATCCTCTCCAGCAGGAAACAATCAAAGAATTAATCTATGCCGATTACATTCGCCTGGCCGGTTCACAACTGAAGATTTACGGTACCTCACCTAAGAACGATAATAAATTAACGATTCTGTCTTATGATACAAAAAAGCAACGCAGCACGAAAACGATGACTTCGAACCAGTATGTAAAAGGTGGAGTAGAGAAAACACAGATGCTCTCACGGGAAACCGAACTGATTTTCAATATGGACTGTTTCTTTGAAATCAATCATCGGACGAAACAAGCCCGTCTTTTGTATAACAATGATCATGATTTGATCGACTACGCGTACGATAGCAAAACGAAAACCTATCATGTCCTTGAGTTAGTTACGCAAACAGGCAAGTACCAGGTCAAGACGCTGAACAGCCACTTTAAATCAATTGCTACATATCGTTTAAAATCATCCGACAGCGTCAGTCCGTTCCGCGTATTATGAAAAACAAGTCCTGTGACTTGTTTTTTTGTTAGGTTAACAGACCGACCAGTCGCTCGCCCCGAAGACGGTATGTCTGCAAATGAAGCTGAAACTGATCATAACCGACCGGATTGTTTTCTGCATCGAACGCAAGCTGTTTCGTCCGTTCGACGAAATGAAGATTCATGCAGCCCGAGAGCCAGAGCAACGAAGCCAGTCGCGGATCCTCTTTCGGTACGAGGACGGTCGGCGAATTATAGTGGGTCAGTAAACTTTTGGCTAAACGGCCGGACACGTCATGCGAGTCAATCCCTTCCGTCCGGGCATACCATTTGATCAACCAGGCCAAATCCTGCACACGGTCGGTTGCACCGATGTGTTCGTGATCAACGATTCCAACGATGTGTTGATCAGAATCCCATAAGACGTTGAGCGAATTCAAGTCAGTCGAGATGACCGGTTGAAGTGAAGAAGATTTTGGGAGTCTTGCGGTGTCGAGATGTTGTTGTGCCAAAGTCAGGTACTCCTGAAATGAATTTTGGACCGGTTCCGGCATTCGAGAAGCCGAGAGCCGTTGTAAATCGCCGAGCCAACGCTGATAGGTAACCGTATGATCAATAAACGGAAACTGAATTTCCTGTTCGTGCAGCGAAACATCATGTAACTGACGGGCTAACTGACCCATCCGAGCGGCTGTCTGTTCTGTATTCGCCGTCACGTGGTGTCCGTCGATCCAGTGGAACAGACAACATGTCCACTCCTGTCCGATTGAATCCATGATTGTCGTAAAAAGAGCCTCATCTGTTGGTTTCACGCGCTTCATGAAAGGAATGCCGTTTGCCCGCAGATAATCGGTGTACCGCAACTGTTTTGTAAGTAGATCCGGTGTAGATTGGGACAAATCAGAATTGACATAACGCTTTTTTGGTAACAGACGAATCGAATAAGGTCGTTCATCGACCAGGATTTTGTAGTGTAAATCTCCGTGTTTGCCGTAGGTCGTTAAAGAGACGGGTTCGATTTCAAGGGATTGAAAGTCAAGACCGTAACTCATGACTGCCTGATTGATTAAAGTAAATGGTTTGGTCTGTTCCATAGTCAGAACTCCTTTCTGCATACGCTCTCATTTGAATTCAAAGAATACCCATTATAGAAAAAACATTTATTTGAAATCTATTACATTAAAAGATACAAATTTTGTATAATGTGTAAGATGCTAGATTAAATCATGAACGTAAGGAGTCAAATGGGATGAAGATTGAGATTCAAAACACTTCAAAAACATATCTGAATGGAAAAAAGGCATTGATGGATGCCAATATCACGTTAGAACCGGGCGTCTATGCTTTGTTCGGAGAAAACGGGGCAGGTAAGTCAACATTGATGAAGATTTTAGCAGGATTGCTTAAACCATCAACGGGTAAAATTCTTGTTGACGGACAAGAAATGTCGCCGCTTGCTGACGCGTACCGCGAAAAAATCGGCTATCTTCCGCAAGACACGCCAATCTACAGCAACTTTACCGCCGCTAAATTTTTAAGTTATCTCGCGACCGTCAAAGGGGTGCCAAAACAAGATGTCCAAACAAGCGTCATGTCCGCCCTCGAAGCGGTCAACATGACAGAACACGCGAATAAGAAGTTGAAAAGCTTTTCCGGTGGTATGAAGCGGAGAATCGGGATTGCCCAATTGTTGCTGAATGATCCGGAACTCTTAATTATTGATGAGCCGACAGCTGGCCTTGATCCAAAGGAACGGATTCATTTCCGGAATCTGATTGCGTCGATTGCCCGGAAGCGGATTGTTTTGCTGTCGACCCATATCGTCTCTGATGTCGGATCGATAGCGCGTGAAATCATTTTGATGAAGCAGGGACGCATCATTAAACAGGCCAATCCGTATGAGCTGTTGGATGAAATTGCGACGGAAATCTGGACCGTTGATGTGACGGATCAGGAATTGCTCGAATTACAAGACACGTATCAAATCGGATCAATCCAACAAACGCGGCAAGGTAAAAACCGGGTCCGAATCATTTCAAGCCAAATGCCGCATCCGAAGGCGGTCCAAGATGAGCCGCAACTGGAAGATTTATACTTGTATCACTTGGACGAACGGAGTAAAAGTGCATGAGCCGATTGATCCGCTTTGAATTGTATAAACTTTGCACATCGATTCCTGCCATGCTGTTCATCGTCGCCTTACTGCTGTACTTGATGTCGTCCGTATTTTCAGAAGAGGAAGCAAACGTCCGCGCGAAGTATGCCGCATGGGAAGGTCGGGCGACAGCAGAAACATTTAAGAAAATACATGACCGCGCAAATAAAATTAATGATGAAGATTATGATCTAGATAATCAGTTTGGTTCCGCCACTTCATACGAAAATGAAGCATTCGCCCATCTGTATAACATCGAAGAAGCACAAATTTTTAAAGCGCAGGGGCTGGAAGCGCTGGCGAATAAAACGGTTGAACCGGGCTTTGACGAACGGGACCGTGCCTTACATATCAGTCTGTTGAAACAAATCAATCTGGACACGATCCGGTACCACATCCCGGCAGAAAAAGCAGTAGCGTTCACGACTCAAACCGGCGTTGCTGTCCTGCTGTTCCCTTTGCTGTTGCTGATTGCGTTCATCTATTCCAAAGAGCGGGTTTCGGGCGTTGATCAATACCAACTGCCCGCTGTGAACGGTCGGACGAAGTTACTGACAGCGAAACTGATTGCTGGATCGATCTTCCTGACAGGCGTCAACGTGATCTTACATCTAGGCATTCTGGGTCTTGCCTCGTATCGTTTCGGGACCATCGACTGGTCCGCTCCAATGCAGGTTGTGAACGGTTTGACCGGTTCACCGTACCCGTTCTCCATCGGGCAATATTGGTTAGTATCGTTTGGTTATCAGACATTTGTATTAATCGTGCTTGGCATTTGGGTGCTAACGATATCGTTTTTCGCCAAAACGGCGATTCAAGCGATTCTCTGGTCGAGCATTTTAATGGGTGTCCCGCTTCTTTACCAATTCGTCATTTCGGGCATCTTTTTTCCGGAAACAAAACTTTTTGAGCAAGGGATTTTATTTTTCCCGAGCCGTGCCTTGTTGACCGGAGAAGTGTTTAAGACGTATCAGACCATCAATCTCGGAATTCCGCTGTTACTGCCGGCAGCCATCCTGCTTGTTCAGGTGATCGTGACCCTGATTGTATTGAAGGTTCTTTATCAAACTAGTCGAAAGAGGCAAGTCGTATGAAAAAATCAGACAGTACGTTGCGGGAGTTAATCCGCTTTGAGTGTTACAAATTGTTGCAGCAACGCTTTTTATGGTTGTTGCTGCTTGTCATCTTGATTGCCGGATTGTACTTTTCCGTGCAACGGATGGGATGGCCGTGGGCGGATCGTGTCAACACAGGGTTTGAAGGGGAACTGACGACAGAAATGATTGCGCGTGCGGAAGCGGGGAGTGAAGCCTATGTCAAAAAAAGTCATCCGACAGCAGAGGAAAAGAAACAAAATGCTTCCTATCATAACGTGCTCGAGGCTGCATCCGCTTATGGCAAGCAATCCAAAGATGTCTCTTCGCTCCGTCAGGAAGGAAAGGAGGCATCCACTGTATATGAAAAACGTCAATTCTCATTACAAGCTGATTTGACGGAAGCGGTTGATTATCGTCCGGTCGGAAACTATCAAACGTTTGATCAATTGCTGACGTTTTCAGGAACCGGTGGATATGCCTTGTTGGCAGTGGTCCTGATTTTCGGAACAGCAGCCAGTTTCTCGAATGAATATCAGACCGGTGTTGCGGCATATCTGTATTCTTCACGGCACGGGAGAAAACAATTATTGACGGCCAAGCTGCTGGTATCCGTTGCACTGGTAACGGGGACGATTCTGATCTACAATCTGGTTCAACTGCTGTGTTTCTTCCGCGGGCATTCCGGTTGGGATATTCCGATCCAAGCGGCTTACGGCAACTCACCTTACCCGTTGACGTTCGCTGAATTATACGGGATTTCCGTATTGTATCAGTGGGTGATTGCCGTTTCGCTTGTCATCGTCCTGTTGTTCCTGTCGATGTTGATTAAACAGACGGTGGTCGCTGTATTCCTCGATGGACTTATCGTCGGCGGACCTTTTCTGATTGAAACGGTTCTGTTTAATACAGAAACACCGGCGTTCATGTGGACTTTGGTGAAGTTCACACAGGGACAGGCACTAAGTGTTTACGTTTTATTCCGGGAGTATGTGACGGTTAATATCTTCGGTTATCCGGTCTTGTTACCGGTTGCTGTACTTGTTGTCACACTTATCACGACACTCATTCTAATCAAACTGATGTACCGGGTAATTGGTCGGAGAATGGCATGATGACATACAAGAAGGTTCGGCTGTCGCGAGACCAAGCCGAATCTTCTTGTGTAAACCGCTTACAAAACAAAAGACGCCGGTTGCGTTCCGTCCGTTAAGTAAAATGCAGATTCATGCAGCACGAGAGCTATAAAAAAGACTGTCAACCGTCTTCTTCCGGTACGAGGACGGTTGGTTAATTATAGCGGATCAGTAATTTTTTCGTAGTAGATTAAGTCACGAGTGTTTGAATGAAATATCGCGTTTCCTCCTTTGTATGTTTCTTTTTCTGCTTAGTTACGTATGTATACTATGAAAATCTGTTATAGAGAGGAAAAGGCATTATAAAAACGTTTTTGAAAATCAATGCAATAAGCATCATGTATGCGGTCGCCTTACTTATTCCGTTAGAAGCGTTTCTCAACGTCTATCGGTTAAACCGTACGACAGGAATCTCAAGTGACTTATGAAGGGGATGCACGAGGTCCGATTGTCGGCTTTATTTTAATCGGCTCGCTTCTGGTCTACCCGTATTTCTTGTTGATTACGAGCTCAATCGTTAAAAGTGTAAGCGAATCAAATAAATCGCACGTAAAAGGAGCAAACCTCTGATGATGAAGCTAATTTGGATTTTAGCGATTACCGCCTATCCGGTTATTATGGCCATTCAAATGTCAAAGCGGAAAGCGTAAGTTAAGTTATAAACGACGCCGGTTGCGTTCCGTCCTGATCCGTAAAGCCGTAGTCACGTGCGAGATCCGACACGAACAAAGCTTGCCCGGTCCGTTGCAGAATGTCCGGATCCTGTGCAAGGGCGACAACAGCCCGTCCGACATAAGCAGTTGTTTCAGTCGCATCACTGCTGAAGCCTGCGTCGATGACCCGTTCCGTCCGCATGAAGCCGGGACAGAGCGCAATCGAAGCGACGCGAGACGTTCGAAGTTCCTGACCCATCACAAATGTCATCCGGTTGATTGACTGCATCGCTAAGTCATAATACAAATTGCCGGCGGCTTGATCCGGCGTGAACGACGTCAAATTGACGATCAATGCTGCTGGACTTTGCTGAAGCAACGGAACAGCCGCCCTCGTCGTCAGCAAATAGGCTTTCGGGCCGGCGACCATCATCGCGTCCCAGTGTTCCGGGGGACGTTCCCAAAATCGTTTGCCTTGCCCCGCAGGAAGGGAAGCTTCCGAACCACCGAACACACTGTTGACGAGCAGGTCGATCCGCCCGTGCTGGTCTTGAATCTGTTGGAACAAGCAAGTTATCTCGTCTGGATCGGTATGGTCACAACGGACCGGAATACCGAAACCACCGCGAGCCGTGACACCGGCGGCCGTCTGTTCAATCGTTTCCGGACGACCGTCGGTGGAGCTTTCCTGCTTACTGCGACCCGTCACGTAGACGGTTGCTCCGGATCGTCCCAGTTCGTAAGCGATTCCGCGACCGGCGCCGCGGGATGCGCCGGTAACGACAGCAATCGTATCTCTTAATGAATCCATCTGGTTTTCCCACCTCACTTTAAAAATAGGACACGACAGAAAAAGGGACTTTCGATTAAAATCGGAAGTCCTTTTCGTCTCACGTTAAAATCCTTTAATCGTCATCCCGCCGTCAACGAACAGCGTCTGTCCGGTGACGTACGTTCCGGCGTCCGACGCAAGGAACACAGCCGGTCCAACGAGTTCCGTCAGTTCACCGACCCGGCCGAGCGGTGTCACGTCAACGATGTCCTGCAAATAAGCGGGATCGGCGAGCAACGGTTCCGTCAGCGGTGTCTTGAAATACCACGGTCCGATCGCATTGACGCGGATATTTTTCGGACCCCATTCAAGCGCGAGGACTTTTGTCATCTGAATCAAGGCGGCTTTCGTCGTCGCATAAACGACACCGGTCCGTAAGGCGACATGTCCCGCAACAGAAGCAATGTTCAGGATACTGCCGCCCGTGTCCTGCATCCGGCGACCGATTTCCTGTGAGAATAGGAAGGCAGACTTTAAGTTCGTCTGCTGGATTGTTTCCCACTCGTCCTCGGTGACATCCAGTGCTTTCGAGCGGATGTTCATTCCGGCGTTGTTGACGAGCACATCGATCCGGTCGACATATGTATAGGCACGGTCGACTGTCGCCTGGACCTGCGTCCGGTCGGTGACGTCGCACGTCAAAACAAAGGCCCGTCGTCCAAGCTGTTCGATTTGTTTTGCGGTTTCCTGTAAATCGGATTCCGTCCGGGCGACCAGTAAGACATCCGCGCCAGCTTCCGCCATTCCGATCGCCAGGGCACGGCCGATGCCGCGACCGGCACCGGTCACAAGAACGGTTTTCTGATCCAGTTGAAACGAAGGTAAGTACATATGATCACATCCTATTCTGACAGTGTAATTTTACTGTACGCTCAAATTGACTGAAAAGAAAGAAAAATGCTGATGGACTGATAACGATATGTTATTATTTGGTAAAAAAGGAGGGGCGACATGAAACGGAAGCTCGGACTGATGATTCTATCCGTTTTGGTAATGGCCGCATCGCTGGTTGCTTTTGAACGTTATGTCTACACGACTTATATTTATAAACCGGCAGATTATACCTTCCATTACAAAATTAAGCCGCGCAAAGCAATGAAGGGGCCGAAATTTGGAGCAAAACCGTTCCCGAAAGGTCCAATGATCAAAGGTGCCTCCTTGTTCTTGCCGGATATGCTGCTGCCGGTCGGAGCACTGGTCACAGCCTTCTTATCTGTGTTTGTGTTCCGCCGGTTACTCGGATACCGTCGGCGTAAACAGTTGCATGAACCGACGGAAGAGGGGGATTCGCAAATCTTACGTCCGAAGATAGCACCGCTTGACTGGCCTCCGGAGCGACAACGACAGCAAACGGACTCCGTTTCCGAAGTCCGTCAATTGATTGCTTCCTTTGACCGGCAGCTGCCGGACGGATCAAAACGCCGACCGGAAGAAACGGTTAAGGACTGGCTCGACCGGATTAAGTTGACGATTGATCCGACGCTCTATCATATGGTCCGTTACGGCGAAATCGACGATCAGATGCTCGACCGTTCCGAGATCGATGCTTTGCGGAACCGACTGGATCAACGGTTGCGGGGATGACCAATCAAACGGAGTAACGTCTGATGGTGTTCCGTACTACGTGTCACAAGCGATAGTTCGCGTGTGACATCAAACCCTGTGATCGGCAACGTCCGGATTTCCGGCGGCAGTCCGTCCTGAAAAATCGCCGGTAAAATCGCGATCCCGAGTTTTGCCCGGATGAAGCCAAGGACGCTTGAACCAAATTCCATTTCCGAGGCGACGATATAGGTCGCCCCGCGTTCCGCAAACGCGGCTTTCAGGATATTCGTCGAGTCACAGTCAATCGGCAAAGACAGG
>Ga0308167_1003289_pt1 | contig 13115 bp, 9 predicted proteins | sample PhyCR1_2_FD_202138 | JGI IMG/M metagenome (GOLD analysis project Ga0308167, IMG submission 202138) | Phyllosphere microbial communities from UC Gill Tract Community Farm, Albany, California, United States - DLSLRC.R1 | ecosystem: Host-associated > Plants > Phyllosphere > Unclassified | place... | reverse complement strand
TGCGCGTCCCACTCCGTTGGCTCGGCGAGTCCGTCGACCTCCCCGACGACGTCACCCTCGAGCACGTCCACGCGGCGCTCGTGTCGGTGGGCTTCGAGGAAGAGGACGTCCACACCTACGACCTCACGGGCCCGATCGTCGTCGGCCGCGTGCTCGAGCGCGAGCCCGAGCCGCAGAAGAACGGCAAGACGATCAACTGGTGCCAGGTGGACGTCGGCGAGCCCGAGCCCCGCGGCATCGTGTGCGGCGCGCACAACTTCGACGTCGGCGACCTCGTCGTCGTCACGCTCCCCGGCGCCGTCCTGCCCGGGCCGTTCCCGATCGCCGCACGCAAGACCTACGGGCACGTGTCCGACGGCATGATCGCCTCGGCACGCGAGCTCGGTCTCGGCGACGAGCACGACGGCATCCTCCGCTTCGCGGACCTCGGCATGGAGCCCGAGGTCGGCGCGGACGCCATCGCGCTCCTCGGTCTCGACGACGCCGCGGTGGAGATCAACGTGACCCCGGACCGCGGGTACGTGCTGAGCATGCGCGGCGTCGCTCGCGAGTACGCCCACGCCACCGGCGCGACCTTCCACGACCCGGTCGAGCGGGTCACCCCCTGCAGCGCCGAGGGCTTCCCGGTCGTGATCGACGACCAGGCCCCGGTGCGTGGCCGGGTCGGCGCGCACACGTTCGTCACCCGTGTCGTCCGTGGCATCGACCCGACCGCGAAGACCCCGGCGTGGATGGTCTCGCGTCTCGCCCTCGCCGGTGTCCGGTCGATCTCGCTGCCCGTCGACATCACGAACTACGTCATGTTCGAGCTCGGTCAGCCGCTGCACGGGTACGACCTCCGGGCGCTGCAGGGCGGGCTCGGTGTCCGTCGTGCTGCTGCCGGCGAGACCCTGACGACCCTCGACCACGTCGAACGGACGCTCGACCCGGAAGACCTCGTCATCACCGACGACTCCGGTCCCGTCGGCCTCGCCGGCGTGATGGGCGGCGCCCGGACCGAGATCTCCGACGCCACCACCGACGTCCTGATCGAGGCGGCCGGCTTCGACCAGACCTCCATCGCCCGGACCGCGCGTCGGCACAAGCTCCCGAGCGAGGCGTCCCGACGCTTCGAGCGCGGTGTCGACCCGCTCGTGGCCGAGGCTGCTGCGAACCGTGCGGTCGAGCTCCTCGTCGAGCTCGCGGGCGGCACCGCGGACCCCCTCGGCTCGACGCTCGTCGACACCGAGCCCCGTCCGACGGTCACGATGCGCATCGCCCGTCCGGCCGAGCTCGTCGGCGTCGACTACACCGACGCCGAGGTCATCGACACCCTGCGCGCGATCGGTGCGTCGGTCGACGTCGACGGGGACACCCTCGCCGTCGTGCCGCCGACCTGGCGCCCCGACCTCACCGACGACACCACCCTCGTCGAAGAGGTCGCGCGCATCGTCGGCTACGACCGCATCCCGAGCGTCCTCCCCGTCGCGCCGCCCGGCCGTGGGCTGACCGGTCACCAGCAGGCGCGTCGTCGCGTCGCCGCTGCACTCGCCGCCGACGGCCTGGTCGAGGTCGTCACCGCACCCTTCGTGTCGCAGACCACGCAGGACGCCTACCCGGGCATCGACGGTGCGGGCGGGCCGAGCGTGGTCCTCGCGAACGCCCTCGACAGCGAGCAGAGCCTCCTCCGACGCAGCGGGGTGCCGGCACTCGTCGACGCCGCCCGCCGCAACGTGTCGCGCGGCCTCGTCGACGTCGCGCTCTACGAGACCTCGCGGGTGTTCCTGCCGATCGCGGGCGAGACGCTCGGCACCGACACGGTCCCGGCCGGCGCCGTGCTCCCGGACCGCGACACCCTCGCCGCGCTCGACGCGTCCCTGCCGCCGCAGCCGTTCCACGTGTCCGCGCTGCTCACCGGCAACCGGGTCGTGAAGCAGCCCGGCGTACAGCCCGAGCCGTACGGCATCGCGGACGCCCTCGACGTCGCGCGCGCCGTCGCGTGGGCGGTCGGGGTCGAGCTCACGGTGGCGCAGACGACGCACCCGTCCCTGCACCCGGGCCGTGCGGCATCGCTCCTCGTGGACGGAACCGTCGTCGGCGTCGCGGGGGAACTCCTGCCCGAGCTGACCGAGGCAGCGGTCCTGCCGCGCGTCGTCGCGGTCGTCGAACTCGACCTCGACGCCATGGTCCGGGCGGCGCCCGAGCTGGTGTCGGTGGCACCGATCGTGTCCTACCCGGCGGCGACGCAGGACCTGTCCCTCGTGGTGGATGCCGACGTACCGGCGGGTGACGTACTGGATGCGGTGCGCACTGGTGCCGGAGAGCTGTTGGAGTATGCTCGCCTCGTGGATGACTACCGGGGCTCCGGCGTGGACGAGGGACAGAAGTCCCTGACGTTCGCGCTGCGCTTCCGCGCCACGGACCGCACGCTGACCGCTGCCGAGGCCACTGAGGCCCGTGACGGCGCCGTCCGACGTGCCGGCGAGCGATTCGGGGCGACCCTGCGCGACTGATCCCATCGGGACCAGCACCGCCCGGGGCCGCCGCCTCCGACTCTCTCGACGACCAGTCCGACCAAAGGTGGAATCCCATGTCCGTATCCGTCGCCGTGGCGGGAGCCTCCGGCTACGCGGGCGGTGAGCTCCTGCGCGTGCTCTCCGCCCATCCCGAGTTCGACGTCAGGACGGTGACGGCGTTCTCGAACGCCGGACAGCCGCTCATCGCGACGCAGCCGCACCTCCGCTCGCTGTCGCACCTGACCCTCGAGCCGACGACGGCGGACAACCTGCGCGGACACGACGTCGTGTTCCTCGCGCTGCCGCACGGCCAGTCCGGGGCCATCACCGCGGAGCTCGGCGACGACGCCCTCGTCGTGGACTGCGGCGCGGACCACCGGCTGACGGACCCGGCGGCGTGGGAAGCGTTCTACGGCGGCGACTACCACGGCGCGTGGACCTACGGGCTGCCGGAGCTGCTGCACGCGGCGCCGACGCGCGGGTCGGCGGACGAGTGGCGTGACGTGGACGACATCCAGACGCAGAGCCGGCAGCGGGCGGCGCTCGTGGGGACGAAGCGGATCGCCGTCCCCGGGTGCAACGTGACCGCGGTCACGCTCGGCATCCAGCCGGGCATCCAGGCCGGGCTGATCGAGTCGGACGACCTCGTGGCCGTGCTGAGCGTCGGCCCGAGCGGTGCCGGCAAGAAGCTCGCGAACACCTACCTGGCGTCCGAGATCATGGGCTCCGCGAGCGCGTACGCGGTCGGCGGGAAGCACCGCCACATCCCGGAGATCCAGCAGAACCTCGTGGTCGCCGGCGCGTCCGACGTGACGATCTCGTTCACGCCGGTCCTCGTCCCCATGTCCCGCGGCATCCTGGCGACGACGACCGCGAAGCTCGCGCCCGGTGTGAGCGCCCGTGACGTCCGGCTCGCCTGGGAGCAGGCGTACGCCGACGAACCCTTCGTGCACCTCCTGCCCGAGGGCGAGTTCCCCCGGGTCGCCGACACCATCGGCGCGAACACCGCACTGATCGGGCTGGCGGTCGACGAGGCCGCCGGTCGCGTCGTCGCGGTGAGCGCACTGGACAACCTGGCCAAGGGCACCGCCGGTGCCGCGGTCCAGTCGACGAACATCGCCCTGGGCTTCCCGGAGACCCTCGGCCTCAGCGTGGACGGAGTCGCACCGTGACCGACGCAAGCCAGTCCACCCACACCGACCCGGGCCTCCAGGGCGTCACCGCGGCAGCGGGCTTCCGCGCGGCCGGCGTGACGGCCGGTCTCAAGTCGAGCGGCAAGCCCGACGTGGCCCTCGTCGTCAACGACGGGCCGGACGCCGCAGTGGCCGCGGTCTTCACCAGCAACCGTGCCCAGGCGCACCCCGTGATCTGGTCGCGCCAGGCGGTCGGTGACGGCACCGCCCGAGCGGTCGTCCTGAACTCCGGCGGCGCGAACTGCTTCACCGGTCCGTTCGGCTTCCAGACCACCCACATGACCGCCGAAGCCGTGGGCGAGGCGCTCGGCATCGGCGCCGGCGACGTCGTCGTCTGCTCGACCGGCCTCATCGGGGTCGGCGACCAGACGTTCCGCGACAACGTCCTCAGGGGCGTCGACCTCGCGAGTGCGGCACTGTCGGCCGACGGCGGTCCGGACGCCGCGACCGCCATCATGACCACCGACACGAAGCCGAAGCAGTCGGTCGTCACCGAGGACGGCTGGACCGTCGGCGGCATGGCCAAGGGCGCGGGCATGCTCGCACCCGGGCTCGCGACGATGCTCGTCGTGATCACCACGGACGCCGTCGTCGGCTCGGACGAGCTCGACCAGGCGCTCCGGGCCGCCACCCGCGTCACCTTCGACCGGGTCGACTCGGACGGCTGCATGTCGACGAACGACACCGTGGTGCTGCTGTCCTCCGGCGCGAGCGGCGTCACGCCCGAGGTCGGCGACTTCCAAGAAGCCCTGACCGCGGTCTGCGCCGACCTCGCACGGCAGCTGCAGCAGGACGCCGAGGGCGCGAGCCACGACATCGCGATCCACGTCGTGAACGCCGCGACCGAGGACGACGCCGTCACGGTCGGCCGGAGCGTCGCCCGGAACAACCTGTTCAAGGCCGCGGTGTTCGGCAACGACCCGAACTGGGGCCGGGTGCTCGCGGCGATCGGCACCACCGACGCCGAGTTCGACCCGTACGCCGTCGACGTCTCGATGAACGGGGTCCGTGTCTGCCACGCCGGCGCACCGGACGAGCCGAGCGACCGCGTCGACCTGACGCCGCGCGACACCGACGTCCTCATCGACCTCGGCGTCGGACCGTTCTCGGCGACGATCCTGACGAACGACCTCACGCACGACTACGTCCACGAGAACAGCGCGTACTCCAGCTGATGGCCGACGACAGCATCCTCTCGAAGGAAGAAGAGCACGAGCTCGCGACCGTCAAGGCCGCGACCCTCATCGAGTCCCTGCCGTGGCTGAAGCGGTTCTCGGGCAAGATCGTCGTCGTCAAGTTCGGCGGCAACGCCATGGTGAACGAGGACCTCAAGCGTGCGTTCGCTGAGGACATGGTCTACCTCCGGTACGCCGGCCTCCACCCGGTGGTCGTGCACGGCGGCGGCCCGCAGATCTCGGCGGCGCTGAAGGAACAGGGCATCGCGTCCGAGTTCCGCGGCGGCTACCGCGTCACCACGACCGAGGCGATCACGGTCGTCCGCGACGTGCTCGCCGGCGAGGTCAACCGCGAGATCGTCGACCTGATGAACGAGCACGGCGAGGGCCTCGCGGTCGGCGTGTTCGGTGACGGCGGCTCGCTGTTCACCGGCGAGAAGAAGGGCGTCGTCGTCGACGGCGAGCACTTCGACCTCGGGCACGTCGGCGACATCACGCACGTCGACCCCTCCGGTGTGCTCGCCGCGATCGAGGCCGGCCGCATCCCCGTGGTGTCGAGCATCGCCATCGACGACGCCCACCCGGACCAGGCGCTCAACGTGAACGCCGACGCCGCGGCGGGCGCACTCGCGATCGCCCTCAAGGCGTCGAAGCTCATGATGCTCACCGACGTCCCCGGTCTGTACCGCAACTGGCCGGACCGCGACTCGATCGTCGACCTCATCGCGGTCGAGGAACTCCGCGCCCTGTTGCCGTCGCTCGAGTCGGGCATGATCCCGAAGATGACCGCGTGCCTCGACGCCGTGGTCGGCGGGGTCGGCGGCGCGACGATCATCGACGGGCGGATCCCGCACTCGATCCTGCTCGAGGTGTTCACCCTGCGCGGCGCGGGCACCGAGGTGATCCCGGACCCGAGCCGACGCACCGAGAACCAGATGACCCACGCCGAGATCGGCCGACGCGTCGCAGCACCGTCGACGAGCAGCACCACCGGCCAACACGTGGCCAGCACGACCGAGAAGGGACAGCCGCAGTGAGCACCGAGACGCAGACCGAGACCTGGAACGACCGGTTCGGGGCGTCGCTCATGCGATCCCTGACCCCGCCGAAGATCATGCTCGAGCGCGGCGAGGGCTGCCGCGTCTGGGACGTCGACGGCAACGAGTACCTCGACTTCCTCGCCGGCATCGCCGTCAACTCGCTCGGCCACGCGCACCCCGCGCTGGTCGAGGCGATCAGCGACCAGGCCGCCAAGCTCGTGCACGTCTCGAACTACTTCGCGACCCCGCCGCAGCTCGAGCTCGCCGAGCGGCTCAAGCGCATCACGGGCGCAGGTGAGGCCGGCCGCGTGTACTTCGGCAACTCCGGTGCCGAGGCCAACGAGGCCGCGTTCAAGCTCGCACGCCTGAACAAGGGCGCCGACGGGCAGAAGACCCGCATCCTCGCGCTGAAGCAGGGCTTCCACGGCCGCACGATGGGCGCGCTCGCGCTCACGGGCAAGCCCGCACTGCAAGAGGACTTCCTGCCGATGGTCCCCGGGGTCGAGCACATCGACTCCACGGTCGCCGCGCTCGAGGAGTCGATCGACGACACCGTGGCCGCGCTCATCGTCGAGCCGATCAAGGGCGAGGCCGGCGTGGTCGACCTGCCCGAGGGGTTCCTGCTCGCCGCTCGCCGCCTGACCGCGGAACACGGCGCGCTGCTGATCCTCGACGAGATCCAGACGGGCGTCGGCCGGACCGGCAACTGGTTCACCTACCAGGGCCACGGTTTCGAGCCGGACGCCATCACGATCGCGAAGGGCATCGCGGGCGGGTTCCCGATCGGTGCCCTCGTCACCTTCGGCTGGGCGTCCGAACTGTTCTCGGCCGGCCAGCACGGCTCGACGTTCGGTGGCAACCCGCTCGGCACCCGGGTGGCGAACGCCGTCCTCGCCGAGATCGAGCGGGCTGACCTCGTGTCCGGTGCGGTGACGAAGGGGGAGCGGATCCGTGCGGGCATCGCGAGCATCGGCTCGCCCCTCGTCGAAGAGGTCCGTGGCACCGGCCTCCTCATCGGGGTCGGTCTGACCGGCCCGGTCGCCGCCGCCGTCAACGCCGCCGCGCTCGAGCGCGGCCTGATCATCAACGCCCCGAACGAGTCGAGCCTGCGCATCGCGCCGCCGCTCGTCGTGTCCGACGCCGAGATCGACGAGTTCGTGTCGATCCTCAGCGAGAGCCTGGCCGCAGTCGCCGCCGAGCAGGGCACCACCACCCAGGAGACCTCCGCATGACCCGTCACTTCCTTCGCGACGACGACCTCAGCCAGGCGGAGCAGTCCGCGATCCTCGACCTCGCCGAGCAGATGAAGGCCGACCGGTGGGGTGCCAAGCCCCTCGCCGGACCGCAGAGCGTCGCCGTGATCTTCGACAAGTCGTCCACCCGCACGCGGGTGTCCTTCCACGTCGGCATCTCCGACCTCGGCGGCAGCCCGCTCATCATCTCGACGGCGAACAGCCAGCTGGGGGGCAAGGAGACGCCGTCCGACACCGCACGCGTCCTCGAGCGCATGGTGTCGGCGATCGTGTGGCGCACCTACGGCCAGGCCGGGCTCGAGGAGATGGCGGCGAACACGAGCGTCCCCGTCGTCAACGCCCTGTCGGACGACTTCCACCCGTGCCAGCTGCTCGCTGACCTGCTGACCATCCGCGAGCACCGCGGAACCCTGGCGGGGCAGACCGTGGCCTTCATCGGCGACGGTGCGAGCAACATGGCGCAGTCCTACCTGCTCGCCGGGGCCACCGCGGGCATGCACGTCCGCGTCGCGGCACCGGCCGAGTTCTCCCCGGCGGCCGAGGTCGTCACGGACGCCGAGCGTCGTGCTGCCGTGACCGGCGGTTCCGTGCTCGTCGTGACCGACCCGGTCGCGGCCGTCGCCGGAGCGGACGTCGTCGTGACCGACACCTGGGTGTCGATGGGCAAGGAGGACGAGAAGCAGGCGCGGCTCGACACCTTCAACGGGTACCGCGTGGACGACGCGGTGATGGCACACGCCGCCGACGACGCCGTGTTCATGCACTGCCTGCCCGCCGACCGTGGGTTCGAGGTCACGGCCGAGGTCATCGACGGTCCGCGGAGCATCATCTGGGACGAGGCGGAGAACCGTCTCCACGCCCAGAAGGCGCTGCTCGCCTGGCTCCTCGCAGCGAACGCGACCGGCGCTCCCGCCGCGACCAGCGCCCCCGCGACCGCCTGACCCAGGGAGACCACCGTGGCAGACCGCGTCGTCCTCGCGTACTCCGGCGGACTCGACACGTCCGTCGGCATCGGCTGGCTGCGTGACGCCACCGGCAAGGACGTCGTCGCCCTCGCTGTCGACGTCGGCCAGGGCGGCGAGGACATGGCGGCGATCCGGCAGCGCGCGCTCGACTGCGGCGCCGTCGAGTCGATCGTCATCGACGCGAAGGACGAGTTCGCCGACGACTACCTCGTCCCCGCGCTGCAGGCCAACGCCCTGTACCAGAAGCGCTACCCGCTCGTCTCCGCGCTGAGCCGTCCCCTCATCGCGAAGCACCTGGCGCTCACGGCGAAGCAGCTCGGTGCCGACAGCGTGGCGCACGGGTCCACGGGCAAGGGCAACGACCAGGTCCGCTTCGAGGCGGCGGTCGCGGCCCTCGCCCCGGACCTGACGAGCGTCGCACCGGTGCGGGACCTCGCGCTCACCCGCGACCGAGCGATCGCCTACGCCCAGCAGCACGGCCTGCCGATCGAACAGTCGGAACGCTCGCCCTGGTCGATCGACCAGAACGTGTGGGGTCGAGCGGTCGAGACCGGTCACCTCGAGGACCCGTGGAACGCCCCGGCGGAGGAGCTCTACGCCTACACGCAGGACCCGACCGTCCCGCGTGCTCCGGACGAGGTGACGATCACCTTCGAGCAGGGGGTCCCCGTCGCCATCGACGGACAGCGGTTCAGCGTGCTGCGCGTCGTGCAGGAGCTCAACGCACTCGCGGGCAAGCACGGTGTCGGTCGGATCGACGTGGTCGAGGACCGGCTCGTCGGCATCAAGTCGCGCGAGGTGTACGAGGCGCCGGCCGCCGTCGCCCTGATCGCCGCGCACGAGGAGCTCGAGAACCTGACCCTCGAACGCGACGTCAACCGGTACAAGCGGCAGGTCGAGTCGGACTGGGCCGACCTGGTCTACGACGGGCTGTGGTTCAGCGGCCTGAAGCGGAGCCTCGACGCCTTCATCGCCCACACCCAGCAGCACGTCTCCGGCGACGTCCGACTCCGGCTCCACGCGGGCCGAGCCGTCGTGACCGGACGCCGCTCCAGCCAGAGCCTCTACGACTTCGACCTGGCGACCTACGACACGGGCGACGCCTTCGACCAGTCGCACGCGAAGGGGTTCATCGACATCTGGTCGTTGCCGAGCAAGATCTCCGCCCGCCGCGACCTGGCGAACTGAGCGCCCAGGCACCCCGCCCCCAAAACCCACGACCGGACGACGAGAGAACCATGACCGACGCGAACCAGCCCGCCGCCAAGACCGACGCCACCAACACCGGCGCCCTCTGGGGTGGCCGCTTCGCGGACGGCCCGAGCGCCGAGCTCGCCGCCCTCTCCCGATCGACCCACTTCGACTGGCAGCTCGCCCCCTACGACATCGCCGGCTCCCGCGCCCACGCCCGCGCCCTCAACACCGCCGGGTACCTGACGGCCGACGAGCTCGAGCGGATGATCGCCGGCCTCGACCGCCTCGAGTCCGCGCACGCCGACGGCGCGCTGCAGCCCGCCGACAGCGACGAGGACGTGCACGGCGCCCTCGAACGACTCCTCATCGCCGACCTCGGTCCCGAGCTCGGCGGGAAGCTGCGCGCCGGCCGGAGCCGCAACGACCAGATCGCGACGCTCGGTCGGATGCACATGCTCGACCACGGTCGCCGCATCGGGCACCTCGTCATCGACCTCGTCGACGCGATCTCCCAGCAGGCCAACGAGCACCCCGGAGCGATCATGCCGGGTCGCACGCACCTGCAGCACGCGCAGCCGGTCCTCCTCGCACACCACCTGCTCGCGCACGCGTGGCCCCTGGTCCGTGACCTCGAGCGGCTCCGCGACTGGGCGGACCGCGCGAGCGTGAGCCCGTACGGCGCCGGCGCCCTCGCGGGGAGCTCGCTCGGCCTCGACCCCTCGGCGATCGCCCACGAGCTCGGGTTCGCCCGCCCCGCGGACAACTCGATCGACGCCACGGCGGCTCGTGACGTGGTCGCCGAGTTCGCGTTCGTCCTCGCGCAGATCGGCATCGACGTCTCCCGCCTGGCGGAGGAGATCATCCTCTGGAACACGAAGGAGTTCGGCTTCGTCCGGCTGCACGACGCGTTCTCCACGGGGTCGAGCATCATGCCCCAGAAGAAGAACCCGGACATCGCCGAGCTCGCCCGGGGCAAGTCGGGCCGGCTCATCGGCAACCTGACCGGCCTGCTCGCGACGCTCAAGGGCCTGCCGCTCGCCTACAACCGCGACCTGCAGGAGGACAAGGAGCCCGTCTTCGACTCGGTCGCCACCCTCGAGGTCCTGCTCCCCGCCTTCACCGGCATGGTCGCGACCCTCTCGTTCGACACCGACCGCATGGCCGAGCTCGCGCCGCAGGGATTCTCGCTCGCGACGGACGTCGCCGAGTGGCTCGTCCGCCAGGGGGTGCCGTTCCGTGACGCGCACGAGGTCTCCGGCGCGCTGGTCCGGTACTGCGAGGAGCGCGGGATCGAACTCGACGACCCCACCGACGACGAGTACCGGACGGTGTCCGAACACCTCACACCCGAGGTCCGCGGCGTCCTCACCATCGAGGGTTCCGTCGCGTCGCGCGCCGGCATCGGCGGCACCGCGCCGGACCGCGTCGCCGAACAGCTCGCCTCGCTCACCCGTCGCGTGCACGACCTGGCGGAGGGCGTGCCCTTCACCCGATGACCGACCCCACGCTCGCGCTGCTGTCCGAACCGGCGCCGGTCTCAGCGCCGGCGTTGCTCGGTGCGACGATCGCGGGCAAGGGCGTGACCCTGCGCATCACCGAGGTCGAGGCATACTTCGGCCCCACCGACCCCGGCTCGCACGGCCACCGCGGTCCGACGCCGCGCAACCGTCACCTGTTCGGACCGCCCGGAACGCTCTACGCCTACCGCTCCTACGGCATCCACACGTGCGTCAACGTCGTGAGTGCGCCGGAGGGCACGTCGTCGGGATCGCTGCTGCGGGGCGCGCAGGTCGTCGAGGGCCTCGAGACGGCCCGTTCCCGACGCGGCGGCTCCGTCACGGACGTCGCGCTCGCGCGCGGTCCCGGCAACCTCGGCGGCGCGCTCGGTGCGGTGCTCGGCGAGGACGACGGCAGCAGACTCCTCGACGGCTCCGGCCCGTACGTGCTGACGTTGGCTCCCGGCCTGGAGGCGCGGCTCGCCGCCGTCGGACCGACCCGCGTCGTCGAGGAACTCCTGTCCGAGACCGTGCCCGGTCCGGCGGCGACCGGTCCGGTCCCGCGGATCTCCCGAGGGCCGCGCACCGGCGTCGGCGGCATCGCCGGCGGCGCGCGCTTCCCCTGGCGCTTCTGGCTCACCGGTGACCCGACCGTGTCGGCGTACCGGCGGCACAAGGGCGCCCTCGATTGACGGAGTCGACCCGCGCCTCCTGGACCGCGTGCGCCGCTACGATGGCTGGGTGTCCAGTGAATCCGCTCACGATGTCCTGACGCGCCAGCAGAACGACCCGACCTTCGCCTCGGTCTGGGACGAACTGCGCTGGCGTGATCTGGTGCACGTCTCCACCGACGAGACGGCACTCAAGGAGGCCCTCGACGGCGAGCCGATCACGTACTACTGCGGTTTCGACCCGACGGCGCCGTCCCTGCACTGCGGGAACCTGCTGCAGCTGCTCACCATGCGCCGGATCCAGCTCGCCGGGCACAAGCCGCTCGCACTGGTCGGTGGTTCCACCGGGTTGATCGGCGATCCGCGGCCGACAGCCGAACGGACGCTCAACACCCGCGAGACCGTGCAGGAGTGGGTCACGCGGTTGCAGGGCCAGGTGTCGCGGTTCCTCAGCCCCGACGGCGAGAACGGCGTGCGGCTGGTGAACAACCTCGACTGGACGGCACCGCTGTCCGCGGTCGACTTCCTGCGCGACATCGGCAAGTACTTCCGCGTGAACTCGATGCTCAAGAAGGACGCCGTCGCCGCGCGCCTGAACTCCGACTCGGGCATCAGCTACACCGAGTTCAGCTACCAGATCCTGCAGGGCCTCGACTACCGCGAGCTCTTCCGCCAGTACGGGTGCACCCTGCAGACGGGCGGCTCGGACCAGTGGGGCAACCTGACCTCGGGGACGGAACTCATCCGTCGTGCCGAGGGGGCGACGGTGCACGCGCTGGGGACGCCCCTCATCACGAACTCCGACGGCACGAAGTTCGGCAAGAGCGAGGGCAACGCGATCTGGCTCGACCCGGACATGACCTCGCCGTACGCGTTCTACCAGTTCTGGCTCAACACGACGGACGCCGACGTGATCGCCCGGCTCCGCCAGTTCACGTTCCTGTCCCGCGCCGAGATCGAGCGGCTCGAGCAGGCCGTTGCCGACGAGCCGTTCCGGCGCGAGGCGCAACGGACCCTCGCGTTCGAGGTGACGGCGGTCGTGCACGGGGTCGAGGCGACGCAGGCGGCGATCGATGCCTCCGCGGCGTTGTTCGGCAACGGCGACCTGGGCGCGCTCGACGCCACCACCCTGCGGTCGGCGATCGCGGAGCTCCCGGGGTCGGTGGCGCTGCCCGGTGATGCGGACGTGGCCCGAGCGCTCGTCGACACCGAGTTGGTGAAGTCCCTCGGCGAAGCCCGTCGCGCCATCGACCAGGGTGGTGTGTACGTGAACAACACCCGCGCCGAGGACCCGACCGCGCCGCTGTCCGACCTCGCCCTGCCCGGGGGAGTGCTCGTGCTCCGTCGTGGCAAGAAGACCCTGGCCGGCGTGACGCTCTCCTGATCGCCGCCGCTCGTCGATGCCCGGTTCCCCTGGTGGGAGCCGGGCATCGCTGCGTCCGGGCCGCACGTGTTGCACAACGCGACACGCCCGGGATGTGGCCCGTCTTGGCGCACCCGCTGAACGCTGCGTATAGTTCTTACTCGTCACCCCAAAGGTGCGGCGGAGCGGCTGGAGCGAAAGCCCAGAGCACGCCGGCCCTCAAGCGGGACCATCCTCCACTGAAGTTCAGATCTGGCCTTGCGCTGGATC
>Ga0308167_1003288_pt1 | contig 13116 bp, 12 predicted proteins | sample PhyCR1_2_FD_202138 | JGI IMG/M metagenome (GOLD analysis project Ga0308167, IMG submission 202138) | Phyllosphere microbial communities from UC Gill Tract Community Farm, Albany, California, United States - DLSLRC.R1 | ecosystem: Host-associated > Plants > Phyllosphere > Unclassified | place... | reverse complement strand
GCTGCAGCAGCGCTTCGGGCGTCGTGCCGCCTCCCGGTACATCGTGTCGTTCACCCAGTCGTCGGCCGACCTCGCGAACGTCGTCGAGCTGGCCGAGCTCGCCCTCGGCTCGGCCGAGGCGGCGCCCGTGCTCGACGTCATCCCGCTGTTCGAGACGTTCGCCGACCTCGAGGCGTCGACGCGCATCCTCGACGAGGCCCTGCAGACCGACGCGGTGCAGCGTCGTCTCGCCGCGACCGGCCGCAAGCTCGAGGTGATGCTCGGCTACTCCGACTCGTCGAAGGACGTCGGCCCCGTCAGCGCCACCTTCGCCCTCTACGACGCGCAGGCGCGCATCGCCGAGTGGGCGCGCAGCAACGACATCGAGCTGACCCTGTTCCACGGCCGCGGGGGCTCGATGGGCCGCGGCGGCGGACCGGCCCACGAGGCCGTCCGCGCCCAGCCGCCCGGGTCGGTCGAGGGCCGGTTCAAGATCACCGAGCAGGGCGAGGTGATCCTCGCGAACTACGGCAACAAGGTGATCGCCGCCCGCCACATCGAGCAGATGGCCGCCGCGACCCTGCACGCGTCGACGCCGTCCACGGCCGCCGCGAACGCCGCCTCCGCCGAGCGCTTCGCCCCGCTGGCCGCGGCCATGGACGCCGCCTCGCGCGACGCCTTCTTCGGCCTGGTCAAGGCCGACGGGTTCGCGACCTGGTTCGCCACGGTCACCCCGATGGAGGAGGTGGGCCTGCTCGCGCTCGGCTCGCGTCCCGCACGGCGCGGCCTCTCGGTCGAGTCGCTCGAAGATCTGCGAGCGATCCCGTGGGTCTTCGCGTGGACCCAGGCCCGCATCAACCTCGCCGGCTGGTACGGCCTCGGCTCGGCGCTCGCCACGGTCGGCGACGTGCAGGTGCTGCGCGAGGCCTACGAGGCCTGGCCGCTGTTCCGCACGATGATCAAGAACGTCGAGCTGTCACTGGCGAAGACCGACGACCACATCGCCCGCCGCTACCTCGGCCTGGCCGAGCGCGACGACCTCGCCGACCGAGTGCTCGCCGAGATGGCGCTGACCCGCGAGTGGGTGCTCGCGACGAGCGGGTCGAGCGACGTGCTCGAGGGGCGACCGGTGCTCAGCCGCTCGGTGCGCCTCCGGAGCCCCTACGTCGACGCGCTGTCGCTGCTGCAGCTGCGCGCCCTGCGAGGCATCCGCCGCTCGGTCGAGAAGGACCCTGCGGACGCCGACCACCGCCTCCTTCTGCTCACCGTCAACGGCATCGCGGCCGGCCTCCAGAACACGGGCTGACCACTCCTCCCTCATTCAGGAACATCGGTCCTGCGTCTCGCGGCGGGGGGACCGATGTTCCTGAGTCGTGCACGATGCAGGAACGGCGTCGACGGACTTCCTGCATGCTGAATGCGCCCGTTCTCGTGCCGCCGGGGCGACCTCCGACCTTCGGTCGATCCCCGAGGAGGCGCCCCCTCCGTACCCTCGGAGCATGAGCCCCGAGACCGCGACCGACGGCAGACCCCGTGGCTGGGCCCGCGCCTGGGGCGAGACGTGGCGGCTCCTCGTCGCTCTCGTGTTCGGCCTGGTCGTGTCGCTCGCGGTCTGGTTCGGCGACCCGACCGGTGTCCGCGACTCCGAGCCGCTGTTCGGCCTCTTCGTGTTCCTCGACGTGCTCGTCGGGCTCACCGTGCTCGTGATGCTGCCGCTGCGGCACCGCGCCCCGTTCGTGCTCACCCTGGTGGCGGTCGTGCTCGCGGGGATCTCGCCGTTCGCGTCGTGCGCCGCGTCGCTGATGCTCGTGTCGCTCGCGACCCGTCGGCGGGCGGCCGAGATCGTCCCCGTGGCGCTGGCCTTCGTCGTCTCGAGCGTGCTGGGCGAGGTGCTGTGGTTCCGGTCCGAGCCGGTCCTCCCGCTCTGGCAGACCCTCGTCGCGGTCGTCGTCGTCACGGCGTTGATCGTCGTCGTCGGCCTCTACATCGGCGGTCGTCGGGAGCTGCTGCGCAGCCTGCGCGAGCGCGCCCGCCTCGTCGAGGAGGAGGAGCACCTCCGCCTGGCCCAGGCCCGCGACCACGAGCGCACCCGGATCGCCCGCGAGATGCACGACGTGCTCGCCCACCGGCTCTCGCTCGTCGCCCTGCACGCCGGGGTGCTCGAGTACCGCGACGACCTCGACCCGGCCGAGACACGGGCCACCGCCGGCGTCATCCGGGAGAACGCGCGGACGGCGCTGACCGAGCTGCGCGACGTGCTCGGGGTGCTCCGCGAGCCCGGTCCCGACGGCGGCGCGGTGGCGGCTCCGCCCCAGCCGACCCTGGCCGGGCTGGACGAGCTGCTCGCCGAGGCGCGGTCCGCGGGCATGGTCGTCCGGCTCGAGTCGTCGCTCCCCGCCGCCCTGACCGGCGGCCGCGGCGACCCCGCCGCGGCGGACGGCCCGTCCGAGGAGGCGCCTCCCACGACGACGAGCCGGCACGCGTTCCGCATCGTGCAGGAGTGCCTGACGAACGCCCGCCGGCACGCCCCGGGGCAGCCGGTGACGGTGACGCTCGACGGGCGTCCCGGGGGCCAGCTCGTCGTCCGGGTGGAGAACGCCCTGGGGGCTGCCTCGAGGGGCGCCGTCCCCGCGTATCCGTCGAGTCCCGGGGCGCCGTCGCCGGCCCTGTCGTCGGCTGGCTCCCTGCGGGCAGTGGCAGGGGCAGGGGCAGGGGCAGGTGCTTCTGCTGCTGGTGCACGTGCCGTGCGCGGCGGCCACGGCCTCGACGGCCTGGCGGAGCGAGCCCGTCTCGTCGGCGGCATTCTGACCCTCGACTCGTCCGCGGGTCGCCACGTCGTGGAGGCGAGGCTGCCGTGGACCCGCTGACCCCCGCGACCGGCGGTCGCCCCCTCGCCCCGGTCCGCGTGGTGCTCGTCGACGACGAGAGGCTCGTCCGGACCGGCCTCCGTCTCATCCTCGGCGGCGAGCCGTCCGTCGAGGTGGTGGGCGAGGCCGGCGACGGCGTCGAGGCCGAGCACGTCATCGCCGAGACCGTGCCCGACGTGGTGCTGATGGACATCCGTATGCCCCGCCGTGACGGGCTCGCCGCGACCGAGCGCGAGCTCGCGCGTCGACCCGACCTCGCCGTCCTCGTGCTCACGACCTTCGACGCGGACGACATGGTGCTCGGGGCGCTGCGCCTCGGCGCCCGGGGCTTCCTGCTCAAGGACACGCCGCCGGCCGAGCTGGTGGCGGCGGTCCTCGCGGCGGCGCAGGGCCGCTCGACCCTGTCGCCGAGCGTGCTCGACCGCGTGATCGGGGCCGCGACGGCGTCCGTCCCCGTGCAGGCGACCGACGGCAGCGCCGAGGAGGCGGCGGCCGCGGCCGACGAGGCCCGGTCCCGTCTCGCCCTGCTCACCGCCCGTGAGTCCGACGTCGTGCGGGGCGTCGTGCGCGGCCGCTCGAACGCGCAGATCGGAGCCGAGCTGTACGTCAGCGTCGCGACGGTGAAGACCCACCTCGGCCACGCCTACGACAAGCTCGGCGTCGACGGCCGGGTACAGCTCGCGCTGCTGGCGCGGGCGGCGGGGCTCCCCGAGGACTGACGCCGCTCCTCCTCAGGTCACGATTCGACACCGCCTGTGCCCCCGCACGGTCACGAGCCGGTGCAGGCCCGGGCGAGATGCCATGATCATCGGCAGAGCAGCGTCCGCTCGCCGTCCAGGAGGTCATCCGTCGTGTCTGCCCGTGCTGTCGTGCCCGTCCGCGTCGCGTCCCGCTCCGCCCGTCCGCGCCTCCTCGGCGCCGTCGCAGGCCTGGCCGGTCTGGTCCTGCTGTCCGGGTGCGCGTCGGCACCGTCGGACGACGGGGGCAGCGCGACGGCCTCGACGCACTGCGCCCGGATGGTGACCAACTCCGGCGGCCTCGAGGACCGCTCGTTCAACCAGTCCAGCTGGGCCGGGCTGCAGGCCGCCGAGGCCGACGGCGTCGCCGCGCAGGTGCTCGTCTCGACCTCCGAGACCGACCTGGCGCCGAACGTGACCCAGGCCGTCGAGTCCGGCTGCGGCTTCGTCCTGACCGTCGGCTACGAGCTGGCCGCCGCCACCCAGGAGCAGGCCGCGGCCAACCCCGACGTCGACTTCGCCATCGTCGACGAGACCGTCGAGGGCGACAACGTCAAGCCGATCCTGTTCGACACGGCGCAGGCGTCGTACCTCGCGGGCTACCTCGCGGCCGGGGTGTCGAAGACCGGCGCGGTGGGCACCTTCGGCGGCGGCAACCAGCCGCCCGTGACCCTCTTCATGGACGGCTTCGCGCAGGGCGTCGAAGCCTACAACGCCGCGCACGGCGCCTCCGTGCGGCTGATCGGCTGGGACCCGGTCGCCCGCGACGGCTCCTTCACCGGCGACTTCGAGGACGTCAACAAGGGCAAGCAGGTCGCCCAGGCGCTGATCGACCAGGGTGCCGACGTGATCATGCCCGTCGCCGGCCAGGTCGGCGAGGGCGCCGCCTCCGCCGCGCTCGACGCCGGGGGAGTCAGCGTCATCTGGGTCGACAACGACGGCTACGACACCCTGCCCGAGGCGTACCGCCCGATCCTGCTGACCTCCGTGCTCAAGGACACCGAGCAGGCCGTCCGCGAGATCGCCGTGTCGACGACCGACGACAGCTTCACGAACGAGCCGTACGTCGGCACCCTCGAGAACGAGGGCGTCGGCCTCGCGCCGTTCCACGACCTCGAGTCGAGCGTGCCGGCCGACCTCGCCGCCGAGGTCGACGCCCTGCGCGACCAGATCGTCGCGGGATCGGTCACGGTCGACTCGCCCGACGCCCCGTAGGCGCGGTCCGGTCACGACGCCCGCGCCCGGCGGCCCTGCGCCCGGCGGCCCCGCGCCCGCCGGGGCCTACGGCCGGCTGGCCCGCCGTCCGCGGGTGCGCCCGCCGCGCCCGGCGGCCGCTGCGGCAGCCGCCGCGACGAAGCGCTCCGACCGCTCGACGGTGCGTCCGCGACCCGCCGCCGCGTCCCACTCGTACACGGTGACGCCGCCGATCAGCACGTGCTCCGCGCGGCTCATCACGTCGAGCGGGTCGCCCGACCAGACGACGACGTCGCCGTCGAGCCCGGGAGCCAGTGCTCCCACGCGGTCGTCGAGCCCGAGCATGCGTGCCGGGTTGACCGTCAGCGCCTCGAGCGCGACGACGGGGTCGAGCCCCTCCTTCACGGCGAACGACGCCTGGTGCACCAGGAAGTTGATGGGCACCACCGGGTGGTCGGTGGTGATCGCGACCGTCACCCCGGCGCGGGCCAGGGCGGCCAGGTTCGAGATCGCCCGGTCGCGCAGCTCGACCTTGGTGCGCGAGGTGAGCATCGGCCCGAAGATCACCGGGACGCCCTTCTCGGCCAGCACGTCGGCCAGCTTGTGCCCCTCGGTGCCGTGGTTGACCACGAGGCGGTAGCCGAATTCTTCCGACAGCCTGATCGCCGTGGCGATGTCGTCGTGCCGGTGCACGTGCTGGTCCCAGACGAGGGTGCCGTCGAGCACGTCGGCGAGCGTCTCGAGCCGCAGGTCGCGCCGGAACGGCTCGCCCGCCACCGCCGCCGCCGCGCGTGAGGCCGCGTAGAACCGGGCGTCCTCGAAGGCCTGCCGCAGCACGTACGCGACGCCGAGCCGCGTGGAGGGCAGCGCGTCGCGGCTGCCGTGGACCCGCTTCGGGTTCTCGCCGAGCGCGGACTTGACGCTCACCGCCTCCTTGATCACCTGCTCGTCGATCGTGCGGCTGCCCCACGTCTTGATCGCCACGGTGCGGCCGCCGATCACGTTGCCGCTGCTGGGCTTCACGACGACGCTCGTGACGCCGCCCGAGAGGGCGTCGCGGAAGCCCTCGTCGTCGATGTCGATCGCGTCGATCGCCCGCACCCCGGCGGTGTTCGGGTCGGTCATCTCGTTGGTGTCGTTGCCGACGGGGCCGTTCGCCTCTTCGCTGATGCCGACGTGGCCGTGGGCCTCGACGAAGCCGGGCAGCACCCAGCGGCCCGTGGCGTCGACGACCCGGGCACCCGAGGGCACTTCGACGTCGGCGGCTGCGCCCACCGCCTCGACCACTCCGTCGCGGATCAGCACCGTGCCGCCCTCGATCGGCTCGCCCACGATCGGCACCACGCGGCCGCCCGTGATCGCGACGACGACGGACGGGGGCTGCTGCGAACGAGTCATGGCCCCACCGTAGGCCCGCCGACCGACACCCCACGAGGAGGTGCGGCGTCAGCCCCGCCCGCCGACCGACGGCCCACGAGGAGGTGCGGCGTCAGCCCCGCGGACGGCTCGCGACCGCGAAGCGCTGGTTCGCCAGCACCGGCAGGGTGCGCCGTGCCGCCGCGACCTCGTCCAGGTCGAGGTCGACGACGAGGAGCCCCGGCTCGGCGCCGAGCTCGGCGACCACGACGCCGAACGGCGAGGCGATGAGGCTGTGCCCGACGCCGGTCGGCGACGCGCTCGCCGCCGCGGCCGTCGCCTCGCGCTCGGTCTCGGAGTCGCCGGAGGCCCTGGCCGCCGCCGCGACCGCCGCGGGGTCGGCCTGCCCGACGGCCACGACGAAGGTCGTGCTGTCGGCGGCGCGCGCACGGGTCAGCAGCTGCCACTGGTCGACCTTGCCGGGCCCGTCGCCCCACGACGCGGCGACCACGCTGACCTCGGCGCCCGACGCGGCGTTCGCGAGGAACAGCGCGGGGAACCGCACGTCGTAGCAGGTGGCTAGGCCCACGACGGCGCCGCCCCCGCCACCGCCCCCGACGGCCACGGTGACGGCCTCGTCGCCGCCCTCGACCGAGTCGGACTCCGCGTGGCCGAACGCGTCGAAGAGGTGCACCTTGTCGTAGCTCGCGGCCAGCTCGCCGCCCGGGCCGGCCACGAGCAGCGTGTTCCGCACCGTGCCGTCCTGCCCCGGAGCGAACGTGCCGACGACGATCGTGACGCCGAGCCGCCCGGCGAGGCCGAGCACGGCGGAGGCCCAGGGGCCGTCGAGCGGCTCGGCTGCCGCGGCGAGGTCGGAGCCGAACGCGGTCATGGCCGCCTCGGGGAACACGACCAGCTCTGCTCCCTCGGCTGCCGCCTCCTCGGCTGCCCGCTCGACCTCACGGAGGTTGCGGGCCGGATCACGGGTGCTCCAGATCTGGGCGAGGGCGATGCGCATGCGCCCAACCTAGCCACGCGCGCCGCCGCGCCGGGGCCGGGCCCGGCTCCGCAGCGGCCGCGCGGGGCCGGGCGGGCCGTCGCCCGATACAGTTCACGGCATGGTCGACCTCCCCGAAGGCGAGCTGCGCGAGCGGCTGGCCACCGCCCTGTCCGTGCCTCGCTGGGTCGACGAGGTGGCCGGTCAGGCGCCCTTCGACGACGTCGACGCCCTGATCGCCGTCGCACGCCGCGCCGGGTCGCTCACGTCCGCCGAGGTCGACCAGGCGCTCGAGCACCACGACCTCGTCGCCGAGCCCGCCACGGGCGACGCGGGCGCCGACGAGTACGGGCGTCGCGAGGAGCGCGCCTCCCATGAGACCGACGACCCGCAGCTCGTCAAGGCCCTGGCCGAGGGAGGTGCGGTGTACGAGGAGCGCTTCGGCCGTGCCTTCGTCATCCGCACCGCCGGGCGCAGCCGCGACGAGGTCGTCGCCGAGCTCGACCGCCGGCTCAAGCTCGACGACGAGGCCGAGAAGCAGGAGGTGGGGGCCCAGCTGGTCGAGATCGCCGTCGTCCGCCTCCGCCAGGTCTTCGCGTCCCGCACGGCCGAGACGGGTCGCGGCACCGAGACGGCGTCGCCGGTGCGGCCGCTCGCCTGACCCCGCTCGCCTGACCCGCTCGCGTCGGCCGCGCACGGTGCGACGCGACTCGGACGGGGCCCCGAGGGGGCCGAGCGTACGATGGGCGCATGTCCGACGCAGCCCCCGACCGCATCCTCATGTTCGGCGCCGAGTGGTGCCGTGACTGCCGCCGCTCGAAGGCGCTGCTCGACCGCGAGGGCGTGGCCTACGACTACGTCGACCTCGAGTCGGTCGACGACGGGGCCGACCGCGCGTTCGCCGTCAGCGGCCGCACGCAGATCCCCGTGGTCGTGTTCCCCGACGGCAGCCACCTCGTCGAGCCGTCCGACGCCGAGCTCTCCGCCAAGCTCCCGCTCGACTGACGTCGGCGCCAGCGGTGGTCCGGACGGAAAGGGACGAAGGAGCCGTGGGCACGCTGCTCTGACGTCCCTTCTCCGTGAGGAAGCCCCGGCCCGGCCGGCGCGGCAAACGGGGAGGCCTCAGCGGCGGCGGCGCTCCGCGACGATCTGCTTCACGGCGGCGTCGAGGTGCGGGTGGACGAACTCGTAGCCGCCCTCGACCAGTCGCTCGGGCACGACCCAGCGGCTCTTGAGCACGAGCTCGGTCTCGGTCCGGAGCACGGCGGTGCCGAGCTCGAGCATCCAGCGCGTCGCGGGGAGCCCGATCGGCATGCCCACCGCACGGCGGACGATCCCCATCATCGTCCGGTCGTCGCTCGGGTTCGGCGACGACAGGTTCACGACCCCGTCGACGTCGTCGTGCTCGCGCAGCCAGTCGATCGAGCCGAGCACGTCGTCGACGTGGATCCAGCTGAACTTCTGGCGACCGCCTCCGGCGCCCTGGCGGTGGTGGGTGCCGGCGGCGAGCCGCGCCTTCGTCGCAGGCCAGGGCCCGTCGAGCTGCGGCCCGCCGAGACCGACCCGGGCGAGGGCCATCAGCGGCACCAAGGCGCTGCCGTCGCCGAGCACGATCGCCATCCGCAGGGCGACGCGGCGCGTGCCGGGCAGGTCGCCCTCGAAGAACTCGCGCTCCCAGCTCGTGGCGACGTCGACCGAGAACCCCTGGCCGAGCTCGCCCGTCGACTCCGTCATCGGGCGGTCCTCGGCGTGCCGGTAGATCGTCGCGGTAGACGAGTTCAGCCAGAGCCGAGGAGGCGCGGCGCAGGCGAGCACCGCCTCCCTCAGCTCCCGGGTCGTCTCGACCCGCGACCGCATGATCTCGGCCCGGTTCGCCGGGCCGTAGCGGCAGTCGACGCTCTTGCCCGCGAGGTTGACGAGCAGGTCGGCGCCGTCGAGCAGGCGGGTGATCGCGGCGGTGTCGCCCCAGCCTGCGTCGGGGCCCGAACGGCCGATCTCGCTGACGCGGGCGCCGCGGGCGCGCCAGGCGGCGGCGAGGTGCTGGCCGATGAAGCCGGACGCGCCGGCGATGACGATGTGGTCGGTCACGATGTGGTTCCCCCTGTGTCGTCGGGCTCGACCGAGTAGTCGAAGTGGCCCGTGTACTCGTAGATCCGGCCGACGAGCGGCGCGTCGAGGGTCACCGAGACCCGTTGTCGGCCGACGGCCTCGTCGAACTCCTCGTGCAGCGAGACCCGGGGCGACACGGCGGCGGGCAGCGCCAGGGAGCGGCGGCCGACGCGCAGGCGCATCGTGCCCGACGTCATCGACAGGGCCCCGTCCCGGGCGTGCGCGACGAGGTCGGCCGACCAGCGCCTCCGGTGCCCCAGGTGGTCGACGAGCCCCGTCGACGTCGCGGTGACGGCGTCGACCATGTGGCGGTCGCCCGACGCGAAGCGGAACGTGCGGACCGCCCGGACCACGGGAGCACCCGAGACGTCGACGCCGGGGCGGTTGGTCACGGTGAAGGGCACGTCGTGCTGCCAGGCGGCGAAGAGCACGCCCTGGCGGCCGAGCACCCACAGCACGGGCCAGAGCCAGCGCCTCGGTGTGCCCGCCCGGGCGAAGACGCCCTGGCCGCGTCCGACCGAGCCGGCCGGGATCGCCCGGAAGTACGGCAGGAGGCGCGGGTGCAGCCTCGAGAGCGCCTCGCCCGCGGCCGCCTCCCACGGAGACTGCGGGGCGGGGGCGTCGGGCACGACCCGAGCCTAGGCCCGGCGGCTACCCTCGCGGCATGGACACCGCCGACACCGCCGACACCGCCGACACCGCCGACACCGCCGCTCGCGCCTCCGCGCCGCACCCCCTCGTCTCCGTCGTCGAGCTGGAGCGGTCGCTCCGCGGCGATCGTCCGCCGCGCCTCCTCGACGTGCGCTGGCGGCTGGACCGTCCCGACGGTCGGCCGGCCCACCGCGAGGGCCACCTGCCGGGAGCCGTCTACGTCGACCTCGGCTCCGAGCTGGCCGGGCACGGTCTGGCGGCGACGGAGGGCCGGCACCCGTTGCCGACTCCTGACGACCTGCAGCGGTCCGCCCGCAGCTGGGGGCTGCGCGAGGGCGAGCCGGTCGTGGTCTACGACGACCTGGGCGGCCAGTCCGCAGCTCGGGCGTGGTGGCTGCTGCGGGCGGCCGGCCTCGCCGACGTGCGGCTGCTCGACGGCGGTCTCGCGGCCTGGACGGCGGCGGGCCTGCCGCTCGAGGCCGGGGACGTGCGACCGGAGCCCGGCGACGCCGTGCTCGGCTCGGGCCGGCTGCCGACCGTCGACGCGGAGGGAGCCGCCGCGTTCCCGGCGCACGGCACGCTCGTCGACAGCCGCGCCGGGGAGCGCTACCGCGGCGAGGTCGAGCCCGTCGACCCGCGGGCCGGTCACGTGCCGGGCGCCGTGAGCGTCCCGACCGCGGGCAACCTCGACGCCTCGGGGCTGTTCCTCGGCGTGGACGCGCTGCGCGCGAGGTACGAGGAGGCGGGCGTCCGGCCGGGCGAGCCCGTCGCGGTCTACTGCGGCTCGGGCGTCACCGCCGCGCACGCCGCCGTCGCGCTGACGGTCGCCGGCTACGACCCCGTGCTGTTCCCGGGCTCGTGGAGCGCGTGGTCGTCCGATCCCGACCGCCCCGTCGCGACCGGGGCCGAGCCCGGCTGACTCAGGAACTCGCCCGGGTCTCCTCCTGACTCGTGCACGACTCAGGACGCGGACTCCCCCCACCGCGCAGCTCAGGACTCGTCTTCCTGAGTGAAGACGGGGGCAGGAGGCGCGGGTCAGTCGGCGTGCGTCGGCGAGGGCTCCAGGGTGCGGTCGTCGACGATCGCGTCGACCGCGGTCCGGCGCACGGAGTCGATCCCGTTGAGCGCGGACCCCTTCTGCCGGTACCCCTCCGAGGTCGCGATGACCTCGCCGTTCGCGGCGGTGAGCACGAAGCGGTACTCGCCCGACTCGCCCTGCGTGACGATGAACTTGCCGGCCATGGCGTCCTCCTCGCGTCCGGGGAGCGGCGTCTGCGCGCTCCGCGTCGCGTCAGCATAGGCAGCGCGTGTTTCGTCCGTGTCACGGGGCCGCGACACGACGCCGCGCGATGCGCCGTGGGTGATGCGCGATGCGCGACACGCGGTCCCGCGCACGAGGCCGCGGCGGGCGCAGCAGCAGCCCCCCGCTGCCGCCGCGCTCGCCGCGGCCTCGTCACCTGGCTCTGCCGGGGTCGGTCAGTCGCCGACGAGCACGCCGATGGCGGCCTTGAGCGTGTCGCGGTCGCGACGGAGCTTGGCGACCTCGGCCTCGAGCTCCGCGACGCGATCGGCGGACGCCTGGTCGGCGCCGTCGCCGCCCTTGGCGCTGTTGCCGCTGCCGGGCGGACGACCGCGTCGGGGCGCCGGCGCGGCGGCCGGCTCCTCCTGGGCGTCACCGTCGGTGCGCACGGCCGAGCCGTCCTCGGCGGTGTCGGCCGCCTCCTCGGCGATGACGGACGCCGCGGGGGCGTTCGCCTTCTCCCAGGCGCGGATCCAGCCACGGAGCGACTGCTCGCCGACCTCGAACTGCTCGGCGGTCTCGCGGATGATGGCGCGGTTGCCGGGCTCCGCCTCGCGGCGCTCCAGGACGCGGGCGAGCGACTGCTCGCGCGTCTCGTCGGTGTACTTCTGCTCGAAGGGCATGTCGTGTCTCCGGTCGTGAGGAGGGCGGGGGAGCAGCCACGTGGTGACGGCGCATCCGTCGTCACCACAGGACCGTTGACGCCGACGGTACTGCACTCTCACCATCCATGAGCAGATGTAGATAGAAACATGTGATGACGAGCACGGTCTCGCTCGTTCTGTGACCACGCGGGGCCTGCCGCGCCGTACACATGAGCCGACGCGAACGGCGCTGCACATATGAGGACGTGTCATCATGATGCGCAGTACGCGGCGCACGACGCCGCGCACCACGCGGTGCACCACGTCCGATGACATGACCACACGTGTCGCGCGTCGACCGTGACGACGGCGACGACGAGCCGGCGCGCAGGAGGCGGTCGCCCAGTCGCCGCCGACCCGCCCGTCCTGAGGCGGATCACGGTGACGACGGCTTAAGGTGGCCGTGTGTGGCGCGCCGACAGACAGCATGACGACGACGACGACGGGACCAGTTCCGTGGCCGTCCCGACGGGCGCGCCCGGGGGAGCAGCGTCCCCCGGCACGGTGAGCCTCGGCGACCCTGGCCTCGCGGTCGGCAACGTGGCCGAGCCGTCCCGCACCGGGTGGCGCGACCAGCTGGGCGTCGTGGGCGGCACCTCCACCTTGCTGCACTTCGGCGACGAGCAACGGGCCCGCATCGAGCTCAGCACCACCCACCCCGGCGGCCTCGCCCAGTTCATCACCGGCAAGACGACCCTGCTGTCGAGCCTCATCCGCGACGACCTCGCGCTCCGGACGGCCCGCGTCGCCGCCGGCGAGATCGCCGCGAAGGGCCTCGAGCTGAGCACCGTCCGCGGCATCGACGCCGTCCACCTCGCCATCGGCGTCGCCGCCTGGTCGTTCGCCGGCCGCGACCACCGCGCGCCCGTCCTGCTCCGCCCGCTCGCCATCCGCCGGCACGGCCGCGACTTCGAGGTCAAGCTGCTCGGCGAGCCGTTCCTCAACCCCGCGCTCTCCGACGCGCTGCACGACCAGTTCGACATCTCGCTCGACGCGGACGCGTTCGTCGCGCTCGCTGGCCGCGAGGGCGCCTTCACGCCCAACCCCGTGATCGATCGCCTCCGCGGCCTCACGGCGCACCTCGACTGGTTCACCGTGCAGCCGCGCCTGGTCGTGTCGACCTTCGCCGAGGTCTCGACCGAGATGGCCCTCGATGCCCGCGAGCTCGGCCACCCCGTGCTCGACGCGCTCGGCGGCAACGCCATGGCGATCCGCCAGGTGCAGGAGGGGTACCGCCCGACCACGGCGACCCCCCAGGACGAGCGCAGCCCCGAGACCGACA
>Ga0308167_1003287_pt1 | contig 13120 bp, 3 predicted proteins | sample PhyCR1_2_FD_202138 | JGI IMG/M metagenome (GOLD analysis project Ga0308167, IMG submission 202138) | Phyllosphere microbial communities from UC Gill Tract Community Farm, Albany, California, United States - DLSLRC.R1 | ecosystem: Host-associated > Plants > Phyllosphere > Unclassified | place... | reverse complement strand
CACAGCAGGCGATTGCGGAATATGTGGCGTTAGCCAACAAGCATAATCTGGACCCGTCACAAATGGCGCTGGCCTTTGTCCGTCAGCAGCCTTTTGTTGCCAGTACCCTGCTGGGCGCCACCACGCTTGAGCAATTGCAGATTAATATCGACAGCTTTAACCTGACGCTGACGGAAGACGTGGTGCAGGAGCTGGAAGCGATTCACCGTCGTTATACCTATCCGGCACCTTAATCTTACGGTATTGCTGAAATTCAGTATGCCGACAGAGGCGGCGAAATCGCCGCCTCTGATGTCTTTCAGGGGAGCCATTTTCGGCTCCGGTTCAGATGGCGCTCACGGTGCAATCCGTCAGCCAGCGCGTCTTTTTTGCGCTAACTGCCAACCCCACAGCACGGCAATCGCCAGCGCAAACAGCGCGCCAAAACCCACGCCAGTTGCCACTGCCGGTGCGCCCAGTTTGATGGCCAGCGAATAGAGTCCCAGCATTAACAGCATCGCGCTGTTTTCGCCCAGGTTCTGCACCGCGATGGCATTACCGGCTCCGACCGTGGCTTTACCACGTTCCTGCAACAGCGCATTAAGCGGCACCACAAAGAACCCGCCCAGCACACCAATAATCACCAGCAGTGCATACGCATTAAACAGGCTGTGCTGAATGGCGAAAAAGATTACCGCTACGCCAATCAGCACCCCGGCAGGCATACAGCGCCCGACCGTTTTTAGCGTCACCAGCTTTGCCGCCGCCGCCGCACCAATCACAATACCGATCGCCACCATCGCATTCAGCAGCGTCGGGGTTTTATTGTCGGTGATGCCCAGCGCCACTGGCACCCACAGCACCAGCAGGAAGCGCAGCGTGACGCCCGCTCCCCAAAACAGACTGGTGCCCAGCAGTGAAAAGCGGGTTTCGCCATTGCGCCACAGCACTTTACAGGCGCTAAAGAAGCTGCGAGACATGCTAAACGGATGCCAGCTCTGGCCGGCCCGCGCCACAGACAGTTTGGGAATCAGCAGGTTAGCCGCAACTGCCAGCCCATAGGCCAGCACACAGACAATCAGCGCCGCCAGCAGGCTCCAGTCGGCAAGCACCCCACCCGCTACCGAACCCAGCAGGATGGCAGCAATGGTTGAAGCTTCCATCAGACCGTTAGCTTTCACCAGCTTTTCGCCGCTGGTGATTTCGCCGAGGATGCCATACTTCGCCGGTGAGTACGCCGCGGCACCTACGCCAACCAGGCTGTAACCGATAAATGGATTAAAGCCAAAGCAGATCACCAACGCACCAAGCAATTTCAGCGCGTTAGCAAACATCATCACTCGCCCTTTAGTAAAGCTGTCGGCAATCTGCCCGACAAAAGGCGCCAGGATGATATAGGTGGCGACAAATACCATCTGCAATACCGGCTGGCTCCAGTCGGGATAAAGCTGATTTTTAATCACCGCCAGGGTGGCAAACAGCAGCGCATTGTCGCCAAAGGCCGAGAAAAACTGAGCGGTAATAACCGCCATCATACCGCGCGACAGCAGCGGCTTGTCGTCATTTAACGCCCTGTTCATGCGGATTTAGCCTCTTCTTCTGCCATTTTACGCAGGGTAACGAAGTCGGGTTTTCCACTGCCGAGCTGCGGCAGCTGCTTCATATAGCGAATATCACGCGGTACTGCCAGTTCCGGGCTGCCTAACGTTCGCGCAGCACCCTGCAACTGCTCACGCGTCAGCGCTTTATCGGTAGTAAACAGCACCAGTGCTTCACCGCGATTGCCATCTGGTTTAATTGATGCCGCGTGCTGCTGCTCTGATGATGCTTTCAGCGCGATCTGTTCCACCATTTCCAGCGAAACCATTTCACCGGCAATTTTGGCAAAGCGTTTTACCCGGCCCTGGATCTGGCAAAAACCGTGCTCGTCAAAGCTGACGATATCACCGGTATCATACCAGCCCGTTTCCATCTGGCCTTCACCGTTGTCGGCCTGAGGTTCTTCGAGAAAGCCCGGACGCTCGACGCGCAGGTAGCCTTTCATAATATTCGGGCCACGCAGTTGCAGCAGGCCGCCATTCTCAATGCCCGGTACCGAGATCAGCCGCGAATCCATGCCGGGTAAAATGCGCCCGACGCTGTGCGGGCGTGCTGCCATCGGCACATTGATCGCCACGACCGGCGCACACTCGGTCACGCCATAACCTTCCAGAATGCGCACGCCAAAACGCTCCTGCCAGACCTGACGAGTCTGTTCCTGTAACTTCTCTGCACCGGCGACCACGTAGCGCAGACGGGCAAAGTCGTAAGGATTGGCAAAGCGCGCATAGTTACCAAGGAAGGTCGAGGTGCCGAACAGCACGGTGCAGTTACGGTCATAGACCAGTTCCGGCACGATGCGGTAATGCAATGGGCTTGGATAGAGGAAGACTTCCGCACCGGTCATTAGCGGGGTAAACATACCGACCGTCAGGCCGAAAGCATGGAACAGCGGCAGCGCTGACATAAAGCGATCGCGCGGCGTAAAGTCCGCCACGGTGCGAATCTGCTCGACGTTAGCCAGCAGGCTTTTATGCGAGTGCACCACGCCCTTCGGACTGCCTTCTGAACCGGAAGTGAACAGCACCATGGCGGCATCTTCAGGCTGCTGCGGTACCATCGCGCGGCGCGGCATCAGCAGGTGGCCGAGGATCCACAATTTATCCTGCAACGTGACGGTATCTTTCAGATCCTCAAGGAAAATCCATTTCGCGCCGGTCACTTCCTCCGGCAGATGCATCAGCTTGCCCTTCTCAAGAAACTGGCGCGAGGTAAATACTGTTTTGACTTCGGCAGCCTTCAGCGCGCTGGTTAATCCCTGCGCTCCGGCGGTGTAATTCAGCATCGCCGGAATGCGTCCGCGCATCGATGCACCAAAAATTGCCGCCGCGGTAACGGTGGTATTGGGCAGCATCAGGCCAATCACCTCGCCCTGAGAGGTATAGCGCTCAAGAATACGCCCAACGCCCAGCGATTTTTTTAACAGGCCGGTGTAGCTGTCGGGTTTGAAGTTAATATCCTCGATGCAGTTCTTAAAATAACCATAACGGGTACGTGCACTGAGAAACGCTTCGTACAGCGTTTCACGCGGCCGCACCGCCATCCGTGCTTCCATCATCACATGATGCAAATGCTCACCTGCCAGCGTGCGGCGATCGCGCGCGCGCGGCGCATCGGGCATTGGAATGGTGGTCGCAGGCAGCACCGTCAGGGTGATGCGTGGAAACAGACGCCGCTTAAATACGCCGCCAAGGCGACCAAACGGCGTGTACTCTGCGCCTTCAATACGCAGCGGCACCACCGTCGCCTGTGATTTGGCAGCAACGAAACCGGCGCCGCTGTAAATTTTCATCAGCGAGCTGGTGACCGTAATTCGCCCTTCCGGAAAAATCACAACCGGACGCCCCTGCCCAATCATCCGCACCAGATGCTTAATCGCCAGCGGTTTGGTCGGATCGAGTGGCACAAAATCGATCACGGACTTCACCCAGCGCATGTACCATTTTTCACTGACGGAAGAGTAGACGGCGAACACGGGTTTAACCGGCAAAAACACCGCCAGCAGGACGCCGTCGAGGAACGACATATGGTTAGGCGTAATCAGCACCCGCTCTTTATATAGCGCAGCTATATCCCCACGCAACTCAGCGCGATACATAAGACGGAACAAAAAGCGTAAAAACGAGAACAACATGCCGACTCCTTTAGCATCTATAAACATTACGCATCACGATGCAGGATATGACGATTTAACTCAATGCGCTAAACGATAAAACCAGTGATATTTTCTAAAATATAACCGCACAAATGTTTCTCCTCGCCTGCCTCGTTCTGTTCTGCCAGCCACACTTCAGCGCCAGGAATCTTCTCGCTATAAAACTAAAAAGATCCAGTTAAAAACAAAAGAAGTTGACGCGCCAGCTGACGATCATGGCGACATTATTTTTTTGTCTTCATTTACAGGATCTTTACCTGATGTCTATCCATAATTCCCTTAGCCGCCAAATGTTACCAGTAACAACAAAAACCACAGACGCTCCGGTACGTGAAACTAACACCGCCACCGCAGGACGTCAGGGTGTTGACGTTTCTGCCTGCCCTGAAGCCAGAGCAGAACTGGGACATATGGTACTCGGCGCCGGGAAAGAGTGGACTGAGCGCAAAGACGTCATCATGTTCCTGCAGGATCTGCTGAACGATCCCGCGTTTATCAAAGAAATTCTGGCGGCAACCGGTTTGCCGTTAGCGGCAGCCGGACCGGACAGTATGACAGCCGCAAGCATGACCGATCTGCTGCCCTCCGGCAGCCATCCGACACAGTATCAACTTGACCAGCTGCGCAAGTTACTGACGGAAAAACTTGAACACACCTATCCAATGCTGGATGAGTTTCGTCTCAAGGGTCATAACAGCGAAATTATGAGCCTGGAGCTGGACAGCTCAGTGATTCAGTCGCTGAAGGAAAAAATTGCGGCAGACGACGGAAGTGTGCCGCTGCTGGCGGTGGCTAAAACACTGGAGAAAGCGGTTAGCGGTACGCTGGCAATCGCCTCGGCTGACAAAGGCGTGCAGGCAGATGTGACCAGTTTAAAAAAGACGCTGCGCGCCCAGACTGATGCGCTGGCGAAGGCCGTTTTTATCGTGCTTGAATTTGATAGGCTGGCCAAGAGTACAGCGGCAAAAGATCCCGAGGCGCGGGACCGGACGGCAGAAGGTCTGTATGACGCGGCGAAGGAGATTGACCGCGCAGAAAAGGTGTTAGACAAAGAGCTGGTCAAGCTTCTTCCCCTTTCCGAGAAGGAAGGAGGGTCAAAGGCGATGACATTGCAAACCGCGCTGGTAAACAAGAAGCTGAAGCTGATTCGGGAAAATCTGAAGGCGATGGAGCACCGGCTTCGTGCGGGGCAATCGCGCTGGGAAAAAAAACTGGAAGATTTTGATCAAAAAGCGTTCTACCTGGTAAAGAAAGCGACCTCTCCCGGCTCGCTGCAAAAGCTGGAGAAAGGAATGGAAAAAGCCTGGCATGACACACCGGCTTTATTTCAGGATCTAATGAGAAATACCGCAAACCAGGTCAGGACGCTGTCGGCAGCAACAAAGCACACACTTAAGGTCATTGAAAGTACGGTTAATAAAGGTAGCCAGGCGCTCAAAAAGGCCGCGCAGGCGGTCAGTGAAGCCCACACCTCACCAATGATCCGGCTGCAGAACGAGCAATCGGGTGCGGATGCGGCAGAACAAAAGGTCAATACCCAGTTGAGGACGGCTTACCATCCGCTAAAGGTGGCCATGCAGAAGCACCAGAATGCAGCCGAAAAGCTGTTAGGGGCGGCGGAAACGTTGGTAAGGTCAAGTTCATCCCAGTCCGGGCCATCGGATGCGATTGCAGCAACGCTGGGTGAAATGGGAGATGTGTCGGGAGGCGCGGCGCTCATTTCAGCTGCCGTAGAGACATCGGCAGCTCGGGCCGGCGGCGCGGCCTCCGGAAAGGAAAAGCAAGCGCTCAGTGAAGTGCAGCAGCGGGAACGGGCGCAGAGGACGTTTAACGCGGCATCAGCCGCACTGACAGAGGCCCGTGGCGAGGTGGACAGTTGCTCAGATGAGCTAAGGGCGACGGTGGCACAGGCCGCTGAGCAGTATGGGCAGCATAAAAAGCAGCTGAAAAAACTCGTGACGTTTAAAACGGAAATTGACAAAGCAGAGAGCCATTTTCGTAAGGCTGCCGACCGTCTACAACGGGCAGTGCAGGACATGACGCAAACCGCACCCGGTTCTGCATCGGCCAGCAGGGAGGCGTTTAATTACGCAGCCACAGACGGGAAAAAAGCGGATTACCGTAGCCGGGATGCGGTGCTGGAACTGAGTAGCGCGATATTAAATGCCACCGGCAGGCCACAGGATATCTTCTCAAAGGATGCGCGCATCGCGTTGCATCTTGGTCAGTTTTTTGCGCAGCAGAAACAGGCGTTAATGCAGTCTGTACCCGAGTTTAAACCGTGGCTGTTCGATAGGATAGTCGCGGAGATCGTCGATAAAGAAATACCCGGACACTTCAGCAAGACGCACGATCCGCACGGAGAAATCATGCTGGCAAAAGTGCATCGGGCAGCCAGCGAAGCTGACGCGGGCACCCTGCTGACGCCTAAAATCATTGAAGAAGTGATGGAGAAGATCCCAGGAGCTGCCGAATTTCTCTCAAGGGCAGGCCGCAGCGGTATGGTAGGGAAAGTGGTTAATGCCAGCGTGGAGAACGCAGCCGATCGGCTGATCTCAACCCTGCCCCGCAATTTTCTGCCGAGCCTGGGCCTGGTGAAAGCGACAATGCTGCCGGTTGCTTATTTGCTGGCACTGTCCGATCTGAAACAGGCGGTGATGCCGGGGCAGGCAGAGCCGAAAAGTGAGAAACTCACGCTGGCAGCGAGCTTCGCTATCCAACTGACAAAAAAGCTGGTCGACTTTGCGGTGCCGCATCTTTACCGTTTTGTCGCAGATGCTGCCCTGACCGGCTATGACCTGTATCGTAATGGCCCGGATAAATTTGCGCATAATTTAATGAAAGATCTGGTGGACAGCGGGACCTTTGCCGTCGGGTCGAAGCCGTTTTATGAAGGTTATGAACAGGGGACGGATGCCTATTTTGAGCATCAGCTGCGAACATTACAGGCCGCGGATGATAAGCAGATTGCCATGGAGCTGGAGAACTATCCGGAAAGTGCGCGCGGAGAGATCGCCACTGAGCTGAAGAAACGCCAGGCTGAGGAAAATAAGGAAATTGATCGGCTGGTCGCAAACTATCCTGATGAGCAACAAAAACGCCTAACGGTTGGGTTAAAGAAAAAGCTGGCAGCAGAGAAAGCGAAAATTCAGGCGGCTCAGGAGCAGGGCCTCAAAGGACAAGCGGCTGAGAGCCAATCACTTACAGCTACTGAGACAGTAAGCAGAGTTAAAAGAACAGCTGACGCCACGAATATTCAGCATGACATTAATACTGATGATCCTGTGGTAATGAATGATATCAAAAACAAAGTAGAAGATGATCTGAAGGATTTTACCAATGCCGCCATTGTGCGGATGACCGATCTGAATATCCGTCAGGCGGCACGCGATCATATTCAAAATATTATTAATAGTTTTCCGGCCGACCAGCGCGGTGGCCTGGACTCCCCTGACTCTATCATGCTTTGGCGACAACATCGCTATACCGAAGGAGGCTATCCAGCCAACCTGATGGATATACTGACCGGTAGTTTTAATTATCGGGATAAGTATCCGGAGTGGCCAGAAGGCAGCAGTATAGCATTCAGGAAAGCATTGATAGGGAATGTCAGCCCGTATATGGATATCCCCAGATATGCCAAATTTGCGGGAAAAAAAATAAGAGCCAACCTTAACGCTAAAAGTTACGGTCCTTCAATGGCTGACGTGTTTGAAAAGAACTATAAAAAGCGTCTGAGCAACATTAAAAGTGACTATAACATCAGTCTGGGGAAAATGTATGAAACCTCATTCAGGACATCAGCAAGGGATCTGCAACTAGATGTCAAGCTGGCCAGCTTTAAGCCTGAACTGCAAAAATTTATTGATGGAAAGATCAAACCCTTCGTACTGACGCTAGGCAACCATGATGACAATCAGTTGTCAGAATGTATTGCATTGCGTGTGGGTGATCAATTGCTTGTCTGGGATTTCATGGGGTCATACCAGCTAATCGATGTTGATGCAAAGGGCATACCCGATAAAGATCAGCAGGATTGGTTGTTGAATCACATGAATACCAACGCACGGTATAAATACAGTAAACCTGAAGAAAGAGAGCGTGCCTTCGCTACCCTTGCATCGACCACGACTCTGTCATTCCGCAAGCTGGAAAGCAGCCTCGGGCAGGAAATGCTGGACAGAAAAATTGCGCAGGCAGATAAAGACTGTGACGCTCTGATAACCACCAGCACGGAGTTTTTAATAGACTTCATCATCGATGCAGTGTATATCGGCACAGATATCGTATCAGGTATCGCGGCCGGAACATTGCCGTTAGGTACTGTAGGCTCGGTTTTTCTGCAAATAGCTAAGTCAGCATTATTAACCTACCTGAAAGATTTAACCAAGATACATTTTGCCGACAATCTGGCAGCGAAGGATGCGGCCAGAGAAGCCATACCTGCGAATCTTATCGCCAGCCTGTATGTCGATGGCAGCATGAATATCGGTCCTGAACTGGCGAAAAAGCTGCTTGCAAAAGGCAATATTAAACTTCACTGGGTGTCTGCAGCAAAAGGAATTAATCCCGCTAAAGAGTTGATGCTTGGTATACCCGGTTATCATAAGGCGAATGAAGTCGGTTCCGAGGCAGCAGCAAGATTAGCGGAACTGAAAACAAATGATGACCACGCACAAATAGCCAAAGCAAGTGAAGTTAATACAAAAGCCCCCCCTGGAGGAACGACCCACAGAGTTGTCGCCGGTGAAACTATTCATCAGATCACCGAAAAATATTCAATCTCATCCAGACAGCTAGCGCTGTTAATTTACGCTAACCCACACATTGCAGACTTTGATGTTTTATCACCTGGCGATCAAATATTTATTCCATATGAGTCACTGTTAAGAAATTATTCAAAAGTGATGACCTTTACGCCAGTGGAAGAAATTAGCGCACAGAAAAAGGAAATCGTTCGCGAGATAACATGGACTGCGGATGATGTCAAAAAGCTTGAAGAATCCATAAAGAACGATACGTTACTGGAGAAAATTAAAGGAATAAAGGAACACCACATTAGATATTTACTGACACTGAATTATCCTATTTCAAAACAATTAATAAACTCTGTTTCAGAAAATATACAGAGGGAGGGATTTGATGATATTCGCTGCCGTGCGATGTACATATGGACTGGAAGGCCTAATGAAGAAGCAGCGAAAGTCCATTATGTTGTCATAGGTAACAAATATGGCAAAGATTATGTGTTTGATATCGGCGCTGGAAAATTCGATGTCGGGCTTGGCGACACCATACTCCTCCCGACCTCAAGCTGGCAGGCTAAATATCAGGACACGTTCAGCAACGGACAGGTTATTTACATCGATTATGATATTGACGATGTGCGAGTGGCCGTTGATGGCTTTCAGCACAGAGCAACAAAAGCGCCAGAACTGCTACCCGGAGAGAACGTAATAGAAACTGAGGCATGGCTAAAAAGCCAGCTAAAAACGCAACAGAGCGCGGTGACGCAGGAGAAAGCTGAAGAAATCGCCGAGATTGTCAGAAACGAAAATGGCTTTACCTATCATGCTGAGGAGGCGACGGACGTCCTCACCCTTGCCAAAGAACTGGGCTTTTCAAATGCCCATCTTGCAAGAATAATGTATAAAAATCCGGCAATTACTAATGATGGCATACTTAATGCCGGGTCAAGTATCTTTATTCCAGACCAAGAGGCTGGCACCCAGTTTAAAGATGAGAACGGAAAAATTGCCGTGGTTAAGTTATTGAGTAGTCTGTACCGGCAGGATGCTGTTATTCGATACAACATGCTTATTCCCTACAACCGTTCTGAGGAATTGATGCCGCTGGTAGCAAGAGCGATTAATAATCTCGGACTCACTAACGTTTGTTACCGCTCCGTAGATATCTGGGACAGTGCCAGCGACAGTATTCCGACACGTCATTATGTTGTTAAAGGTAAGATAGATGGTGAAGATTTTATTTTCGATATGGATGCAGGAAAATTAAAATCGACGTTTGCTGGCCCACTCATTATGTCTTCTAAAGAGTGGACAGAGCAATACGCTACAGAATTCGACGGCAAACTTGTATCAATTAATGAATCCAGTGATATACATGCTATAACATCTTATTCTACCGAAAGCTATTCAGAAAGATTCGAATCCGGAAAGTACCTTTTTAATATACCGACAGCAGCATATAAATCCTATTTTCTGGAGCGAGATACCAGCCCTGAGTTATTGTTAAAAAGGATCACTGATAGCAATAAAAACATCGAGGATATGTTAAATAGCATTCAGGATACTCATAACTCACTGCTGCCGATAATTGAGAAAAAACTTATATCGTTGCTGGGTAAGGAACTGGAAAAACAGGGATACATGAACATCCGCTATCGTTCCATCTATCTATGGGACGCTAAAGCGATGGAAAATGGCAAACCAACACAGCATTTTGCCGTGACGGCCATAAAAAATAACAAGGACTACGTCTTCGATCTCTCTACCAAAGGATTAGGTGTAGAATTTAAAAAACCATTAATTCTTACCCAGAAAGAATGGATTGAAAAATACTCCGAACTGTTGCCGGATAAATATGTTGTTTTTCGTGACTTTAATTTTTCAAAAGACGCATCAGAAAGTCTTGAAAAGAGAGAAAGCAGTAGTTTTGAAATCATGGGAAATGAAAAGGCTATAGAAACTAAGGCATTCGATGAGCATAATTTTAATTTATTGATGATAGAATTAGAAAAAAATGACTCAATCAATAACTTAATAAATGCAAAAGAAGACAAGTCGATGGAGATGATGCCGATTATCACAGATGAATTAACAAAATTAAATTATCAAAATATTGCCTATCGCGCGGTATATATAGGAAATAAAGATGATGATACGCAAAATATGGGGCAACCTCATTACATCGTAACTGCTAATAAAGCGGGAAAGACGTTAGTATTTGATTTATCAACTAAGGTATTTGGTGAAGGCTTCCAAGGGAAAGCAATTTCTTATGAGAGTGACTGGCAGCAGAAATATAAGGCGTTCTTTGCAAATAAAAACATCGAAGAAGGTCATATGTCTAAACCAGAGGATACAGAGTCTGCTTATCAGCTTATACTCTCAACTCGGCCAGACGTATTGTTAGATAAACTTATGAATAGCGATCTAACAATTGGGTTGTATGCCAACACCCAGAAAGATAGATCCGACAGGCTTATCGCCGCGACTGGAAAAGAGTTGTCAAAACAGAATTTCGATAATATTCGTTATCGTACTGTCTATGTGTGGGATGAAAAGTCCAAGAATCATGGAAAGCCACAAACGCACTTTGTTGTGACTGCCACAAAAAACAATAAGAATTTTGTTTTCGATTTTTCTAATGGAGCATTGGGTAAAGGATTTAAGGAGCCGCTCATTGTTTCTCAGAAAGAATGGGCTGAGAAATACAATAACCTGTTATCAACAAAATATATCACCTACCGTGATTATCATTCAGCTAATGAAGCCATCAGCAATAGTGCGCAAAGAGGTGGAAATAGTTTTGACCTTATGACTAATGAAAAAGTTTTACAATCAGGTAATTTTGATATTTATGATTTTAACCCGTTACTTTCTGAACTAAAAAAGAATGAAAGCATCAATTCCTTAATGGATTCTAAAGAAGATAAATCCTTAGAAATAACGAACGCAGTTGCATCTGAACTAAAAAAATTAAACTATAAAGATATCACCCATTGCGCCATATACATTTGGAAGGAAAATGATGATGGTGATAAAATGGTGCAGCCTCACTTTATTCTCACTGCCAGAAAAGATGGCAAAAATATTATCTTTGATTTATCGACAGCCGCATATGGTGAAGGATTCAAAGGGCAAGCAATCTCTGTCGAGCATGACTGGAAAGTAAATTATAATCAATTTTTTGCTAATCAAATCATTAAGGTACATGCTATGTCGAACCCAGATGAAGCGGAAACTTTCTCAGCTATCACGATAAGGAATCTTAACAGGATGCCAGGAAAACCATCAGCGTCTTAGGGACGATACGGAGCTTATCATCCTGTATGGCAGAAAAATTGCTGGCCGGGATCGGATATGTTCCGATGGTTGGCGGATAGGGTTATTCATGCCTGCTGAATGACATCTGAATTAATTTTTTCTTTGAGATAAGTTTTTTATTCGGATTTGGTTGAACATATTGAGCCACCCGTACCCGTATTACGGGTACGGTAAACTGCATAGCCCTGTGATTAGCCATGCCCATACAGCGCATCCGGCGCCACATTCATATGTTTCAGTACCGGACCAATAATATTGCCGAACACTGGCGCAGCCACCGAACCACCGAAGTGATCGCCCGCGGTCGGATGGTTAATCATAATCACCAGTGCCACCTGCGGATCGCTGGCAGGGGCAACTCCGGCGGTATAGTTGATATAACCGCCATCATATTTTCCTTCCGGCCCCATCTTTTCTGCAGTACCGGTTTTAATCGCCAGTCGGTAACCCGGCACCGCCGCACGCACGCCGCTGCCGCCGGGCAGCGCATCACTCTCCATCATATGGATGACCGCTTTCACCGTGTCGGCATTCGCAACCCGGGTACCGATAACCGGTGGGGTCACTTTGGTGATCGACAGCGGGCGATAAATACCATATGAACCGAGCGTGGCGTATTCCCGGGCGATCTGTAATGGCGTAACCCGCAAGCCGTAGCCAAACGAGAAGGTTGCGCGTTCGATATCAGCCCAGCGCTGACGATGCAGCGGGAAATAGCCAACACTCTCGCCCGTCAGCCCCAGCCCGGTCGGTTTGCCGAGGCCAAAGTTACTGAAAGTATTGACCAACACCTGTGCAGGCATCGCCAGCGCAATGTGCGACACACCAATATCACTCGATTTCTGCAAAATGCCGGTCATTGTCAGGCGCGGCCAGTGACCAACGTCTCGGATTAAATGGCCATTGACCCGATAAGGCGTAGTATCAATAACCGAATCCGGGCGCACCAGCTTACGCTCCAGCCCCTCCATCACCACCAGCGGCTTGACCGTAGAACCCGGTTCGAAACTGTCATTAATCGCCGAATTACGCATCTGTGCCGGTGAAACGTCGGCAAAATTATTCGGATTAAAAGAGGGGTACGATGCCATGCCCAGCACTTCGCCCGTATCGATTTTAATTAATACTGCCGCTCCGGAATCGGCCTTATTCAGCAACACACCGTCACGCAGTTTGGTATACATGGTGTATTGGTCAAACTTATCGATACTCAGCTGCAGCGTCGGCGGTTGCTGGGGCGGCTGATAATCGATCATTGCGATAATATTACCCTCACCATCCTGGCGATACTGCTCATGTCCCGGTTCGCCCTGTAGCA
>Ga0308167_1003285_pt1 | contig 13123 bp, 9 predicted proteins | sample PhyCR1_2_FD_202138 | JGI IMG/M metagenome (GOLD analysis project Ga0308167, IMG submission 202138) | Phyllosphere microbial communities from UC Gill Tract Community Farm, Albany, California, United States - DLSLRC.R1 | ecosystem: Host-associated > Plants > Phyllosphere > Unclassified | place... | reverse complement strand
GGTAGGCGCTATCAGGGTGACGGTGCCAGCAGAAGTGGTGGTGCCCAGCCCTGCTCCTACCTGACCTTTAGCATCGGCTTTCAGCAGGTTGCCGTACATGTAACTGGCACGACGGCTCATGACATTGCCTGCCATGATGTTTTCAGAGACGGCAGATTCCATAAAGCCGGCCGGTGCATAGATTTTGACCTTGCCCGATGTAACGTCAGCCTCATCGACAACCCCACGCACGCCGCCATAGTGGTCAACGTGACTGTGGGTATAGATGACCGCGACGACAGGTTTTTTACCGCGATTTTTGAAATAGAGATCCATGCCCACTTTAGCCGTTTCCGCAGAAACCAATGGATCAACAACGGTGACACCCTCTTTACCCTCAATAATCGTCATATTGGAAAGGTCGAGATTACGAATCTGGTAGATTCCCGGTGTCACTTCAAACAGACCGCTGATATTGATTAGCTGGGACTGACGCCACAGGCTGGGATTGACCGTGTCCGGTGCTTTCTCACCCTCTTTAATAAAGGCGTACTGTTTCGGGTCCCAGATCACATTGCCTGACTCACCTTTAATAACGGCATCAGGCAACGCAGCAATGAATCCTTTATGAGTATCAGCAAAGTCGCTTTTGTTATCGAAAGGTAATTGCTGATAGAGGGCATCATTGGCATGCCTGGTAGCAGGCGCGGCGTCTTTCTGTGCCTCATCTGCAAATACATTAAACGAAGCGGTAGAAAGTAAACTGGCCAGGGCCAGACTGCGGGCCAGAGGTGTTAATTTCATATGTTTCCTCGGGATTTCAGACAAATGAAAACTGCATCCAGTACAACGGAAATAAAAGCGTAATCACAGGGCATGGCTGGAAAGCCAGCATCAACTGTTAAGGAGTGGCAATAATTGCTAACATTTGTTTTAACGTTAGCAAATTCTTGATAATTCACAAATTTGAGTTAAGTGAAATTGATATCTTTAATTAGTAAATTTGAAGGCCGTCAAATAACCAGCAATCCAGATAAATGAGACGCCAATGCTATCAGATTGTTTTAAAATGATTTATTCTATTATTCAGGAAATTAATTTTTTTGATTTAACACATTAGAATAAGGTGATGCCATGATTTTGAGAATTTCCTCACCTGACCTGCCCCACTACACGACAAAAATCATTATCAAACAATAAAGGAATAATTGGCCCTGATATCTTAAGAAATATCTTGCGTGCATTTAATCCTGTCCCGGAGCCAGACTTTCAAAGGCAGCACCTGTGTTCGATTTGGAGAGCGGTACAAATATCTATATCTGTTTTATGATGAATGACTTAACTGCACATTTGTCGTCAAGCGCGGTCGGCACTCCCCTTACCCGCTTTTGACATCAGCGGGTCAGTCTCGGACTTTATCTGGTGGGCTTGTAAAGGATGTGGAGAGAAAGGAGCCGCGTTGCAGAAACAAAACCTATTGCTGCCGTTCCAAATAAAGTGTGTAAGATTCTGGAAAAAACTGTCGATCGCCAAACTCCAGATAGATTCTTGCCAGATTCCGGAACTGATTAAAGCGATTTTCATCCAGTGATAACCCCGCATCGCGTCGTTTCTCCTGAGCATCCAGCTATGCTGAAATACCCACGGCGCCCTGGTGATAACGTACTTCATTCAGCCGCTCTGACTGTCGGGCAAGCTCAAGTCCTTCCCGGAGCCTTGTCTCCTGGGCAAGGAGCTTATTACGCAGGGAGAGTTCATCTTCAATACTGCTCATCGCTTTATAAAGCGACCGTTTGAATTCCAGCAGTCGTTGCGGGCTATCTTCACCTTCACGCCCCGCTGCCACCACACCAGCACCGCCGCGCGCAGCTCTTGTATGGCGCAGCGGGTCTGATGCACGTCTTAACCCGTGACGGGGAATGGGTGGTGCCGCCCCAGCATACGGTATGGGTCCCTCCCATAACCCTGCATGCCGTAAAGTTTGTGGGCGTCACTACGCGGAGTCTGTATATCGAACCCGCATGTGCGGCCAGACTGCGTAACAAAAGCCGCTGCGAAGTGATTGATGTATCAACGCTGTTGCGACAGCTTCTGCTGGAGGCGGTGGATTTGCCGCCACGCTATGAAAGCGCACGCGATCGGGCGCTGACAGATTTGATGCTGCTGGCGCTGTGTCAGGCTTTTTTACTCCTGCCAGCCATCCACGATCCAGCCGAGCGCTGGGCCAGCGCACTGTTTATGAGCGCCAGCACATTTCGTCGCCATTTCCGGCAGCAAACTGGCATGTCGTTTTCCGCCTGGCGTCAGCGAGCCTGTCTGGTCAGTGCGCTGACATTACTGCTAACGGGCACACCGGTGAATGAAGTCGCGTTGTCGCTCGGCTATCACAATGGGGCCTCCTTCGCGATAATGTTCCGCCGGGTTACAGGCCAGCCACCTTCATTTTATCACCCGACTTAAAAGGTGTGCTATGCCTGCGGCTATCCTGTCAGGTCTTTATGTTTCTCTTCCCCACCGGCTGAACAGACGCATGGTAGTTTCAGTTTTGACGGTATAAATCGCGTTATAGGGTCATGACATAGAAGCAGCACTGGGCGTCCGTTTTGTGCCAGGAGCGGACCTTATTATTACTCCCATCATTTATTTTGTGTCGGCCAGCCGCAAGCCCGTATCAGCAGGCATAGATGAAGCCGTGACTTAGCGAATGTCAGCGTTGTGCTCAAACCTGACCTTCGAATCAACTAGCTAGTCCGCTTGGTGCCAGGATCGGGCCTTATTAGTACGCTCTTTATTAATTATATGGGAGCAGATTAGATGGATACAGCCTCGATTAATTAACCCGGAACCGTATGACCGCCGAGTGATGGTTTAAAGAATCGAGCACAGCCAGGCATTTCCCTCGAAATAGCTGTCGTCAGCTTTTTTCGCATGGGGGTGGTAGCCAATTGCGGGGCCTTCATGCTGAAGCTTACGGGCACCCTACCGAAAAGCCTGCCATCGCTCCACAACGATGCTTTTCCCGACGACTTGAGCTGTAGAGATCCTGCAGAGGGATTTTCTCTCGGACTGAGTGAAATGCAGCCGGTGGTGAGCAGAAGAATAACGGTAAGTAAAGTTGCTGCTGTAATATTTGCCATAATAAATACCCTGGTTGGAGTTTGGTATTTTGCTTTTATAAAGAGAGGACCTTGATAGGGATCAATCTTGTTAATTACAAAAGATTTATTACCGCAAATTTTCCTTCGCTCAGACTGATTTTCACTTAACCATCGGCACGATGGGTCAATGGCAGAAACCTGCACCTACTCACGATGAAAGGCAACGACGAACACGCGACGCAGTTCGATTATTTACTATAATTTTTTCAAAAGTATATAAATTTTTATGCCGGATTTATAATTGACTTATACCGTTTAGTCTGGCTGTGGTTTTTTTGACAAATAACACCTCAGAGTTATTAACTAATGATTTTCTCTCAGTGTCGTCATTTAATCAGGTTGTTTGGTAATGAATGAATCAGGTGTTTCAGCCAAAGATCGCACCACCATTAAATCTAATAAAGGCACAATTATGACTGGTAGTAATATTGCGGGACTTCTTCTTATTATTCTACCGCCACCAAGATGAGTCATCCTCAAGACTTCTATATCGATTGGCGAAATGGCGCGAGTTTGCTGATGAAATATTCATCGAGAATGGTCGTTTCTTTCAGAAGGTAATTAAAAGTCAGGGCGGCTGGACGCCTGTAATAATCTTGCTGCGAGATCAGAGATATAGTAGTCTTTTTCCTGATTTCTCATGGGCTTTTCCGTGAATCAAAATAATCTTTGCGCTGCTGCGTTCTGCCCTGGCGCGTGTAAAGGATAAGCAATGGCCGACATCTTTCAGTGGGATCGCTTTGCGTTGCTGCTGGCACACTCCTCGTTTTCTATGGACCCCACATTACGTGATATTCCTGCCGGTACGCTTGCACTGGGATTAGGCGACGGTGCCTCAGAAGGAATTGCGCTGAACTGTAAAAACAGCCAGCGGTATCGATCCATTTCCGCCTGGCTGTGGAACCTTACCGACGCCGAGCGGCATGTATTGAAAACCCGGGCGCAGGCCAGTCCGGTATCCCGGGTGGTGATTGAGGACTTTTCGCTGGACAGCTGCTTCGCCTGGCTGCTGTATAACGCGCTTACGCTGAGTGAAACCGCCGAGTTCCCGGAAGGTCTGGAGAAATGGGTCAGCTATATTGACCACTGGGAGCAGGGCAGCTATCTGGACGGCGATGATTTTTCTCGCTCAGCCGCCTGCCTGCACACGGTCTTTGCCCACGCACAGTTAAATGCAGCCCGCAACGAACGGCATCAGTACGATTCGCTACGGCTGCAGTCCGGCTTTACCCGCTGCATTCAACTGCTCAGCGAACTGATCAACCAGACCGACGCGCCGCAGAACGGTATTCAGCCGGTAGCCTCTGCGGAATATCAGGGCGCCGCCGCTGCCCTGGCCTATGAACATCAACTGTATCAACTGGCGATACCGCGTGCCGCTACCTGCCAACTGCTGGTAGCGCAGTCAGACAGCCAGCGTAAGGTGCTGATTGATGCGCTTTTCCTCAACGAACAGCACGCCAGCGGCCTGTTTAAGATTTTTGCCCGCAATGACCGCACGCGTTCATGGAGTAAAAACGGTTTTACCCTGCTGGGGATTTATCGCCCGCAGGAACAGGGCACTGGCAATGACGTGGTGATTTCCGTCGATCCGAAAAGCGGCGTTTCATTGCAAAACATCTGGCAGGCGCTGGAGCAGGAAGAAAATGTGCGCTGGAATGGTCAGCGGCCCTGCGATAAGCCGCGTCTGCTGCGCAGCTACAGCAACGAATCTGGCCCGCTGCCCGGTTCGCCAAATCAGCCCTGGTGGGATGATGCCGGCAGCTACACGCTGCTGGGCGCGCCGAAGCGGTTGGAGTCCGGCGAGCTGGGGTCGAAGCTCGACTGGTGGCAGGATATTCTGCCGCTTATCTGGCAGAAGGGGTTTGTTGATAACCTTACCCCGCGTCTTGAGCAGGTATACAACACGCCGATGCTCAACACGCCGATGCTCAACGAAGGGCAAAAACGGGTATGCGTATGGCGCTGGTCGCAGCCCGATTCACGTCTCCAGCAAAGCGACACCAGCAGCTATCTGGTCGACACGCCGTCCTTCCAGGCGTGGCTGGCCGGAACCAGCCAGACAACGCTGCCAGTGACGCCTTATGCCTTGCCGCAGGCGGACCGCTTTGACGCCTGGTGGCAGTCCGACGTGCTGGTGGTGGGTCATCAGCAAGGGGTAAGTCTGTTCAGCCGCTCGGCCGATAATCCAGCCCTGGACGGCCTGCTGGCGGTTGCCCAACGCATTGCCACGCTGAGCGATGGCTATGCCGCGTTCCTGACTCAAATCCGCGAGATCTTCAAAAAATGGCCAAAACAGCTTAAGCAGCACGCATCGGCGATTGAAGACAAGCAGTGGGAAGAGGAGATCTTCGCGCTGCGGGTCAATGCGCTGAATGTGCTGAATAGCAGCGAAACGCTGTTTAGTAACGCGGATGAAAACCGGCTGAGTGAAATGCTCCAGCGCCAGTGGGGCCTGCACGATCGGCGTGGCGCGCTGTTCTCCCAGCTCGATCGGCTTGATCAATTGGTGCAGGATGCGATTTCCCGGCAGAACGCCCGCCGTCATCGTATTTACGGCTCGTTGTTCTCTGCGCTGGGGATGGGCATTGCAGCCAGCCACGTCTGGGAGCCGGTGCGGGATATTCTGACTACCAATGAATACGAGTGGCAACTGATGCTGTTTAAAGAGCCGGACGTCAGTACTCAGCATCTGGCCGATATCGCCGGGCAGAGCGCACATTTTGAGCTGATCACGCTGGTGGTGTTTGTGGCCTTTGCCCTGCTCGGTTTTGTTCTGTTCTGGTTCTTCGATATCCGCAGCCAGGAAGATTAATGCAGTAATCGTTCTTAATGCTAATGGCCCTTTTATTAAGGGCCATTTTTTTGTACATCACTTCACTACGTTATAAATCACCCGCTGTGAACGGCTCCAGTTGTCACCGATTCCGATGTTGGGCTTGCTGTTGGCCTGCTTATTGCAGAAATCATTCACCTGATTGCGAATCTCACCTAATGAGTATTCTCCCATCATCAAATGGACTTTAAGGTTCGCTAGCAGTGTGTCGTGGAGAGAGTATGTAGACGAGCTTGACAGCGAGAACTGCGCGGCTTCACTCATTAATGGCTGTGCATTATTCGCCATCAGGCGGCGCTCGCAGCGATCGGCGGGTTCAATTTTGGCCATTTCGTTGTCATATGCTTTCTGCTGGTTTTTCTCGAATTCCAGCGCCCCATTAAGCTCGTCTTTCAGCATGCTGACGTTTTCAGGTGACGAGCAGAAGGTTTTCAGGAACTGCGTCTGCATTGGCGTTAAGGCGTTGCCATGACTCACGCTATGGCGTAGTACAGTATTCATTCGCACGCAGCCCTGCTGTTCATCCATCAGCGAGGCGTGCTGCAGGAGGACCGCCAGCGTGTCTTTGTGATCGGCAATCAGTGCCTTTTCAGCGTAATAGAGTTTCCAGTTCATGCCGCCATCCATAAACAGGCTGACCACACGTGTATCTCCACGTTCAATAGCAGCGCGGATATTTTTTTCGTCCCAGGCAATGCCGATATTCGCCAGCTCTTTACGCGGATCGGCACTGGTTTCCTTTTTCACCCCGGCAACGGTTTTACCAACCTCGTTAACGTCGCTGCGGATGGCTTCTGTATTGACCAGCGTGCGGGTCGAGGTGCCGAAGGTCAACACAGAGCCGACGATTAGCACGCCAATTCCCCCGAGAACCCAGACGATTTTTTTGCGCAGGAAACCTGTGTCCTGTTTGATATCGTCCAGCTTCTCATTTTGCCGCTCAAGGCTCTCTTTCACTTCCTGAAGGTCATCGCCCAACCGACCCATTTTTTCTGCCATCTGATTGAAATACTGGCGAACTTCCGCCTCCCCTGCGTCAAAATAGCGGTCCGGATTGACCTGCACGCGACCTTCATCAAAGGCTTCCTGCACCGGGTCGGCAATTTCCTGATAGTAATAATTCACCAGCGCCGTATGTACCGAGGTGACGCGCTTGTGGTGTGCCAGGCGGTTGCGGATGGCGCGAATATCGTCGAGGAAGGTTTGCAGGGTTTTCCGCTTATCGTTCATAAAGCTGAGCAGCGGCGTGTACTGATACAACGGCGAATAGTGGGTGGCGTACTCTTTTTTATCGACGAACAGGGAGGAAAGTTCGCTGAACATCGTGCCGCTCAGCACATCATCACGATCGGCAACGTTAAGCCAGGTTTTCACCCGCTCCTCGCCGAACAGCGTGCGCAGATGGTGTAGCAGCACCTGCTGGTTACTGTAGGCCTCATTGATCAGGCTGCGGATCATCAGCTCCAGCGCGCGAACTTGCTGCAGACTGCGCAGCTGCTTTTCTTCGCCATCTTTATGCAGGTCTGTAGAGTAGGTCAGCAGCGGCTGCTTTTCCTTCAGTCGCTCCAGCTGGGCAAGAAAACGCAGTGCGGCAATGGCGAGGTTTTTACCGGCGGGCTGAGCACTGTCGTGGCGCTCCAGCAGTTTGTTCAGCGTACGCAGCGTCTGGGTAAATTGCGTTATTTCCTGCTCACTAAGGTTTAGCTGCTGTGCCACATCCTTCCAGGAACCGAGATTTTGCCGGGCCTGCTGTAGCGACTGATAAAAGGCTTCCGGCGACGGCTGTTCCTGGGCGGTAATACCCAGCAGCGGCAGGATCTGGCCGAAGGCATCGCCGCACAGAGTGAGGCAGCGGGTTAAATCATGTTGGGAAGCGGTAACAGTGAAATCGGGCATGGTATTCTCACGATGATAGCAGAGACGTTCCCGGCCCGATGCATTGCACAACTTCAGGCGACGGTCCGCGGGGTCAGAATATTCTTAATAGGGTGATTATTTGAGATTTTTCATCAGTGAGTCAATATGAAAACGTCAGGTTAACTTCTCCCTTCAGGGGGCGATTAGTTAGCCACCCGCACGTAATGCGCGGCGGCAAGCAGCTTTTTGAGTCTGGTGTTCTCTTCCTAAAACGACTTCAGGCACTTAACCACAGGCACCTCCATACTGACCTCCTCCCTGTTGTTTAACACGCCACGATTTAAGTAATGCCTTTATCAAACTGTGAAGGTCTGCTGTTCGCTCATAGCTGACGTCCGTACGCTATGTGCCAGAAGCGGACGCTGACATTTCAACAACCTATTTGAGTAATAGAGTGAATCCGGCTTACGGCTGGATCATCATAAGAAAAAGCCGCCCATAGGCGGCTTGTCATTATTTACGTGATTTACCCGCATCCGAGCGCTTCTCTCGAACTCTTCCATCGTTGTTACGATCGCGGGGCTGGGTGCCACCGCCAGGTTTAGGAACAACTACGCCAGGATTGAGTGGTCTTCTGTCCGCCATAATTCCATTTCCTAATAGAATGGCAAAAGTGCCGCCTTTTTTGATACGCCTGGTATCGTGACCTTTCAATCCCGATAAGAAGATATGTTGCGCGGCATCATCTTAATTCCGCTTTTCGCTCATAGCGGACTGCGCATTTACAGACCTGTTTTATGTGAGTCGCGTGATTGGCCGTATGCGGTTAGCGCAATGAAAGACCTGCCTGATGAGCAGGATTTCTCACGGTCAATCGAAAGAAGTTATACGCGTTTCGACACCACTGCTCACTTCAGCAACCGAAAAAATAGAAATATGGCTAAGCGGCGCCAGCGTTATTAGCGTGTTTCAGGCCTTTTCCCCCACAGATTTGGGTGACTACTGCGGTGCAGCTGGCTGACTATGAGTTGCTCCCACGTGGCATTCACTGAGACATATGAATGAAGAACTGTTACTAACAGCTTGTTGAGTCTGGACGCCTTAATGTCTGGAAAGATCAGTTGGCCTCACCCTTCAGCCGGTGGCGATAATGTTTCAGGACAACGTGTGTCACGATCTGACCGTAAATAAAGCCACCCAGCCCAGCAAATATTACAGTGCCGACTATGCCGCCAAAGTACGCTCCCGCGCCACCGAAGGCCCCGCAGAGCAGGAGACCGCCCCAGGTCTGCCAGTGCCGGAATGCCGATTTATATGCCCTCCGCCAACGTCTTCCGCGCTCCCGAAAAGATAAGTCTTTTAGTTCGGGAATACTTTTTTGGGTCCAGTATATTTTCACGTTAGTGTCCTTGTTCCAATTGCTAAGCGAAGGAAAACATAAAGTGCTGGCATAGGAAAGGCTTATCCAATATCCGCTTTTCGCTCATATAGGACAACCATAATCACATCTCCTAACCCAATGGAGATTGAACATGACAGCATCTCCCTGGAACAAAAGACGCATTATTGGTCAGAAGCGACCTCTTCAGATCTCTCATATCTGGGGAATTCTTATCCGCCTTGCTGGGTCACAAAAGACAGGAGATGACAGATAAATATAACGACGATCGTGACCAGGGATGGAAGCAGTTGGTGCTCAGAAAATAATCCGTTTTGCAGAAGAGTTTTGCAGGGGTTTTGCAGAAGACCCTTTTTACAGCCGCTAAAACGGCGCAGATCCAGATGAACTCAGTCCGGAAGAGCTCCGAAAACCGGCCGGATTAAACGGTCCGGACTGAGCCTGTACAGCTGCGCTGAAGGGAAGATTATTTACCGAGGATTTCCCGGCGCACGATGTCCGCGCCCGCACTTAACGCTGCCAGTTTACCGCTGGCGACCTGACGGGATAACGGCACCATGCCACAGTTGGTCGACGGATAAAGTTTATCCGCATCAACAAATTGCAGCGCCTTACGCAGGGTACTGGCGACCTCTTCAGCGGTTTCAACGGCGTTGGTTGCCACGTCAATTGCCCCTACCATTACCTTTTTGCCACGGATCAGCTCAATCAGATCCATCGGTACGCGCGAGTTCTGACACTCCAGCGAGATGATGTCGATAGCTGATTTCTGCAGCTTAGGGAAGACCTCTTCATACTGCCGCCACTCGGTGCCGAGCGTCTTCTTCCAGTCGGTGTTGGCTTTGATACCGTAGCCATAACAAATGTGGACGGCAGTTTCACATTTAAGTCCTTCAATGGCTCTTTCTAACGCGGCAATGCCCCAATCGTTGACTTCATCAAAGAAGACGTTAAAAGCGGGTTCATCAAACTGGATGATATCGACGCCGGCCGCCTCTAGTTCTCTGGCTTCCTGATTGAGAATTTTGGCAAATTCCCAGGCGAGTTTTTCGCGACTTTTGTAGTGACCGTCATAAAGCGTATCAATCATCGTCATCGGACCGGGCAGCGCCCATTTGATCGGCTGGCTGGTCAGCTGGCGTAAAAACCGGGCGTCTTCAACAAATACCGGCTTCAGGCGGGCAACCTCACCGACCACTGACGGCACGCTCGCATCATAACGATCGCGGATTTTTACGATCTGACGTTTTTCAAAATCGACACCGCTGAGGTGTTCAATAAAAGTGGTGACAAAATGCTGACGTGTTTGCTCACCATCACTGACAATGTCGATACCTGAGTGCAGCTGATCGGCCAGGCTGATACGCAGCGCATCGAGTTTGCCCTCAGCTAATTCGTCACCCTGCAATTTCCACGGCGACCACAGCGTCTCCGGTTGGGCCAGCCATGAAGGTTTAGGTAAACTGCCAGCAGTTGATGTCGGTAATAATGTGTTCATGATAAATAACCTTTTATTAGGATGATTCAGACAACGGGCTGGGCAAACCATTGCTCAAGAAGTGTCTGCCAGGGCTTAATGAAAAGTTCTTCAGTAAATTTACCCTGATCAACGGCCAGCTGGCTGCGCTCTTCTCGATCGTAGACAATTCGCGTTAATGAATAATCCTGATTTGTCAGGCTGGGTTGATAGACATTTCCCGCCGCCGAATTGGCATTGTAGATTTCAGGCCGGTATATTTTCTGAAACGTTTCCATGGTGCTGATGGTGCTAATCAGTTCGAGGTTGCTGTAATCGTGCAGCAGGTCACCCTGGAAATAAAAAGCCAGCGGCGCAACACTGTTACGCGGCATGAAATAACGCGCCCTCAGTCCCATCTTCGCGAAATAGTCATCGGTCAGCGAGGGTTCATTCTGTGCATATTCATCCCCCAGCACCGGATGCTGATTACCGGTCCGGTGATAGGTGTTTTTACTGGAGACGCTCAGGCATATCACCGGCGACTTACTGAATTTCTCTTTATACGCCGCAGAGTTAACAAAGCTTTTGAAGATGTTGCCATGCAGAACGCCATAATTTTCCGGCGTACTGAATTCGCTTCTGTTTTTATTATGTGCCGGCAACACCACGCTGAAATCATAATCGCGCACATACGATGAGAAGTTATTGCCGACAATGCCTTCAATGCGCTGTTGGGTCTGATGATCGATGATATGCGTTTTTAAAACTTCAATGACCGGGAAGGCATCATTGCGGCCTTGCGCATTGATCGATAACGCCACCGAGATAATTTCCAGCTCAACAGAATAACGGTCGCCTTTCGGGTTATCCCAGTTCGCCAGCGAGTTGAAACGATTATCAATCATGACCAGGGCGTTGCGTAAATTATCCTGACGCTTTTCACCCCGGGCTAAATTGGCAAAATTAGTGGTGATGCGGGTATTTTCAGACGGATTATAGTTCTCGTCGAAACGCAGGCTTTTAAGAGTAAATGTAAACGCATTATTCATCGCAATCTGACACCCTGATGGTCTGATTCAAAAATATGAAATTCGCGATTTATAGCGGAGATAAACTGAGCACCGCTGGCGACTCTTCATATTATCAATTGATATTAACAATGCATCCTTTATGCCTCACTCGGTGGTTGAGGAAAAGTGATTTAATTTCACCGAACATGAAGGATGTTCATGATCAGTTAAAAGAATGAAGATGGTGTGTTACAGCGGTAGCGGACTTCAGACAGCCGTTTTGGGGTCCGGCAGCCTGAAGCGCATCAGCCCTCGCCTGCATCAATATCGTCTCTGTCTGTTCATCTTTCCTCAGACACGGCCCGCGATTTCAGCACAGGTTGACGTTATGAGAAATATTCCGTCATAAGTTAAGCGATGCCGTGCCGAATTCCCGGAAGGCGTCATCCACGGGTTGATAACCGAGTACCTCGCGGGTGGCGGTAAGGTCAAAACGCTTAAACCGATTATCTGAAATTCCATAGCCGATAAAGAAGCTGATATTTTCCGCATCAATCGCGCAGGTTATCAGCCTGACCGCATCCTGCGGACTCAGCCACGCGCTGTAGTCGCGGGCATTTTTCAGTACGCCGGCCTGTTTAGGTTCAAAGGCACCGATTCTGAGCGCGACGCAGGAAAGTCCGCGCTGGCTGGCATAAAACGAACAGAGCGCCTCGCCGTAGCATTTGGTCACGCCATACAGATTCGCCGGTGCCACTGCCATCCCTGGCTGGATCTGCACATCCACCGGATAACCCTCAATGGTCTGGGCGCTGCTGGCAAAAACAAAACGACGACAGGCGGAGGCGGCAGCCGCGTCAAGCAGCCAGGTGACGGCAAGGATATTCGCAGGCAGCAGCTGTTCGAAAGGGGCATCGGCATCCGGCACAGCGGCCAGATGAACGATGACATCAGGCTGCGCGGCCGCCAGCAGCGCTGCCGCCGCGCCCGGTTGTGAAAGATCGGCGGCGATAAACCGATGCGGCAACGGGATTTCATCATCCGGCACCTGCAGGTCGGTCAGGATGAAATCATAGGCTTCACTCAGGGCGTTGAAGCAGGTGCGGCCAATGCGGCCACTGGCACCGGTAAGCAGGATCTTTTTACGATCTGGCATTCTCTCTGTCCCCTGATTAATCCTGTCGGATGGTGATCAAACGCAGATGAAAGTTGTGATGGTGAAAGGCTGCGACAGCTAACAGTGAGCCGTCGACAGAAATGCTAAGGCGCTGTCACGGCAGCGAGAATAATGACTGTTTCACCCCTGGCCGAAAATCTTAATCACCGCATCCAGATGCTCTTTCATCGCCTTCTTCGCGGCACGGCTGTCACGCGCTTCCAGCGCATTCAGAATCCCGAGATGTTCGATCTCAGAACGGTGCGGCA
>Ga0308167_1003283_pt1 | contig 13130 bp, 9 predicted proteins | sample PhyCR1_2_FD_202138 | JGI IMG/M metagenome (GOLD analysis project Ga0308167, IMG submission 202138) | Phyllosphere microbial communities from UC Gill Tract Community Farm, Albany, California, United States - DLSLRC.R1 | ecosystem: Host-associated > Plants > Phyllosphere > Unclassified | place... | reverse complement strand
AGGAACTCACCGGAGACGCGCGGGTCGCGCGCCAGGACCGCGCGGGGGCGCGGTCGACCGGACGCCCGGCGGGCGTCCGCATGGTGTCCGTGTGTGAGCACGGCCGCGCTGGCCTGGGCGAGACCCAGAGCCAGCGCGGCCGTCAGCTCGCCGTTGGCGAGACCACGAACACCGTCGGTACCGAACAGACGCGGCATTGCGATCGGGTTCGGTGAGCGACTAGCGCTTCGAGAACTGCGACGCCTTGCGGGCCTTCTTGAGACCGGCCTTCTTGCGCTCGATGACGCGGGCGTCACGGGTGAGGAAGCCGGCCTTCTTGAGGGTCGGGCGGTTGTTCTCGCGGTCGATCTCGTTCAGCGCACGCGCGATGGCGAGGCGGAGCGCACCGGCCTGACCCGAGGGGCCACCACCCGTGATGCGGGCGGTCACGTCGTAGGCACCGAGGAGCTCGAGCACCTTGAACGGGTCGTTGATCAGCTGCTGGTGCAGCTTGTTCGGGAAGTAGTCCTCGAGCGTGCGGCCGTTGACCGTGAACGCGCCGCCACCGGGGACGAGGCGGACGCGGGCGATGGCCTCCTTGCGGCGGCCGACAGCGGCACCGGAGACGTTGAGGATCTGGCGGGGAGCAGCCTCGGACGCGACGGGCGCGCTCTCGGTGGTGAAGCTCTCCGGGGTCTGGTCGAGGGAGTCAGCGATCTGAGCCATGAGTTTTATCAGTCCTTGAAGTCGTCGTGGCCGTCGTTACTGCGCGACCTGGTCGAAGGTGTACGCCTTGGGCTGCTGCGCGGCGTGCGGGTGCTCCGCGCCGGCGTAGACCTTCAGCTTCTTGAGCTGCTCACGACCGAGGGTGTTCTTCGGGAGCATGCCGCGGATCGCCTTCTCGACGGCGCGGGTCGGGTGCTTCTCGAGGAGCTCCGGGTAGGAGGTCGCCGTGAGGCCGCCCGGGTAGCCCGAGTGACGGTAGTAGGTCTTCTTCGTGAGCTTCGAGCCGGTCAGGGCGACCTTGTCGGCGTTCACGATGATGACGTAGTCGCCCATGTCCATGTGCTGGGCGAAGGTGGCCTTGTGCTTGCCGCGCAGGAGCGCCGCAGCGTGCGAGGCGAGGCGGCCGAGGACGATGTCCGTGGCGTCGATGACGATCCAGTCGTGCTGGACGTCTGCCGGCTTCGGGGAGAACGTACGAGTCACAGGTGTGCTGCTTTCGTGTCGAGGTGAGGAGTCCGTGAATCCCGCTCCGGTGGGTGTTCCCCGCGCGATGCACGTGGAACCAGCCCGGTGGAGGGCTCGTCTGACTGTCCGGCGCACGGGGCGCACAGACCAAGGAGAGAGCCTACCCGACGCGACCCGCGTTGTCGAACGCCAGCGGGAACGGACGGGAGGCACGGTGCGGATCCGCACCGTGCCTCCCGTCGGTCAGCTGGTCGCGTCGGTCAGCCGAAGAGCCCGCGCAACCACGCGATGAGCGCTGCGATCGCAGCGGCGACCGGACCGGCGCCGGCGTGACCGTGGCCGTCGCCGGGCTTCCCGGGCTTGCCGGGGCCGTCTCCGGGCTTGCCGGGCTGGCCGACGCCCGGCAGGTCGATGCCGACCAGGATCGGATCGTGGTCGCTGGCGCGGTAGACGTCGTCGCGGTACAGGTCCGTGGCGTTGTAGTCGTGGCGCGAGTACTCCAGGCCGACCGACTCGACCGAGTTGATGTTCCAGATGTCCACGCCGGTCACGGTCCTGAGCGCCGCCTTCGACGCGAACACGTGGTCGAGCGACCCGCTCAGACCGCCGAACACGTACGACCACTCGGTCGGGTCCTCGGTCGGACCGAGGTCCGTGTAGCCGGCGTCGTCGAGCACCTGCACCGGGTCCTCCCGGCTGTAGGCGTTGAAGTCGCCGAGCATGAACACCTTGTCGGTGCCGGACGTCTTCTGCATCGCGGTCGAGAACGCGACGAGCGCCTTGGACTGCGCGACCCGTGAGGCGTTCGACGCACCCTGGCCGTCACCCTGGTCGGCGTCCGCACCCGTGCCGGAGCCCTTCGACTTGAAGTGGTTCGCGATGACGAGGAACGTGTCGGCCTTCTTCGGCTTCTCGACACCCTTGCCCTTGCCAGGCTTGGCAACGACCGGCGCGAAGGCCTGGGCGAGCGGCTGGCGCGCGTTCGCGAAGGCGTCCGAGTCGGTGAGGATCGTCGACCCGCCGACGGGCTGCACGCGGTCCTGCTTGTAGATGAGCGCCAGACGGATGACGTCCTCGCTGGCGGGCAGCTCCGCGGGGGACTTCGCGTACGCCCACGTGTCCTTGCCGGTCGCATCGTTGAGGGCGGCGACGAGGGTGGCCACGGCGGCGTCGCGGTCCTGGCCGAATCGGGCGGAGTTCTCGATCTCCTCGAGGGAGACCACGTCGGCGCCGAGGCCGTTGATCGCCTTGACGATCTTCACCTGCTGGCGGGCGAGGTCGTCCGCGTTCGCGGCGCCACGGGCGTCGCAGCCGCCCTTGACGGTCACCGGGTCGCCGTCCCGGTCGGTGTAGTACGTGCAGCCCGTGAGTTGGTCACCCGTGGTGGGGAAGTAGTTCAGGACGTTGAAACCGGCCAGGCGGACGTCCCCGCCGACGTTCTCCGGCGCTGCGGTGCGGACGTCCGAGAACGCCACCGGCAGGTCGGCCGCCGGGGTCGCTCCGGTGATCGGCGCCGTCGGCTGGAACTTCCACGAGTCGTTCCGGTGGTCGAGGACGACCGGCTCGTCGAAGGTCGCGGCAGCTCCGACGGTGACCGGGCCCTGGGTCAGCCACGAGACCGGGATCGACTGGTTGGCGGCGCTGAGGAAGTTCGTGCTCGCACCGTCGTCGAGGGTGACCCGGCGGGCGGCGTTGTCGGCGGCGACGGCGGCGGCCTCGGCGCTGCCCGGACGGGCGACCTCGGTCGGCTGGAGCAGGCGCTGCTCCCCGCTGGCCAGGACGACCTCGCCGTACTGGTTGGTCGTGTAGTTGTCGGCGACCGTGTAGTCGCCCTGCGGCGCGATGAGCATGCTCTCGAGCGACTCCCGCTGCGCGTCTGTACGCGGGAGGGTGAGCGTGGCCGGGACCGGCTTCGCGACGCCGTCCGTCGGCAGCTGCTCGAGGCCGCCGGTGCTCGACACGGTCAGCTCGGTCAGGCCGTTGAACTCGGAGACCGTGCCGGTGAGGCGCACCACGTCCCCGATCGCGACCTTCGCCGCGGTGGCTGCCGAGTACACGAAGACGGCGTCGGACGCCGTGTGCTTCGTCAGGTCCACCGCGCCGCCGGTGCCGGCGGTCTGGATCGTGTACCCGTTGAACCCGCCCGTGGCGTAGACCGCGGTGACGACGCCGTCGGTGCGGACGGTCTTGCCGACGTACGGGGACGTGTCCGTCGTGCCCTGCAGCTGCGCGATGGTGACCTGCTCGGCCGGTGTCGTCGGGGTCCCGGGATCGGTGGGGTCCGTCGGGTCGGTGGGGTCCGTCGGCTGCGTGGTGTCGCCCGCGGCGTTCTCCGGTGTGACCGTGCTCGTGAGCGCGAAGTCCGCCGTGTTCGAGTCCGTGTCGGTCGTGCCCGCGCGGGTGAGCGCGTCGGGCACGGCGTTGGCGGTTCCGGTCGAGGCGGCCGCCGTCTCGAAGGTGTTCGACGTGCCGTAGCCGAGCAGGTCGACGACGCCCGGGGTCCCGGCCGTGACGGCGCCGCTCGGCAGGGACAGCGCCGTGGCCTGGTCGGACAGCACGAGCGTGCCGGTGCTGCCGGACGGGTTGAGCCCAGTGACGGCGTCGGGCTCGGGCAGCTGCTCACCGTTCGTGCCGTTCGAGCCCATCTGCACGAGGTACGTCCCGTGCGCGGGCACCGATCCAGCGAGCCGGCCGACGGCGGGCGCGCCGGTGCTCGTCGCGGAGCGGTACTGCACCGACCAGCCGTCGACGCTGACGGCCGCGTCGGTGGGGTTCGCGATCTCGACGAACTTGTTCGTGAAGGGCTGGTTCGCGCTGCCGCCCTTCAGGTAGGCCTCGCCGATGACGAGACCGGTACCGGCGGCGTTCGCGGAGGCGGTGGAGACGGAGACGAGGGGGGCGGCGACGAGCGTCGCGGCCACGGTGGCGCACAGCACGGTGCGCCGCATGTGGTTGGGCATGCTGACCTTCTGCAGGAGGAGGGGGACTCCAGCACGCTAGTCATCCGCGGAGGCGCTCGGGTTTCCGGCAGGTGAACGATCCGGTCCACCCCCGTCCGGGGTGCACGGCGCCGCGTCGCGGCACGGCACCGCCCGGGCTCAAGCGGTGACCGGCACCCACTCGCTCCCCACCCGGCGCACAGCCGGGCCGTGCCCCGGCAACACGGTCTCCGGGTACGGCAGCGCCCGCGCGGACTCGATCGCCGTCGCCTGGTCCGCGGTGAAGAACGGCGTGATCATCCGCGGCCGCGGGTGCCAGGACGCGGGCTGTGTGTCGTGGTGGGTGACGACCGCGTCGCCCGTGACGATGGCCCGCGCCGCGGGCAGCAGGTACGCCGTCGACCCGGAGGTGTGCCCGACGGCGGGGAACGGCGCCACGGCACGTCCCTCGAAGTCGTGGGCGGTGAAGGCGCGGGCCGTCGGGACCGTCACCGGTCGCAGTGCGTCCGACCCGAGCGCCCGGGCCAACCACCGGAGGGTCCGCGGCGCGGCGAGCCGCCCGCCGATCTCCGCCGGCGTGACCTGCTGTCGCCCGGGCCCGCGGACGTTGTCGAGCTCGTCGGCGTGGGCCAGCACCTGCACGTGCGGGAAGCGCTCCAGGATCCCGGGGATGCCGCCGACGTGGTCGACGTGCCCGTGCGTGACGTACACGCGTCGCAGGTCGGCGAGGTCGTGTCCGGCCCACCGCACGGTGTCGAGCACCAGGTCGGTGTCCGCCGGGTAGCCGGCGTCGATCAGCGCGACGCCGTCCTCCTCGGCGAGCACGACCCAGTTCGAGACGGGCCCCTCGACGAACACCACGCCGGGGCCGACGGACACGACGGAACGGGGTGCGCGCGAGCTCATCCCCCGACGGTACCGGCACCGGGCTCGCCACCGGTCCGACGCGCACGGGTCTGCGTCGCGCGGGCCGCGAGCTCGTCGTCGGCGGGGTAGCCGACCTCGGTGAGCGTCAGGCCGACCGCGGGGGCGACCTTGAACGCACTCGTCCGCTGCTCTGCGACGCGCAGCTCCTCGAGCCGGTCCGGACCGAACCGGCCCTCCCCGACCGCGATGGTCGCCCCGACCATCGCCCGCACCATCGAGTGACAGAAGGCGTCGGCCTGGAGGCGCGCCACCAGCACGCCGTCCGGCTCGCGGTCCCAGCGGAACTCCTGCAGGGTCCGGATGGTGGTCGCCCCCTCGCGCGGCTTGCAGAAGGTCGCGAAGTCGTGCAGCCCGAGCAGCGTCAGCGCACCGCGCTCCATCGCCGCCGGGTCCAGACGCGTCGGGTGCCAGAGCGTGTGCCCCCGACGACGTGGATCGCGGGGGGCGTCGGCGTCCGCGACCCGGTACTCGTAGCGCCGCCAGAGCGGGGAGAACCGGGCGTCGAACCCGTCGGGCGCGACCGACGCCCTCGTGACGACGACGTCGCCCGTCGGCCCGGCGAGGCCGTTCACGCGCTTGACGAGTCCGTCGATCGCGGTCCGCGGCGGTCCGTCCGGCGACGACCGCCGCGGACGGGTGAGCGCGCCCCACTGCTCGGGCATCAGGTCGAGGTGGGCGACCTGCCCCGTGGCGTGCACCCCGGCGTCCGTCCGCCCGGCGACCGTCAGCTGCGGCGGCTCGCCCCACCGGGTGAAGACCGTGGCGAGCGCGGACTCGAGTGCGCCCTGTACCGTCCGCAGCCCGGGCTGCCGAGCCCAGCCGGAGAACGCGGCCCCGTCGTACGCGACGTCCAGCCGCAGCCGCACGGCAGCGCTGCCGCCGGTGCCCGAGTCGTCCGTCCCTGCCACGGGAGCGAGCGTACCGGGGCCGGGGCGCGCCTCCCGTCCGTCCGCGCTGACGCGACCGCCCGTACCGCACTGACCGCGACCGCGTCGGCCTCCTGAAAGCGATCGCGTCGGCCTCACTGACGGCGGCCTTGCACCCGCGTCAGCGCCACGTCAGTGCCGCGTGAGCGGCCGGCGGCACCATCGTCCCGACATCGACGAAAGGACCTGTGCGATGACCACCACACCACTCGCCGTCGAGGCGACCGGCCTCGTCAAGACGTTCGGCAGCAACCGTGCCGTGGACGGTGTCGACCTCCGTGTCGAGGCCGGCACGGTGTACGGCGTGCTCGGCCCGAACGGTGCCGGCAAGACGACCACCATCTCGATGCTCGCGACGCTGCTCGTGCCCGACGGCGGCGAGGCCCGCGTGTTCGGGCACGACGTCCGCCGCGAGCCGCAGACCGTCCGCTCCCTGATCGGCGTGACCGGGCAGTACGCGAGCGTCGACGAGACGCTGAGCGCCACCGAGAACCTCGTGGTCTTCGCGCGGCTGCTCGGGCTGTCCCGCGCCGACGCGAAGCGCAAGGCCACCGAGCTGCTGGAGCGCTTCGGGCTCACCGAGGCGGCCTCGCGCCCGCTGAAGGCATTCTCCGGCGGCATGCGTCGCCGGCTGGACCTGGCGGCGAGCCTCATCGCGCAGCCGCCGCTCATCTTCCTCGACGAGCCGACCACGGGCCTCGACCCCCGGACCCGTGCGCAGATGTGGGACACGATCCGGGAGCTCGTCGCGACCGGGTCGACCGTCCTGCTCACGACGCAGTACCTCGACGAGGCCGATCAGCTCGCCGACCGCATCGCCGTGATCGACCACGGCCGGGTCGTCGCCGAGGGCACCGCGGACGAGCTGAAGTCCTCGGTCGGCACGGCCTCGCTGCAGCTCCGGCTGGCGGACACCGACGCGGGCTCCCTCGCCACGGCAGCGTCGCTCGTGGAACGTGTGCTCGGCACGCCGGCGGTCGTCAGCCCCGAGGGCGCGCGGCTCACGGCCCCGATGACCGCGCCCGACCGCATCACGGACCTGCTCGTGTCGTTCCGCGACGCGGGTGTCTCCCTCGCCGAGATGAGCGTGCAGAAGCCGACCCTCGACGAGGTCTTCCTCACCATCACCGGATCGCCGACCCCGGCCGACCAGTCGACCGAGACCGACCGTGCGCTCGAAGGGAGCCTCGCATGACCACCACCATCACCCCGACCGCCGGCCCGTCCTCGACACCGCGCGTCACCCCGCGTCCCGGGGTCGGTGCCACCGGCCTCGCCGCCACGGTCCGCCAGTCGTTCACCATGGCGTACCGCGGGCTCGTCAAGATGCGCCGCACCCCGGAGCAGCTGTTCGACGTGACGCTCATGCCGATCGTCTTCACCGTGATGTTCACCTACATCTTCGGCGGCGCGATCTCCGGCGACGTCGGCAGCTACCTGCCCGTGATCATCCCCGGCATCCTCGTGCAGACGGCGATCACGTCGTCGATCGTCACCGGGGTGCAGCTCCGCGAGGACATGGACAAGGGCGTGTTCGACCGCTTCCGGTCGCTGCCGATCGCCCGGATCGCCCCGCTCGCGGGAGCCCTGCTCGCCGACACCGTCCGGTACGCCATCGCGACGACGATCACGTTCGTGGTGGGGATCATCATGGGCCTGCGGCCGGCCGGGGGCCTCGGTGCCGTGCTCCTCGCCGCGCTCCTCGTCATCGTGGTGGCGTGGGCGATCAGCTGGATCTTCGCCTACTTCGGGGTCATCGCCCGTACGGCGTCGAGCGTCTCGGGGATCGCGAACCTGGTGCTCTTTCCCCTGACCTTCCTGTCGAACGCCTTCGTCCCGACCGACACGCTGCCGGCCTGGCTGCGCTGGTTCACCGAGGTCAACCCGATCTCGCACCTCATCACCGCGGTCCGCGACCTCGTGAACCACGGCGTGGTGGGCGGCGACCTGTGGCTCAGCCTGCTCGGCGCCGCCGTGGTCGTCGTGGTCTTCGCACCCCTGACGGTCCGTGCCTACATGCGGAAGGCCTGACCGGACACCGTCAGGCGGTCAGTCGAGCCTGCTCGAGCAGGGCCCGCACCCGCCGGGCGGCCTCGGCCCGGTCCCAGCCGGCCGCGGCCGCCTCGGCGGCGGCGAGCTCCTGCTCCCCCACCACGTCGGCGAGGACCGGACGCAGTCGCGCGTGGGCGAGGACCGCGAAGTCCTGACGGGACCCGATCCGGGCGAGTGCGCCCCAGCAGCCCGCCGCCGCGGCCGACCGGCCGGTGCGGGCGTACGCGATCGCCAACCCGGCGAGCGCCGTCCCGACGACGGGCATGTCCAGGCGGCCCTGCCGGAGCCGTAGCTGCACCAGGGTGCCGACGCGGATCCGGCGGGCCACCGCCAGCTCGGCGGCCGGGAGGCCCGGGGCCGCGCCGTCGGTCCGGCCCACGGCCGCCTCGTCAGCCGCCGCGATGCGCGCCGCGCCCGCCATGAGCGCCCAGTGCGCGGAGGGGCCGTGCCCGGGCTGCACGACCTCCCAGGCCCGGACGTAACCGGCGGCGGCGGCCTCGAGGTCGCCCTCGTGCCGCGCGCACTCGGCGTCGATGGCGACCGCGAGCACGGCGATGAGTCCCCGGTCCTCGAACCCGCCGCGACCGCCGTCGGGCCGGTGCCGCAGTCCTGCTGCGACGGTGCGGGCACGGTCGACGTCCCCGGTCGCTGCCGATGCGAGACCGACCGTCCAGCCGATCTCGTACAGGTCGTCCTCCGCCCCGAACAGCTCGAGGTGGTCCCGGGCGGTGACGGCGGCGGCGAGGGACTCCCGGTACCGCCCGGACTGCGCGAGCAGCTGTGTCAGCGTGACCGCGACGGTGCCCCTGGCCCAGGCCTCGTCGCTCACACGCGCCAGTTCCTCCGCGCGCTGGGCGTACCGCAGGGCTCCGCGTGGATCGCCGTCGTTCTCGGCGAGCGGTGCGCTGAGCATGTGGCCGAGCAGGGCCACGGCCGGGTCCCGGTCGCCCCGCAACCGCGCCAGCTCGGCGTGGCCGGGACCGGTCCGTCCGAGGGTGAGCAGCAGCCCGGCGAGCGCGTCGACGACCGGGTCCTCGGCGCGGCCGGAGCGGTGCAGGTCCCGCAGTCCGGTGATCGCCCGGGCCGTCGTGCGGAGGTCGGTGAACGCCGCCGTGGCACCGCACATCACGAGGCCGATGACCGCCGCGGCACGGTCGCCCGGCTCCGGTGTGCGTGACCGCAGTGCCGCCACGACATCGGGCGCGATCGCGGCGACCTCGCGGTGCAGCCCCCGGAGCGTCCAGTACCCGCCCAGGGCGGCGAAGACGTGTGCGACGGTCGGCACGTCGTCGGTGCGGAGACCCCAGCGCAGCACGGTGACGAGGTTGTCGGCCTCGCGCCGCACGTCCGTGAACGCCACGAGCTGCGCCCGGCCCCGCACCGCGAACAGGTTCCGCGCCGCGGACAGCTCCCGGCCCCAGGCCGTCATCGCCGAGCGGACCGCGTCCGCGGTCCCCCGCTCGGCGAGGCGCGCTGCACCGAACTCGCGGACGGTCTCGAGCAGCCGGTACCGCACCGGTTCCCCCTCGACCTCGACGAGCTGCACGAGGGACTGCTCCACCAGGTCGGCGAGGTCGTCGAGCGCGTCCGGGCGTCGATCGGGCTCGGCGACCGACTCGACGGCGTCGACGGCGACCCCGTCCGGGAAGAGGGCGAGGCGGGTGAGCAGGTCCTGTGCCCCGGCGTCGAGCAGCCGCCAGCTCCACTCGATGACCGCGAGCAGCGTGCGGTGTCGCTCGGGCGCGCTCCGGTCACCGCCGCGCAGCAGGGCGAAGCGGTCGTCGAGCCGACGCTCGACCTCGTCCACCGACATGCCCCGGATGCGGGCGGCGGCGAGCTCGATCGCCAGCGGTGAGCCGTCCAGCCGGGTGCAGATCCTGCGCACCGCGTCCACGGGCAGCACAGCGCCGGGGCGTGCAGCGCGAGCACGTTCGGTGAACAGTCGCACCGCAGCGCCGTCGGCCCCGACCGGGAGCGGCCCCAGCGGTGCGACGACCTCACCCGCGATCGCGAGCGGTGCCCGGGAGGTGGTGAGCACGCGGAGCCCCGGGACCGCGGCGAGCAGGTCGGCGGTGCAGCGGGCGACGGCGTGCAGCAGGTGCTCGCAGTTGTCGAGCACGAGCACCGTCGGGCCGTCGTCCAGCGCCCGGACCACCCGGCTCCGGAGGTCGGTGACGACGGCGTCCTGGAGCATCCGGGCCGTTCGCACCTCGGCGATCCCGAGCAGCGCACCGAGTGCGGGCAGCAGGTCCTCGCCGTCACCGATCGGTGCGAGCTCGAGGACGGCGACGCCGACGGTGGTCGGGAGCGCTGCCGCGACGGCCTGCGCGAGCCGGGTCTTGCCGATCCCGCCAGGGCCGAGCACCGTGACCAGGCGGTGCTCGTCGAGCAGCCGGGACACCGTGGCGACGTCGTCCTGCCGCCCGACGAGCTCGTTCGACGCCACACGGAGCCCGGTGCGCCGGACCGCGTTCGGGCCGGCCACGGATCGTCGGAGCAGTTCGGCGTTCAGCCGGACGAGCTCCACGGACGGGTCGGCCCCGAGCCCGTCGGCCAACCGTCCCCGGTGCGCGGCGAACACCGCGAGCGCCTTTGCGGTGCGTCCGTCGGCGTCGAGTGCGCGCATCGCTCCGGCCGCGGCCGTGTCGTCGAAGGGTGCCGCGTCGACCTCGGCGAGCCAGGTGGTCGCGGCAGCGGCAGCGTCGCCGTCCTCGAACAGCAGGGCGGCGAGCCGACGGCGCACGGCGTGCTCGGCCGCGGCAGCGCGGTCGGCGAGTTCCGAGCCCAGGTCCCCGCCGACGTCGGCGCCGGGCGCACCGCGCCAGCGGCCGAGAGCACTCCGCGCCGCGTCGGTGTCGGGTGCGTGCGCCGCGTGTTCCGCGGCGACGAGGTCGATGTCCGCGGGGTCGCCACCGAGCGCGTAGCCCGTGCTGGTCGACACCACGAGCCCGTCAGCCGTCGTCCTGCGCAGTCGGGACACCAGGGTCTGCAGTGCCGCCCGGGCGCCCTTCGGCCGGTCGTCACCCCAGAGCTCGTCGATGAGCGTGCCCGAGCTGAGCGCGTGACCGGGTGCGAGGACCAGGGCGGTCAGGAACGACCGCGCGAGGGCACCGGGCACCGGGACCGCCGCTCCGTCCGGCCCCTCGACCGTGACCGGTCCGAGGACGGCGACGCGGGACTCGACGGGCACGGGCCGATCCTACTGAGCGCGACGGTCGTCGGCGTCACCGCGCGGCTGCCGGAGGCGCGGTCGCCAACCGCGCCGCCCGGAGGGTCCGGTCTCCGTGTCGACGTCGGCCGTCGCCCGCTTCTCGGACTCGAGAACGCCGCGCAACGCGATGATCGCGCTGGACGTCACCGTGACGTGCGACGGATCCGCGTCGCTGGCGTCGAGCGCACGCTCCAGCTCCGCGATCGCCTCGTCCGCTCCGTCCTCCGGGCAGTCCCCGCGCACGACGCAGGCGACCTTGCGGAGCGCGGCGGCGAACGGTCCGGCGAAGGCCGGGTCCGGCCGTCCGATGTTCTCCGCGACGGGCCCCGACCGCGCGACGAGCTCGGTGAGATCGGTCGTGTACCAGGCGACCCGCTCGAGCGCGCGGAAGCGGGCGCCGTCGGTCTGCAGCCGCGCACGCGATCCCCGGAGCGCGCTCCTCGGGTTCATCCGCCGGCTCTCCTGCGCGGTCGAGACCCGGTCCCGCACATCGGCGATGGCCTTGTCGAGACGCTCCTGCTGCCGGTCCCACGCCCCGGTGTCGGGCTCCCCCTTGTCCAGCACGTCGGCGAGGCCGTCGAGTTGCTGCGCGAGGACGCCGTTGACCTGGTCGATGCGCCGCTCGGCGTCCCAGAAGTGCAACGGCGGCACCACGGCGAAGTTCACCGCCAGGCCGATCCCGATCCCGATGCCCATCTGCACGACGTAGGCGAAGGAGTACCCCTCGGCGTTGCCGCCGCCGACGAGCAGGACGAAGAGCGCCGCCATCGGCACCCACGAGTAGCCCTCCCCGAGGACCCGGAACCCGCTGACGAGCACTCCCAGCCCGACCGCCAGGGCGACCGCGACGACGCCGGGGTCGCCGACGAGCATCGTGAGCCCCGCGATGAGGATGCCGAGCGTGATCCCGACCAGCGTCTGCACGCCGGCCCGGATGCCGGCGAAGACGGTCGTGCGCATCGCCACGATCGCGCCGAGCGGCGCGTAGTACGGGTACTCCGCGGCGACGCCCGGAGCGTACTTCGCGAGCGTCCACGCGATGACCGCGGCCAGTGCCGCCTTCGCCGCGAGCAGCAGGCGCGGCTGTGTGCCGGAGTCGCGGCTCCACTGCCACAAGCGGCGCCCCGCACCGGTGATCCGTTCCGCTCTCGCCATGTCGCGATCACCGTACGAGGGTGTCGCTGGGAGCTGACACGGCCGGGTGGGCAGCGAACTGGAGGCACGGCGCCCGCCCGCACCGAGCCTCCCGTCCGGATCGCGGTCACTCCGGATCGCGATCACCCCGGATCGCGGTCACCCCGGACGCGAGGAAGCCCCCGCGACCTGCGTCGCGGGGGCTTCCTCGTGGTGGTGCTGTGACCTACTTGGCGTCGTCGGCCTTCTCGGCGGCGTCGCCCTCGACCTCGGCAGCAGCGTCGGTCTCGGTCTCGGTCTCGACCGGGGCCGACTCCTCGGTGGTCTCGGTCTCCTCCACGGGGGCCTCATCCGTGGTGGGCTCCTCGACCGGAGCGGCGGCGGCCGGAGCCGCGTCCCGCTTCACCGGGGCGGGCTTGCCCGACACCGGCTCGAGCACGAGCTCGATCGACGCGAGGGGAGCGTTGTCGCCCTTGCGGAAACCGAGCTTCGTGATGCGGGTGTAGCCGCCCTGACGGTCCGCGACCTGCGGAGCGATCTCCGTGAACAGCGTGTGCACGACGGACTTGTCACGCAGCTGCGCGATCACGCGACGACGCGCGTGCAGGTCGCCCCGCTTCGCGAACGTGATGAGGCGCTCGGCCACCGGGCGGAGGCGCTTGGCCTTCGTCTCGGTGGTCGTGATGCGACCGTGCGTGAAGAGGGCGTTGGCGAGGTTGCTCAGGAGCAGGCGCTCGTGGGCGGGACCGCCACCGAGGCGGGGGCCCTTGG
>Ga0308167_1003279_pt1 | contig 13145 bp, 26 predicted proteins | sample PhyCR1_2_FD_202138 | JGI IMG/M metagenome (GOLD analysis project Ga0308167, IMG submission 202138) | Phyllosphere microbial communities from UC Gill Tract Community Farm, Albany, California, United States - DLSLRC.R1 | ecosystem: Host-associated > Plants > Phyllosphere > Unclassified | place... | reverse complement strand
AGTATTTGTATTCGCCACCGCTTAAGCGCGTAAGTCCATGCGGAGGAAGTTTGTACTCTTGCTTCGCCCACGCCTCAAACGCCGCCCGCACTTCCGTCACCGGCTGCGCTTCCTCGACAGTGGGGGCAGCAGCGAGCATCGCGCGATACTCCCCTTTCCAGTCAGGAAATGTCGCTCCGGTTGACTCGTAGTGGTTCTCTGCGGCCACCTCCATTTCGTCAGTTGGCTCTATCGGAACAACCCGCTGCATCTCATCATCGATCCAGACTAAGCGTTTCATGCTTCACCTTCCTTGCTCGCAGCAGCGATAGCGGCGTCGATAAATTGGAGCCAGACATCTCGGTCAGGGTGTGTGGGAACGGACAAGCCAGTAACGAACAAACGCAAGCGCTTCAATTCCGCTACGTCGCGCTTATCATCCCCCGCATCGGCGGATAGGGTGGATAGGGCTTTGATGATGTCGTGCGCGCGCATTGCCCAATTCTGCAATTGCTCGACGTCATCGGAGTTGTAGTTCGAATAGTTCAGTTCGAACGGTTCGGCCAGGAACGAATCAATGTCCTCATCCGCCACCTCCTGCGCATCGGGGTGGGTGGGGGCGGCGGCGATTGCAGATTCAAAGATTTCGGCCAGAGTGTCGATGCCCGCTTTGTCTCGCGTCCAGTACATCTCATCGACCATCTCATTCGTAGCCACGCGCGGCACGACGGCATGCGTGGCATCGTCTATTTCGACAAGTCGTTTCATGCTTCACCTTCCTTGCTCGCAGCTACATCAAGGGCGGCAACCGTGGTTGTCACTAACGCCTCGAATTGTTGCCATGTGACATACGATTCTTTGTATTGGCTCCCGTACTCGCTATCCGATTGCAGCCAGTATATTTGCCCCAGGTTGAACGCCCGACGTAGTGCTTTCTCAACTGCGTCACGCTTATCCGTAATCTGAATCTCAAGCCCTTCCGCAGCATTCAAAACAGCAGCGCGATCTTTGATCGGCAGTGCGTCGAGACTAATCGCGCGCAGTGCTTCTGATAGTTGTTTGTTGTTCATGCTTCACCTTTTTTTTGCGCATCAGCCGTTGCTTTCTGCACAGACTCTCTGTCGAACCAGAGAATCATGCCGACCTTTTTTGTGGGCTTGCCAACGGCCATTGCATGCATGTATTCTTGCGTGATTGCATCAGTGTGCAGTTTGATGACGGCATGGTCTTTCTTCCAATCGATGGCCCCGGCACATTCGTCGATGAATTGAACGGTCACAACATCAGGGCCGCCGGCTGCGTTAATCAGTTCTATGATGTTCACGTTGCATCCTTTGGGCAAAGAAAAAGCCCGGATGCGGATACATGCGGGCTTGAATAAAAGCAGGGTTGGTGCGCGTCAATATGGAATATCGTCCGGCATATCGCTGAAGCCACCTGCGTCGCGCTGGTTGCGGTTGTTCCCGGTGGGTTGCCGTTGATTACTTCGTTGCGGTTCTTGACGTTGGGATCGACCGCCGTTGTCTCTGCCGTGCCCACCCTGATCCTGTTGCCTGTTTTCGGGCTTGGCGCCAAGCATTTGCATTTGGTCGGCAACTATCTCGGTGGCGTAGGCGTCCCGACCATCCTTATCTTGGTACTTGCGCGTACGCAGTTTTCCTTCGATGTAGACTTGCGATCCCTTGTTCAAGTATTGGTCAGCGACATCGCCAAGGCGATTGAAAAGTGACACCCGGTGCCATTCGGTAGCCTCTTGTTGATTGCCATCGCGATCTTTGTAACGTTCTGTTGTTGCCACGCGAATGTTGGTGACGTTTCCGCCGCCAGGAAAAGAACGCGATTCCGGATCGGCTCCCAAGTGACCAATGATGATGACTTTATTTACGCTTGCCATTTTGGCTTTCCTTAGAATTAGGCGGCGAGCAGTTCCGCCACGATGGATTCGACGCGGGCGTCAAATGCCCACAGTTTCTTCTCCATGTCGTTTATGAAATCGTCATCTCGCATGACGCGTTTATAGAACAGGCTTTTATTCGCTGCCTTGAGGGCAGGGGCGTACATGATGAAATCGCGCCACTTTCGGCCCGTTATCCATAAGCCGGTTTGAATTTGGTGCTGATATTCCGACAGGTCATGTGTCGCCCTGATGTACCTTATTTTCACTGAATCAATTGGACACTTGATTTCGATCAAACGGTCGTCGCCCACAATGCCGTCGGACGAGTAGCCAAACTTCCGATCGTCCGTCAGGATCAGGCCGGACTCGCCGGCCAGATTGCCAGTGCGGATTTCGTAGGCCATACGCGCCTGCGGTTCCAGTTCGTGGCCCCGCTCCAAGATCCACGACTTTGGCGGTTCGCCGTAAGGCTCGCCACTGATGCGCTCAAATGCCGTGTCCGTCGCGTATCGGTCGGATGCAGCGGTTGGGTCGCCAATCTCCCTGCCGTCGCTCTTTCGCTTCATGACGGACAATGCCGTCGACACTTCCGACGCAGTTATGGCGCCAGCCCGTGCGTTCAGCCACTCGCGCGAGCCTTGGGAGCAGTTGATGACGATCACAACACATCTCCTTTGAAGCGCTTGGTTAGGTACTGCACTTCAGCTTTGAAAGCGTTATAAACATCCGTCGAGCCCGCAGCGTTGATCGCCTTTTGTCCATTCTTCCAAACGGCATCTAGATCTTCGATATTCGGCGCATTTCGCGCGTAAGCGATCCATTTCTCACGCAACGCGATGTCCGCGTCGTTCGTGCCCGCCGCCGCGCCGTCGTCGTCCTCTTGGTCTTTCGTCGCTAGACCGACTGCGGCAAGCAGGGTGTGGCGCTCAAGATATGTCTTCGTCGAGATCATCGCCTGGATGTTGTTTTTCCCGCCCGATTGGTCCATAGGCGCTTCCAGCGTCGTTTCTTCGCTGTGCCCGAGCTTATGAGTGATGACGCAAGTGATTGAAATCATCCCTCCTTGGCTGCGTCCGGTTACCCAGCGATGACTAAAACCATGATCAGCAAGTGCAGCGACGATTTTTTCGACAACGTTACCGATAGTCGCGTGGGTGTACGACGTAGTGCCCTTTTCGGTTTTGAAGCTAACGTGCTTGTCTTTGATAATGACGGGCGGGTTTTTCTTGAATTCCGCCATTGCCGCGGTGTAGGCCTTCTTCGCTTCGTGGGCCTGCCACTGAATTTGCATGTTCATCATGCGCTCCAGTGTCTCAAGGCTGGCGTCTTTTTCGAGGGCCAGCCGAAACAAATCGGCTGGAGTTGCGGCCGTTTGAGCCGGCAGGCCGCGTCCGGACGATTGCTCGTGTTCGATGACTTCGTTCATTGCGATACCTCAATCTTTTTCCAGTTTGTCTTGCGCAGCCAGGCGAGTGCCGCAGCGTGCGACACCTGATAAGTGGTCGACAGGATATGCACGATCGCCGTAGCCTCCGGCCCGTCGCGCTCGAAGTCCGCTTTCTCCTTCGCACGCTGGAGGTCTTCGGCTTCCTTGCGCTTTTCTGCGGCCAGTCGCTGCTCCTCGGCTTCGCGCTGTTGCTGCTCGCGCGCGGCGGCGTCTTGGCGGTCTTGCTCGGCGCGGCGCATCGCTTCAGCCTCCGCCTCTTGTCGGCGGCGCTCCGCGTCCACTGCCGCCTGCTTCCGGTCTATCTCGGCTTGCTGCTCGGCCATGCGGGCTTCGTGGGCGGCCTGCTTGGCGCGCATCTCTGCGTCGGCTTGCTCTTGTGCCTCGCGAGCCTTGCGCTGTGCCTCGGCCAGTTCGGCAGCGGCCACGCGGTCGCGCTCGTCTTGCTCCGCGCGGCGGCGCTCCAGTTCAGCGCGTTCGGCCGCAATCCGGGCTTCCTCCTGCTCGCGCTGCTCGGCCTTGGTTGCCATTTCACGCAGAGCGGCCACGGCGACATCACGCGCGTCCGTGGCCTCGCCGGTGAATTCCTGGAATTCATCGATGCTGATCACGCGCTCGGAAAGGTCGTTGGCGTGTTCGGTGATTTCCGTCGATTTCGTGCTTGGCACCGCCACGGCGGCGTTGCGTATTTCGCGGATCTTGTCCTGGATGCCGTTGACGCGCTCGCGCTCGGCTGCCAGTTTCGCCTGCTTCTCTGCCTCTTTGCGGGCTTCTTCGGCCTTGATCGCTTCGTCGAAGCGCGATTCGTGAGGCGTAATCAGCGCGGTCACTTCCTTTGCCCGGCTATCGAGCAGCTTGCCGATCTCTAGAATCGGCGCCTTACGCTCCTTGCGCGCATTCTCCAATTCGATGCGCAAGTCGCGGAACTCGGCCCGGTGCGCAACCGCCAATTTCATGCCGGCTGTGGTTGTGACGTCAAATTCCAGCCCCTTCGCGTGATCGATCGCTTTCATCAAACGACGCTGAAACGGCTGGAAGATCTGCGTTACGTACTGCTCTGGCTCTATATTCAATATGTCTGCCGCATTCTCTGCGACGGCTACGTCATTCATGGCTATTCCTTAGAGTTAGGCTGGTAAGATTGCGTTCCAAATTGACAGGACGACGAGCATCGCCACCGCGCCGGCGGCGAACGAGCCCCAGTGAATGCGGCGGCGTTTGGATGCGCCGGAAAGGGTGATGGGGTTCATGGTCAATCCGTGTAGGCGATGAATTTGAACTTACCGCTGCCGAAATGCTCGAAATGCCCACCAAAGGTTCCGTCCACGACTTTCCGTACTTCCCCGCGTGTGACGCCTTCCGGGTAGACGCCTTCTTTGATCATTGAGCAACTGCTGTGCGACTTCGAATGCCAGTCGATCTTGGTTGAATCCAGCGGGCGAGGCTTCCAGTCATAGATCTGGCGCGTAACTGGATCTACCTTCATTACAAAGTCGTTCATGCTTTCATCTTCAGCAAGCCAATCGCACTCCGGGCAATGGTATTGCCGACTCGTGCAAAAATGGCATGGTGCGGAGAGGTGGCAAGAGCAATCTTCGCTCGGCTGAAGTTTGATCACACCTTCGCAACCATCGCGGCCACACACATCACCTTCTTCGAATCCGATCTTGTTCATACTTGTTCACCCCGCACCCGCTGCAACAGCGCAAAGAGATAAGCCCGGCGCGCACGCTGTGCGTCAGTCGGCGCGACCACAAATTCCAGTTCTGCCAATTCGCTGGCGACAACCCCGACCAGTTCGTCGAACAGGTTCACGCAGCGGACGATGCGCTTGGCGTTGGCGAGTTCCTCCCCGGCTTTCTCGCGACGAGAGACAACGGCGATCACATCGTCGTTATGCAACGTCTCGATATGAACCCGACCATGGTCGCAACTGACAGCCCATCGCCCCGGCGTAAATTTCGTCTCACTCATCACAAACCTCACATTCGTTCCCGCACTGATCGCAAATCGCGACCGGCAAAGTGTGATATCCGCCATACGGCATGCGCTCACCATTGCCATCGTCCTCAACGTGGAATTCAACGTGGCAGCAGCAGTGCTTGCAGTACGCGGCCACGTCGTCTACTACGTCGTAGGCGGTCATGTCATTTGGCCTCTTGATGCTCGGCGTCGCCAGAAAATACGCAGGCCGCATTTGCGTTGCACTTCGCAAACCAATGCGCATAGGCTTCTGCAGCGATGCGCTGGTCCTCTGCGTCTGCCGCGCGATACATCGCAGCGAGCTTCTGGACAAAGGTGCCATCGATTCTTTCCATCAACTTAAGGGCGCCGTGAGTCGGATAGACGCAGTTCATTGGCTCACCTCGTGGACATGGGGCGGGGCATCTGCTATCGCATTTACCCGGCGACGCAAAGCAGCGGCACGGCCAGCAGCGACGCACTCGCGTTGAAACTCGGCAATCTCTTGCTCGCCAAGCGTCACGACGTTTTCAGGCTTCGGCGCTGATGGCTCGACGATGTAGACGTAGCGCTGCTGTGTCGGTTGGGGTGTGTGGCTGGTCATATCTGGAACACTCCGCGAAACACGCATACCGGCCACAGCAGAACCACCGCGAACGTCCCGAGCTTCGAGAACTGCTTTTCAGGGTTCTGGTCTCTTGTTTTCGCCATGAGAAACGCTCCGGCCGCGCCATAAAGGAGGGCGATAATTAGGGCGTTCATCGTGTCGTCCCCGTGGAGCCAGTTGATCCAGTGGTCGCGCTGCCCGTGGTTCCGGTCGTGCCTGTCGAGCCGCACAGGAACGTGCATGGCGGCAGCACTGAAGTCCCGTTAAATCCGGTTGCAGCGAACGGCGCAGGGTCAGCCGTGCCGCAGGCGGAAACGATGGGAATGGCAATAGCCATCGCTGCAAAAAAGACAGGGAAGTTTTCCATTTGGTGTTCCTGCTCGTTGATCAATCTCGCGTCTTCCGACGCAAATCCATGTATGCGACGCCGAGAATGACGAGGGCGATACCCTCAGTGATCACGACGCCTTCTAAAATCCAAATCAACATTTCCTATCTCGAAAAGTGTTGGCAGTACTTAGCGATAACGTGTCTCGCACGTCATTGATAAATGCTGCGCTGCCGCGTTCTGCGCTACTCCCGATCAGATCGGCTCGCAGTAACGCGACAGGGTGTATCAATTCCGCTCAGGTTCTATACACGACCCATCGTGCAGGCCCTGCGGAATAGCCTCTGGTCTTCTTTCTCGGGAGTAGAGGGTTGCGTCCCACGCGTTTTGCCTACGCGTTGCCGGATTCACACCGGCGATATCGCTTTCAGCTCTTGGATGACCTCGAAAATTTGCGTCTATTCTTCAGTTGCTCAGACTGCGTCGCCCAACGGCAATTAGATGGTTCGTAGTTGCCGTCGTTGTTGATCCTATCCAAGGTGTGCTTTGGCGTAGGTTTGTCGCCCATGTCGGACACAAAGGCCCAAAAATCCTCCAACCAGCGATCACATACGTTAATTCCGCGAGCGCCGTAGTACTTGAAATTTCGGTTTTGCGACATATAGCAGCGTCGTCTCATGTCGCTATACGTGACGTACAGCGGATGGTGCCGTTTTGCCTTTGGGTCGAATTTGCTGACGACTGGAGTTGGGCGGCACCCGCATGAGTGCGATCTACCGTTTAAGACATTCCAGACCTGGGCAACGTGCGTATTTCCGCAAACGCACAAAAACTTACCTAAGAGGTTCGTACCCGACTTGCCAACGTACTCAACAAGGGTTGTAAGGCGGTTCCCCTCAATCGTACGGATTCGTCGGTTGACCTCTTCGTCCGACATTCGGACTTTGAAAGTCATAGGTTCATCCTCGAATTTTTAATGAGCGGCCGGTGAGTCTGGCGGGCTGGCGTCTTGGCTGGCTTGAGGTGAATAGTAGCAAACGCTACTTATGTGTGCAAGTAGCAAATGCTACGTTTTCGGAAAATCTTGTCACGCGGTTGATTAGCGTCACAGATGCTCCGTCGCGAAACCGTTTTCGAAACGGAGACGAAGGGCGGGGTAAACGGTAAGATTGCGCAAGCAATTCCACGGCGTCATTAATTCCTGGCAGCGAGTGCATGGCGTCTCGCGCAGAGTTGGCCTAAGATCCTTTATGACAGAACAAGAAGTGGCAGCATTTCTAGCTTTGCCCGGCAAGACTCTCGTGCGCTCAATGTCATGGAGCATGAAAGATGGGAATTACACTCCTCCGATATGGGTGTTCCAGTCGGCCTTACAGATAGGGGCCGCAAGTCCGGAAGGCGTATATGTGCGCGCTTTTTATCGGGAAGCATTTGTAATTGAGAAGGGCGCAGCGAAAATTGAGGCGCCAGACTCGATGGGCGTCAATCTGCACATTGGCAACGATCTGGTCTTTGGTGTGCATACCCACGTTGGGCAAGAGCACCAAAATAGCCCTAAAATTGGGGCTGGTCGCCCGTATTTTGGGCAATTGATCAATGCCGCTACCCATGAGCATATATGGGTGGGAGAATACGGTTATGCTGAGCCGTTGGCAGACTTGCTCCTGCTTGAGCAAGTGTTTGCCCGCTTTTTCACAGAAACAAATATCGTGGGGATCACCTATGTTGACCCGATGCGTGGTCAACAAGGACGTTTGATATGAACTGCCAGTCTCTGACGTCTTTGACGTCTTGGCGCTGCAAGGTCGCCGGACGAAATTCGATCCAAGCCATTTCCCCATTCACGCTAGGGAAAGATGGTCTGCATGCGTCGTTTTATGTCATGCAGGAGGATAATGATCGTTTTTTCATTACGGATGCACACCAAGCGGTGTTGCATGCGGCAGAAATGGGGATATCTTTTTCGGATGCCCGCTGTCGCAAAATTGCAGCGACGCCGGGGGTTCGATTCGCCGGGATTTCCGGGGATGGAGAAATATCTGCGACGGCCGACGCAGGGACGCTACGCTTCGCGTTATGGGATGCCGTGAAGCTCGCGCTGGCAGTCTCAAATCGCGAAGAGGAGTGGCTGCCCAGAACAAACCAAGAACGATTCGCCACGCAGGTCCGAAAGTTTCTAGAGGCGCGAATTGACCGGGCTCACATAACGAACAAGCCAGTCATTGTCGGAGCTAGCGGGCATAACGTCGAATTTCCCTTTGGTATTGTAGCCCACAGCCGAACGCTTCGATATGTTCAGCCTATAGCGCTTTCAGACACAGGGCGCCTCGACTGGGGGTTTGTGTATCAAACTTTTGGGAAGTTTTCTGACATTAAACACGTAAGCGAAGCGAATCTTCGGAATCGGATCGTTCTTATTGAGTCGGGCGCCACTCCGGACGAGCATGGTAAGGCCGCGACTTTGTTAGCCGAGGCGGCGGAGGTTCTTTTGTATCGGCCGCATGAAAGTTTGATTGAGACCTTGCTGGCAGCTTGATTGCAGCACATTCAAACATGCAGTTTAAGGCGCGGTCAGGCCTCCAGGGCCCCTGAGTGACTTCAGGGGCCTTAATATTTGCGATCCAGAAAAGCATCGCATCAGCTATTTTTGCGTTAAGAAAGAAGGTGGAAGATATCCGTAAAGATATCATTGCTTTCGCAAAGACCCAGTCAAGTAGGGCTCGGTCGACAAACGATCATGCAAACGGGGAAAGCATGGCTTTGATTAAATGCAGTGAATGCGGCACGGAAATCAGCGACAGCGCGGCGGCGTGCGTGAAATGCGGGGCGCCGATTGAAGTTGCGCGGAGGCAGGCCCGAGATTCAAATCTTACGACCGTTCTGCCGAGCGCATCGGGCAATAAGAAGAAGGGCGCCGGTTTGGCGCTTGCGCTTTGCGTCGCGCTGGTCGGCTTCGTGGTCATCCTGATTGAACTTTCGAGCCACGACAATTCTAACGTCGCCGCGCCTTCGGTGGCGGCATCCGCATCGATGCCGGACGCATCTACATCAGTTCAGCCGGGCCCGACTGTCGCGGCCGCCTCCGCCGCGGAAGCTAGGGCTGCATCTGAGGCTGCGAGCGCTTCAGAGGCCGAGGCCGAAGAAGCGGCTAGGCACAATTACACGACAGAGCAAGAAGGCGAGTACGGCTACCAGTCAGCTATCAGTGATGACGACCGAAGACAAGGGATTGCAGCGAAACCATTAATGATGGTTCGTTACCGTGGAGTCATCGACGGCCGCACGACTATCGACCAGCAGGCATCCGATGGCGGCGTGATGCGCGTGGACTGCAAAGAACCGTGCGACTTCCTTCGGCTTCGACTGATGGTAGGGGGTCAGACGATTCACACGGAAACACTTCCTAATGACCCGCAAACGCTGGGCGGAGAAATGATGGACGATGCGCGCAACGGAAAGCTGAAAGTCTACGGTGCGAAGTAGGTGCCAGAATGGAAACGCCCGCGTTACCGGCAAGGATTGCGCATTTCCGTGCCGGAAAAAGAGACGAATGCCGACCGTGAAGGTATGATTGCTGTCGCACAAATACAGCAAGAGGGCGGGGATGATTCTTCTGACGTTTTGGGTTGTTTGCGCTGCGATTTGCGCCATCATTGCTGGATCGAAAAACCGGAGCGCACTTGGCTGGGCCGTGTTGGGCGCCATCTTTGGCGTGTTCGCCCTGTTGGTTGTCGCTTGCCTTGGGAAGCTGCCAGAAGAGGGGTCAGCGGCTGCCATGGCGTTGGAAGCTTCAGAGCCGATGAAGGTGTGCCCGCAGTGCGCAGAGACTGTGAAGGCTGCTGCAAAGGTGTGCCGCTATTGCGGGCACAACTTTGTGTGACTGCAGAAAGTAAAACGCCCGCATGAGCGGGCAAGATCCCTAATGTTGTGAAGGTCATTTTGTCGGCGGTGCATCCGGGAATTTGCTTGCTTCATCATCATCCGACCGCGGCGGCGTTTCGCTTTCGGTCTCGGGCAGATCCGCGTCGATGTTTTCTGGTGTGTCGACAAGTTCCAGTGGATCTGCGTCAAAGCCGGGTTGCGCCGCAGCGTCAGCGACGTCCGGTTGATTTCCTATTGTGTTGGGCATGGCTGTCTCCTATATTTCTCGAAATTAACCGCAAGCCACGTGCCGCACGGTACGCTAGGGTAATGACGATTTCATTCCTTGCCGCTATGCTGGAGGCTCTACCACTGGGGTATCAATCATGAAAATCTGTCAGATTGCCGGCGATATGTCGAGCGACCATGCCTCCGACCAATATCCTACAGTTCCATTGTGTGACGCATGCGTGCAAGACGACGCTGAGGCGTCCGGCGAGGACAGCGATCCCGCGATTATTTCTACCAGCGAATACGATTCAAGTTATGGCGACACCTGCGAGTTTTGCGGGAAAACTGTCGAGGAAGAGGCTGAAGAGCAGGACTAACTCTCGTCGTTTAATGCCTTACTCATGAGCCTCGCACGAAACGGAAATTCCGCATGCGAGTTTCATTTAGCCGGTGGCCTGGCACCAATGCTAAGTATGAAACGTTTATTTCCCCGGGGGTAAAAGGGCTTTCCCTTTGAACATTTCCGAGATTTGAAGTGCCTCTGCAGTGCCACCAGGAAGAAGTTTAGCCTTAGTCAAGATATATGAGGGGAATTTGGTCAACAGATATTCTTGCTTGAACCATTTCCTAAATAATGGCAGCGCAATATCTGGGTAGGCATTTGGTTTTTGTGGATTGCTCAATGCCTGTGGATAATAATTCGGATAATTGTGCTCATACTGAATCCTAGGTCCAAATTGCGACTCTAAGTTGTTGTCGGTCCAAAACTTTCCCCAGGCCATTCCAACACTTATGTCTGGAACCGTCTTATGGTTCACCGTTAAGTCAGCAGCAATAAGGTCGACTACTAGTCCGGTAATTTCCTGGAAAATGGTGAAATGTCCAATCGGCGCACTATCCTTCAAGATTGACACGCGATCGTTGTGATACTTCCACTTATCGCCCGGAGTGTAATCAAGCGCCTCGTAGATGAACCTTCGCAAACCGAATGCGGCAAATTTTCGATAGCTGCTCAGAGCAATGCTGCTCTCAGCCTTTGATTCAAACGCGTAATATTCGAGAAACGCCATGCACACGACGTCAGGGTATGCGTAGTGAATCGTCCCATTTTGAATCGTTTCAATGTGCAACGATTTCTCGTTGAAACCATTGGACAGCAAATATTGCTTAAAGAACGAGATTCGATCTTTCGTGAGCACCTGGTCGTCGTAATGATCCTCCCATTCCTTCGTGACCGCTTGAATCTGGCTTCTCGCCGCACCGGTCACCCCTGAAAGCCCGCGTTGCGTTAGGTAGGGAATGCCGTTTTCAAGCACTCCCATTTCAATGCCGTTGATGTCTCGTTGAACCTCTACCCCTAGATCTAGAGGAATCTGTTTTTGGCCGGCCTGCTGGATGGGTGAATTCATAGATAAGTATATGAATATTAAGTTTTTTAGGGTGGCCTGCTAAAACGTCAACATCAGACGCAAGCGCGGGAACGAAAGTACGTCGGAAACAAAGTCAAACATCTATTTATCCGACTATTCGCCCCGGCAATCATACCTCTTACAAATCGTTACCGTCTTTAGATAGGAAACGGTTTAGAAGATGTATACGGTATTTTTTACATAATTGACCAGTCAAATTTCCCGCTAGAAATCGCGCTTTATTCCTGGTACTGTACATGCATACAGTGGTTTTATCGCCAAGCAGCCGAGGGGAGGGGCCATGGCGCAGGAAATAGAAAATCAACAAGCGCGTAGGTTCCGGCCGGGGGATATGGCGCGGGTGGTGGTCGCACGTGAAGCGAAGCTGTTAAATCAAATCGTGATATTAGAGCGCTGGCGTCCAGAGTTAGAGCGCTGGTCGGTTTATCTGACAGGAGGGCCGACCGATGGCGTCAGCTTGCAGAGTGGGCGGCCTATGAATTCGAGTAGGGCGGTTTTCCGCGAGTCTTCGCTTGCGTGGTTGCCCGCGCGCGACACTAGCCTGATTAAAGCGTCAGTCGCCGGCCATGTCGTCGCCGAGGCCGCCGCGATCGCGGACGGCGCGCAGCAGGGCACCCATGGAATCAAAAACGTCGCGCCGCACGCCTAAACCATCAAGTTCCCGTATCTCGTCTACCAGTTTTCTCGCAGCCACCGATAATTCGCTGTCTGGGTCGATTGCCTCTGCCGTCTCGCCCGGTAATCCAAGCAATTCTTGTTGAGCGCCGTCCGAAAACCACCCTCGCATTCCTGGAAGCGCTTCGATTGCGCTTATCGTTTTTTCGCGAATCGGCCTATCGCCACTCAGCATTTGACGAATGAACGCACCATCCTTGTAGCCGAGCCGACGCCCAAACTCGGACTTGTTGCCTGCCGAGAATTTCTCGATCGCGGCTTCCATGCGGGCCGCTCGGTAACGCTGAAGTTCTAGTTCGTTCATAGCTAGGATAGTAGCGCGCGCTACGGTAGCATTTGCTGCTTGCAAGCAGTAGCAAACGCTACTATCATCCAAGCATGAACCTCGACACATATCTCTCATCGCCCGGCGCCCTCAGCGTTAGCCAATTGCGCATTCGAATGAATGAACTGGGCTACGACGTGAAGAGTGACGCCCAAATCCGTCAGTGGCGACACGGCTATGCCGGGCGTAAGCCCGATCCTGAAAATGCCGCTGGCATCGAAAGAGCCACGGATGGCGCGGTATCGCGTCGAAGTTTTTATCCGGAAAACTGGCATTTGATGTAAGCGTTATTTGAAGGCCGTCTTGCAATCAGCATTTAATTTCCGAGAGCCTCTCATTGGCAACGGCAAGGTCGAATGCCGTAGGATCAAAGCTGCCCCCACACCAATTGAGGAGGTGCTGATGT
>Ga0308167_1003278_pt1 | contig 13146 bp, 9 predicted proteins | sample PhyCR1_2_FD_202138 | JGI IMG/M metagenome (GOLD analysis project Ga0308167, IMG submission 202138) | Phyllosphere microbial communities from UC Gill Tract Community Farm, Albany, California, United States - DLSLRC.R1 | ecosystem: Host-associated > Plants > Phyllosphere > Unclassified | place... | reverse complement strand
CCGGGTGGATGAACACACGAGGTGCCGAACGGTTCGGGCTGCGGCCGGACGCGACCGGAGTCGTGTCCGAAAGGGACTGGATCGGCTCGCTGCAGAGGTTCCAGGAAGCCGCCTCCATCCCCGTAGAGGCGTTCGCGCAGGTGGCGGATGCGGCTGCCCGCCGCGGCGTCGTCGGCGTCGTCGATTACGAGAACGTGCCCAACTTCGCCGAGTGGCCCGCACGAGCAGCGGCAGGGGTGCGTTCGCTCCGCGTCGACGCGTCGGTCTGGCCGGATCGCCTCGAAGAGGCGATATCCCTCGGCCTGCGCACCGGCGACGTGCTCGATGGCGAGGGACTCGTGCGGATGGGCAGGCTCAAGGTCGTCGTCGACGGCTCGCTCAACACCCGCACCGCATGGTGCTGGGACCCCTACCCCGGCTCCGGCCCTCACGCCGAGCACGGCTGCGGCGTGCAGAGCGTTCCCGTCGACGAGCTGCGCCGATTGCTGCTGCGTGCCCGGGAAGGCGGCATCCTGCCCGCCGTCCACGCGATCGGTGACCGGGCGAACACCGAGGTCATCGAAGTGTTCGAAGAGCTCGGGATGCCGGGGATCATCGAGCACGCGCAGCTCGTGCGCGACGAGGATTTCGCGCGCTTCGTTCGAGCCGGTCTCATCGCGAGCGTGCAGCCCGAGCACGCGATGGACGACCGCGACATCGCGGACGTGCATTGGGCGGGACGCACCGCGCGCGCGTTCGCATTCGGGTCGCTGCATCGGTCGGGCGCTGCCCTGCGTCTCGGATCCGACGCCCCCGTCGCGCCTCTCGATCCGTGGCACGCAATCGCCTCGGGCACCACCCGCAGTCGTATTGACCGCGACGCCTGGCACCCGGAACAGCGCCTCCCGCTCGACGTCGCCCTGGACGCGAGCACGCGCAGTCGCCTCGCGGTGGGCCAGCCCGCCGACCTCGTCGTCGTCGAACGCGACCCGTTCGCGAGCGAACGCGACGAGTTGCGCGAGATGCCGGTGGCGGCGACGCTGCTCGGCGGGCGTTTCACGCACCGGGCCGTGTGAGACGGGGGCGCCCTGGCGGCGCCGCGCGCGCGAATTCCGTGCGCAGAGGGGAGCGCTCACGCCCCGGCGTCGCGTGCCGTGCTCAGACGTCGAGGACCAGCGCCTCGCCGGACCGTGCGCGCGAGACGCACGGGTAGATCACACGCGCGTCGTCGTCGGTCGTGAGCGAGTCGCGGTGCTCCACGGCTCCCGCGAGCACGGGGACGGCGCACGAACCGCACACCCCGCGCAGGCACGAGCCGCTGACCGCCACCCCGGCCCCCTGCAGGGACTCGAGCAACGATCTCGTCGGCGGCACGTCCACGGTGACTCCGGACCGAGCCGCTGTCGCGGTGAACGCCTCGTTCGGGCTGAATTCCCGCGCGCGCGGGACGAAGCGTTCGAGGTGGATGCCCGAACCCTCCGGCAGCGTCGGAGCGAGGGCATGAAGCGCGTCGGTGAAGGCGGCGGGGCCGCACGCGTAGACGTCGGTGCCCGGTGCGATGGTGCCGAGCAGGGTCGAGAGGTCGAGACGACCCTCCTCTGCGCTGACATGCACCGTCGCGCGTTCGCCCAGCGCGCCGATCTCATCGGCGAACGCGACCCCGTCGCGCGTGCGGGCGGCGACGATCATGCGCCACTCGGCATCCACGGATGCCAGGTGCCGCGCCATCGCAAGGATCGGGGTGACGCCGATCCCGGCGGCCAGCAGCAGATAGGCCCGAGCCTCACCGAGCTCGAAGAGGTTGCGGGGAGGGCGCACCCACACGGTCGCACCCTCGCGAAGGAACGCGTGGATGTAATGCGAGCCACCGCGAGAGAGTTCCTCTCGGCGGACCGCGACACGGTAGGACGCGACATCGGCCGGGTCGCCGCACAGCGAGTACTGACGCTCGTGGCGCGTGATGAGCTGCAGGTCGACGTGGGCCCCCGGCTGCCACGCAGGGAGGGGCGACCCGTCGGCGTTCTGCATCCGGATGCTGACGATGTCGGGCGTCTGACGCGTGATCTCCCGGACCACCAGGGGCATCAGGCCTTCACGGGTGCGCATTCAGTACAGCGCCCGGTAAGCGCCGGACATCGCGTCGTCGATGACGTCGCCGACGGCGGTGTCCCAGCCCGACGTGCTCGCCCAGATCTGTCCGGACGTCGGCACCTGGGTCGCGAGGTCCTGCATGTCTGCGTCCCAGAGACCGCCGCGCAGAAGTGCGCGCCCGCAATGCAGGTAGACCTGCTCGACGTGCACGACGATCGCGAGGTCGGGAACGCTGTGGTCCTGCTCCAGCGCGCGCAGCAGAGTGGGGTCGTCGGTCACGACGGCTCGGCCGTTGATGCGCAGTGTCTCGATCATGCCCGGCACGAAGCAGAGCAGAGCGGCGTGACCGTTGTCGGCGATGTTGCGCATCGAATCGGCGATCTTGTTGCCGAGGCGATCGGGGATCACGATGGTGCGGTCGTCGAGTGCTCGCACGAACCCGGGGTAGTCCCCGCGCGGCGAACTGTCGCATCGGCCCTCCGCGTCCGCCGTCGCCAGGGTGGCGAAGGGGGAATGGGCGAGGAAGCGCAGGCAGTTCTCGTCGAGGCGGTCCGTGATCTTCTGCATCGAAGGGCCCTCGGGCTCGCCCAGAGTGGCGCGGATGTCCTCGAGCCCGAGCACGCGGAAGTCGCTGGAAAGCATGCCTTCGACGCTATCCGCCGCCCGCCGATGCCTCTTCGTCTTCCCGGCACAGCATCGGTGGTCGCGAGTGTGCCACGGGCACAGGGGACTCAGCGGGTGGAACCGATGAGGCGCACGCGGCAGGCGAGTTCGACGGCGAAGCGCGTGTCGGGGTCGTCGAGGTCGACGTCGAGAACCTCGCGCACGCGACGGATGCGGTAGCCGACCGCGTTCGGGTGCAGGTTGAGTTCCCGCCCGGCTTGGGTGAGCGAGTTGCGGTTGCCGAGGTACGACAGGAGGGTGCGAACGGCCGTGGCCGATCGCTCCGGGCCGAGAGCATCGAGGGGGTGCAAGAGGTCGTCGAGCAGGTTGCGGCTGACGGGCGAGGCGTAGAAGTCCAGCAGGAGGCGTCGAAGTCCCGTCACGTCTGTGAGCTCGACGGCGTCGAGCCGTCCGGCCGCGATCGCGGAGTCGGCGGCCACACGCGCCTCGGCGGCCGACTGGCGTAGTCCGGCAGCGCCCGTTTGAGGAGTGCCGAGACCGACCGTGTAGGTCCATCCATCGCCGATGAGCCGACGCGCCTGCGCCTGCACGCGCACGATCACGTCGCGCAGGCGGCGCTGATGATCGCCCGCGCCGTGGTCCTCGCTGCTGACGAGGATGACGTCGTCCTGCAGGAAGGCGATGTGCCAGAGCTCGGGACGATCGTCGATGAGCTGGAGGGTGAACAGTTCGAGGGCCGCCTCGACGAAGCGCGGGGCGCGCAGTCCCGGGTCCACGCGGTGCTGCGGGCGCATCCACGCCACCGCATGGGACAGCTGCAGCGGCAGGCCGAGTCGCGCCGCGGGGGCGACGAAGCCGTCGACGCGTCCGGCCTCGGCCAGGATCAGTTCGACGATGAGGTCGGCGCGCGATTGGTTCGGGGCGAATCGATCCTGCAAGTGTCGCTGCATCGCGCGCGACACGAGCGAGGCGACGACGGGGAGCGCGACGGTGGCCGCGGGATCGGAGGTCTCGGCGATGAGACGTCCGATCGGCACCTCACCGGCGAACACGGCGTCGGCGTCGGTCCACGACGTGCCGGGGTCGTCTTGCAGACTCACGCGCACACCGAGTGCGGTGCCGGCGGCCTCCAGAATGGCGGCCACGGCATCCGTCTCCCCCGCGGATGCTGCGGCGGTGGCCTTCTCGACGGCGAAGGCCGCGCGGGTCATCGACTCCGCAGCCCCGCCGCTGATGACGCGGTCGATCGTGACGGCGAGGTCGGGGGCGCGGGCCGCCGAGGAGACGAGCACGGGGACGCCCCCGCGGTCGGCCAGCACCGTCGCCGTCTCGGCCGCGGTGAAGCCCACCGGCATCACGAGTCCCGCGAGACCTCGGGCACTGGCCTGCCGGAGGGCCACGTCGACGAGGTACGAGGCGGGCGGCTCGTCTCCGGCGACCACCGCGAGCGTGCCGGCGGGCAGCGAGGGGAGCTCCGACAAGGCGGCGACGTCGACGCGTTCGATGGTCGCGCCTGCCGTCGGGCCGGCGACGTGCGAGATACCCAGGCGTTCTGCCTGAGCAAGGAGGTCGGCGGTGGTGAGCTGTGCCACGAGCACAATGTACGCCGATTCCCTGGTACCCGAGCACATTGTCGCTCCGGGAAGTGGTCCCTAGGGTCGACTCATGGCATCCCCGTCCCTCGTCCCGCCCGCCGCCCGGCGCGCCCCCGAGCACGTCACGGCCGACGACATCGCCGCCCTCGCAGCGGGGGCCGCGATCTTCGGCACCGGTGGCGGCGGTGCGGTGTACACCTCGCAGCTGACCACCGAGCGCGCGATCCGCGAGCACGGCCCCGTGCGCCTGCTCTCCGTCGACGACCTCGGTCCCGACGATGCGGTCATCATGATGAGCGGCATCGGCGCTCCGACCGTCGGCATCGAGATGCTCTCGTCGGTGCGGCAGATCGAGACGCTGCTGGACGAGGCCGAGCGCGTTGCGGGCCGAAAGATCACGGCGATCATGCCCGCGGAGATCGGCGGCAGTAACGGCGTCTCCCCGGCCGGGTGGGCCGCGCGCCTGGGCGTTGCACTCCTCGACGCAGACGGCATGGGCCGCGCCTTCCCCGAGGCGACGATGATCTCCACCAACGTCGCCGGTGTGCCGTGCGACTTCGCCGTGCTCAGCGACGTGGTGGGCAACGTCGTCACCCTTCGCACCGTCGACCTGTCGTGGCTCGAGCGTCACGCACGGGCCGTCACCGTGGCCGCGGGCGGAATCTGCCTCGGCGCGCACTACCTGCTCACGGCCGACTCGGCGGCGGGCGCGGTCATTCCGAACACCATCAGCACCGCGATCCGCGTCGGGCACGCCCTGCTCGAATCGACCGAGCCCGTACGCGCCGTCGCCGATGAACTCGAAGCCGACGTGCTGATCACCGGCAAGATCACCGACGTCTCCCGTCGAACGGAGGGCGGGTTCGTGCGCGGTTCCCTCACAATCGCCGGCATCGGCGACGACCGCGGGCGTCTCCAGCGCGTGGAACTGCGCAACGAGAACCTCGTGGTGCTCGAAGACGGTGAGGTGCTCGCGACAGTCCCCGACCTCATCACCGTCGTCGACCTCGAGACCGGTCATGCCATCTCCACGGAGATGCTGCGCTACGGCCAGCGCGTGTCGGTGCTCGCGTGGGCATGCGATCCGCTGTGGCGCACCGAGCGCGGTCTCGAGCTCGCAGGGCCCCGCGCCTTCGGATACGACCTCCCCTACGTCCCCTTCGAACGGAAGGACGCTCGATGAGCGCCGTTCGCGACCTGTCCATCGGCGTCGACGTCGGCGGCACCAACACCGACGCGGTGGTGGTGGATGCCGCGGGGTCCGTCATCGCGTGGACCAAGCAGCCCACGACCGCCGACGTCATCGGCGGGATCCGCGCCGGCATCGCCGCGGTGCTGGCGCAGATCGGAGGGGATCGCGATCGCGTCTCGCGCGTGATGCTGGGCACCACCCACGCCACGAACGCGATCGTCGCCCGCCGGGGTCTCGACAAGGTCGCCCTCGTGCGCCTCGGGGCACCGGCCGCGACCGAATGGCCCCCGCTCACCGGCTGGCCGACCGATCTCAGCGAGCAGGTACTCGCCGGAGCGGCGATGCTCGGCGGCGGCCACATGGTCGACGGTACGCCCATCGCCCCGTTGGATCGCGACGGCATTCGTCGCTTCCTCGACCGCCTCGGCGGCACATTCGACAGCGTCGCGATCTGCGGCATCTTCAGCCCTTCCTCGCCCGAGCAGGAGCGTGAGGTCGAGCAGCTCGTGCACGACCACCTCGGCGAAGCGATGCCGGTGTTCCTCAGCCAAGACATCGGGCCCGACGGCCTCCTCGAGCGCGAGAACGCCACTGTCCTCAACGCGGCGCTGCGCGGTGTGGCGAGCGAGGTGACGCGCGCACTCGTCGACGTCGTCGCCGAAGAAGGGCTCGACGTGTCGACCTTCTTCGCCCAGAACGACGGCACGCTCATGTCGCTGGACTACGCGGTGCGCTACCCCGTGCTGACGATCGGCTCCGGGCCGGCCAACTCCATCCGCGGGGCGGCATTCCTTTCCGGCGCGAAGAACGCGATCGTCGTCGATGTCGGCGGCACCACGAGCGATCTCGGCGTCCTCGTCGACGGCTTCCCCCGTGAATCGACCCTTCCTCGCGACATCGGCGGCGTCCGTACCAATTTCCGCATGCCTGACATCCTGAGCCTCGGCATCGGCGGTGGCACGGTCATCGACCGGCGCACGGGCGCCGTGGGGCCCCGGTCGGTCGGCTACCGCATCACCGAGGAAGCTCTGCTCTTCGGCGGTTCGACGGCGACCCTCACCGACGCCGCAGCCGCGGCGGGTCAGGGGATCCCGGGCCGCTCGTTGCCGCCGCTCTCGAGCGCCCAGCGCGACATGCTGTCCGCCGCGCTCGCCCACGCCCACGAGCGCATCGAGGAGGCGGTTGAGCGTCTGTCGCTCGGTCGCCTCGACCTGCCGCTGGTCGTGGTCGGCGGCGGCGCCCTCCTCGTTCCCGACGACCTGCCGGGTGCCGGCGACGTTCTGCGCCCCGACCGGGCCGACGTCGCGAACGCGGTTGGAGCGGCCATCTCCCTCGCCGGGGGCCGCGCCGAGCAGATCTCCGACGCCGACGACCGGGATGCTGCCATCGCGGCCGCCTCGGAAGCGGCGATCGCCAAGGCCATCCAGGCGGGGGCCGATCCCCTCGCGGTCGAGATCGTCGATGTCCTCGAGACATCGCTGTCCTACACCGCTCGTCCGACCTTGAAGGTGTCGGTGAAAGCCGCCGGCCCCCTGAGTCACCTCGCCGCGCCCATCCCCGCGCGCTGACCCGCCCGCACCACGCCCACTCGCACCACCCCTCGAGCACCACGTCTGGCACCACTGACGCTTCACCCGAATCAAGGAGCAAGGCAATGAAACGCAGCACCGTCGCCCCGGCCGCCGCCGGGGTCGTCCTCCTCGCACTGACACTGGCGTCGTGCGCCGCACCCTCCGAGAACGGCGGAGGTGGGGGCTCGGTCGTGTCGGGCGGCACCTTCGTCAAGGCGATCAGCGATGACCCGGGCGATCTCGACCCGATGAAGACGGTCTCGCCCGACACCTTCGACGTGGTCACCATCGCCTACGAGTCGCTCATCTACGTCACCCCTGACGGCGAGTACGAGCCCTGGCTCGCCGAGAGCTGGACCGATGAGGGCACCTCGGCCACCTTCATCCTGAAAGACGGCATCACCTGTGCCGATGGCTCGCCCTTCACGGGGCAGACCGTGGCCGACAACCTCAATTACAACGCCGATCCGGCCAATGCGACCTTCTCGTACGGCACCGTGATCACCGAGGCCGTCTCCGCCACGGCCGAGGGCAACGTCGTCACAGTGACGAGCACCGTCAACGATCCGTTCCTCTCGGTCAACCTCGGCTCGATCATGATGGTCTGCGACGCGGGCCTCGCCGATATCGCGTCGCTGTCCGACACCACCGACGGCACCGGTCTGTTCCAGCTGAGCGAAGCCCGCCCCGGAGACGCGTACGTCTTCACCAAGCGCGACGGGTACACGTGGGGCCCGTACGGGGTCACCGGCGAGACCGAGGGCCTGCCCGACACGATCGAGGCCCGCATCGTGTCCGACCAGAGCACCGTGACCAACCTGCTGCTCTCCGGTGAGCTGAACACCGGTGTGGTCACCGGCCCCGACCAGGACCGCCTCCAAGCTGCCGGTGTCGAGTACACGGGAGTCCGCAATCCCGTCGGCCAGATCCTCTTCAACGAGCGCGAAGGACGGCCGTTCTCCGACCCGCTCGTGCGAGAGGCGCTGTCGACCGCGATCAACCGCGACGAGGTGGGGCCGGTCATCGCCGGTGCCACCGGTCTGCCGTCGTCAGGTCTCGTGATGAAGACGCCCCTGCTCTGCGTGCAGGACCCGCCGAGCTGGTCGCTGCCCGACACCGACCTCGATCGTGCGGCGGAGCTGCTCGATCAAGCCGGGTGGACGCTCGGCTCCGACGGCATCCGCGAGAAAGACGGCAAACCGCTGGACGTGAAGTTCATCTACGACGCCCCGACCGCCTCGCACGCGCCGGCTGCCGAACTCGTGAAGGAGACATGGGACAAGCTCGGCGTCGTGACCGAGCTCTCCGCGAATGACGCCGCCGCCTGGTCGGACCAGCTCTACACGAGCTTCGACTGGGACACGGGCTGGGTTCAGATCGCCCCGGGCAGCCCCGTCGTGCTCGACCTGTTCTTCGGCGGGGCGACCCCCGATCAGGGCGGACTGAACTTCATGTTCGTCGACAATCCCGAGTACAACGCGCTCGCCACCCAGGCCAAGACCGCCTCTCCCGACGCGGCATGCGGGCTGTGGCAGCAGGCCGAGCAGAAGCTCATCGAGCGGTTCGACACCTTCCCTGTCGTCGACAACATCCTGCCGAACTACATGAGCGGCGCGACGTTCGAGCAGCCGAACTTCCTCAACCCCACCTCGATCCGGATGCAGGGCTGATCCCGTGACTGCGACCCCTCCGCCCGCCGTCGCCGACATGGCAGGCGCTCCGACCGCCGCCCTCGCGGTGCGGGCGGAGGGGCGCGCCCGCGGCCCGCAGCTCTCGCCGCGCGCCGCGTTCCTCCTTCGACGGATCGGCCGTCTGCTCGTCTCCCTCGTCGTCGTCGTGGTGGCCTCGTTCTTCCTGGTGCACCTCGTGCCGGGCGACCCGGTTCGCGCAGCCCTCGGTATTCAGGCTTCGCCCGAGCTCGTCGCCGCGACCCGTACGGAGCTCGGCCTCGACAAGCCGATCCCCGTCCAGTTCCTCGACTACGTCACGAACCTGCTGCGCGGCGACTTCGGCGACTCGATCCGCACCGGGCGCCCCGTCGCCGAGACGATCGGTCAGCGTTTTCCTGCGACCGTGACCCTCGGTGTACTCAGCTTCCTCGTGGCGCTCCTCGCCGCGGTGCCGATCGGCATCGGCGCGGCGGTGGCCCTGCAGCGGCCGGGACGGAAGCTCGCCGACTCCCTGATCTCGGGCACTCTCGGAATGCTGATCGCCGTCCCCGGCTTCCTCCTTGCGGTAGGACTCATCGCCCTGTTCGCCGTGCAGCTGCGGTGGCTGCCGGCGGCGGGATGGGGCAGCCCTCAGGATGCCGTCCTCCCCATCCTCGCCTTGGCGCTCGGTCCGCTCGCGTACCTCGCCCGCATCGTGCAGGTCGAGATGTCGGGAGTGCTCGGCGCCACCTACATGACCACCGCCCGCGCGAAGCGCCTGCCCGGGCGGCTCGTCTACCTGCGGCACGCCCTCCCGAACATCATCACCGCTTCGCTCACCGTCAGCGGGTTGCTGCTGAGCGGCATGATCGCGGGCACCGTGTTGATCGAGACCATCTTCGCCATCCCCGGCATGGGCGGCGTGATGGTCCCGGCAGTGGGGGCGAAGGACTACCCCATCGTGCAGGGGCTGGTCATCGTCTATGCGCTCATCATCCTCGGCGTGAACCTCATCGTCGACCTCATCCTCGTGACCGTCGACCCGCGGTCCTCGATCACGGAGGGCTGACCCATGACCTGGCGCTCCCGTCTGCTGTCCCCCTCCGGTATCGCCGCGGCGGTGGGCGTGCTCCTTTTCCTTTTCGTCGCGATCGCGGGAGGCTCGATCTTCCTGGCCGCCGCCGAGACCTCGAATGTTCCCGCCCGTCTGCTGCCGCCCAGCCTCGAGCACCCGTTCGGCACCGACGACCTCGGCCGCGACATCTTCGCACGCGTGCTCGTCGCGGCACGCGTCTCTCTTCTACTCACCCTCGGGGCGACGGCCGTCTCCACGGTCGGCGGCATCGCCTACGGGCTGATCGCGGTGATCCTTCCTCGCCACGTTCGACGTCTCGCGACCGGGTTGCTCGACATCCTCCTGGCCTTCCCATGGCTGCTGATGGTTCTCTTCTTCACCGTGATCTGGGGTGCCAGCGCGACGAGCGCGATGTTCGCCATCGGAATCTCCGGCATCCCCTTCATGGCGCGCCTGGTCTACAACCTCGCCTCATCCGTCTCGGGGCGCGACTACGTCCGCGCGGCGCGCGTCGTGGGGGTGGGGCCTTTCGGCATCCTCGTCCGGCACATCCTGCCCAACATCGCCAACCCCCTCTTCGTCAACGCCGCCGCTACCGCGAGCGTCACGCTGCTGTCATTCGCCGGTCTGTCGTTCCTCGGCCTCGGCGTGCAGGCGCCCGAGTACGACTGGGGTCGATTGCTGCAGGACGGCATCACGCGCATCTACGTCAATCCGCTCGCCGCGATCGGCCCCGGCATCGCCGTCGTGCTCGCCGGCCTCGTCTTCACCTTCGTGAGCGAGGCCCTCGCCGACACGCGTGGCGGCGGACGCGGCGCCGTGGCCCGCCGCGCTCTCGGCGCGGTGTCGCCGACCCGCCGCGCGAGAGGGGCGGTCGCGTCCCGCGCGGGGGCGGCGCCGGGCGAGCCGATCGCCGAGATCGCCGACCTGCGTGTGGCGTTCGCGACGGCCGACGGTGGCGAGGTCGAGCGAGTGCGTGGCGTGAGCGTGCGGATCCAGCCGGGCGAGGTGGTCGGCATCGTCGGCGAATCGGGCTCGGGCAAGTCGCTCACAGCCATGGCGCTCGCCGGTCTTCTCGGGCCGGATGCGCGCATCGACACGAGCACGCATCGCTTCGACGGCATCGACATGACCCGCCCGCTGACCGCCGCGGACCGCTCGACCCTGGGCGTCGAGCTCGGCATGGTCTTCCAAGACCCGCTCACCTCACTCAACCCCGCTTTGACCATCGGGCGCCAGCTCACCGAGGTCCCGGAGGTGCACCTGAAGATGTCGCGTGGTGCGGCCCGCGCCCATGCGACCGCGGCACTCGAGGCCGTCGGCATCGCCGACGCTGCACGGCGACTGGGACAGTACCCGCACCAGTTCAGCGGCGGCATGCGGCAACGCGCGATGATCGGCCAGGCCCTCACCGGCCGCCCCAAGCTCATCATCGCCGACGAGCCGACGACGGCCCTCGACGTGACCGTGCAACGCCAGGTGATGGGTGTCCTGCGTCGTGCGCAGCGCGACACGGGAGCGGCCATCGTGTTCATCTCCCATGACATCGCCCTCGTTTCGGCGTTCTGCGATCGCGTGCTGGTGATGAAGGACGGAATCGTCGTCGAAGAACTCGACGCAGAGCGCATCCGCGAGGACGCGACGCATCCGTACTCGCGTGCTCTGCTGGCCTGCCTGCCCGACATGACGTCGGACCGCACCCGGCCGCTCCCGGTGATCCCGCCCGAGGTCGCCGCTTCCGCTCTCGCCGAGGAGGTGGGGGTGTGAACGCCCTCGAAATCGATCGCCTGTCCGTCCGCTACGGCCGAGCGACGGTCGTCGATGACGTCTCGCTGGTCGTCCCCGCCGGGCGCACTCTCGGTCTCGTGGGGGAGTCGGGGTCGGGTAAGAGCACGATCGCCGCCGCCGTCGTCGGGCTCGTCACGCCCGCCTCGGGCGCGGTGCGGGTGGGCGGGGTCATGGCGTCCGGCCACGGAGCCGCCGCCCGCGCGGCCAGACGCCGTTTGCAGCTCGTCTTCCAGGATCCGTTCTCCGCACTGGATCCCCGCATGACCATCGGCGACTCGATCGCCGAGGCGCTGCGGGCCAGCGGCAAGACGTTCTCGCGCGATGCGCGCGTGGACCGGGTGCGCGAGCTGTTGAGCCTCGTGCATCTCGACCCCGATCGCGCGGGAGACACCCCGGCCGCGTTCTCGGGCGGGCAGCGGCAGCGCGTCACGATCGCGCGCGCCCTGGCAGGGGAGCCGAGCGTTCTCATCGCCGACGAGGTGACCAGTGCCCTCGACGTGTCGGTGCAGGGGGCGATCCTCAACCTGCTGCGTGAGCTGCAGGAGCGGTTCGGGCTGTCGATGCTGTTCATCTCGCACAATCTCGCGGTGGTCCGGTACATCAGCGACGAGATCGCGGTCATGCGTCACGGCCGCATCGTCGAGTCGGGCCCGACCGAGCAGCTGCTCGCCGCTCCCACCGAGGCGTACACCCTCGACCTGCTCGACGCGGTGCCGGTGCTGGGTGTGCGGATGACGACGGAATGACCGCCTTCGCCGCCGCGGCGGCGGGCCTGGTCCCCGAGCTCATCGCGGTCCGACGCGAACTGCACGCTCTCGCCGAGACGGGGCTCCAGCTTCCGCGGACCCAGGCCGTGCTCTTGCGCGAACTACAGGGGTACGGTCTCGAGGTCTCCACGGGAGACGGCTTGTCGTCCGTCACCGCGGTTCTCCGGGGCGGGCGGCCGGGGCCCGTGGTCCTCCTCCGGGCCGACATGGACGCTCTGCCGATCACCGAGGCGACGGGTCTCGACTTCGCCTCAACCGACGCTGCGATGCACGCCTGCGGGCACGACCTCCACATGGCGGGGCTGCTCGGCGCCGTCCGCCTGCTGGCCGCGCGCAGGGATGAGCTGGCCGGCACTGTCGTCTTCATGTTCCAGCCCGGCGAGGAGGGGTTCGCCGGGGCGCGTCTCATGCTGGAGGAAGGACTCCTGGATGCCGCGGGTGCGGCGCCCGTGGCGGCATACGCCCTGCACGTGGACACCATGACCGACGCCGGGAGCTTCGTCACCCGTCCAGGACCCATGATGGCGAGCGTGAGCGCCGCGACGGTGACCGTGCGGGGGACCGGCGGGCACGCGGCGATGCCGCACCAGGGCGTCGACCCCGTGCCGGTCGCGGCGGAGCTCGTGCTGGCGGTCCAGACGTTCGGCGCGCGGCGCCTGCCGGCTACCGACCCCGCCGTGCTCTCGGTGACGGGCATTCGCAGTGATTCTGCGGCGGGCAACGTCTTGAGCGAGACCGTGACGCTCGTGTTGAACGTGCGGACCTTCTCCGCGACGACGCGCGACCGCGTGCGCGACGAGCTCCCCGCGCTCCTC
>Ga0308167_1003275_pt1 | contig 13149 bp, 10 predicted proteins | sample PhyCR1_2_FD_202138 | JGI IMG/M metagenome (GOLD analysis project Ga0308167, IMG submission 202138) | Phyllosphere microbial communities from UC Gill Tract Community Farm, Albany, California, United States - DLSLRC.R1 | ecosystem: Host-associated > Plants > Phyllosphere > Unclassified | place... | reverse complement strand
TTGTGCCGGCCGCTGGCCGGCAACCCATGAACCCCGCCCGGCGGCGCCCGGCCCCATCACCCGCGCAGCGTGGCGCCACCATCCACGTACAGGTCACTCATCGCCACGTGCCCGGCCTGCTCGGACAGCAGGAACATCACCGCCTGCGCGATGTCCTCCGGCGTGGCCAGCTTGCGCAAGGGGATGCCCGCCTTGTAGGTGGCCGGATTGCCGGCGATCACCCGTGCCGCGCCCTGCTCGTCTTCCCACATGCCGGTCTGCATCGGGGTCAGCGTGGAGCCCGGCGCAACGATGTTGCAGCGGATGCCCAACGGTGCAAGCTCCAGGCCCAGACAGCGGGTGAACATCGTCGCCGCCGCCTTCGAGGCGGCATAGGCGGCCATGCCATGCCGTGGCACGCCCGCCGCGTTGGAACTGACGGTCACGATGGCGCCTTGCCGGCGCGGCGACATCACCCGTGCCAGTGCGCGGCCCACATGGAACACACCATCGGCATTGACCGCGAACACCCTGCGCCAATCCGCGTCACGAGTGTCCACGACCTCGCCGACATGCAGCACGCCCGCCACGCTGGCCGCCAACATGATCGGTCCCACCGTGGCTTCCACCTGGTTTACCAAGGCGTCCACGGCCGCACCGTCGGTGACGTCCAGTGCGAAAGCCTGCGCGCGACCATCGTCGGTCGCCAGCGCAGGTCGCTCGCGATCGGTTGCCACGACCCGGCACCCTGCGTCCAGCAGTTGCCCCACCAGCGCCGCACCGATACCGCCGGCTGCGCCGGTCACCAGCGCCACATTCCCTTCAAAACCCGTCAGCTGCATGTTGCACTCTCCTGTTGCCTGTCCCACTGCTGCAGCCGCGCCGACAACCACGGTGCCAGCTGCGCCACCGCATCACGCCCGGTCAGTTCGGCGTGCAGGAACGGCAGCTCGATGGCATCCACCTGCAGCGCATGTGCCTTCCAAAGCGCGGACTGCAACTGCGGCCGTGCCTGATGATCGCGTCCGGCCCGCACATGCGCCAGCGTTCCGACGAAGGGTCGGTGCTGGTGTTCGCGGATCAGTCGATTGGTTCCGGTCACCGCCCGTACCACGCCGTCGAGCACCACCTCGGGCAGGCTGCCCAGCGCGCTGCCGCCGCGCCGCAGGAAGGCGAGGATGCGCTCGCGATCGTCCAGTTCCGGATGCGCGTCCGGGTCATGCCCGGCGATGGCCAACAGCGCCCGCAGCGCCGCGATCGGGTCGGGCTCCGGTTCGGCACGCCAGCATTCGCTGGGATAGGCATCAAGCAGCACCAGTTCGCCGACCTCGCGACCGATGTCGTGCAGGCGCACGGCCATCGCCTGGGCGAGGATGCCCCCCACCGACCAGCCGAGCAGATGGATCGGCCCCTGTGGCTGCAGCGTGATCACCCGCTGCACATAGTCATTGGCCATGGCCTCGATGCTGCCTGGCAGCGGCTGCGTGCGGTCGAGCGCGGGCGACTGAAGCCCGTACACCGCGCGCGTTGGCTGCAGCGCCCGGGCCAGTGCGCGATAGTTCCAGGCAATGCCGCCTGCCGGGTGCAGCACGAACAGGGGGGCTGCAGTTGCCTCGTCGGATGCAGACAGCGCAATCACCGGCCCCAGCGCGTGATCGGCGCGTGCGGGCGGCTCGGCAATGCGTGCCGCCAGCGCGGCTACGGTCGGTTGCGCGAACAGCGCGCCCAGCCCCAGCTCACAACGCCAGCGCTGCTCGATGGCCAGCAGCAGGTGCACGGCCGACAGGGAGTCGCCTCCGATGCTGAAGAAGTCCACATCAACCGCCACCGGCAGTTCACGCCCCAGCGCCTGTGCGAACAGCCCGGCCAGTTCCTGCTCCAGCGGCGTACGCGGCGCCTGCCCCGCAACGTCCTGCTGCGGCGGTTTCGGCAGCGCAGACCGGTCCAGTTTGCCATTGGCGGTCACCGGCCACTGATCCACGCCCACGAACGCAGACGGCACCATGTAGTCCGGCACCCGCATCAGCAGATGGCTGCGCAGCGCCGCTGCATCGAGCAGCGCCGTCGGCACATAGGCGACCAGCCGCGCCTCGCCGGGTAGATCATCGCGCAACAGCACTTCCACCCGGTCCATTCCAGGCAGCTCGCGCAACGCTGCTTCAATCTCGCCAAGTTCGATGCGCAGGCCGCGCAGCTTTACCTGATGGTCGCTGCGCCCCAGGTACTCGACCGCACCGTCGCCCCGCCAGCGTGCCACGTCGCCGGTGCGGTAGATGCGCTCACCCGGCAGGAACGGATCCGCCAGGAAGCGCTCGGCCGTCAGGTCGTCGCGGCCGAGATAGCCGCGCGCCAACTGCACACCGCCGAGGTACAGGTCACCGGCCACGCCCACCGGCACGGGCTGCATCCGTGCGTCCAGCACATACAGGCGGGTGTTCCAGACCGGGAAACCGATCGGCATCGGTCGCGAGCGGTCATCGGCCGAGGCTGGCCACCAGCTCACATCCACTGCCGCTTCGGTCGGCCCATACAGATTGTGCAGTTCGGCATGCACCCGCGCATGGAAGCGGTCGCGCAGCGCGGCATCCAGCGCCTCGCCACTGGTGAACACGCGCCGCAGCCGCAGGTCCTGTGAGGCCGGTGCAGCCAGGAACGCATCCAGCATCGACGGTACGAAATGTGCGGTGGTGACACCATGGACGCGGATCAATCGCGCCAGCTCGGTCGGGTCGCGGTGTGCGTCCGGCCCCGCCAACACCAGCGTCGCGCCGCACAGCAGTGGCAGGAAGAATTCCCAGACCGATACGTCGAACGTTGCCGGGGTCTTCTGCAGAATCCGGTCGTCGGCACCCATGCCATAGTGCTCGCGCATCCACAGCAGGCGATTGACGATGGCGCGGTGTTCGATCACCACGCCCTTGGGCTCGCCGGTCGAACCGGAGGTATAGATCACATAGGCCGCATCGTCGCCCATCGGGCCCGGCCAGGGTGCGGCAAAGCTCACGTCGGTCCACTGCTCCGGCGGCAGCACCGGCACATCTGAAAGACGGGATTGCACGCCGGCCTCTGCCAATACGCAGACCGGTTGCGCCGACGCCAGGATGCGCGCCAGGCGCTCCGCTGGATGGGCAAGGTCCAGTGGCAGGTACGCGCCGCCTGCACGCAGCACCGCTAGCAACGCAACCACCAGTTCCAGCGAACGCGGCAGCGCTACGGCAACGACCGTGCCCGGGCCCACGCCCAGCGAGCGCAGCTGCGCGGCCAGGGCGAAGCTGCGCGCCTCCAGCGCAGCATGGTCCAGCGTCGTATCGCCGAACACCAGCGCCGCTGCCGACGGATCGCGGTCCATGCCCTGCTGCAACAGTTCGACCAGGGTGGTGTCAGGCAGCGCATGCGTGGTGGCATTGAAGCCATGCACGACCTGCTTCGATTCTTCCGGCGTGGCCAGTGGCACCGTCGCGATGTCTTCGGCCAGCAGCGCGGCCGACACGAAATGCAGCAGCCGCCGGGCATGCGCCTTCATGTCGTCCAGCCCATACAGGGCCGGGTTCGCTTCAATCTCCAGATCCAGCAGGGTCTGTCCATCGCCACGGAAACCCAGTGTCAGGTCGTCGACCGGGCCGGTGCTCAGCACTTCCAGTGAGGCCTGCACACCCGGCAGCGCCAGCGGCTTATAGAACGGCTGTACGTTGATCAACGGCCCATGCAGACGGTGCTGTGCACCGACCAGACCGAGGTCACGACGCAGCTGTTCGCCACGGTAGCGCCCATGCTTGCGGCTCTGGCTGAGCTGGCGCCCGATGCGCCGGCAGAATTCCTCGACGCCGCCCTCGCCGCCCGCTACCCGCAGCGGCAGCACGTTCATCACCATCGCCGGCACCCGCGCCGCCGCGTTGCCCAGCCGCGCCATGTACGGCACCCCGAGCACGACTTCCTCGGACGCGCTCATGCGACGCACATACTCGGCGGCCAACGCGGCAAGCACATCCGGCCACGGCTGCAGCCACGATGCCGAGACCTGCAGCAGGCGCTCGCGCAACGCGGGGTCCACCGGCTGCACCCAGCGCAGTGCATCGTCACTGGCCGCGGCGGTGCCGGCCAGGCCGGTGGAGGCCGGGGCGCCCTGCAGCGCCTGCAACCACCACTGCCGGTCGACGTCGCGGCGCGCATCACTGCGGTAGCTGGCATCATCGGCCAGCACGCCCGCCAACCCTGGCAGCGCACTACCGGTGCGCCCCGCATACAGGGCGCAGACGCGGTCAGTGAACAGCGCCATGCCATAGCCATCGGTGGCCAGGTGATGCACGCGCAGGTACCAGGCCCAGCGCTGGCCACCCAGGTCGAACAGCACCTGCTGGCTCAGCCGGTCGCGGGTCGGGTCGACCGCGCTGCAGCGGTCAGCCAGCATCGCCGCACGCGCCGTCTGCTGCGGATCGGCGGCCGCGGCGACATCGCGGAGCTGCAGCAATGGCACCCGCGCAGGCTCGTGCCATTGCACGGGCTGGCCGTCCTCGGCCTCGGCGAAACGCAACGCCAGCGCCTCGGCCTCGGCGGCGGCCTGATTGGCGGCAGCGATGAACGCCGCCACATCCAGCGGACCCTCGATCCACACCGAATGCGCGGTATTGAATGCAGGGCTTTCCGGTGCCACCCGCTGGGCAAACCACAGCCCGGCCTGCGCCTCGGTCAGCGGCAGCGGCGCTCCGTTCATGCTGCTGTCTGCGCGGCCTGCAGCTGCTGGACCACGGTCCACCACTGGCGCAGCGTGGTGTGTTCGGCCAGCTGCGAGAACTCCAGTGGCAGCCCGGTGTTGCCCCAGGCCAGCACCAGCCCCAGCATGCGCATCGAATCCAGATCCAGATCGATCAGGTTGTCATCATCGCCGATGTCAGCCGCGTGGCAGTCCAGCACGCGGGCGACGTCGGCGCGCATGCGCTCCAGGGTCAAGGTTTCGGTCGTCGCGTTCATCACATGGCCTCCAGCAGCTGGTCGGTGGTCATCGGTACGCCGCAGGTGCGGGCGATCCAGTGCAGCGCCTGGTCATGGTCGGCACGCGAGAAATCGGCCACGGCATCGGCAGCGATGAACGTCTCGATGTCACGCTGGAACGCCTCCACCGCCGTCGCGGTGCATCCGATGTGCGCGTAAACGCCGGTGATCAGCAACTGGTCGCGGCCGCGCACGCGCATCAGCGTTTCCAGATTGCTGCGCTGGAACGCGCTGTAGCGGTGCTTTACCAGCACATGCTCGCCCGGCTGCGGCGCGAGTGCGTCGATGATCGGCTCGTGGTCGGCACGCCGGCCCATGCCCGGGCCCCACAGGTCTGCCTGCAGGCCGCGGTCGCGGCGGTCCTGGTCGCCGTGCTGGGCGGTGTAGAACACCGGAATGCCGTGCGTACGGCAATGTCCCAGCAGGCGCGCGATGTTGTCCACCGCCGGCTGCAGCGGCGCGTTGCCTGCGTCGAATGCGGCGAGGAAATAGCGCTGCATGTCGTGTACCAGCAAGGCAACACGATCACGCTGGGGGCGCCAGGCGCCTCGCGCCTGCGGCAGTTCCGCAGCGGTCGGCAGGGAATACGGGGTAATGCGGGGCAGCGCCATCAGCGCGTTCCTCCTGTCTGTTGCAGATGACGCGCGCGCAGCTGCGCGCGCAGTTCGCGGCGGCTGATCTTGCCAACCGCCGTGGTGTCGAAACTGTCCACGAAAACAATCTGATCGGGCACCTTGAACGCGGCCAGGCCACGCCCGCGCATCCACGCCTTCAGCGCCGGCGCCTTGATGGCCTCGCCCTGTTGGATCACGAAGGCACAGCTGCGCTCGCCCAGGTAGTCGTCAGGAATGGAGACCACGGCGGCGTCGAACACGCCGGGATGGGCCAGCAGATGGTCTTCGATCTCCTCGGCGGAGATCTTCTCGCCCGCCCGGTTGATGTGGTCGCCGGCACGGCCCTGCACCACCAGATAGCCGCCGGGCAGCTGCTGCACGCGGTCGCCGGTGCGGTAGAAGCCGTCGTCGGTGAACGAGCGCGCGTTGGCCGCCGCGTCATTGTGGTAACTGCGGATGGTGTACGGACCGCGCGTGAGCAGATGCCCGACCTCGCCTTCGGCAACGGGCTGGTCGTGGTCGTCGACCACGCGCACTTCATCATCCTCGCTGATCGGCCGGCCCTGGCAGGCGACGACCAGATCCTGCGGGTCATCCAGCCGGGTGTAGTTGACCAGGCCTTCGGCCATGCCGAACACCTGCTGCAGCGTGCAACCGAGGCCATCGATGACCCGCCGCGCGGCTTCCGGCACCAGCTTCGCTCCCCCGACCTGCAGCACCTGCAGGCTGGACAGATCGTGCCTGCTGGTTGCCGCCGCCTGCGCCCACAGCAGCGCCAGGGGCGGCACCAGACCACAACAGGTCACTTTCTCGCGCGCGATCAACGGAAATGCCGCATCCGGGCCGGGGCCCGGGCTGAGTACCACGCGGGCGCCGGCGTACAGCGCACCGAAGAAACCCGGCGAACTCATCGGGAAATTGTGTGCTGCCGGCAGCGCAACCAGGTACACGCTGTCGCGGTCGATCCCACAGATTTCGTTGCTGGCGCGGAACGAGTAGATGTAATCGTCATGCGTGCGCGGAATGAGCTTTGACAGCCCGGTGCTGCCGCCGGAGATCTGCAGGAACGCCACCGACTGCGGATCTGGATCGGCCGGCAGCTGGCTGCGATCGCCCTGCAGCGATTCCAGCGCGACGAACTCGGCCGCATCGCCGTCGATCAGCACGTGGCGTACCGCCGGCACTTCCGCCTGCAGCGCGCGCGCCAGGCCACGATGATCGAAGCCTTCATGGACATCGGTACTGATGTAGGCACTGGCCTCGGCCTTGCGCGCAAAGTGGGCCAGCTCGGTGATGCGATGTGCCGGCAGCGCGTACACCGGCACCAGCCCGGCGCGGAACAGGCCACAGACCGTTGCGATGAAACCGGCCGTATTGCCCAGCTGCACCAGCACGCGCTCGCCGGGTTGCAGGCCCAGCGCCAGCAGCCCGGCGCCGATGCGCCCGGCCTCATGCCAGAGCTGCGCATAGCTCAGGCGCACATCGCCAGCCACCACCGCGATGTCATCGGCATGGCGCTCGGCGCGTTCGCGCAGGAAACCCGGGAAGGTTTCGCCACGCCAATGACCTGCGGCCCGATAGCGCGCGACCAGCGCTTCAGGCCATTGCTGCTGCAGCGGCAGGCGCGAATCAACGGTGGACGGCGTCATGCGGATACCTCGATCAGGGACAGCGGGTCCTGCACGCCCAATGCGTTGAGCAGGGCAGCAAACTTGGCGGCGGTTTCGGCCACTTCGGCCTCGGGCTGCGAGTCGGCGACGATGCCGGCGCCGGCATACAGGCGCAGCTGGGTGCCCTGCAGGCGCGCGCAGCGGATCGCCACATACCAGTCGCCGTCCCCCTGCGCATCGAGCCAGCCCACCGCACCGGCATAGAAGCCGCGCGGCACCGATTCCAGCGCACGGATGCGCTGCAGTGCCTGCAGCCGCGGGGTACCGCAGACGGCCGGGGTGGGATGCAGCTCGGCCAGCAGGGTCGCCGCCGACGTAGCAGCGTCCTTCAGCGTGGCGTGGATGCGCGTACCCAGATGCCACATGCTGGCGGTGGCGTGCAGCACCGGGCGTGGCTGCGCTTCGATATGGCTGCACCAGGGCGAGAGGCCATCGACAATGGCGTCGACCACATGCCGGTGTTCGTCATGATCCTTCGCCGATGCCAGCAACGCCTGCGCGGCGCGCTCGTCCGCAACCGGATCGGCACTGCGCCTGGCCGAACCGGCCAGCGGATGCGACAGCACCTGCGCACCGCGTTTGCGCAGCAGCAGTTCCGGTGTCGCCCCCACCAGCCATGCCGGCGCCTGGCCAACGTCCACCGGCAGCGGTACGGCGTAGGTCGCTACCGAAGGATCGGTGCCGAGGCGGGCCAGCAGCATTTCCGGTGACAGCGCCTGCTGCGTGTGCGCCAACAGGCTGCGCGCCAGTACCACCTTGTGCAGCTCCGGGTCCGGCGCGCGCATCGCGCTGACCGCGTCGGCCACGGCCGCTGCATACGCCTGCGCCGAGGGCTCGGCAGTCAGCGCTCCGGACAGCGCCGGCGCCGCCTGCGACTGCACGGGCAATGCCGGCAGCAGGCGCTCGGGCTGGTACAACGCATCATCGGCGCGCGGCTCGAACGGCACCGCGCCGACCAGCAGGCCCGGCCCACCGCGCTGCTGCGCGAAGAACGTCGCCACGCGCTCGGCCAGCGTGGCCAGCACACCGGTCGGCAAGGGTGCGCGGCAGCCGCGCGCGTGCATCTGCTGATCGGCCTGCCGCAGCAGGAACAGCGACGCTTCGGCGGTGGGCTCGGGCAGCATCGACGCCGCCTCCGGCCACGCGCCCTGCATCAGGGAATCGTTCATGGGGTCTCCTTCATCCGATACGCTGCTGCCAGCACGCACAGCACCAGCAGCAGCACGCCGACCAGCAGGTAAGGCAGGCTGGCGCCGCCGCGATACAACAGGGTGCCGAGCATCGGCCCGGCCACCATGCCCAGCCCCTGCGCCGCCGCGACGGTGCCGGCCGCCGCCCCCTGTTCGTGCGCCTGCACCGCGTCGGCGGCGAACGCCTGGAACGAGGGGAACACGAAGCCCATGCCGAACGCTGCAAGCGCGTAGGCCGCCGGCAACTGCCAGGTCTGCTGCACCGCCGCCACCGACGCAAAGCCAATGCCTGCGATCAGTGCGCCGAGGATGATCCAGCGCCGGGGATGCACGTCCAGTTTCATCACCAGCCCCTGCGCGAGGATCAGGCCCACGCCGACTGCAGTCAGTGCGATGCCGGCCATGCGTGCACCTTCGGCTGCATCCAGGCCGAAGCGATCGATGGCGAAGAAGCCGACCGTGACCTGGGCGATGGTCACCGACACCATCGCCACGAACGCGGCCATCTGCGGCAGGCGCAGCCGCGGGTCGAGGCGCGACAGCGGTACGCGGTTGCGGCTGTGTGCGGCTGCCACCGGCGGCGTGGCCGGCAGGCGCCAGGCCAGCAGGCCCAGCGCGAGCAGCGGCAACAGCGCAGCCACGTACAGCGCCAGCGGCAGGTTCTTGTAGGCAAGCCATCCGGCAGCAGCCGGACCCAGCACCATCCCCAGCGCGTTGGCGCTGCCCAGGCGGGCGAGGAATTTCGCACGTTGGCCGGTGGGTGCCTTGTCGGCGATCAGCGCGGCAGCGGTCGGCGGCACAGCCGCGTAGAACAGGCCGATCAGGCCACGCGCACCGACCAGCACCAGCACCGAGACCAGCACCGGCGGTATTGTCTGCAGCGCGACATCGATGAACACCGCCAGCGCGATGTAGACCACGGTGTAGGCACTCATCGCCAGCATCAGCACGCGCTTGCGGCCGATGCGGTCGCTGAGCTGGCCCCACGGGCGAGCGGCCAGCATCCACAACACGCCCGCGGCCGTGACCGATAGACCGGCATGCCATTCGGACAGGCCCAGCAGGCGGACCACCGGGCCGATGACGGCGACGAAGGACATCATCGCCATGGTGCCGATCAGGGCAGCCAACACCAGCGCCGGCAAGCCGGGAACCACGGGACGTGCATGCATGGAACACCAACCGTAACCAGGGAGGGAACGCCGGGCGCATCCGCACCCCGCGCGACGTCGCCCTGTCAGGCGGCGACGCCATCCTTAAATGATAACGGCTCGCATTTGCATTTGATACCCATTCGCTTAACGGGCACGCACCTGCGGGTGCATCACCGTCCTGCGCGTACCGACAGCAGGCCGCGACGCTTGAACCACCACTCCAGCGGCAGGGTCACCAGCGGCGGAATCGCAGCCAGCAACGCCAGCCCCGTTGCCCACCATGGCCAGCGCAGGCGCAGCGCCGCAAACAGAGTCACCGCCACGTAGGCCAGGAACGCCACGCCATGCAGCGGCCCGAACAGCTTCACCAGCGCGACGTTGGCCTGCGGGCCGTACTTGAGCCACATGCCGGCCAGCAGACCGGCCCAGGTGATGGCCTCGATGAAGGCGACGACGGCGAAAAGGCGCCCGGTCGGGTGCAGCGGGTTACGGTGGGTCACGCAGGGCTCCAGCGCTGGATATCAAATGCGAATGATACGCAGATGCGAACGATCCGAACACCGAGGGTAGCGCCGGGCCATGCCCGGCGAACGGTAGAGCTCTGTCCACCAAGGTGGACACCTACCGACGCGTATCGGGCAGGACGTGCTCGCTGATCTCGGCCAGTACGTCGTCCACCGGCCGGCCGTTGTCCATCAGGTTGAACATCACATGCGCCACACCCTGCGCGTGTACGCGTTGCAGGTACGCGCGCAGGCCATCGCGGCCCACCTTCAGGCCCAGCGGCAGCGGCTCCGCCGGCGCAGTTGGATCGGCCTGCAGGTCCAGCAGCATCGACTGCACGAATGGCTTGGGCGCGCCGCCGCTCTGGGCCAGCGCCTGCTGCCACAGACCGATGCGCCCTTCCTGCGCGGTCTCTTCGCGGTGATAGGTTGCCCAGCCTTCGGCCTCGCGTGCGATCCACTGCAGGCTCTGCCGCGCAGTACCGACCACCAGCATCGGAATGCGCCTTGCCGGCGCGGGAAGTACGTCGTATCCATCGGTTGCCTGCAACACCGGCGCGCGCTCGGAGGGTTCGGGGGACAGCGCCGCACGCAGCAGCGACCAGCGCTCGCGGAAGGTGCCCGCCCTGCCCTGTAGTTCCTCGCCGAAGGCCGCGAACTCTTCTGGTCGATCACCCGAGCCAAGCCCCAGCACGAAGCGTCCACCGCTGATCCGGTCCAGCGTCAGCGCCGATTTCGCTACCTGCAGCGGTTGCCGCAACGGCAGCACGATGGCCGCAGTGCCGATCACGATGCGCTCGGTCGCCGCGGCCAGCATGCCCAACCACAGGAACGGATCATCCAGCGCACTGGCGGTCGCATCCGGCGCCTGCGGCACCATCAGCGGCACATCGCGGGTCCACAGCGCAGCAAAGCCCAGATCGTCGGCCAGCCGCGCGACGCGGCGCGCCTCCAGTAGATCGGCCAGGCCGTGTGCGGCCACCGGCGTCATCAGGCCAAGGCTCAAGCCCTGCTTTGGAAACAGACGTGCATGGGCAGGATTGAAATCAGTCATGCCGCCAGCTTAGCGTGGGGCATTGATGGCGTCCCACAACAGGAAGTACAGCGCATGCCCAGGATCCGTCCCGCCCACGTCGATGACCTGCCCGCGATCAGCGCGGTGTGCATGGCGGCCTTCACTGCAGCCGTTGCGCCCATGCTTACCGCCGAGGGCATCGCCACCTTCGGCAACGTGGCCGCAGCCAGCGCCTTCGCCGAGCGCCTGCAGGGTGACAACCACATCCTGGTGGCCGAACAGGAGGGCCGTGTGGTCGGCGTGGTGGAACTGAAGGCGGGCCAGCACCTGGCGATGCTGTTCGTCGCGCCGGAGCTGCAGGGGCAAGGCATCGGTCGTGCCCTGCTGCAGGCGGTGCTGCCGCAGGTACGCGGCCCGCAGATGACCGTGCGCGCCTCGCTCAACGCGGTGCCGGCCTACGAACACTATGGGTTCGTGCTGGATGGCGACGTCGGCGAGTACCACGGCCTGATCTACCAGCCGTTGGTGTTGGCGGTGCCCGCTGCGGTGGCTGCGGCCCCTGGTCCGCACTGATGCCCCGCCCACATGCCGTGCTGCGCGTGCGACATAAGCAAACTGCATCAGCCAGCACCCCGACCGTTCCTACAATGGCCCACCACCCTGTCCTTCGAGATGCTGCCGATGCGCGTCGCGCTTTCCCTGTTGCTGTTGGCCTCGGCCCTGAGCGCCTGCTCCCCCGCGTCCGCGCCGGTACCGACGGCGAAGGCGGCATCGACCGCCCCGGCCTCCGCCATCGCCTGGCGCCAGGGCGACGTGGATGATGCGTTCAACGAAGCCGCCGAGAGTGGCAAGCCGGTGCTGCTGTACTGGGGCACGGTGTGGTGCCCGCCGTGCAACCAGCTCAAGGCGGGGCTGTTCAAGGATCCGGCCTTCATCGCACTGACCGGCAAATTCGTGCCGGTCTACCTGGACGGCGACGAAGAAGGCGCGCAGGCATGGGGCGAACGCTTCGGCGTGCGCGGCTATCCAACCCTGATCGTGCTCGACCCGCAGCGCAACGAAATCACCCGCGTGGCCGGCGGCAACGACGCGGCCGAACTGACCCGGGCCCTGACCGTCGCCGCCAGCCGCCGCAGCGCTGTCGCCGAAACACTTGCGACCGCGCTGGCGACGCCGGCCACGCTTGGCGCCGAAGACTGGCAGGTACTGGGCGATTACGGCTGGGAGGTGGATGCCAACCGCCTGGCTGGCAAGCGCAGCGCCCAGGACGTGCTGCAGCAGCTGGCCAAGGCCGCACCCGAGCCTGCGCTGCAGCGTCGCTTCGCGCTGCTCGCGTTGGCTACCGCCGAGAAACCGACGGCAGCGCCCACCCAGGTACGCGAACTGTTGCAGGCGGTGCTGGCTCAACCGGCGGAGGTACGTCGCAACCGCGAGTTGCTCGGTTATGCCGGCGCCGGGCTGGTCAAGCAGGCCAGCGCCGGTCCGGCCAGCAGCAATGCCCTCGGCCAGCAGTTGCTGGTCGCGCTGGAACGTGCCGATGCCGCGCGTGGTGATCGCGCAGACGATGCCTTGTCACGTGCGTTGACCGAGTTGGCGCTGGCACGCCAGCAGCAGCCTGAAGGCGCGCTGCCGGCAGCACTGGTGCAGCGCGTGAAGCAGCGCGTGGCCGCCGCCGATGCCGCAGCCACCGATGCACACGCGCGCCAAGCCACCATCAGCAGTGCCGTCTACGCGCTGCGTCAGGTCGATGATGATGCAGGCGCCGAGGCCTTGCTGCTGGCAGAGCTGAAGCGCAGCGAGCAGCCTTATTACTACATGCCGGAGCTGGCCAAACTGGCCGAGCAGCGTGGTGATACCGCCGGCGCCCTGGAATGGCTGAAGCGTGCCTACGAAGGCGCGCAGGGCCCTGCCACGCGCGTGCAGTGGGGCGTGCTGTACGTGGAAGGCCTGCTGCGGCTGGCACCCGATGATGCACCGCGTATCGAGCAGGCCACCGAGGCCTTGATCGCCGAGCTGGACAAGCAGCCGTCCGGCT
>Ga0308167_1003268_pt1 | contig 13181 bp, 13 predicted proteins | sample PhyCR1_2_FD_202138 | JGI IMG/M metagenome (GOLD analysis project Ga0308167, IMG submission 202138) | Phyllosphere microbial communities from UC Gill Tract Community Farm, Albany, California, United States - DLSLRC.R1 | ecosystem: Host-associated > Plants > Phyllosphere > Unclassified | place... | reverse complement strand
AGCGCGGTGAGGGCGACCACGGCCACGGCACCGATCAGGGTGCGTGTCCTGAGTCTTCCTGTGCTCATGCGGGGGTTTCCTCCTCGAGACCTCCACCCGGGAGCGACGCTGCGTCCCGGGTGCCGGGCGGTCGGGCCCCCGGCGTGACACCACTGTTCCCGCCATGGCAACATCCGGCAACCGGTTGCCACTTGTTGCCAGATCGTCCTACGTTCGGCGGTGTGAGCAGCGCAGACACCGACACCGCCCGGCGGGTGACCATCCGCGACATCGCCGACGCGACCGGTGTGGCCCCGTCGACCGTGTCGCGTGCGCTGTCGCTGCCCGACCGGGTCAACCACGCCACGCAGCAGCGCATCCAGCAGGCTGCTCGGGAGCTCGGCTACGTCGCCAACTCGCAGGCGCGGGCACTCACCTCCGGGCGGACCCGCGCGGTCGCCGTCCTGGTGTCCGACATCACGAACCCCTTCTACTTCGACGTCATCCGCGGCACGCAGCACCAGCTCGCCGGGGCCGGGTGGACGCAGCTGCTCGTCGACACCGAGGAGTCCGCCGACGCCGAGATGGCCGCCCTCAGTGCGATCGCCGGGAAGGCCGACGGCGCCGTGCTCACCGCCTCGCGACTGTCCGACACGCAGATCGCCCGGTTCGCCGATCGCACCCCGCTCGTCGTCGTGAACCGCCGGCCCGCCGGGGTGCCCTCCGTCCTGATCGACACCCCCGGCGGGGTCGAGCAGGCCGTGCAGCACCTGGTGTCGCTCGGCCACCGGGACATCCTCTACATCGCCGGTCCGGACAGCTCGTGGTCGAACGAACGCCGCTGGAAGGCACTCGTGCGCGTCGCCAAGCGGCTCGGCGTGCGGGTCGCCCGCGTCGGACCGCACGCGCCGTTCGTCGACTCCGGAGCGGCCGCCGCCGACGCCGCCGTGCACGCCGGGGCCACCGCCTGCATCGCCTTCAACGACCTCATCGCGATCGGCATGCTCGCTCGGCTCCGGGAACGCGGCGTCCGCGTCCCCGAGGACATGAGCATCGTCGGCTGCGACGACATCTTCGGTGCTGACTTCTGCAACCCGCCGCTGACCACCATGACGTCGCCCATCGAGCGCGCAGGCCGGGTCGCGATCCGCATGCTGCTCGGCCGACTCGGGGCGATCCCCGCCGAGGAGCTGCCCGGCGAGCACATGAGCGGCGCCGTCGCGCTGCCCACCCACCTGACCGTCCGCGAGTCCACCGGCCCCGCGCCCGCCCCGCACCCGTCCTGAAGGAGTCGACGATGACCCAGCTCAGCACCGCCACCCCGCTCGCCCCGCACCCCGACCGGCTCTTCGCCGCCGACCCGGGAGCGCGCGCGGTCGCCCGCACGGTCTACGACGCCGTCAAGGACGCGCCGATCATCTCCCCGCACGGCCACGTCGACGCCTCGCTCATCGCGGACGACCAGCCGTTCTCGGACCCCGCGTCGCTGCTCATCACGCCGGACCACTACGTGCTGCGGCTCCTGCACGCGAACGGTGTCGGACTGGAGGCGCTGGGTCGCGCCGACCTGTCCGGAAGCCGTCCCGTGCCTCCAGGCCGCGACGTCTGGCGACAGCTGGCGGAGCACTGGGACGACTTCCTCGGCACCCCCGTCCGCTACTGGTTCGAGACGGAGCTGCACGACGTCTTCGGGCTGACGGAGCAGCCGTCAGCCGCGAACGCGGACGCGCAGTACGACCACATCGCCGCCCTGCTGGCGTCACCGGCCTTCCGGCCTCGCGCCCTGTTCGACGCCTTCGGCATCGAGGTCCTCGCGACCACCGACGCCCCCACCGCGGACCTCGCCGCGCACGCGCGGCTCGCCGCGGACCCCACCTTCACCGGCCGGGTGGTCCCCACGTTCCGCGCGGACACCGTGTTCGACCCGTCGGGATCGGACTGGAGGCACGTGGTCGCGTCGATCGGTGAGGCCGCCGGCATCGACACGGGAACCCACGACGGGCTGTTGGCGGCGCTGCGCGCACGGCGCCGGTACTTCATCCAGCACGGCGCGACGGCGACCGACACCGGAGTCCCCGACGCGGGGTCGACGCCCCTGTCGACGACCTCGCGCGAACGGATCCACGCGGCGGCACTCCGCGACCCGGCGTCGCTCACCGCCGCCGAGGCGACGGCCTACCGGCACGACATGCTCTACCGCTGGGCCGAGATGAGCGTCGAGGACGGCCTCGTCATGCAGCTCCACCCGGGGGTGCTCCGCAACCACCACACGCCCACCCTCGAGCGTTTCGGGCCGGACACCGGGCATGACCTGCCCGCCGTCGGGTCGTTCACCGAGCCGCTGCGCCCACTGCTCGAGTCGTTCGGCACCGCGCCGGGCTTCCACCTCGTGCTCTTCACCGTCGACGAGACCGTGTTCTCGCGCGAGATCGGGCCGCTCGCCGGCTTCTACCCCGCCGTGTACGCCGGCGCTCCGTGGTGGTTCATCGATACCCCCGCGGCGATCGGCCGGTACCGGGCGGCCATCACGGACTCGGCGTCGTTCACGAAGACCTCGGGGTTCATCGACGACACCCGGGCGTACTGCTCCATCCCCGCGCGGCACGACATGGCCCGCCGGGCGGACGCGGCCTACCTGGCGTCGCTCGTGGTCACGCATGAGCTCTCTGAGGAGGACGCCGTCCGTACCGCTCAGCGCATCGTGTCGGACATCCCGAAGGCGACGTTCAAGCTCTGAGGGGCGGGGCGGCGGTGCCGCAGTGTGCGTCCGACGTCACACTCCGACGGAGTGCACTCGCCGGAGGAGGTCGAGGGAGCGACGGATCTCGACCTCGGCCATCGTCGGGTCCCGGGACCACTTGCACTCCAGCGAGACCGAGCCGCGGTAGCCGCCGTCGTGCACGGCTGCGAGGAAGTCGCGCCAGACGTCGTCGCCGCCCTCGGCCCCGATCGGGAGCCGGTCGCGATCGCTGACGTGCACGTGGCCGACGCGGTCGCCGTACTCCCGGAGGACGTCGAGCGACTCCCCTTCGTTCCGGATGTGGAACAGGTCGGCGACGACGTCCACCCCGTCGATGGCCGCGTCGTCCAGGAACCGGACGGCCTCGGCGAACGAGTTCAGGACGTTCGTCTCCGAACGGCTCAGCGGTTCGAGCACGATGCGCAGGTCGTTCGCCACGGCGGTGTCCCGGGCCGTGCGGAGCACCTCGGCGAAGCGGCGGTGCGCCTCGGGCTGGGGCATGCCGTCGGGCGCTGTGCGAGCCGTTCCCGAACCGAACACGAGCTTCGCGGCGGGGTCGGCGACGGAGCGGACGATCGGGAGGATGGCCTCGAAGTAGCCCCGGACGGCGTCGGGGTCAGCGGTCAGCAGCGGGAGGCCGCCGGGGACGAGGATCGCGAACGACGGGAATCGGTCACCGGCGTAGACGTCGTTGAGCGCCCAGCCACCGTCGTCACCGTCCGGCCGGATCGCCAGGTTGCCGGCGATCGTCGGCTCCACGTGGTCGGCCCCCGCACGACGGACGGCCTCGGTCAGTTCTGCTCCGGCGACGACGCCGTACCCGGTGAACGACATGGGTCCATGCAACTCGGGCCACCGCGATCCGGCAGTCGTTGCCGTTCGTTGCCACGGGGTTCGCCGTCAGTCCGGTGCTTCGACGAACTCGGAGAGCGCTCCGGCGATGTCCGGCACTGCGTCGAGACCCCCTTCCGCGATGGAGACGATGAGCTCGTACGCCTCGTCGTTCGTCGCGGTCAGCCGTCGCCCGTTCACGCCGAGGAAGACGATGAGGAGCATGAGCCCGACGCGCTTGTTGCCGTCGACGAGGGCGTGGCACCGCACGGCCGAGTGCACGAGCGCCGCGGCTTTCTCCACGACGGTCGGGTAGGCGTCCGTGCCGCCGACCGAGGTCGCCGGTCGCGCGACGGCGGCTTCGAGCAACCCGACATCACGGAGGATGAATCCGTCGCCGAGCGTCCGACGAGCAATGTGCAGCGCTTCGTCGGTCGTGAGGTGGATCACCGACCAAGCCGATCCAACGCCTCGGCGAAGCGCGGGAGTTCTCGGTCGAGGATGCTGTCGATCAGATCGGTCCGGCTGTGCTGCTCGATGTACTCACGGATGGCAGCGCGGGCGATCTCCTGCATCGACCGCTCTTCGAGGTCGGCACGCTTGCGGAGCGCGCTCGTTTCGTCGTCGTCGAGGCGGAGGGTCATGGCCATGCACTGAATGGTATCACTGGCGATACCACCTGGGGTGAGGAGAGTCGTCACGGGCGCCACCCGGGTGTCACGAGGCCGGTCTCGTAGGCGAACACGACGAGCTGGGCGCGGTCGCGGGCACCGAGCTTGATCATCGCCCGCGAGACGTGGGTCTTCGTCGTCATCGGGCTCACGAACAGGTGCTCGGCGATCTCGGCGTTCGTCATCCCCACGGCGACGAGCTGCATGACCTGGCGCTCCCGGTCGGTGAGGACGCTGAGCTCCGGCGCGAGGGACGACGGCTTGGCGTGGGTGGCGTACGCCTCGACCAGGGAACGGGTCGCCCGGGGCGAGAGCAGGGACTCCCCCGCGACGACGGTCCGGATCGCACGGAGCAGTTCGGCCGGCTCGGTGTCCTTCACGAGGAACCCGGCGGCACCGCCGCGGATCGCCTCGAACACGTAGTCGTCCTCTTCGAAGGTCGTGAGGATGACGACGTGCACGCCGGCGAGGTCGGGATCGGCCGAGATCCGCTGCGTCGCCGCGAGGCCGTCGGTGCCCGGCATCCGGATGTCCATCAGCACGACGTCGGGGTGTTCCCGCCGGGCGACCTCCACCGCGGTGTCGCCGTCGCCTGCCTCGCCGACGACGGTCATCCCGGGTTCGGCGTCGACGAGCGCCCGGAGTCCGGCCCGGACGAGCACCTGGTCGTCGACGAGGAGCACGCGGACCGGGTCGGGAGTGGTGGGGTCGGTGGTCATCGGGCGTCCTCCGGTTCGGTGCCGACCACGGGGAGGCGCGCTGCCACCCGCCAGCCGCCGTCGGTCGTCGGTCCCGCGGACAGGGTGCCGTCGACGGCGTTCGCACGCTCGCGCATGCCGATGATCCCGTTGCCGGTCGACGCGAGCGGCTCGGTCGACGGTGCACCGGCCGACTGCGGCTGGACGGGGTGGTCCTCGACGAGGAGGTCGACGATGTCCGGGCCGACCGAGATCGCCACCGTCGCTCGATGCCCCGGGGCGTGCTTCATCACGTTGGTCACCGACTCCTGCACGATGCGGAACGCGTTCCGGTCGGTGACGCCGTGTACACCCGAACGATCGCCGTCGAGCGCCAGCGTGACGTCGACCCCGGCGGCACGCGCGCGTTCCACCAGGTCGGCGACCCGGTCGAGGCCGGCGGTCGGAGCCCGTTCCGACCCCGCATCGTCGATCGCGCCGTCGACGGACCGGAGGACGCCGAGGATCGTGCGGAGTTCGACGAGGGCGTCGCGGCTCGAGTCGCGGATGTTCGCGAGGGAGTCCCGGGTCTGCTCCGGCAGGTCCGCGCCGAGGTGGAGGGCGACCCCCGCCTGGAGGTTGATGAGCGACATGCTGTGGGCGACCGAGTCGTGGAGCTCCCGTGCGATCCGGACCCGTTCGTCGGTTGCGCGGCGACGATCGGCCTCTGCCCGCTGCCGCCGCCGTTCGGCGACGCGCTCAAGGCGGACCCGGATGAGCTCGGACACCGCGATCGTCACCGTGACCCACGCGATGCAGAGCAGGCCCGCACTGAGGTCGAGGACCGCCGACCGCTCGAGTTGCACGTCGGCGGTCGGGAGCACCGCGATCGCCAGTCCCGCTGCACCGGCAACCCACCGTCGGTGCCCACGGAGCCAGGCGTTCGCCATCGCCATCGTGAGGGCTGCGACGAACGGGCCGCGCGGGCTCACCAGCAGGGCGTAGCCGATCGTGGTCGCCAGCGTGACGAGCAGCACCACCCGCGGCCAGCGCCACCGCCACGGGAGCACGACGACGCCCGCCACGAGCAGGACGATCGCGAGCGGCCCCACGAGTACCGGATCGACCGCGCTGCCGAAGGTGTGCCGTGCCCACGGCGGACCAGCGATGGACCCGTCGCCGCCGGACGAGGTCGCGAATCGGGACGCGACGAGCGTGCCGACGATCTGCAGGATCGCCACCGGCAGCACGCGACCGACTCGGGCGAAGCGTCGACGCCGGCCCCAGCTGGGGTCGTTGTCCGCCGGTTCGACGACGGTCGGGCTGCGGTCCATGGCTCGAGCCTAGGGTCGGTGCCAGCCGGGGGCATCGGGCGGGAGCACGACCTGTGGACTACTCCCACGGGAGTAGTCGGCTGTTGAGGACGACGTGCCCTACGACCGCGGGAGCAGGCGGAAGTGGGGCTCCGTGCCGGACGCGCGCCGTGCCTCCAGGACGGACGCTGGAAGGGTCGCGACAGCGGCACCGAAACCGACCTCAGGAGGTCCTCGTGCTCACCAACACCATCGCAGCCACCGCCCCGTACTGGCACGGCGGCGGATTCCCGTTCTTCGTCTTCCCCGCGTTCTTCTTCTTCGCGTTCCTCGTCGTGTTCGTGGCGTTCGGGGTCCTCCGCCGCGGGAGCTGGCGGGCACGGTCGGACGCGCGGTCCGTGCTCGCCGACCGCTTCGCCCGCGGCGACATCGACGCCGAGGAGTACCGGTCGCGACTCTCCGAGCTCAGCCGGAAGTGACCGACAGCGCTGCGAGGATCGCCGCCACCGTGTCGTCGACCGACCCGTCGATCGGCACGGCGACGGCGGCCTCGTCCGGCTGCGGCCGCTCCAGCGTGGCGAACTGCGAGTCGAGCAGCGACGTCGGCATGTACTCGTGGTGCCGGTGCGACTGCCGCTCGGCGATGAGGTCGTGCGAGCCGTCCAGGAAAGCGATGACGAGGCCGGGAGCAGACTCTCGGAGGCGGTCGCGGTAGATGCGCTTGAGCGCCGAGTTCGCCATCACACACCTGCTTCCGGATGCCTCGACGGATGCGATCCGTGCGGCGCAGGCGTCGAGCCACGGCCACCGGTCCTCGTCGGTGAGCGGGATGCCCTGCCGCATCTTCTCCTTGTTGGCGGCCGGGTGCAGGTCGTCCGCGTCGACGAACACGCTCGGGTCACCGCGCTCGGCGAGCGCATCGGCGAGGGCCTGGCCGATCGTCGACTTGCCGGAGCCGGAGACCCCCATCACGAGCACGGGCGGGAGGACAACGCTCTCGGTCATCCCTCCACAGTATTGGTCCGGGTGAACACTCATCCCCAGTTGCCGTAACACCCGTGCGGTTGAGAGCCGCGGACCGTAGGTTGGTGGCCGAACGTCAGGACAAAGGAGACCTTCGTGGCAGACAACAACGGACAGGCGAACATCGGCGTGGTCGGTCTGGCGGTGATGGGGTCGAACCTCGCGCGCAACCTCGCCTCGCGAGAGGGCAACACCGTCGCGGTCTACAACCGCACCTACGCCCGCACCGAGGAACTGCTCCAGGAGCACGGCGACGCTGGCTTCATCGCGTCCGAGTCGATCGACGACTTCGTGGCGTCGCTGTCCAAGCCCCGCACCGCGATCATCATGGTCCAGGCCGGCAAGGGCACCGACGCCGTCATCGAGCAGCTCGCCGAGCGGTTCGAGGACGGCGACATCATCGTCGACGGCGGCAACGCGAACTTCCACGACACCATCCGTCGCGAGCACGACCTGCGCGAGCAGGGCCTGAACTTCGTCGGCACGGGCATCTCCGGCGGCGAAGAGGGCGCGCTGAAGGGTCCGTCGATCATGCCCGGCGGCTCGAAGGAGGCCTGGGAGACCCTCGGCCCGATCCTCAAGTCGATCGCCGCGGTCGCCGAGGGCGAGCCCTGCGTCACCCACATCGGCACCGACGGTGCCGGCCACTTCGTGAAGATGGTGCACAACGGCATCGAGTACGCCGACATGCAGCTCATCGCCGAGTCCTACGACCTGCTCCGCCGCGTCGGCGGGCTCAGCGTCGAGGACCTCGTCAAGGTGTTCGACGAGTGGAACGGCGGCGACCTCGAGTCCTACCTGATCGAGATCACCGTCGAGGTCCTCAAGCAGCGCGACGCCGACTCCGGCAAGCCACTCGTCGACGTCATCCGTGACGAAGCCGGGTCGAAGGGCACCGGTGTCTGGACCGTGCAGAACGCGGTCGGGCTCGGCATCCCGGTCTCCGGCATCGGCGAGGCCGTGTTCGCCCGCGCCGTGTCGTCCAAGCCGACGCAGCGTGCGGCGGTGCAGCGGGCCTTCCCGGACCGCCCCGCCATCGCCGAGGTCCCGGACGGGTTCGCCGACCACGTCCGTGCGGCGCTCTACGCCTCGAAGGTCGTCGCCTACGCGCAGGGCTTCGACCTCATCATCGCCGGGGCCAAGGAGTACGGCTGGGACATCAACCTCGGGAACATCGCGAAGATCTGGCGCGGCGGCTGCATCATCCGTGCCCAGTTCCTCAACCGCATCGTCGAGGCGTACGACAAGAACCCGACGCTGGAGTCCCTGCTGGTCGACCCGTACTTCGCGAACGCCGTGCAGGAGGGCGAAGCCGCCTGGCGCCGCATCGTCGGGATCGCCGCCGCGTCCGGCATCCCGGCACCGGGCTTCTCGTCGGCGCTGTCGTACTTCGACTCCCTCGCCTCCGACCGCCTGCCCGCCGCGCTCATCCAGGGGCAGCGCGACTTCTTCGGTGCGCACACCTACCAGCGCATCGACAAGGACGGCACCTTCCACACGCTGTGGTCCGACGACGACCGCCGTGAAGTCGACCAGGAACCGTCCACCCACTAGACCGCGGCGACAACCGCACCACGGGAAGGCCTCGCCGATCGGCGGGGCCTTCCGCCTTCCCGGCGGTACCGGCTACGCGACGATGCGCTCCCGCGCGAGATCCGCGACGAGCCGCTCGAGCCGTGGCCCGCGACCGAGCATCCGCCGCGACCCCGGGGCCGCGCGCACGAAGAAGGTCGCCACCGCCGTCGTGTCGTCGGGTCGGACGTAGTGCATGGCGATCGCCCACGACCGTCCGTCGCCATGGACGTCCTCGAGTCCGACGTGCACCATGCGGCTCCACCGGATCACGAGCAGCCGGGTCGCGCGTCGATCCTCGAGTTCCCACAGCGACGCCTCGGTCGCCCCGAAGGCCCACGTCACACGGTGTCCGAGTGAGACCTCGGGTCGGATGGTCTCGATCGAGGTGCGGAGCTCCGGGGTCGGAGCGGCGGGGACGAGCCACACCGTCGGGTCGATGCGACGGATCGCGAGCGCGAGCGCTTCGTCCTCACGACGGCGTCGGATGGACTGCGCCCGGACGACCGCCACGCCGATCACGACGACACCGAGCGTGATCGCGACGACCTCGGCGACCCCGAAGTACGTCAGGTCGGCGTCCGGTGTGGTGGACACGACGATGATCCGGGCGGTGAGGAGCGCTGCCCACACGCCGACGATGACCCAGCGCAGGACCGTCAACCGTCGTGCCGGGGACATCGGGTGGCGTTGCCGCCGCCGGGCGCGACCGAAGCGCGGGACACGGTCGGGACGCCTCAGCACACCCTGATCCTCGCACGCCCCGCTCGGTACCGGCTGGCCCGGCCCGGTGAACGGGCGCCGAACCACGCCGGCCCGGTGGGCGGACGGACACGCGCGACTGTCAGCCCACACGCGGCAGCCGCGACCTACGCTCAGCCCGTGACCCCTGACGTCGAGACCACGGTCGACACCGCGGTCGACACCGCGCCCCGGACCGTCCGTCGACCTGTGCTGCTCGCCGCGGGCACGGGTCTCGTCGCCGCAGCCGCGTTCTTCGCCGCCGCCGAGCTCGGTGCCCTCGCACTGGGCGGTGCGGGGAGTCCGCTCGTCGCCGTCGGGTCAGCCGTCATCGACCTCGCGCCTCGGGGTGCGAAGGACCTCATGGTCGCCCTGTTCGGCACCGGCGACAAGGTCGCGCTGTTCGTCCTGATGGCGGTCCTCGTCGCGGTGATCAGCGCCGGAGCCGGGATCCTCGAGCGGGTCCGGCCGCCGTTCGGGGCACTCGTGTTCGCGGTCGGCGGGGTCCTGTCGTTCGTCGCCGTCAGCACGCGTTCCGGCAGCGGGACGTGGGACGGCGCACCGTCGGTCCTCGGCGTCGCCGCGGCGATCATCGTGCTGCGGCTCCTCGGGGTGCGGCTCCGCCGGTGGGAGGCAGCGGCGGCCGTCCCGTCCGCCGCACCGCGCCCGGCGTCGACCGAGCGTCGCGCGTTCCTGGTCTGGGGCGTCACCGCGGCGACCCTCGCGGTCGTGGTGGGCACCGCCTCCAGGCTGGGGACCTCGGCCATGCAGGCGGCCGCGGCCGCCCGTCGGGCGATCCGACTGCCGGAGCCCGCGACCACGGCGCCAGCCGTCCCCGCCGGGGCGTCGCTCGACGTCGCCGGCATCACCCCGTACGTGACCCCGAACGCCGACTTCTACCGGATCGACACCGCACTGCGCGTGCCGTCGGTGAACACCGCGGACTGGCGGTTGCGGATCCACGGCGCCGTCGACCACGAGGTCGAGCTGACGTGGGACGACCTGCTCGCCCTGCCGCTCGAGGAGCACCTCGCCACGCTGAGCTGCGTCTCGAACGAGGTCGGCGGGGACCTCATCGGCAACGCGCTGTGGCTCGGCTACCCGATCCGGCACCTCCTCGAACGCGCCGGGCCCCACGCGGGCGCCGACATGGTGCTGTCCCGCAGCGTCGACGGCTTCACCGCCGGGACGCCGCTCGACGTGCTCCAGGACGACGGGACCGCCGCACTGCTCGCGGTCGGCATGAACGGCGAGCCCCTGCCCCCGGAGCACGGTTTCCCGGTCCGGATGGTCGTGCCGGGGCTGTTCGGCTACGTGTCCGCGACGAAGTGGGTCACCGAACTCGAGGTCACCCGCTTCGCTGACGCGCAGGGCTACTGGACGCCGCGCGGCTGGTCGGAACGCGGGCCCGTCAAGCTCGAGTCGCGGATCGACACGCCCCGCGACGGGTCCACGGTCGACGCCGGGGCGACGGTCGCCATCGCCGGCGTCGCCTGGCAACCGCACACCGGGGTCAAGGCCGTGCAGGTCCGGGTCGGCGACGGCGCGTGGCAGGACGCCACGCTCGCGGACTCCGTCTCCGCCGACACCTGGCGGCAGTGGGTCTACCGGTGGACGCCGACGAAGGGGTCGCACCGCATCCAGGTCCGTGCCGTGAGCGCCGACGGTGAGGTGCAGACCAGCGTCGAACGACCGCCGGCACCGAACGGCGCCTCGGGGTGGCACAGCGTCGAGGTGCGCGCGGCCTGACGGGCACGGGCTGTCCACGTCTCGTCGTCGGCCTGGAGGCGCGGTTCGGCTCGCGGGACACCGTCACGTCGTCGAGACACCGCGTCCAGGGCGACGCTCCGCCGGATCCGGCGGCGTCCCGTCCGGCAGGCGGCGTCTCGCCCGCCGGGCTGTGTCTCAGGCGGGGAGGGTCGCCACGATGCAGGTGCCGTCGACCTCGTCGACGGACTCGACCGAAGCGCCGAACCCGGCATCCGCGAACAGGTCGCATGACGCGGTCGCCTGCGCCTGGGAGACCTCGATGACGACCGACCCGCCCGGCCGGAGCCACTCCCCCGCACCCGTGGCGATCCGCCGATGGAGGTCGAGCCCGTCCGCACCGCCGTCGAGGGCGACGCGGTGCTCGTGGTCCCTCGCCTCTGACGGCATCGTCGCGATCGAGCCGGTCGGCACGTACGGGGCGTTCACGGCGATGACGTCCACGGCGCCGCGGAACCGGTCCGGCAGCGGCGCGAAGAGATCACCCGCGACGACGATGCCCCGGTCGCCGATGTTCTCCGCGGCGACGTCCACGGCGTCCGCGTCGATGTCCGCCGCCACGAGGTCGAGTGCCCCGACACGCCCGAGCAGCGCCACCGAGATGGCCCCGGCGCCGCAGCAGAGGTCGACGACACGGTCGTAGCGCTGCAGCCGACGCGCGGCCTGCTCCACCACGACGGTCGTACGGGCCCGGGGGACGAACACCCCCGGTGTCACGCGGATGCGGTGTCCGTCGAACGCCGCCCACCCGAGGACGTACTCCAGCGGCTCACCACCGAGCCGCCGCTGCACGACGGAGCGGAGTCGTACCGGGTCGCCGTCGCCGGCCTCGAGCAGGAGGTCGGCTTCGTCCTCGGCGAAGACGCTGCCCGCGGCCCGGAGCCGGGCCGCGAGCGCGTCACGTGCGGGTGCGGTCAAGCAGCACCATCGAACATCGAGGTGACCGACCCGTCGTCGAAGACCTCGTGGATGGCGCGCGCGATGAGCGGAGCGATCGGCAGGACCTCGAGCCGGTCCCAGCGCTTCTCCTCCGGCAGGGGCAGCGTGTCCGTGACGACCACCCGGTCGATGAACTCGCTCTGCAGCAGCTCGGTCGCCGGGTCCGAGAACACGGCGTGGGTCGCAGCGACCACGACACCGGTGGCGCCGGCGGCCTTGAGTGCCTCGGCCGCCTTGGCGATCGTGCGACCGGTGTCGATGAGGTCGTCGACGAGCAGGCACACGCGACCGGAGACGTCACCGACGATCTCGTGCACGGAGACCTGGTTCGGGACGAGCGGGTCGCGGCGCTTGTGGATGATCGCGAGCGGTGCACCGAGCTTCTCGGACCAGATGTCGGCGACGCGGACACGGCCCATGTCCGGCGACACGACGGTGAGCGTCGACGGATCGAGGATCTCCTGGAAGCGCTGGAGCAGGACGGGCATCGCGAACAGGTGGTCGACGGGGCCGTCGAAGAAGCCCTGGATCTGCGCGGCGTGCAGGTCGACGCTCATGATCCGGTGGGCGCCCGCGGCCTTGAACAGGTCTGCGACGAGACGGGCCGAGATCGGCTCACGCCCGCGGCCCTTCTTGTCCTGTCGCGCGTAGGGGTAGAACGGGGCCACGACGGTGATGCGCTTCGCCGAGGCACGCTTCAGCGCGTCGACGATGATGAGCTGCTCCATGAGCCACTCGTTGATCGGCGCGGTGTGCGACTGGATGACGAAGGCGTCGCAGCCACGGACGGACTCGTCGAAGCGGGCGTAGAGCTCCCCGTTCGCGAAGGTGCGGGCATCGGTCGGGACGAGCTCGACACCGAGTTCTTCGGCGATCTCGGCCGAGAGCGCCGGGTGTGCTCGTCCTGAGACGAGGACGAGTCGTTTCT
>Ga0308167_1003264_pt1 | contig 13190 bp, 7 predicted proteins | sample PhyCR1_2_FD_202138 | JGI IMG/M metagenome (GOLD analysis project Ga0308167, IMG submission 202138) | Phyllosphere microbial communities from UC Gill Tract Community Farm, Albany, California, United States - DLSLRC.R1 | ecosystem: Host-associated > Plants > Phyllosphere > Unclassified | place... | reverse complement strand
CGATGAAGCGCCCGCTGCCGGCAGGGCAGGCATCGTCCACGGCATAAATGGCCTCGACTTCGGGGCCGATGGCGTTGATGACACCGAGCACATGCTGGGTGACCTTGTAGCAGGGGATGGCGACGGCGATGCGCATGAGAAATCTTTTACAGATGTTTTTGGAAGTAGCCGTTGGGGCGCGAACAGCAGCAGGCTATTGCTTCTCGCATTAACCCTAGCCTAAGTTGAGGACTGGAACGTCAAGAGGAGTGAATAGCCCACAGTTTTAAGCTGTTCAGTCTTCAGGGCAACCAATGTTGCTCTTGCATTATTTCCGCAGCCATAAGTTTATGCGCTGCACCAAGTCAAGGCGCTCGCTGACTATGCTAGAACCAAAGAAATTGCGCAGGCTTTCGATTAGTCCGCGCTATCCAGAATTTCTTGCGCTCTCGACAAGATTTTTCTATTTGATAAGCCGATATTATCGGCCTGCATTTTCCGCCAGATTGCATCGACAATTTTTCTTTGTCGCTCAGAATGAATACAATACATGGATCTTATCTATATTTATCTACAGCATCGGCATCCCTTTAGACAAGCCAGTTCATCTTAGTATTTCCAGAAACAATCTTCGAGCAAATTTTCATTGAACCAACAAACGACAAAGCAGGCAAGCTGTCACGGTGTTTTCTTTTATCTAAAAATGAAAGAACAAACCATGACTCGCTCAACTAAATTGATAAAAAATCTTAGACCGGTCCTACTCTAAAACCGGGGATGTGCCAATATTTTCCCTACTCTCAGAAATTTTCATTTTTTAATTTACGCCGAAATTCCGCAATTCCCAACACTGCAATCAAGCAAGCGCTTAATACAGCAGCCTCTATTGACCAAGTAATATATCTAAAATCTGCTGCAGTTGCAATAAAAAATAATGAGATAGCGTTTAGCAGTCCACTTACAGAAAGTCCGGTAGCAACAATGTACTGCTCTCTATATTCAGAGCCCCTAATAATACGAAGAACACCAATGAAAATTACAAAAATACCAAGTAAATAATAATAAAATGCCTGATATATTGGATAACTTGCTATCTTTGAGAAAAAGCCGAGAGTTTTCCACATCTCTACGTCCGTCATATTTTTAAAATTCAGACCGAATTCATTCTCATCTATTCCAGGATGGAAAGGATAGTAAACAGCACCCTTAACATGAACTCCGGAGAGCGATAAAAATACATGAAAACGGTGCTTCAAATACTCAACCGGGTTTTCAAAAACAATTGTGACCCAGTCGCGAATCAAACGAGAATGATATGCTGGCTCAGGATAAGGGGAAATAACACTGAAAACGTGATAATTAGCTTCGTTGCTATTATTTTTCTTTACTTTCTCCATCAACTCCGGTTCACTAGCACCACCAAGATATGAAGGGAATAGATTAACATCTCTATCAATTGAAACAGCGGCAATATCCCAAACCAAAAGAGTTCCTAATCCATAAGATTTCTGTATATTCTTATTTATCAGCGATATTCCAATAAAAAAAATCACCAATAATGCCAGAGCGCCGAAAAAGGAAGAAAAATAAAGCTTATAGGAAGAGAATCCTTTTTTCTGCGCTATTAAATAACACAGGCACAGCGACAAGATAAATACCGGGATGAATCCATTTATTCTTACAGCCGTCGCATAAAACATAGAGGCTATAGCAATAATTATCCAAAACTTTCCTTCAAACTTCGAATAGGCAAGCAAAGCAGAAAATGAAAGCAATAGGCATGCGAGCATACCTACATCTTTCCATACGTGAAGCGTGGAAATAATAAGAGGCGGCCAGAAGCCAAGAAAAATTATGATTAGTACACGAGTCCAAAAAGAACTAAAAATCACGCATGCAAATATTATCAAGCCTGACCAATAAATTAATTGATGAAACCAGAATAATGCAGAGACAGATTTAAAAATCTCTTCGAGAACTCCCCATGTGTAGGCCATTATTGGAGGATGGGCCGTCGTCATAGGAATGATTTTATGCACTTGCCTGTATTGCTGCAGGGAATCAAATGACATAAAACCTGGCGAAAAGAAAAATGCGAAACTCAATCCAAAAGCAAAAGCAATTAAAGCGACACAAACAATCGAAAATCTTCTTCCAAGCAATAAATTTCTATCCATTTTTCTCATTTCTAAGATATGAAAAATTTAACGCAAAAGCCTTCAAGACACCATTATCAACACGAAGAAAATTCATGAAAAATAATAGAGCAAATTAATTTAATGAATTGCCTGATTTTTATGAACCAAGCAATTGACTCGATAATCCAATAACTATTCTACAAGATGCAGCCAGGGATTAATTAGAAAAATGATTCGATGCCATCATTGCTGTTTTTCTAACTTCTTTTATTCTTGCTTCGCATTTCAGATATTCAGGATCAGACAACAAAGACTGTCTAGCGTCATTATCGCTTAAAGCGAGAGTATGTCCTCGATCCAAACTATGGATGTAATCGCCCAAATAAATATTAAGATTCAAACCGTCCCAATCCGAATTATCTCGATTAAATATCTGCAGCGTCAACAAATAATCTTCCATATAGCGTTGATCGGCGTAATACTTAATATTTGATACATCTATCCCTTCAAGATCCAGCATGAAACTATGAAGTGGCGCATGATTACAGCCTAGAAAATCTTCAAACGAATAGCCATATTCAAAAGTTTTTTTCCGATCAACCAGCAACCTCAGATTTGACTTACAACTTGTAGAAAATACGCGCCCAAAAGCAACGCATTTACCACTAACAGCGATTCTTTCAAGCAAATTAGCATATGCTGAAGAAAACAGCAAATCATCGTAATCGAGAAAAGCGCAATATTTGGTTTTTACTTTTCTCAATGACTCATTAAGCATAAGAGAGCGGAGATCTTTCGCAGTAGAGCCAGACTCATAAACATCAACAATTGGCAGCACAGGAGACCGCCAATAAAAATTCTCAACAACCTTATGCAACTCAGTCAATCCATGTTGATCAAAATCCTGCGCAGCTATCAATGGAATTACGGAGCAATTCCACATTGCATTCAAGCACCCCAGTGCGTTCTCTAACTCACCCAGATCAGCAGATTTGTGAATTCTCACAACAGTAGTTACTTTAGGTAGATTTTCCTGATTTAAGGTATCTGGTTTGATCTCAAAACACCAAGCATCGGTACGTACTCGGACAGAAGAAGTGAGGGCCTTCTCAATACTTTTCCTCAAATCGACCCTAATCGGAGCATGCCATGTAGCCGAAGGTACTGCTGCGCCATTATTCGCCACGGCTGGCAGGTGATGATGATCTCCATAGTGACTAGGAACTACGGTAGCCCTAAGTCCCCAAGCCGTGGAAATCATCTTTTCCAACACCTGAGTGCTGAAAATACATGCCTTATCTATGCGAATGACAACATCCGCATCGGCTACCGCGCCCATTTTCATGGCGGGCATGCCGAGCGACCTCAAGTCCGTATCACAGCTCACTTCAAATCGGTCGAAAATCGTGGAGCGCAACAGACTATGAGACATCCGGTCCCGGACACTCTGACCCATGCGCATCTGATTCTTTGCATTCTCTGAGAACTGGATATGAATCCGCAGATTCTCTGGAATTACCGCGTTATAGTTCAACTGACTTTCATAGGGAATTCCAGAGAGTGAACGCCCCACTGAATTCAAATAGCTGTATCCATAGCGTGTGTCTGGCTCTAGATGGGCACCTTCTGCCCACTCATTCCATGCATTGACGAAGATGAATTGCTCCGATGGCTCCAGTGTAGAAACCGTGTACTGGATGGTGCTTTCCATCCATTTCTGGAAAGACTCCGGCGTGCTGCCATGCAACAGCAGTGCCTCGGAACCATATCGTGCGGTGTTGTCCCAGATAGGCACGATGGAGCGGAAATACTTGAAGTCCTTTTTCTCCGTCTGCCCCATGTAGAAGTTGGCCACGTCATCATAGGAAAGTACGCTCCCATTGACAGGCCAGTATTTTTTCAGGCTCTGTTTTATTTCCGGTGCACCGCCATCCGTCCAGTCATGGAGAACACGCTCGGTTCCAGCGTCCATGCCGAAATCCTTGGGATCGGTAGCTCCACGCGTCAGAACGGCGACGACATAGGGCTTGGGCAGGCCCGCTTCGGCACAGACCTCGGCCCAGACATCCAGATATTCATCGATATTCGGGATGGAGGATGGCCGATAAATTGAAAGCATGGGCCGGTCGTTCACTCGGATATACCTAGGATCCTTGAAGAATGGAATCAGGTATTCCATGAAGGCACGCGCATCCTCGGCTGAATAATTCTGCCCAAGCAGGATTTCCTTCTCATTCCCATCCCATCGCCTGGTCCAGTTTTCATTCGCCCAGCAGAAACTGAATGGCATGGCCACATCCTGATGGGCCAGCAGCATACGAGCGGGCTGCTCCAGAATCATCTTTCCGGCAAACCAATAATGGTAGAAGACCTGACCATAGACGCCAGACTTCTTCATCAGTTCAGCCTGCCGACGCAAGGTATCGGGGCCATCCAGCAGATAGTAACCCAAGTCGGGGTGCGGTATATGCTGCTGATAGTGACCTTCAAATAGAGGATTGGCGGCCCTTACCTTTGTCCATTCTGTAAACCCTTTCCCATGCCACTCATCATTCTCAGGAATCGGATGAAATTGGGGAAGATAGTAAGCAAGGACTTTTACGTCCTTATATACAATGGATTCACTATAATCCAGGCAGGCCTCATACTGCCCGTAATCCTTGATCGAATCCCCTTCTTCAAGAAAAATGTACTTTCCAGATCCATTTTTCGCAAGTACAGGGAGTAGGTATTCAAGTGTTCCACTACCATGCCCAGATGCCAAGACTTCGGAGAAATCTTCGGAATCAATGGGCAACTTCAGGAAATCCCTCAGGTTTTCAGTCTGTGCCCAGAACATGACTCCCGTTGGAACCAAGAAAGGCTGAACATTGCCCATAGGAGCTTGGCCATGCTCTTTCAGCAGACGCTCTGCCACCGTACCCAGCACATGCCATTCCTGCTTTGCTTTTTCATCCACTGTCGGTGATCCTGCAAAGACAATTTTTGCCTTCTCCTGCAGTAACTCCAGAAAATGCGCAACTCTTCCATTCGATGAATTTTCACCACCCAGCAGACGAGCCAATGCACCATCGTGTCCTGGGCCACCTCCCGCGTGGAAATGCCCCACAATCCTGTACCCCGATAATTCAGCTCCGAACTCCAGGATCATGGCTGCCAAAGGCTGGGTAAACCCGGTCGTCGTTCGACCCACGACTTTCTGACTTGGCGACAGAAATTCGCGCAGGCGTGCAAGGACTTCCAGCAGCTCTAAGCCTGGAGCTATGGACACATATAGGTCGAATTGGCAAGGAAGCACCGACAGGCGTTTAGCCGCCGCTTCCAATGTACTTATCTCGAATACATGCAGATGGATAGCGGCGCGAAGAGATTTGAATGCCTCGGAGCGCTGCTCATCCAACCGAGGATCTACATAGTAGGGGACAGGCAGCAACCGCGTGACTTCATTTCGCGAGGCCACGGCCTCAACCCTCTCGGCCGCCTCGATCTGCTCGGCAATTTCTACCTCCCTGGAAACCAGTGCCAGGCGCTTGCGCACGCCTTCAGCACCTTCGTTTCCGAGGACTGCAGCAGCTGTGCGCGCTGTGCCCACCACGCCGCCACCTGCTTTGATGACATTAGGAAGGATGTGCAGTACATGCTGGACACGCAGCAAGCTGCTCAGGATGCGCCTGAGCGGAGCCGTCCAGCGCCAGCTGGCACTGGAGCGCATTGCCTCCAATGCGGCGATCAGCCCCATCAAGTCCCTTCTTTGTTGCTCCACCTCACTATTCGAGCGCGCCAGCAGCAGTTCAAGGCCGGCAACCCGTTCGTTCAGCTCATCGATTGTGGCCTTGGCGATGTCCAGTCCCTTGTCGGCGACAACTACGCTTTGATCCCTTCCAGCGATCAGCTTTTGCTGTTCTGCAAGCTGTATGTCCCTATCCACGATCTGCTTGGTCAGTTCCATAAGCCTATTGTCTAGGTCCAGTATCTTTCTATCCCTGTCCAACAGTTGGCTGCCCGCGTCGACAATCTGATGATCCTTTTGAATAATCCGATGGTCATTTTCAATGAGAAGCTGGTCCTTCTCGAGAATCTGCTGATCTTTTTCGGCGATCATTTTTTCTCTCTCCACGGCTTCATTGTCAGCGTGTGAGATCTCTTTTTCTTTTCCCTGTAGGCGACCATGCAATCTGTCAACCATCTTCAGCACCGGCCGCATACGATTGAATTCCAGCAACCAGTTTTCCAGCACCCCGGATTGACGTAGATCATCAACCGATGCCAATCCTTTTCCTATATTGTCCAGATGGCGGTGAATATCGTGCACTAATCCGGGTGCGGCCATATCCGAGTAAACGTCACTGGCACTGAAGCGGGAATGCCTCAGCTGCTCGTCCAGGAATTCTTCACGATAAGACTCCAACTCCTTGAAATCGATTTCTGCACCCATCCAGCGCGCAAGCTTTCCCAACTGCTCGTCAGGCTTCAGCATGAGTTCATCGTAGTCCATCACCAGCACCGGCCAATTTCCGACGTTGGAAAGACTTGTCAGAATGTGCTCGGCCCACAACAGATAGGATTTACTCTGATCAAAACCATCCCGCTTCCCGAGCGACTTGGCTACACTTAATGGATTTCGGACGGCCAATACATATCGCACGTCGAAAGACCCCGCTTCGAAGACATGTGCCCAGAAGGGAAGCATCTTTGCGGTACGAGGGTCCTTGAAGCCAAAGCTCCGGTTTTCAAGGATCTTGCTGCGCAACAGTTCAATCGCTCGCAGAATATAGCCACGGTCAAGAAGAACCTCTACGTCCGCTTCTTGTATTGGATCCAAGCTGTGCCAACTCCGCCCACAGACATCGAGCATCTCGACATTGAGCGCCACCAGATCCATATCCTCCCAATATCCTTTGTCGTTGATTCCTGCAGCTGGCGGCTCCAGCCTATCGCCCAGCTCCACACCAATGACCTTGAGGCCTCTCGTAATAGCGCTAGTCCCGCTGCGATGCATACCGAGGACGATCACAAGTTTTTGCTGGCTTTCAACACGCTTCATTGCTTCTGGCATATTAATTATTCTCAAATTCTATATTTGGCATACAAGAGAAATCAACAACTCCCGTTGCGAGATTGTTCGTCTCCGATAGCACACGGAACATTGCGACATCGACCAATCTATGCAGATATGTCTCGCTGCCATTCAGCTCTCCGACCACACCCGCATTCAAAAAATACACTCCCGAATTCAACTGGCAGGAAAACTCGAACTCCACATTGAAAGTAGATCCTGCCTCCACAAATGCCAGGCTTTCCCTATTGGAGGCGGCCGATACCCCTCCACCCAGTTCAATACCATTTGTCGTTTTTATCATCATGCCGAATCTGACATTGCTGGCTGATTGACTGAACCTGACCTTGTAGCGGTAAAAATAGCTCTTCCCTCTATTGAGGTTATTGACAAGTTCTCCACCGTGTGAATATATAGCAGGATCTTCGATCAAGGCTCCATAAGAACCATAGGAAATGGTGCTTACGGGCTTGAGCGCAGGGTCGTAGCTTTCAGGCAGTTCAGCAGGTTCGATTTGGCTTTCGTCAATGTCAACCACTGGAGCTTCTCTGGATTTCTCCATTTCCACCGCCCCAACGGCATCTTCCCGCCGTATTTCTTCTCGTATCTCGTTTCGACGATTCTCCGGCACATACAAAAGTTTCTGGTACCGTCCAATAATCTTCTTGGGCATCCCCATGGCAATGCGCTCACCACCATCCAGCAAGATTGCGCGATCACACAATTCCACCACCGTTCCGCCAGAGTGCGATACAAACAAAATTGTGGCACCTGCAGCTCTGATGGCTTCTATCCTGGAAAAACATTTGCGCTGGAAAAGTTCGTCGCCCACCGAAAGCGCCTCATCCACCACCAGGATCTGGGGATCGACATTGATGGCGACTGCAAATGCCAGGCGCACAACCATGCCACTGGAGTAGGTTTTTACCGGTTGATCTATGAACTGCCCAATATCTGCGAAAGACTGTATTTCGTCGAAACGGTTTTCAATTTCCTGCCGACTCAAACCCAAAACAGAGCCGTTCAGGTAGATATTCTCCCGCCCCGTGAATTCCGGATTAAATCCGGCCCCCAATTCCAGCAGCGCGGCAATACGGCCATTTGTTTCCACTCTCCCAGTCGTAGCAGCCAGCGTTCCACATATGATCTGCAGCAATGTGGATTTCCCGCTGCCGTTTTTTCCGACAATCCCGACAGTCTCCCCTTTTTTTATTGAGAAATTGACGTTTCTCAATGCCCAGAATTCACGAAAATACTTTTCTTCCGTGAGCCCAACAGATCTTCTCAATGCAGGAAGAAGAAATTGCTTCAAGCGGTCACGCGGAGTATCGTAGATTTGATAGCACTTGCTCAAATCATGGACTTCGATCGCATTTTCAGAGAACATCCGCAAAACCCCTTCTTGTTTTCTGAAACCAAGCAAAACCCAACCAGGCAATAGCAATGGCGCCAACCCAGTAAATCAGCATGGATGTAACCGAAGGGAGCTTTCCCCAGAAAAGAATGTCGCGAGTCTGCTCTATCACTATGGTCAAAGGGTTGATATAGAGGATATGACGATAGTTTTCCGGCAATGAGCTCACCGGATAGAAGACAGGACTGAGAAACATCAAGACCATGGTCAATACGCCAATAAACTGGGAAACGTCTCGTAAAAATACGCCCAAGGAAGCAAGTCCCCAGCTGACCCCCATAATGAACAGTCCGAATGGAACAATAATCAGCGGCAACAGCAGCACTGTAGGATGAGGTATCCCAAAAAATATCAGATAAGCAACCATCCATACAGCCAGGCTGACCAAGGCGTGATAGAGACCAGATAGAAATGCAACAAAAGGCAATATCTCAAGCGGATACAGAACTTTTTTCACATAATTGGGGTTGTACAGTACAAGATTGGGTGCTCTGTTAACGCATTCGGAAAATAGATTAAAAATGATCAATCCAGCGAATAATGCCAAGGCAAATTCCGTCTTGGACTCACTCCCAGGATTCCAGCGAGCCTTGAATACTTCGCTGAAAACAAATGTATATACCGCCAGCATGAAAATCGGGTTGAAAAAGGACCACAGCAACCCCAAAGCGGAGCCGCGGTATCTTCCTAGCACCTCGCGCTTGGCAGACGCATAGACAAGTTCCCTATGCCGCCAGAGGCTGGCTACCATTTCCCTTGGGCTGACTGAAAAATGCTGCATCAGGAGTACACCTTCCAACCAGCAACCAGTGCCTTCTTGACCATCTTTGATTTTTTACCAAACATTTGCACCCGCCTTCATGAAATAGACTCATGAACCCAAATTATTTCAACTCCAGAAAATCCGCTCAAGGAATCAGCCCCGCATAGATTTCCATAACTGGCGTGCATACCCTTTTCTATAGAACCTTGGCGTTAGCAGCGAATCGATGACATGCCCATTCTCTCTCATGTAGTTCTTTATTCTTCGACGCTCATACCAGAACTCTGGCATCCTGCCAAAAACATCCTTGTAGATGTTGATCAACAGCCCGAACCTTCCATTGACGGAATGCCTTCCCACTGTTAAAAAATGGGCCAATATAATCAGAATTCCGTGTTTCCACAACAGGGCACGCGGCATAAGCTTGATATGCATCCAGAACACATTGCGCAAGCCATGGTAAGCCACAAAATTGTTTACTTTCCCGCTACTCGCCTGCCCTTCGTGTAACGCCAACAGCTCATCTATATAGGCAGGCGTATATCCAAGCAAAAGAGATCGCAATGCCAGATCTGTATCCTCACAATAACAAAAAAAACGAGGATCAAAATAATAGCCAAAAACAGATCTGCTATCTTCCAGCATTTCCCTGGTCAAGATACAGCAGCCGCCTGTAGGTCCTATGTATCCATCATCCAGGGATTTTCTGTCCGCGGGCATCAGGCTCGCATATATGGATATCCCAAGAGTATCAACCTGCTCAGGATGAGAAAGCCTGTGCATACGGCCACCAGCCAAACCTATTCTCCCCGGCGATCTCAGAGCCTCGCACAGACGATGCAGCATTTCTTTTTCCGCGACGGCATCGTTGTTGAGCAGTACGATCTTGTCACAGGATTCATCCCGCAATGCCAGCTCGATCAATAGATTACTTCCTTGTGCAAAACCAATATTGATTGATGATCTATACAGTTTCAACCCTGGAATAAAACGGGACTTGCAGTGCTGTACCAACAGATTGAAATCTTTTATCTCTGATGCATTATCCAGAAGCAGGATACTGTCGGGCATGAGACTGGAATTTAAAATCGATTCCAGACAGCGTATGGTCTGAACGGCAGTATTGAAGTTAATGAGCAACAACCCAATACCAGCGCCGCCCCCTGCTTCTTTGCAATGATTGACTACCTCTTCAAGATCTTCGACCTGACAGGCTTCTATTTTACTTTTCATTTCAGCGGCCCCTGGTTACACGGCCGTAAGCATCATCGAAACGAACTATGTCATCTTCGCTCAGAAGATCACCAGACTGGATCTCTATTATTTCCAATGGAAATTTCCCGGGATTTTTCAATCTGTGTTTATGTCCCCGTGGAATGTAGGTTGACTCATTTTCATTCAGAAAGAAGCACTGTTCATCACGCGTGACTTCAGCCATGCCTTTCACAACAACCCAGTGCTCGGCGCGGTGGTTGTGCATCTGCAAACTCAGGCTGGCCCCGGGATTGACGACGATGCGCTTGACCTGAAAGCGTTCGCCACGATCCAAGCTGTCATACCAGCCCCATGGGCGATGCACTTTGCGGTGAGAGCGGGTGAAGGTTTGCCCGTTTTCACTACCCGCCAGCAAAGTGACCATTTGCTTGACTTCCTGTGTTTGCCGCTTGTCGGCAACGAGTACGGCGTCCGGTGTTTCGATCACCACCATGTTTTCGAGGCCTACGCCCACCACCAAACGGCTGCTGGACATCAGCAAGGAGTTATCGCAATGGCGTTGAAGGACATTGCCGCTCAGCGAGTTGTCCCTCTCGTCCTTGTCATGCACATCCCACAATGCGTCCCAAGCACCTAAGTCGGACCATCCAGCGTCAAGAGGCACCACAAGAGCAGGAATTCCAAGCGAGGGCATTATCGGCAGGCGCTCCATGACGGCATAGTCGATGGAGTCGGACGGGCAGGACAGGAACGCATCGGCGACCGGACGGATGAAGTCAACGTCCCGGCAAGCACTGCGCATGGCAGCACTGCAGGCCTCAAGAATGTCGGGCCTGCAAGCGGCGATGGCACGCAGCCATACGCTGGCTCGCACCATGAACAGTCCACTGTTCCACAGATGATCGCCGGCATCGAGATAGCACCGCGCCTGCGCGGCAGTGGGCTTTTCCATGAAACCCTGCACCGCATGCAGCCCAGCCTCGTCGGACTGCCCGTAATGGATGTATCCATAACCCGTCTCGGGCCGGACAGCAACGATTCCGAAAGTCACCATGCATCCACGGATCGCAGCAGAATAGGCACGCTCAACTGCAGCATGGAAGGCACCAGATTCGGTGATCATATGGTCCGCTGGCATTGCCAACAAAACAGGATCGTCGTGTTCCACACTGGCCTGCAATGCAGCCAGAGTAAGCGCTGGCGCGGTATTGCGCCCAGCGGGCTCCAGCAAGATGGTGCACTGTTCCAAGCCGATTTGCAGAAGTTGGCTCGCTGCCAGGAATCTGTGCTGCTCGTTGCAAACGAGTAGGGGCTTGGGCGCCTGCGGTATGCGGTCTGCCAAACCCTTCAGGCGGACGACCGTATGCTGCAACATGGTGATCTCGTCCGTCAGCGCGAGGAACTGCTTGGGATAGGTCTCACGCGAAAGCGGCCACAGCCGCGTGCCAGAACCACCACAAAGGACAACGCTCAGCAGCAATGCACTCATAGCGACGCTTGACCAGGTTCCACTGAACGTCGCATGTCCTCAGCATCAGCCTCCAGCATTGCCAACCGCTGGTTCAACCGCCGCACATCACGCTCGATGCGGGTGTTGACCATGTCGGCATGCAAGGCCTTGATGAGCAGGACGATGCTGGCCAGCAGCAGCAGCATGGCCGGTGGATAGCTGATGCCCAGGCCTGCTGCCAGGCGGTTGATCATCCCTGGCCAGACGCCGAGCACAACGGCAGCCGCGGCAACGACGACCCAGAACAGCCCGTGCATGAGGTAGAGGTGGTCGCGCCGGATCAGGTACAGAATCAGCGCGGCCAACCCTACACCCATGAAAGTCGTTGTTACCTGAAGGGATGCCATATTGATAATCAAAAGCTACCGAATGAATCCATTCGGTTGATGCAGGGCACGCCTGAAATCAGCGCAATGGCGGTCTGAAACAGGCCAAACCGCCAGCGAAATACGTAAAACCTCCCATTGTAGGTTCCGCATCATGTTCTGAAGGAGCTGGCCCTGCTTGTTCCTCCCAGCCCTTGACAGGGAGTTGCGACCTGCTTTGCCAAAACCAGAGCACTTGCAGGATCAGCCCTGAAAGCAGACCGGGCTCCCGCAGCACTACACTGAAGCATTCACCTGATACACGTCCGCGCTGTTGCTTTCGTGCTCTCACCCATGCCATCTGCCACCACCCAGCTCCTGGTCATCGACCCTCAGAACGACTTCTGCGATCTGCCTGAGGACTGGTGTCCTGGCGGACTACGTCCCAGCCTTCCCGTGGCGGGCGCACATGCCGACATGCAGCGGCTTGCCGGTTGGATACGGCGCGAGGGGGCGAGAATTGACGCCATCACGGTGACGCTGGACTCGCACCAGCGCTATGACATCGCCCACCCCGCCTTCTGGCAGCAGGGCGATGGCAGCGAGGTAGTGCCGTTCACCCCTATCACGGCTGCGCAGGTCCGAGTTGGCGTGTTCCGACCCCGCAACAGCGCGGCATTGCAGCGCAGCCTGGACTATCTGGATGCACTCGAAGCCAACAGCCGCTACACGCTGATGGTCTGGCCCGTGCACTGCGAGGTGGGCAGCTGGGGCCATGGTATCCATGCCGATGTGCTGGCGGCCTGTGGC
>Ga0308167_1003262_pt1 | contig 13207 bp, 13 predicted proteins | sample PhyCR1_2_FD_202138 | JGI IMG/M metagenome (GOLD analysis project Ga0308167, IMG submission 202138) | Phyllosphere microbial communities from UC Gill Tract Community Farm, Albany, California, United States - DLSLRC.R1 | ecosystem: Host-associated > Plants > Phyllosphere > Unclassified | place... | reverse complement strand
TGAAAGCGCTGGATCACCTCAGCAAGGTTGAGGGCTATAAAGCTTACAACCTCGGCGGCGGCGTTGGCTTCTCCGTACTGGAGATGATCAAAGCGTTCGAAGCGGCTTCCGGTAAAGCGATCCCGTTCGAGTTCAAACCGCGCCGCGACGGCGATCTGCCAGCTTTCTGGGCCGATGCAACGCTTGCGAACAATGAACTCGACTGGCGCGTGACGCGCGGTATCGATGCGATGATGCGCGATACGTGGAACTGGCAGTCAAAGAATCCGAATGGATTCAGATAACTTTATAAGCCAATAAGGCATATACAGTTAACAGAGACTTATGAATGGGGTAACGGCGGGTTAAGATTAACTCAGCGGTTATCCCATTTTGCGTTTCAGAGACGCTCAAAGCCTGAGGCTGGACCCGGTGCATATTTTTATTAACCTGCGGTAAAAAAGCTGTTTAATAAATAATCTGTTAACGCATTCTGGCACAGTTTTTATTCAGCCATCTGACAAACTAACTCTTTAACGCTTGTAACTCGTGTATCAACATACGAAAATCGGATCACTATTTTTAAGCTGCACCTTAACAATCGACATTTGTTAAATATGTTCTGTGCTTTTTGCCGGCTGCGTTGAAAGCAAAAGCGTATGAGTATTCTGGTAGCTGTAAGCCAGGGGCGGTAGCGTGGTTTTTTTCAGGATTGGCCAGGAGAGACGACAAGCGTGAAAATATTAGTTACAGGCGGCGCAGGTTTTATTGGTTCTGCCGTAGTGCGTCACATCATTGATGCCACGCAGGATTCTGTCGTTAACGTCGATAAGCTGACCTATGCCGGCAATCTGGAGTCGCTGGTCACCGTGGCAGATTCAGCACGTTACGCTTTTGAGCAGGCTGATATCTGTGATGCACAGGCAATGGCAGCTATCTTTGCAAAACATCAGCCAGATGCGGTCATGCATCTCGCGGCTGAAAGTCATGTCGACCGCTCAATCACCGGTCCAGCGGCGTTTATCGAAACCAACGTCGTCGGAACTTACACGCTGCTTGAAGCCGCGCGTCAGTACTGGAATGCGCTGAGTGCAGAACGCAAAGCGGCATTCCGCTTTCATCATATCTCAACTGATGAAGTCTATGGGGACCTGCCGCATCCGGACGAATGGCAACAGGATGCACCGCTGCCGCTGTTTACTGAAACCACCCCGTATGCGCCAAGCAGCCCTTACTCTGCGTCTAAAGCCTCCAGTGACCATCTGGTCCGCGCCTGGCAGCGCACCTATGGCCTGCCAGTACTGGTAACCAACTGCTCAAACAACTACGGTCCTTATCACTTCCCGGAAAAGCTTATTCCGCTGGTTGTTCTCAATGCGCTTGAAGGTAAAACGCTGCCGGTATATGGCAAAGGCGACCAGATCCGCGACTGGCTTTATGTAGAAGATCATGCACGCGCGCTTTATACCGTAGTGACGGTGGGCAAAGTGGGTGAAACCTATAACATCGGTGGTTATAACGAAAAGAAAAATATCGATGTGGTATTAACCATCTGTCAGCTGCTGGATGAGCTGATGCCTAAAGAAGGCTCCTATAGAGATCAGATTAGCTACGTAACTGACCGCCCTGGTCATGACAGGCGTTATGCGATTGATGCCAGCAAAATTACTCGTGAACTCAACTGGAAACCGGCAGAGACGTTTGAGAGTGGTATTAGAAAAACGGTTAAGTGGTATCTCGATAATGATGCGTGGGTAGAAAACGTAAAAAGCGGGAACTATCGCGAATGGCTGTCGGAAAACTATAAGGATCGCCACTAATGCATATCCTGCTTTTTGGAAAAACCGGACAGGTAGGCTGGGAGTTGCAACGAGCACTTGCGCCACTGGGAAAAATCACTGCATTAAGTACCCATTCAACAGAATGGTGTGGTGATTTGACGCAACCGGAGGAGATTCGTAAAAGCATACAAAATCTGCGCCCCGATGTCATTGTCAATGCTGCTGCTTATACTGCAGTTGATAAAGCTGAATCTGAACCTGAGCTGGCTGAACTCATCAACAGTACCAGTGTTAAAGTCATGGCTGAAGAAGCGAAAAACCTCAATGCTATTCTGATTCACTACTCGACTGATTATGTCTATTCAGGAGAAGGGCAAAACCGTTGGCGAGAGAGCGATAAACCTGAACCACGTAATGTGTATGGTAAAACAAAATTATCCGGTGAGCAGGCTATTGCTGCAGCAGATATAAAACACCTGATCTTTCGCACGAGCTGGGTATATGCGTCACGAAGCAATAACTTTATCAAAACGATGTTGCGACTGGGCAGTGAAAAAGAAGCGCTCAGTATCATCAACGATCAGATTGGTGCGCCTACTGGCGCTGCGCTTATAGCTGATATTACGGCTCATGCATTACGTATGATTCAGGCTAATCCGGACCTGAGAGGAATATATAACCTCGCTGCAGCCGGGGAAACTTCCTGGTTTGATTACGCCTTACTGATTTTTACAGAGTCAGAAAAGTATAGCGCCGGACTGAAAATCAAAAAAATAAGCCCTATCAAAACTGCTGAATATATTACTCCAGCGAAAAGACCACTCAACTCGCGATTAGATTTAACGAAGATTGAGAAAAACTTTAACTTTACTCTGCCACATTGGCAGAATGGTGTTCGCTATGTTATCAATGAAATTTTAGCATAATATAGTTTCTATCAAATATTTATAATCAATTCTCTGAGAGAAAAATATGGCTCGTAAAGGTATTATCCTCGCTGGTGGCTCCGGCACGCGTTTATATCCTGTAACAATGGCCGTGAGTAAACAGCTGTTGCCTGTCTATGACAAGCCTATGATCTACTATCCGCTTACTACACTGATGCTGGCCGATATCAGAGATATATTGATTATCAGCACCCCGCAGGATACGCCGCGTTTTGAACAGCTACTGGGCGACGGCAGTCAGTGGGGATTGAATCTGCAATATAAGGTGCAGGAGAGCCCGGACGGTCTTACGCAGGCATTTATTATTGGTGAAGAATTTATCGGGGACGATAGTTGTGCGCTGGTTCTGGGCGATAACATATTTTACGGACACGACCTTCCAAAAGAGCTGATGAAAGCGGTGAATCAAACTTCAGGAGCTACCGTATTTGCTTACCATGTTAACGATCCGGAACGTTACGGTGTTGTTGAATTTGATGAGGATGGTAAAGCTATTTCCCTTGAAGAAAAACCGAAAACGGCGAAAAGTAATTATGCAGTAACAGGTCTCTATTTTTACGATAACGACGTTGTCCGACTGGCTAAGAGCCTTAAACCATCACCTCGCGGTGAGCTGGAAATTACTGACATCAATAATCTGTACATGCAACAAGGTAAACTTTCGGTTGCGATGATGGGGCGAGGTTTTGCGTGGCTGGACACGGGTACGCATCAGAGTCTGATTGAAGCAAGTAATTTTATTCAGACCATTGAGCAGCGTCAAGGGTTGAAAGTAGCATGTCCCGAAGAAATTGCATACCGCAGCGGTTTTATAGACAAAAATCAGGTGAAAAAACTTGCTGAACCTTTGACTAAAAACAGTTATGGGCAATATCTTCTTAAAATGATTAAAAGTGTATAAATAAGATGAATGTAATCAAAACTGAAATTGAGGATGTTCTTATCCTGGAGCCTAAAGTGTTTGGTGACGAACGCGGGTTTTTTATGGAAAGTTTTAATCAAAAACTTTTTAATGAGATTGTAGGTAAAGAGATTAATTTTGTTCAGGATAATCACTCTAAATCCAAAAAAGGAACTTTGAGAGGGATGCACTATCAATCAGCACCTTTCGCTCAAGGAAAACTTGTTAGGTGTCTTGCGGGCGAAGTTTTTGATGTGGCTGTAGATATTCGTAAGTCATCTTCAACGTTTGGTAAATGGGTAGGTGTGATTCTGTCAGAAGAAAACAAAAGGCAGTTATGGATACCAGAAGGATTTGCTCATGGTTTTCTAACATTATCAGATACTGCAGAATTTGCATACAAAGCCACCAATTATTATAGTCCAGAAAATGAGGCAGCTATTATCTGGAATGATAATTTCATTAACATAGAGTGGCCAGAAATAGAACAAGGCAACATTATTCTATCAAATAAAGATATGAAGGCTAAGAAATTGAATGAAGTATTTTGATTCATATCGGATTCATAAATGAGCTTAATAAAAAATAGCGCCTTCAATATATTTGGGTATGTGCTTCCTACTATAATAGCAATTCCAGCACTAGGATATATGGCAAGAGCACTAGGCCATGAAGCTTTTGGAATATATACTCTTGCAATGGCTTTAGTTGGATACGCAGGTATATTTGATGCCGGCTTGACGCGAGCTGTTATTAGAGAAATATCTTTAAATCGAAAGGATAGCCTCGAAAAACAGAGGGTTATATCTACTTCAGTTTTCGGTGTGGTTCTTTTAGGTTTGTTAGGAGCCTCTTTGCTTTTTCTGTTTTCTGACGCTCTGGTGAGGTTGTTAAGTGTTGAAAATAAAATTGCTGAGCAGGTTTCTTACTCAATAAAAGTGCTAAGTATTTCCATTCCGCTATTTCTACTTAATCAAATTTGGTTGGCAGCATTAGAGGGTGAAGAGCGATTTTTATTAGTAAATGTACAAAGAAGCATAGGGAATGTTTTCCTGGTGGCTATTCCGGCATTTTTTGTTTTTACTAATGGGCCGTTTATAACAAATGCCATTTATGGCTTAGTATTAGGGAGGTTAATTGCTTTATTTTTGAATGTTATTTTTAGTTATAAAGTAGTTATCAGTTCCTGGAGTGCATTTAACAAAGCCACATTTATAAGGTTATTAAGATATGGTGGTTGGATAACAATAAGTAATATTATAAGCCCATTAATGAGTTATTTTGATAGATTTATAGTATCTCATATTACTGGAGCAGCTTCCGTTGCCTTTTATAGCGGTCCATCTGAAGCAGTAGCAAGAATGGCTTTAGTACCATCTGCCCTGTCGAGGGCAGTTTTTCCAAAGCTGAGTAGCATCGTATGCGATAAAGAAAGAAAAAGGCTGGAAAGGCGAGCTATAACAATTATTGCTATAGTCTGTATACCTATGGTTTCAGTATTTACCTTTTTTGCTAATGATATATTAGGGTTATGGTTAGGCCAAGAGTTTAAAGGTAAATCAGGCTTTGTTTTTCAAATATTATTATTAGGTTTTTTATTTAATTGTTTTGCTCAAATTCCTTATTCTTCACTGCAGGCTCAAGGGAAGTCGAAGACTACAGCTTTCATACATCTATGTGAGGTTCTACCATACCTGTTGATGCTGTTTTTTCTGGTTAATAAATTTAGCATAGTCGGAGCTGCTTTTGCATGGACAACCCGGATGGCAGTTGATTGTTTAATACTATTTTTAGTATCTAAAAAACTCAATTAATACAAAGACGAATATATATAAGTGATTGTTAAATGTCTGATGGAAAAGAGTTCATAAAATACGCCAATAAAAAATCATATGATAATTTTTTGTTTTTTATTATATGCACTCTATTAGTGCTTGTTTCAGGATTTAGACCTCTTGGTTTAGATAGAGATTCTCTGACGTATGTTGATTTGATTAATAGGCCTATTAGTGAAATATGGTTTCAAGAGCCTACATTCATATTCTTTACCTTAATAAACAAGTTTTTTTTTGGTGAAACGTATAGGTTTTTTTTCATTTTATACGCTTGTTTAGGTATCGTAATTAAATTTATAGCCATAAAAAAATTCAAAGTAAATAAATTCATCGCTCTTTTTGTTTATATATCATTGTATTTTGTATTGCATGATATGACTCAAATAAGAGTGGGCGTTGCTTCAGCGTTTTTTATGCTGTCATTGAGCTATTATAAAGAAAACAAAAACAGAGCTTTAGTGTTTCAGTTATGTGCAATCCTTTTTCATTATAGTGCGCTAGCAGGGTTGGCTATCTACTTATTAAGAAAAGCTAAGTTAAACAAAACACTTTGCTTGTGCTTTATTTTATTTAGTCTGTCAATAAGTAAGTTCATCACCCAGAGTTTTATCTTAGATATAAGTTTTTATTTCCCTGATTTTCTTTCAGTAAAAATAAAAAATTATATATACATGTTAAATGAAAGCGGGACCTTTCAGGCTTTTAATCAATATAATTATTTTTATCTTGGTTTGGTTTTTTTCATTGCTATTTCATTATTGAATAAGAAAAGCTTTTTAAATAACGATGAGATGTATAATTATGAACTGTCGATAAAGCTTTTACTAATGATGATTTTAACTTATTATTTACTGGCTCCGGTCCCGATATTAGCTGGAAGATTTTCAGAGTTTTTCGGGATTGCATTAATAATATATTTCCCCTATTTTGTTAAAATGTTCAAGCCAAGGGTTTTATCCGTTTCTCTCGTTTTTGTTTTTATCTCCATTCATGCTGTTCGGCTTAATCTGGCATTGCTTAATTTCTAGAGGTAATTGTGAAGCATATTATTGTTGATATTGTTTTAGCCTCTTACAATGGTGAAGCTTTCATAGGGCAACAAATAGAGTCAATACTGAATCAAACGCATGGGAATTTCAACCTATATATTACTGATGATGGTTCAAAAGATAATACTATAAATATAATAAAATATTATTCCGCAAAAGATGATCGGGTTAAGTTAGTATCTAAAGACAGAACCGGAGGAGTTAACTATAATTTTGAGAGAGGGTTAAATTTTAGTCAAGAAAATTATATTTTCTTGAGCGATCAAGATGATATTTGGTATCCAAATAAGATTGAGGAATATTTAAAATTAATGTTGCGCGAGGAGAGTATAGAAAAAAATGTTCCTATACTTCTTTATAGTGACCTGAAATTAGTTGATTCAAGCGGTAATGGCATTTCAGAAAGCTTTTACAAATCTTCAGGGCTTAACCCATTAAGAAACTATCATTATTTGAATTTAAAATGGATGGGATCAGTTATGGGGTGTACAATTTTGCTGAATAAAAGTGCGCTTCAACATGCATTGCCATTTCCTCACCCAATTATTATGCATGACCATTGGCTTGCTCTTAGTACCTTAAAGGCGGGGAAAATATTATATATAGATAAAGCATTTATGGATTATAGGCAGCATAATAATAATGTTTCCGGGGGGATGGGTTTTCAGCGTAATATATTTAATAAATTATTTAACACTAAAAATTACATTAATATTTATAAGCGTGCGAAAATAATAAGCTCTATGTATAATACTAATAATATATTCAAGAGAATTAAATTTTTATACTCTATTTTTCCAAGCTTTAAGAATTGTGAAACTATCAAATATCCTCTTATTTTCTCTATAATCTATACTTTATTTGGGTGATTGAATGAAAAACATTAAGACTGTTATTACTTTTGGTACTTTTGATGTATTTCATATTGGACATGTTAACATTTTATCAAGGGCGAGAGGTTTAGGTGATAGGCTGATTGTAGGAATTTCTTCTGATCAATTAAATTACAGTAAAAAAGGAAGATATCCTATTTATAGTCAGCAAGATAGATTGTGCATTGTGCATTCATTGAAGTGTGTTGACGAAGTTTTTATTGAAGAATCATTAGAATTAAAAGATAAATATATTGAAAAATTTGATGCAGATTTGTTAGTTATGGGGAATGACTGGGAAGGTAAATTCGATTGGGTTGAGAAAACCACAAAGTGCAAGGTAATCTATCTGGAGAGGACTCCTGCAATATCTACTACTGAAGTCATTGAAATAGCCAAGGTACGATAATTTTATGGTAAGTATAATAATTACTGTATATAACCGGCAAGATGTTGTTGAAGAAGCTATCAAAAGCTGCCTTTCACAAGATTTTCATGATTATGAAATTGTTATCGTCAATGATGGATCAACGGATTGCTCTGAAGAAGTTATAGCTAAATACCTCACTGCTGAAAATATAACTTATCACTATCAAAACAATAAAGGTGCCGCTGCAGCTAAGAATAAAGGAGTTGATCTAGCAAAGCACCCATTTGTTGTATTTTTAGACAGTGACGATATATTTCCTCATAGCTCAGTTTTATCAGAAATCTTTGAGTGTGAAGAAAATAAAGGCTATGATTTCCTATGTTTTGAAAAAATTCTGATAAAAAAAGCGGGAGTTACTTTTTCGCGAAAAGATAAAATGGTAACGTCTAATGCATATGTAAATCTTCAAGCACATATGCTGCGTTCTCCGCTTAATTATGCAGGTAAGCCACCATATTTCTTTAAAAAAGAAAGGTTTTTAAATTCTGGAGGGTTTGACGAGCAGTCTAAATGGGGTGACGCAGTTATATTCTGGCGCCGATTCTTTAAAAATGATATTAATTATAAAGTATTATCAGGGCCATCATATTTGTATGATCAAACTGATAATAATAGCATCAGCAGAAACAATAGTATATTTACTAATCTTAATGCTCTCAAGGTTTTAAAAGCATGTTTTTATGAAAATGAAAAAGAAATTCGTTTGAATCTCTTTGAGAAAGAGTGGCAATTGCTCATTTTTTATTATGCTGTGAAATCAAAAAACAAACAAGAAGTTCTTAAAAGCGCTTCACAGCTCGTTCAGGGGAAAATATATCTTCTTCCAAAAGCACTTATATATATAATCAAAACAAAGGTGATGAATTGAATATATTTAAGAAAGCTATTGATTTGGTGAGTGACAACATTTTAGGTTTAATATCTTTATTATTCCCGCTAAAGCGTAAGGTTTTTATATTCAACTCGACGCACAATAGAAACTATAATTTCAATTCTAAGTTTCTCTTCGAGTATCTAAATAAAAACCACTCAGAACAAGCAACTTATTATTTTGTTATTAACGATGAATCCCTTAGAAGGAAGCTGATAGCAGAAGGGAAAATAAATATTATAAATGCGACGAGTTTCAAGAATAAATGGCTGATTTTAAGATCTAAGTTTTGGATATGTTCAACTATTGAGCCGCCAGTTGAATTTTATATTAAAAATCCCAAAAGAATTGTTTATCATCTTGGTCATGGAATACCACTTAAAAATATAGGGATGGCTGAAGAAAATATATCAAATTTGAAAAAAATAAACAGAAAAGTTAAGCTTAGAATGTTTACGCATGTTATATGCTATTCAAATTATTTTAAAAGTGTAATGGAGAAAGTTTTTAACACTAATAAAATTGAGTTTTTACCTTTTGGCCAGCCTCGTAATGATTATGTAATAGATGATGGCATTGATGAAAAGGTAGAGCTGCTATCTGTGGAGGATGACAGTTTCAAAATACTATATTGCCCGACTTGGCGTGATTATGCTAAAGCAAAATACTTTCCTTTTAGCGACTTTACAATCGAAGATTTAGATAGTTTTCTTATCGAGAACAATATAAAATTATATACTCGTGATCATCCGTATTATTCTTTTGATAAGCCATTAAATTTTTCAAATGCTAGAAATGTATATGAGCTCAATGCTGATACTTTAAGCGATATTACTCCTCACCTCAAAAAATTTAACCTGCTTATAACTGATTATTCAAGTATTTTTTTTGATTTCTATATTTTAGAGAAAAAAGTTTTATTCATACCTTATGATTTGGAAAGATACTCTAAGAATATAGGTTTTTCAAAAGATTATGAAGAATTGGCCTATGGAAAAAAAATTGATAGTTTTAATGATTTTAAAGCCTCTATAATCGAGTTGATAGCTGATAAAAAAGAATATCAAAAAGAATTAACTGATTATTTGCTTAAGCTTAATATCAAAAGCTCAGGTAATTGTAGTGAGCATGCTAACTATCTTATTCGATTAATAAATTAATGTTCTTCACCTGGATATAAAATTGATAAGGTTTTTTGATGATTGTTGCTGTCATTATGTGTTTCTATCGCCGCGATGATTTGGAATATTTCAAGTTGTCAGTTGATAGTATTCTAAGCCAAAGTTACAATAGTTTTGAATTGTTTATATTCAGAGATGGAGTTGTTAACCCTCTTGCCCAACAGTTTCTCGATAGTTTGAAAGAAAACACAAAGGTAACAGTTATCGAAAGTAGTTCTAATATAGGGCTTGCAAGAGGACTAAATGTTTTAATTGATCGGGTTACAAGTCTCGGATATTTTGATTATATAGCAAGAATGGATGCAGACGATATTTCATATTCAGATAGAATAAAAAAGCAAGTGGCCTTTATGGATTCTAACCCTGACGTAGGTGTTAGTGGAACATTTTGTCATGAATTTGGCTCTTATTTAGCACTTGATGTTAAAGAGCTGCCTTTGAAACATGATGAGTTAGTAAAATTTAGTGTTACAAGATGTCCATTTATTCACCCTACTGTAATATTTAGATCTGAATTATTTGACAAAGGTTTTAGATATCCCGTAGATACTCATCTTACAGAAGATTTAGCCCTATGGTTTGAACTAATGGCTTCAGGTGAGAAAATGTCAAATTTGAATGAGGTTTTATTAGATTTCAGAATTGGCGACGACACTATAAAAAGAAGAAGAGGCTATAAAAAATCTTTTCACGAAATGAAGTTAAGAATTCAGTTTATGTTGAGCATGAAATGTTTCACATTAAAGAATTTGCTTTTTATTTTTGCAAAGTTTATTTTTCATTTATTACCGAATAGGGCGATGGCATTAATTTATGAAAAATTAAGGTCTCGATTGTTAAAGCAAAAACTATGATATGAAATTTAAGTTGAATGGTTGTGGAGTTTTTTACAGTTTTATTATAACTTTTATTTTTTGATAAAGTTCTACAGGAGAGGTTATGTCTAAGCAACAGATCGGCGTAGTAGGGATGGCAGTAATGGGCCGTAATCTGGCTCTTAACATTGAAAGCCGTGGTTACACCGTTTCTATCTTCAACCGCTCACGCGAAAAGACCGATGAAGTCATTGCTGAAAATCCGGGTAAGAAACTTGCTCCGTTTTACACCGTAGAAGAGTTTGTTGAGTCACTGGAAAAGCCGCGCCGTATTCTGCTGATGGTGCAGGCGGGTGAAGCGACGGATAAAACCATCGCATCGCTGACGCCGCATCTGGATAAAGGCGATATTCTGATTGATGGCGGTAACACCTTCTACAAAGACACCATCCGTCGTAATCAGGAGCTCAGCGAGCAGGGCTTTAACTTCATCGGTACCGGCGTCTCCGGCGGTGAAGAGGGCGCGCTGAAAGGCCCTTCTATCATGCCTGGCGGTCAGAAAGAAGCTTATGAACTGGTTGCCCCTATCTTCGATAAGATTGCTGCCCGTGCAGAAGATGGCGACGCCTGCGTGGCGTACATCGGCCCGAATGGCGCTGGTCACTATGTAAAGATGGTCCATAACGGTATCGAATATGGCGATATGCAGCTGATTGCTGAAGCCTATGCGCTGCTGAAAGGTGCGCTGGGTCTGAGCAATGAAGAGCTGGCTGAAACCTTTACCGACTGGAACAACGGCGAACTGAGCAGCTACCTGATCGACATCACGAAAGATATCTTCACCAAGAAAGATGAAGAGGGTAACTACCTGGTCGATGTGATTCTGGATGAAGCAGCGAACAAAGGCACCGGTAAATGGACCAGCCAGAGCTCGCTGGATCTGGGTGAGCCACTGTCGCTGATCACTGAATCGGTCTTTGCCCGCTACCTTTCCTCGCTGAAAACGCAGCGCGTTGCCGCCTCTAAAGTACTGAGCGGTCCGCAGGCGCAGGCAGTAAGCGGTGATAAAGCTGAATTCGTTGAGAAAGTGCGTCGCGCACTCTATCTGGGCAAAATTGTTTCCTATGCGCAGGGCTTCTCACAGCTGCGTGCGGCTTCTGAGCAGTACAGCTGGGATCTGCAGTATGGTGAAATCGCGAAGATCTTCCGCGCTGGCTGCATCATTCGTGCGCAGTTCCTGCAGAAGATTACTGATGCCTATGCTGCCGATGCCAATATCGCCAACCTGCTGTTAGCGCCATATTTTAAAGATATCGCTGACCAGTATCAGCAGGCGCTGCGCGATGTGGTGGCTTATGCAGTACAGAACGGCATCCCGACCCCGACCTTCTCCGCTGCTATCGCGTACTATGACAGCTACCGTTCAGCGGTGCTGCCTGCCAACCTGATCCAGGCGCAGCGTGACTACTTTGGTGCGCATACTTACAAGCGTACCGATAAAGAAGGCGTGTTCCACACCGAGTGGTTAGAGTAACTGTTCTTAACACCTCCCGTCCGGGAGGTGTTTTTCTATGCTGACAATGATTGGCGAGTACTGAATTTATGAATGCAAACAATAAGCCCGGACTGAATAACGATCCGGGCGTTCTGGCTTCAAACAATAATGATGAAATAGATTTGCTCGACATAATTGTCCAGCTGTGGAAAGGCAAATGGATAGTTATTGCGACGATGGTAGTGACGATGTTGCTAAGCATTGTCTATTTAAGCGTGGCGAAGGAAAAATGGACGTCTGAGGCCATTGTTACGCTGCCTTCAGCGGGACAGGTTGCCAGCTATAATGCCACCCTGAGCGTGCTGTATGCGCAAAACATTCAGGAAAAACCGTCAGTTACCGATTTGCAAAACCAGCTTTTTGGCCGTTTTAGTGCGTCAGTGAATGCGCTTGCCGGCGCGCTGGCAAATCAGGAAGAGCCCGAAACATTAAAAATCAGCCAGGTGAATAAAGGCAGTAACGACGCACTGACAGTCTCTTTTGTCGCGCAGCATGCAAAAGAGGCGCAGGCGCAGCTGAAAAAGTATCTCACAACTGTTAATAACGAAGTGGTCAGTGATTATGGCCAGGATATAAAACATAGCCTGGGCGTAAAAGCCAAAGAGCTGAAAGAAATCCTGGATGCGCATAAACAGATCGCTATTAATAAAAAACAGCATCGGCTGGATGTGATTAATCAGGCGCTGAAGGTGGCAGAAGTAGCCGGCCTGACAAAATCGCAGCTGAGCCAGGCAGAGTATCTCTCTGATGACACGCTTTACCTGCTGGGCAGTGAAGCGTTACGCGCGATGGTATCCAATGAGGCGACCAAACCGCTCGATTTTGATGATGACTATTACAGTGCCGAGCGCGCGCTGCTCTCGATTACGCACGTCACCATTCAGACCGATAATCTGCAGTCGTTCCGCTACATTGCTGAAGCAGACCTGCCGATTCGTCGTGACAGTCCGAAAAAGACCCTGACCGTACTGTTAGCCCTGATCCTGGGCGG